>Ga0157370_10009778_pt1 | contig 10173 bp, 8 predicted proteins | sample C35metaG_FD_113463 | JGI IMG/M metagenome (GOLD analysis project Ga0157370, IMG submission 113463) | Corn rhizosphere microbial communities from Kellogg Biological Station, Michigan, USA - C3-5 metaG | ecosystem: Host-associated > Plants > Roots > Rhizosphere > Soil | place: USA: Michigan... | reverse complement strand
GCTTCGTCGCCGACGCCGCGGATCGCGACGTTGGCGTCCGTCGTGGGATCGCTCTTCTTCGGCACGTTCGCGACCACCACCAGTTCCGCCGACGCGATCGGCTTGCCCTGCGCGTCTCGTGCGATGCCGGGCGCCTGCTCGATCACGTCGATGTCGTCGCGCGTCAGCACGGAGTTGCTCTCCGCACCCGAGCCGCCACGCAACACGATCGCGGTGTCGTTGCTGCCGGTCTGCTGCAGGGTTGCTGTCAGGCCGTCGCCCATCGCCAGCAGTGCCACCAGCACGCCGACCACGCCGGCGATGCCGACCACGATCACCGCGGTGGAGCCGAGGCGTTCGGTGAGCGTGCTCAAACCCACCCGCGTGACCGACAAGGTGCGCCGGCCCGTGCGCGCGAGCAACAGCCACAGCACCAGCAGGAACACCAAAGCCAGCACCACGAACCACGGCAACGCCGTCCACACGACCAGCCAGGCGACCACGATCGCTGCAAGGCCCAGACCGAACAGAAACTTTTTCATGTCCCGCTCCTCAACGGCCGGCCAATGCATCGACGATCCTCAAACGCATGCCGCGCAAGGCGGGCAACACGCCGACCACGACGCCGATCACGATCATCAACACGATGCCCTCGATCCAACTGACCGCGCCGATCGGTGGCAACTGGATCATCCCGCCGCTGCCCTTGGCGAGTGCCGGCGCCAGCACGCTGGCAATCGCCATGCCGACCACGCCGCCGATCAACAGCAGCACGATCGCTTCGGCCAGCACCAGCGACAAGACACTGCGGTTGGAAAACCCGATCGTCTTCAACACCGCCAGTTCCGGGATGCGCTCACGCACCGCCTGCGCCATGGTGTTGCCGGTCAGCAGGATCAGCGTGAAGAACACCGCCGCCATGATCGCCTCGACGATCAGGCCGATGTTGCCGATCTGCTTGGCGAAGGATGCATTGAAGGCGTTGGCGGTCTGGGTCTTGGTTTCATGGTCGGAATTGGCCGACAGCGCGTCGATCGCCTGCGCCACCTTGTCGGCAGCTTTCGGGCTCTTCAGCTTGACGACGTACCAGCCGACCTCGTGGCTGCTGTACAGGTTGGCCTCGTCGAAGTACTTCCAGTGCAGGAAGAACATCTGGTCGACGCCGTTGGGCGCATCCTTGGCGGTCTTGTAGATGCCGACGATGGTGAACGGCCAGGTCTTGTCGCCGTTCTTGCGCGGAAAGATCGTGGACTGCAACGGTATCTTCTGGCCCACCTTCCAGTTGTAGCGCTTCGCCAATGCCTCGCCGACCAATGCGCCGTCCTGGGTCTGGGCAAACGCCTGGCGTTGCTCGGGCGTCAGCAGGATGTCGGGGTTCGTGGCCAGGTAATTCTCGTCCACCGCGAAACTGAAGACGAAATTCTTCGGATCCTGGTACACGCCGCCGAACCAGTTCTCGTGGCCCACGCCTTGCACGCCCGGGATGGCCGTGATGCGCGCCTTCAGGCTTTCCGGCAGTCCCGTCATGATCGAGAAACGCGAGGCAACGACCAGTCGCTCGTTGCCGGCGAGGCTGTTGCTGCCACTGGTGAACGCCACGCGCACCGCATTCAATAGACCGAACAACAGGAACGCGGCGAGGATGGAGATCAGCGTGAAGATGGTCCGCGTCTTGCGCCGGAACAGCGCGCCCCAGACCAGATGGAAGTATTTCATGGCGTTCTCACAGCCCCAATCCATTGCTGTTTTCTTCTCCCTCCGGGAGAAGTTGGCGCGAAGCGCCGGATGAGGGTTCGGGTTCGCGCAAGCTTGAAATACTGCGCAGGATTCGGACCCTCATCCCCGCGCTGCGCGCGCGGCCTACGGCCGCCTCTCCCGACGGGAGAGGGGTTCATTCACGCTGGCATCGACTGTTCAACCAGCGTGCCCTTGTCGAGGTGCAGGGTATGCGAAGCGTACTCGGCGGCCTTGGGATCATGCGTGACCATCACGATGGTCTTGCCGTGCTCGCGGTTGAGTCGCTGCAACAACGTCAGCACTTCCTCGGCCGACTGGCGATCCAGGTCGCCGGTCGGCTCGTCGCATACCAGCAAGGTCGGGTCGGACACGATCGCGCGCGCGATCGCGACGCGCTGTTGCTGGCCACCGGAAAGCTCGCTCGGCTTGTGCGAGGCGCGGTCAGCCAGGCCGACCAGTTGCAGCGCGATTGCGGCATTCTTCTTGCGTTTCGCGCCCGACAATTTGGTCAGCAGCAACGGCAGTTCCACGTTCTTCTGCGCGGTCAGCGACGGCATCAGGTTGTAGAACTGGAACACGAAGCCGACGTTGCCCGCGCGCCAGCGTGCGAGCTGACCCTCGTTCATCTTGTCGATGCGCTTGCCATCCACGGTCAAGCTGCCGTCGGAAGGCGAATCGAGACCGCCGATCAGGTTGAGCAGCGTGGTCTTGCCGGAACCCGACGGCCCCATCAACGCGAAGAAATCGCCGCGCGCGATGTCGAGGTCGATGTGGTGCAACACTTCGAGCTTCTGCTTGCCGCGCGTGTAGGTTTTGGAGAGGCCGCGGATCTGGACGAGCGTCTGCTTGTCGCCTGCGATCTGGTTTCCGTCTTGCATTTCCGCAACTGCTGCGTTCATTGTCATTACCTCGCGAAGAGTCTCGTTTCACTCGTCATTCCGGGGCGCCCACCGGAAATCCCTTTGTCATTCCGGGGCGACCCGAAGGGACGAACCCGGAATCGGTTTCCAGGCCACTCAAGACCGATTGACTCGCGCCATCCTTGGCGCTCGCGCTGCGCGCCGCCTGCGGCGTTCGCGTTTGCAGTCCTGCAAACGCAGTCGGGTTCCGGCTTGCAGCCGGCCCCGGAATGACAAGCCCAGGTTTGCCGTGCTCAACAGTCATTGCGCGCCACCCGCTTTCACCTGCACCTTCTCGCCATCCTTCAAATCCGCGGACGGGGTGGTGACCACTTCCGCGCCCGGGTTCAGGCCCTGCGTGACCTGCTTCATGTCGGAAAAATCTCCGCCCATGGTGACCGGCGTGCGCGCGGCACGGCCGTCCTTCACCACGAACACCACGTCCTTGCCGTCGCGTTTCACGATCGCCGATTTCGGCACCAGCACGCCCGGCAATGGCTTCCGGTTCGCATCCTTCTCGAGGAACGAAACGCGCACGCCCATTTGCGGAATGATGCGCGGGTCTTTCTGATCGAGCGCGATGCGCACCTTCACGGTGGCCTTGCTCTTGTCCGCGCTGGGAATGATCGCGACCACGTGCGCGGGAATCTTCCAGTCGGGATATGCGTCCAGGATCGCCTCGACCGGCATTCCGGGCTTCACCCGGCTGATGTAGGCCTCATTGACGTCCACGTCCACTTCCAGCGAATTCATGTCCACGATGGTGGCGAGGCCGCCGGCGATGCCGCCGCCGCCCGCAGTGTATGGCGACACGATCTCGCCGACCTCCGCGTCCTTGGCCGTGACGACCCCCGAAAACGGCGCGCGGATCACGGTGAAGTCCAGATTGACTTGCGCGGCCTGCACCTGATCCTTCGCGGCCTGCGCCTGCTTGATCGCCACATCCAGTGCGGCCGCGTCGGTCGCGGCCTGGGTATTCGCCTGTTCGGCGGCCTGCCTGGAAACGTAGCCGCGATCGACCACGTCATTCATGCGCGAGGCGTTCGCACGGTCCTGCACCAACATGGCGCGTGCCTTCACGACCGCGGCCTGCGCGGCGGCGTATTGCGCCTGCGTCGAATTCAGTTGCGCCTGATACGCCGTGGGATCCAGTTTCGCCAGGATCTGTCCCTGCGCGACATGATCGCCTTCCTCGACCGAAACCTGTGTCAAGGTGCCGATGATCTGCGCGGAGATCGTGGCCTCGCGCCGCGCGACCACGTAGCCGGTCGCCTGCAACACCGCCGCATCGTTGCCGGAGGCCGCCGCCACCGCGGTCGATGTTTCCACCGTGGCCGCACGGCCGCGCAACGCAAATGCCGCAACCACGCCCGCGATGATCACGATCGCGATCGCAATGCCCACGACCCAAGGCCAGCGCGGACGCGACTCGTCGTCATCGCGTTGTGCGCGATCGATTCGCAATTGGTGCAGCAGATCGTCGCTGGATCGTTCGTCGCTCACCCATGGTCCCCGTATGCGCGTCAGCGGTCGCGCAAGTCTGCCACAGATTGACAGGCGCCCCCCGGGACGGCCACTCACCTCGATCAAGCATTGCGGCTGACAGATGTCATGGCCGAGCAGCGTCGGCTGCAAAGCAGGAAAGGACGGTTGCGAATCGCGGCATGCTTTTTCTGGCCGGCTCGATGACAGCGGTGGCTGCGGCGCGCCGCATGCCCATGGCAGCGCTGGCACAACCACAAGCATTCGGATACGCTCAGGCGCGGCATGACCCCGATACGGTCCCTGCGTACCCTCGCTGCCTTGGCCGCGGACAACCTGCGCGCCAGCCGCAGCCAAGCCGCCTACCTGATCGTCACCCTCGCAATCACCACGGTCGCATGGCTCACCCTTGCGGCGCTGGTGGCGCCCAACGTGAGCGATACGGGCAAAGAGGCTTTCGGCATCGTCATCCGCAACGGCAGCCAGAACAGCGGGTCGGTACCCCTGCATTACGCCCGCCGCATCGAGGCTGTTCGGGGCGCCCGCGACGTGTTCTGGTACGGAATGCAAGCGATCAAGTGCACGGCGGCGACGATGGTCGGGCTCTACGCCTTTGGCGGTCCCGGAACGGACAACCCCCTGGTGAAGCGCAAGGTACCGGCGGCCACGATTCGGCGCTGGAACGCGGACCCACTGGCGGCAGTCATCAGTGCCGCCGCGGCTGCCAAGTGCGGGTGGCGGGTCGGCCAAGGTGTCGATCCGCCCAGCGGCATGCGTGGCACCGGCAATCATGTCGATTTGCATATCGTCGGGACTTTTTCCGGTCCCGCGCCGCTGGGTCTCGTGCATTACGACTACATCAACCGGGTCGCTCCCGGCATCCAGGGAAAGGACAAGGTCGTGACATTTTTTGCGAGCGCCGCGGACCCGCGCGACAACGAGGCGCTGGCGGCCCGGGTCGAAGCCGCGTTTGCGCACGACTTCCCGGCCGTCAACGCCACGACCAACGCGACCGAACAGAATGCCTGGGCGCGCTTCGGCAAGGTGCAGCAACTGCTGGCATTCGTGATGGCCGCGATCCTGCTCTGCGCGGCCTCGGTGCTGGTCAGCGTGCTGGCGCACGCGGCGGCACAACGCAAGTCCCGGTTCGCATTGCTGCAAGTGCTGGGTTTCCGGCGCGCCACGCTGTTCGGCGCCTTCACGCTGGAGCTGCTGGCGACCGCGATGTTGGGCGCGTTGCTGGGGCTCCGGCTGGAAAGGCTGGTGGCCAAACTCGGGCCTTCCACGATCTGGCTTTTTTCGAAAGGCGTCCATGTCCCGACCTGGGCATGGTGGGGGTTGCCCGTGTGGCTTGCGGCACTCGTCGCGGTGGCACTCGCGTGGCCGGCCGGATTGATCGCGCGGGTGCGGCCTGCGGATTACCGGGCCGTGTGACATGAGCCTTTTGCGCGAAATTGCTGGCAGCCTCAAGACCGGTCTGTTCACGTCGCTTGCGCGCCCGCGCCACACTTTGCTGATCGCGTTCGGATTCGTCATCGCCGGGATCACGCTGACCGTGTTGCTGACGCTGCCCGCAGGGCTGAAGCGGCTGGCCGGCAACACGGGAATGTCCGATGTCGCGGTGGTGCTGTCCGGCAATTCCTTCAACGAATCGGGCGCCAGCTTCAAGCCGGAACTCGCCGCGCTGGTGGGCTCGCTGCCCGGCGTTGCCCACGGCCGCCAAGGCCAGCCGCTGGTTGCACCACAATTCGTGGTGGATACACGCCTGCGCCGCACCGACGGCACGACCGCGACCGTCCTGGTACGCGGTGTCACGCCGGTGTTCTGGAACATTTTTGGCCGTGCCATTTCCATGCGCTCGGGTCGGCGTTTCACCGCAGGCAAGGACGAGTTGATCGCGGGCGTGGCCGCTGCGCGCGGCTTCGTGGCGCTGGATACGGGCGCCACCACCTCGGTCAATCACAACCCGTGGCACGTCACCGGCGAATTCGCGGCGGGCGGCGGATTCTGGGAATCGGAATTGTGGACCGACATGGCGGCGCTGCAGTCGGCTTATCACGCGCAGGGCGCCGTGAGTTGCCTGTGGGTGAAGCTGACCTCGCCCGAAGCATTCAACACATTCGAGCAGGCATTGCACGACAACCCCCAAACCCAGGGTTTGCATGCGTTGCGCCAGCGGGACTACTACACCCAACAGACGGAGTATCTGAAATACCTCATTACCGTCGCGGTGCAAGGAACCGCCGTGGCATTGGGACTGGGCGCGATCCTCGCCATCGCCAATGCACTCGGCATGGCGCTGGTCGCACGCAGGCGCGAGCTGGCGATCCAGCGCGCGGTCGGCTTTCGTCGTGGCGCGCTCGCCGCAGCGCTGCTGGTCGAGGTGTTGGTGATCGGTGCGGTGTGCGCGGCGGTTGCCTTGCTGGTGGCATGGCTCGCGGTGAACGGCCATGAAGTTGGATCTTCCACGGGCGGTTCGGCGATCGAGTTTCGGATGCATGTCGGGGCTGGCGTCGTCGGGTGGACGTTTGCGTATGTGTTGATCCTGGGCGTGTTGAGTGCGCTCTGGCCGATTGCACGTGCCGTGCGTGCGCCGCTGACGCGCGTGTTGCAGGACGAGTGACACGCTCGAGCGCAACCCCGGCCTCCTACAATCGCGAATCCCGCTCCCGAGGCCACGCCGATGTCTTTCGTGTTCGATTCGCCTGCAGTCCCTAGCCTGCCCGTCCACGACAGTGACGCGCGGTTTCCGGTGCACCGCATCTATTGTATCGGTCGCAACTATGCCGACCACGCGAAGGAAATGGGCGCGCAGGCGGTGAGCCGGGCGAACCCGGTGTTCTTCATGAAGCCCGCCGACGCGATCGTGCCCGGGGGCGGCGAAGTGCCGTATCCGTCCGCCACGCGCGAACTGCATCACGAGGTGGAGATGGTGGTCGCACTGGCGAAAGGCGGCCGCGATATCGACGCGGCGCGCGCACTCGATTGCATATTCGGTTACGGCGTGGGCCTGGACCTGACCCGCCGCGACCTGCAGGCCGCGATGAAGGCCAAGGGTTTGCCGTGGGATGTCGCGAAAGGTTTCGACGCTTCCGCGCCGGTGTCGGCGCTGCGCATGGCGCGCGAGATCGGGCACCCCAATCGTGCGCGCCTTTCGCTCACCGTCAACGGCGAAACGCGCCAGGACACCGACATCGCGGACATGATCTTCCCGGTCGCGGAGATCATCGCCGAACTCTCGAAACTCTTCGAACTGAAATCCGGAGACCTGATCTTCACCGGCACGCCCGCAGGCGTGGGGCCGTTGTTGCGCGGCGACCACTTCCGCGCGGAACTTGCGGGCATCGCGGTGCTGGAAGGGCGCATTGCCTGAACGCGCGGCGGCTTGCGTGCGGCGTGCGGTAGTGCCTAAATGGGCGCGCCGCGACGCGGCAGGGGAGGCATCCGCCCACTTCCAGACAAGGAGTACGCAATGAGCTTCGCGAAAGATTTCAAGGCGTTCATCATGCGTGGCAACGTGGTCGACCTGGCCGTCGCGGTGGTCATCGGCGGTGCGTTCGGCAAGGTCGTCTCGTCGCTGGTCAGCGACATCATCATGCCTCCGCTGGGCGTGATCACCGGCGGCATCGATTTTTCCAGGATGAAGGTGGTCATCCAGGCTGCGTCCGGCACCACGAAGGAAGTGGCGATCACCTATGGCGCATTCGTCAATGCCGTCATCGCGTTCCTCATCATTTCGCTGGCGATCTTCATCGTGATCAAGGCGCTCGAGCGCGTGATGCCGAAGAAGGAAGTTGCGCCGACCGCGCCGCCGCCCGACGTCGTGCTGCTGACCGAAATCCGCGACTTGCTGAAGCAGCAACAGCACTGACTTCCGAATTCATGACCTGGCTGGCATCGAATTCAAGCAAATTTCATCGTCATTCCGGAACGGGCCGCAGGCCCGAATCCGACTGCGTTGGCAGGACAGCCAACGCGAACGCCCCAGGCGGCGCGCAGCGCGAGCGCCAAGGATGGCGCGAGTCAATCGGGTTGAGGCTTGGTAGTCATCGCGACACCGATTCCGGGTTCTGACTGCGACCAGCGCGGACAGCCCCGGAATGACGAAGGGTGCATGGCAAGTGCAGCTTGGCTGCAAGTCTGACGCCGCCGCCATGATCGAAATCATCCAGGCTGACATCACCACGCTGCGCGTCGACGCCATCGTCAATGCCGCGAATGAATCGTTATTGGGCGGAGGCGGGGTCGACGGTGCGATCCATCGCGCGGCAGGTCCGCGCCTCCTTGAAGCCTGTCGCGCGCATTCCGAGGTACGCTCCGGCATTCGCTGCCCGACCGGCGAAGCGCGCATCACGCCTGGTTTCGACCTGCCGGCGCGCCACGTAATCCATACCGTCGGGCCCATATGGCACGGCGGCGATCGGGGAGAGCCCGACCTGTTGTCGGCTTGCCACCGCAATGCCGTGGTGCTGGCGCGCGAACATGCCATCGACAGCATCGCGTTCCCGGCGATCAGTTGCGGCGTGTACGGCTACCCGCGCGATGCCGCGGCAGCCGTCGCACTGGCCGCCCTGGCGGAGGAACAGCACCGCACGCACACGCCACATCGCATCCTGTTGTGCGCGTTCGATCGCGCGATGGCCGAGGCCTGGCAGCGCGCGGCGAAGCGCCTGCACGTCGAGGTTGCGTAGGCCGGGCCGGGCGCATTCCGTTCCATCAAGACGAGGGATACAACGGCGGCAGATCCGATTTTCGATCGTGCGCCGATTCATCATCGCGCCATGCGAATCCCTGTGCGAAAGCGCTGGCCACCGCCGTGCACGCCGGCGACGGATCGCCGCCCTGCCAGCGCACGCGTTGCAAGGCATCCAGCGCGTCCCGTTGTGCGGCATCGGAAAGGGTATCCCGCAGCATCGCTGCATGGGCGATCCCGGGATGCGACGCACGCGCCCACTCCAGCAAGGCATGTTCGCAGGACGCAGCATCGCCGTCGCGTGCAGCATCCAGCGCGCGACGCCGCAATGCGCGTGAATCAGGTTTCGCGGCAGGTGTTGCCGTCGCCTGGCCCTGCTGCGTCGCGTCGTGATTCGATGCGACGTCCATCGTTCCGTCCGTGCCATGCGCGGGGGCACCGCGCATCGATCGCGCAGAGCGCGTTCGCCACCACCAAGCAAGCAAGACCGCGATCGCAAGCACCCAGAGCGCGAAACTCGCCAACGCGACGGCACGCCAGAACACCGGTGTGCCCGCCGGAGCCGCAACGTTGCGAACACGAGCAGGGGACACCGCGGCGTTCTGGCTCGTCGCGGCAACACTTGGCGCCGGCGGCGGCGCGGGAGTGCTCGACGCGTTGGCCACCGCGCCGGTGACGCGCAGCGTGTGTGCCGGCAACTTCGCCTGCTCCGTGCGCCCGCTTTCGACATTCCACCAATTCAACGTGATCGCGGGAATCGCCAGCGTGCCGTCGCGCTGCGGCACGATCGCGAAACTGCGCGTGCGGCTACCCTCAAGCCATTGGCCGCTGTCATCGGTGGCGTCCTGTGTCTGGTCGGGATAAATCCGGGCGTCGGCGATCGCGGGCAATTCGGGTTCCGGCAGAGCATCGGCCGGTTGCCCGCTGGCACTGAGTCTGAGGGTAAGCGTCAACGGCACGCCGGCACTCGCGTCGCCATTCGAAGGCAGCCCCGTCAACTTCAACTGCACGTCGCGCGCAGGCAGCCACGGCTTGCCTGCATTCGCAGGCGCCGCGCGCACCTGGATGCGGGCCGCCGGCGCCATCGCATGGACCGGCGCGCCGATGCCAGGCATCTGGCCGTTCAACAACCCATTGGGATTGTTGAACCAGGCGCCCGGATTGGCGGCCGACAAGCGCTGTCCCTGGAATTCCGGCCCCTCCACGGTGATGGCGCCGCCGCGTTGCGGAATCAGCGCCCAACTGCGCTCGATGACCTTGTAGGTGTAGCCGTTGCGATCGGCGATGTAACGATGGTCGCGATCGAGCTTGATCAGGCGCGCACCGTCGGCACTCGGATCACCCAGCGCGCCGTCGACGTCCGGCAGGTAGAACAGCCGCACG
>Ga0157370_10009777_pt1 | contig 10173 bp, 10 predicted proteins | sample C35metaG_FD_113463 | JGI IMG/M metagenome (GOLD analysis project Ga0157370, IMG submission 113463) | Corn rhizosphere microbial communities from Kellogg Biological Station, Michigan, USA - C3-5 metaG | ecosystem: Host-associated > Plants > Roots > Rhizosphere > Soil | place: USA: Michigan... | reverse complement strand
TTCCATCCAAAGCGGACGTTAGGGCCGCGGCCTGCGAGCCTTCGTCCGCTCATGAGCAAGCCGATCAAACTGCCTTGCCACACTCAAGAGGAACGTTGCTTCCGGCTGGCCGACATAGGCGAGTGCTTTCCGCCGGCAGTCTTCAGCCTCTTCTTCAAAGAGCATTTGCGCCACAGGATCTCCGATGGAATGAAGAGGCCCTGCCGGTCGGGTTCAAGCGGCTGCGGCGGGCCTCTGGTCACTCTTCGGCAGGCTGGGGTGAGGGGTGCTGCCAAAGACAGATTTACCGCCGATCGTTGAACGAGCGACAAAGAGGCGTGGATAATGGTGCGTTAGGGACTCGCCGCAAGAACATAGCTTACCTGCTGTTCGATCCGACATAGCCTTGGATCCGTTTTACCAGTGCCGTCGGCAGCGGGACGTAATCGAGGCTCAGCGCCTGTGGTTGGCCCTTCGCGAGCGCCCATTCGAAGAACTTACGGGCTGAGGCGCCAGACGCGGCATTCTTCGGTTGCTTGTACATTAGCACGAACGTGGTTGCCGCGATGGGATAAGACGCGGCGCCCGGCGCGTTGGTCATCACCAGGTTGAAGTCTCGTGCGTGTGCCCAATCGGCCGTTGCTGCGGCGGCAGCGAAGCTCTTCGCGTTCGGCGTCACGAACTTGCCCGCTGAATTTTGTATCAGCGTGTAGGCAAGATTGTTCTGCTTCACATATGCATATTCGACATAGCCGATTGAATAGGGGATCTGCTTGACGTAGCCGGCGACGCCCTCGTTGCCCTTGCCGCCGATCCCGCCGTTCCAGGAGACGGTCTTCCCTTCGCCGAACTTCACCTTCCAGTTGGGGCTGACCTGGCTGAGGTAGTGTGTGAAGTTGAAGGTGGTTCCTGAATCGTCGGCGCGGTGCACCGGCGTGATCGCCTTCGCCGGGAAGTGCAGGCCGGGGTTGATTTTGGAAATCTGCGGATCGTTCCACATCTTGATCTCGCCCGCATAGATAGCGGCAAGCACGGGACCGCTTATCTTTACCTGGCCGGGATGCGCGCCGGGGATGTTTATAACCGGCACGATGCCTCCGATCACGACCGGGAATTGCGTCAGGCCGGCAGCAGCAAGTTCTTCGCTGGCTAGCGGCTTGTCCGTCGCTCCGAAGTCCACCGTACCAGCCTTGATCTGCGCAATTCCGCCGCCCGAGCCGATCGATTGATAGTTGATCTCGTCGCCTCCGGCTTTCTTGAAGTCCGAAGCCCACTTTGAGAGCACCGGATAGACGAACGTCGATCCAGCCCCAGTCACTGCTGCCGAAGCACCCGTGCCCAGGCTGATCGAAAAGATGGACATCGCAACAAGCAGCGATCGCTTGATCCCACGCATAGAATGATTCCCGTCTGAAAAGTTGAAGTGGCCCCTGCCACCCGACGGTCTTTAGCGAGTCGCTGTTACACGCTCGGGTCGCGCATGTTGCGTCTTCGTGACGCAAAACGGCTTGGCGGACGTCGTCACGCATCTGTAACGTCGCCGTCACGCGCAGGTAGCATCTGCGCCCTAGTCCCCGATTCGCCAGACAACAGTGGCGAGCCGGGGGACTGCATGGATCACGCGAATCCGTTCGCGGAAAAAGCCGCACCTCCACGCATCCACCAACAGTCAGCAGACATGTCCCGGCGCCGCCGGATGAGAAGGTAGAGAGGCTAACGAAATGAAGACGACGGTTTCACTGCTGCTTGCGTGCACGGCTCTTGCTTCCGTCCCGGCGAACGCGAAGGTGCACAAGCACAGTGCTGATCCTCGCGACTCCGAAATCCAGGAGCTGAGATCGGAAGTGAAGGCGCTGACGGCTCGGCTCGACGCCGACGAAGCGGCGCAGCAGGGCGCTACCCAAGCCGTTCAGGCGGCGCAAACGCAGGCTGCAAATGCCCAGGCAGCGGCCGTAGCTGCACAGAACCAGGCGGCAACGGCCCTAGGACAATCGCAAGCCGCGCAAGTCCAGGCTGCTTCGGCCCAGCAAGCGGTCCCGCCGCTCGAGAAGGCGATCAAGACCGGCTGGTTCGCGAACACGACCATCAGCGGCAAATCGTTCCTCAACGTCAGCAGCATCCACCAGACTTCGACCGATCTCCTCGGTCGCACGACAGACAATGTGCAGAACGGTACCCAGACAGAGCTCAAGCGCTTTTACATCGGCGTCGATCACAAGTTCAGCGACGTCTTCTCGGCCAACATCACGACCGACTTCCGCTACAATGCCAATGGCACCAGCAAGGACGTCCTCGTCTATGTGAAGAAGGCGTTCCTGCAGGCCAAGCTGAACCCGGCATTCGCGGTCCGTATTGGCGCGGCCGACCTGCCGTGGGTACCGTTCGTCGAAGGCGTGTACGGCTACCGCTTCGTCGAGAACACACTGATCGACCGGACCAAGTTCGGGACCTCGTCCGACTGGGGCGTCCACGTGCTCGGCGGCTTCGGCAACGGCCTCGTCAACTATCAGATTTCGGCGATCAATGGCGCCGGCTACAAGACCTTGTCACGCAGCTCGAACACGATCGATCTCGAGGGTCGTATCGACGTGCACCCGGTGAAGCCGATCGTGCTCGCGCTCGGCGGCTACACGGGCAAGCTCGGCAAGAGCAATGACACGGTCAACGTCAATCATCGCGCCGAACGTTGGGATGCACTTGCCGCCTACACCGACAAGAGGCTCCGCGCCGGAGTCGAATATTTCTGGGCGAAAAACTGGAACAACATCACCACGGCCGCGCTGCCCAATCCAGCGCCTCTGACACCTAACGATAAGTCGCGCGGGTGGTCGGCCTTCGGCTCGTTTGCTTTCAGTCCGAAAATCTCCGCGTTTGGACGGTACGATTGGGTAAGGCCGACCGAAGTGGTGCTGGCGGGAACTGATGGAGCTGCGCGTGACCGTTATTTCAATCTGGGTGTCGATTATAAGCCGATCGCCCCGATCGACCTGGCGGTCGTCTACAAACATGAGCGCACCAACAACGGTTTCCTGAGCACGTCCAATGGTACGATCGGGGGTCTCGACCGCGGCAGCTACAACGAGTTCGGCCTGTTCGGACAGCTCGTCTTCTGATTGCCTTTCGGCCTTCTCTCCCCTCGGCCCGAAAGGCGGCCCCCTCGCCGTTTAGGTGAGGGGGCCAGTTTCTTGCGAGCGTGCCTCGGGGAAGGCGATTGGCTACAAGCCCGCGCATGCTCGACAAGACGATCGAAGTGCGGCTGGTCACCGATTCGTTCGACGAGCCGACGATCATCGTTACCGGCAGCCGGATCGCGATGGCCAATGGGCCTGCGCGCAAGCTGCTCGGCGAGCAGATCGAGGGACGCGACGTGCGGCTGGCGATCCGCCATCCGCAAGCCCTCGACCTCATCCTGGGCCACCGTTCCGGAGACATCGACGTCACCGGCATCGCCGAGCTCGGATGGGCGTGGCGGCTGCTCATCAAGACCGTCGGAGAGTCCGTCATTGTCCGCATGGTCGACCGTTCCGCCGGGGTTTCGGCCGAGAAGATCCGCGTCGACTTCGTCGCCAACGCAAGTCACGAGTTGCGCACGCCGCTGGCGACGATTATCGGCTACTCGGAAACTCTTGCCGATGGGGACAACCTCCCCGAGGAGCTTCGCTCAAGCTTCTCCCGCACCATCGGCGACGAAGCTCACCGGATGCTTCGAATCGTCGAAGATCTGATGAGCCTTTCTCGAGTCGAGGCTCACCGCTTCGTCAAGCCGACCGAAGAAATCAGCATCGGCGAGGTGATCGATGCGGCCGTCGCCAACACGCGGTTCGCTGCCGACGGACGGGAGTGCCGCGTGACAACGCGGTTCGACGACAACATCCCGAAGATTCTCGGCGACTTCGATCAGCTGGTTCAGGTGTTCGACAATCTCCTCGCCAATGCCGTTCGCTACGGCTGCGCGACGGGCGACTGCGCGATTGCGGTTTCGGTGATGCAAGCCGGCGGCTTTGTGCAAGTTGCGGTTGCGGACCAGGGCCCCGGGATTGCCAGGGAGCATCTGCCGCGGCTGACCGAGCGATTCTATCGCGTTGACGCGGCGCGCAGCCGTGAGTCGGGTGGCACGGGCCTAGGCCTCGCAATCGTGAAGCACATCGTCGAGCGCCATCGCGGCTCTCTCGAGATCATGAGCGAGCTCGGGATCGGGACCACCGTCGCTGTTCGGGTTCCGACAGCGAGGTGAGCGGCTTTTGTCGCACGCCTGTAAAATGACTGTCACACAGCCGTCATAACGGGCCTCTAAAGACGGCCGGGTTCAATGACTCCACAGGACCCGATCATGAAAAAGCTCGTCATTGCACTTCCGCTCGCGATCGTGCTCGCCGCTTGCGGGAGCAACGCCGGCAACGAGACGGGCAACGGGGCCGGCTCGTCCGGCGTGCAGGTCACAGGGGCCGGATCGACCTTCGTCTATCCGGTGCTTTCCGCCTGGGCCGCCGAGTACCGGAACCAGTCGGGCACCGCGATCAATTACCAGTCGATCGGCTCGGGCGCCGGCGTTGCGCAGGTCAAGGCGGGGACAGTCGACTTCGGCGCCACCGACCAGCCGCTCGCTTCCGACGAGCTCGCTCAAGGCAAGCTAGTGCAATTTCCGATCGTCGTCGGCGGAATCGTCGCGGTCGTAAACATTCCGGGCCTCTCCGCAGGTCAGCTCAAGCTCACGGGGCCGGTGCTCGCCGACATCTATGCCGGGAAGGTGAAGAGCTGGAACGATCCGGTCCTGACCCGGCTCAACCCCGGGCTGAAGCTGCCCGCGGCCGCCGTCGCGGTGGTCCACCGCTCCGATGGCTCGGGCACGAGCTTCAACTTCACCCATTATCTGAGCCAGGTCAGCCCGACGTGGAAAAGCGGTCCCGGTGAAGGCAAGTCGGTGAGCTGGCCGGTCGGCGTTGGTGGCAAGGGCAATGAGGGCGTTGCGGGCTACGTCAAGCAGATTCCGAACTCGATCGGCTATGTCGAGTATGCCTATGTGATCCAGAACAAGATGACCTACGCGCAGCTCCAGAATGCGGCCGGCACCTTCGTCAGCCCAAGCGCGCAGAGCTTCTCCGCGGCGGCGGGAAGCGCCGACTGGAAGAACGCGAAGGACTTCAACCTGGTGATGACCAACGCGCCGGGTGCGAACGCCTATCCGATTACCGCGACCACCTTCATCCTCATGCCCAGGCAGCCGAGCGACAAGAAACGGTCCGACGCTGCCGTAGCCTTCTTCAAATATGCGCTCGAACACGGCCAGGATCAGGCCAACAAGCTCGACTATGTCCCGCTTCCGCCCGCCCTGATCCAGCAGATCGAAAGCTACGTCGCCGCCGAGATTAAATGAACGCAACGCTCGCCCATAAGTCCGGAACGGGGGCCACTCCGTGGAAGAGCGGAGCGTCCGCGGACCGCGTCTTCCATTTTATTACTGCCTCCGCTGCATGGTTCGTTCTGATCCTTCTCGGCGCCATCGCGCTTTCGATGGCCTGGGGCGGCCGCCTCGCCTTCAAGACGTTCGGCTGGCGCTTCATCACCAGCAGCGAGTGGGACGCGGTCGCTGGGCACTTCGGGGCGCTGGTGCCGATTTACGGAACGATCGTCACATCGGCCATCGCGCTCATCATCGCTGTCCCGGTCAGCATCGGCATCGCGCTTTTCCTGACCGACATCGCGCCGCGCTGGTCGCGAGGGCCGATCGCGATCGCGATCGAGCTGCTCGCCGCGATCCCCAGCATCATCTACGGAATGTGGGGGCTGTTCGTCTTCGCCCCATTCATGGCCGCCCATGTCGAGCCGTGGCTCAAAGATCATCTCGGCAACAAGACGCTCATCGGTCCCTTATTCAGCGGGCCGTCTATCGGGATCGGCATGCTGACCGCCGGCATCGTGCTCGGGATCATGGTCATTCCGTTCATCGCCGCCGTCTCGCGCGACGTGTTCAACGCCGTTCCCACGGCTCTTAAGGAATCGGCCGTGGCGCTGGGCTCGACGCGCTGGGAGATCCTCAGCCGCCTGACCCTCCCCTACACGCGCTCCGCGATCATCGGCGCGGTCTTCCTTGGGCTCGGCCGGGCGCTCGGTGAGACCATGGCAGTGACATTCGTGCTCGGCAACGCGCACGACCTTTCGGCCTCGCTGCTCATGCCGAGCAACTCGATCGCCGCGGCGATCGCGAACGAGTTCACCGAAGCCGACACCGATCTTTATCGCTCGTCGCTGATCGCCCTCGCCTTCCTTCTGTTCGTGGTGACGCTGATCGTGCTGACCATCGCCAAACTGCTACTTCTCCGAATGAACCGCCAGTTCGGAAGGACTCACTGACGTGGCCGTCCCCATCCGCCGTCGGGCCGCAGACATCATTGCCTTCCTGTTCGCCACCGCCGCGACGGCGTTCGGGCTGCTGTGGCTCTTCTGGATCTTGTGGACGACGCTTCGCGAGGGCGCGGCCGCGCTGACCCCGCGGCTGTTCACCGAAATGACCCCGCCGCCGGGATCGAGCGGCGGCCTGCTGAATGCCTTCTACGGAAGCGCGGTGATGATCCTGCTCGGACTGGTGGTGGGCACGCCCATCGGCGTCGCCGCGGGCACCTATCTCGCCGAGCACGGGCGGCACACGCGAGCTGCCGCCGTAATCAGCTTCGTCAATGACATCTTGCTAAGCGCGCCGTCGATCGTGATCGGCCTGTTCGTTTACGAACTCGTGGTCGTCAGCGCAGGCCATTTCTCGGGCTATGCCGGCGCGGTCGCGCTTGGGATCATCTTGCTCCCGATCGTCGTCCGCACCACCGAAGAGGCGCTTCGGCTGGTGCCCGACCAGATGCGCGAGGCGGGCTTCGCGCTCGGACTGCCGCGCTGGCGCGTTACCTGGCAGATCATCTACAAGGCGGGGCTGAGCGCCATTCTCACGGGAATTCTGCTGGGGGTGGCCCGTATTGCAGGGGAAACCGCGCCCCTGCTGTTCACCGCGCTCAACAACCAGTTCTGGAGCTCGAGCCTCAACGCGCCGCTGGCGAATGTCCCGGTGGTGATCTTCCAGTATGCGATGAGTCCCTATGACGAGTGGCACACGCTCGCCTGGGCCGGCGCCTTTGTGCTCACCGCCTTCGTGCTTATCCTCAACATCCTCGTCCGGCTGCTTGCCCGGAAAGGCATCAGCAAATGAACGACAGCGCGACAGCCATCCGGATCGAGACCAAAGAAACACCGGACGCCGCCGGCGCGGAAGCCGCGCCAGGCGCCATTGTCATGCGCGACCTGAGCTTCCACTACGGCAAAACGCCCGCGCTGAAGCACGTCAACATGAGCGTCCCGGCGAATGCGGTCACGGCGATCATCGGGCCCTCGGGCTGTGGCAAGTCGACCCTCCTTCGCACCGTCAACCGCATCTTCGAGCTTTATCCGGACCAGCATGCGACGGGCGAGATACTAATCGACGGCCGGAACGTCCTCGACCGCAAATATCCGCTCGCGGACCTCCGCCGACTCGTGGGCATGGTGTTTCAGAAGCCGACGCCTTTCCCGTCCTCGATCCGAAGCAACGTCGCCTTTGCGCTGTCTTATTATGAGCGCCTGTCCAAGTCTGAGCTCAGTGACCGCGTCGAGGATGCGCTTCGCCAGGCGGCACTCTGGGACGAGGTCAAGGACAAGCTCAACCAGAGCGCGCTGTCCTTGTCGGGCGGGCAACAACAGCGCCTGTGCATTGCTCGCGCAATCGCAGTGAAGCCCGAAATCCTCCTCCTCGACGAAGCGACCTCGGCGCTGGATCCAATTTCGACGGCGATGATCGAGGAGCTCATCCACGAGCTCAGCAGCCAGTTCACGATCATGATCGTGACCCACAACATGCAGCAGGCAGCGCGGGTCTCGCGACGGACCGCCTTCTTCCACTTGGGCGAGCTGATCGAGTTCGGGAAGACGAGCGACATCTTCACCAACCCGCACGAGCAGCGGACCAGGGATTATATCACCGGCCGCTACGGCTGAACGGAGCAATCATGCAGCAAAGCCGCGAACATACGCTCAAGGCGTTCGACGAGGACCTTGACCGCCTCCGCGCGCTCATCAGCCAGATGGGCGGGCTCGCCGAACATTCCATCGGCGAGGCGATGCGGTGCCTCGTCCAGCGGGACCTCGAAGGCGCCGCCAAGATCATCGAAGACGATAAGAAGCTCGATGTGCTGGAAGTGGAAACCGAGCGCCGCGCGGTCCAGCTCATCGCATTGCGAGCGCCGATGGCCGAGGATCTTCGGGATGTCGTCGCAGCGCTCAAGATTTCGGGCGTGGTTGAGCGCATCGGCGATTATGCCAAGAACATCGCAAAGCGCGTCCCGCTTCTCGAGGGGGCCGCGAAGATCGAGCCGTTATCGTTGCTCCCGGAGATGGCGAGAATCGCGACCGGAATGGTGCATGACGTCCTCGATGCGTTCGTCGAACGCAATGCTGAAGCGGCCTACCGGGTATGCGAGCGGGACGACGCGGTCGACGATTTCTACGATTCCATTTTCCGGTCGCTCCTTACGCACATGATGGAGAACCCGCAGAATATCGGCCACGCGACGCACCTCCTCTTCGTTGCCAAAAACCTGGAACGCGTGGGTGATCACGCGACCAACATCGCCGAGATGGTCTATTATGCAGCAACCGGCCAGCACATGGCCGACCGGCCAGGCAAGTCGCCGAAATGAGGGGCACCAAACGCCTGCTTGTCGTCGAAGACGACAGACCCATCGCAGACCTGTTGAAGCATCATTTTGCGGCCGCGGGCTTTACGGTCACAACTACGCCGAACGGGGATGAAGCGCTGATTCTCATAGATGAGATCAAGCCCGACCTCCTGATCCTAGACTGGATGATCGAAGGCACGAGCGGCATCGAAGTGTGCCGACGGATAAGGCGCAGCCGCTCGGTGGAAACACTTCCGATCATCATGCTTACTGCTCGTGGCGAGGAGGATGATCGGGTTCGCGGCCTCGAGACAGGCGCGGACGACTTCCTATCGAAGCCGTTCAGCCCGAAGGAGCTGGTTGCCCGGGCAAATGCATTACTTCGCCGCTCCTCGCCGAATCTGGTCGCCGAGAAGCTCAGATATAGCGACATTGAGCTCGACGTGGCCGCACATCGTGTGCGCCGTGACGGACGACCGGTCTCGTTAGGTCCGACCGAATACCGGCTCCTTCAGCATTTTCTAAGATCTCCCGAACGCGTCTTTTCGCGTCAGCAGCTTCTCGAGATCGTCTGGCCTCATAACGAAGAGGTGGAATTGCGCACAGTCGACGTCTTGATCAGACGGTTGCGCGTCGCGCTCGGTCCCGGGCAGGAGATCATTCGCACCGTCCGCTCTGAAGGCTATTCCCTGGACGCGTGCGCCAACTGACAGTGCGCGGCGAAAAAGGATCCCCTCGGTCATCGTTGAGACATTAGCGGGCAATTCGCGTGCAACCTCGGCCGGTTATTGAACGGACGGAGGGTTCTATGACTCACGAAGAAACGGAATACCTTCGTCGGCGCGAGCGACAAGAGCGCGCGGCAGCGAAGGCAGCAGTCCACGCGACGGCCCGGCAGGCGCATCAGCATTTGGCCGAATGCTATGGGGCACTTCTGCACGGCCTGGCCTCCTACGAACCACTTTCGATGCTCCGCCGGGAAGGGCTCCTGTGAATCAATCCGGGATGTCGAAATCCCGCACGGATCGGTTGTCTTCGCAACGATCGAAGGCTGCTGAAACGCTACCGGCAGAAATGAGTCGAAAGCTGCCACAAGCAGACCGCCTGCTAACGGCCAAAAGCCGTCGCTCGGGCTGGCGCCGCGAATGTCTGCTTTCCACCCATTGCAGACACTAGCTAGCTTCATTGAAGGAATTGTCTTTAGCCCTTAGCGAGGGCCGATGAAGCCCAAGCTCCTGACGACGCTGAAGGACTATTCCTGGCGCTTGTTCTTTGGGGATGCGGTCGCCGGTATTACGGTGGCTCTCGTTGCGCTGCCACTCAGCATCGCAATCGCCATCGCGTCCGGAGCTGAGCCGAAAGCGGGGCTGGTCACGGCGATCCTGGGCGGCTTTCTCATTTCGTTGCTTGGTGGAAGCAGGGTCCAGATTGGCGGGCCAACGGGCGCGTTCATTGTCGTCGTCGCGGGAGTCATCACTCAGTTCGGCTACGACGGCCTCCT
>Ga0157370_10009776_pt1 | contig 10173 bp, 6 predicted proteins | sample C35metaG_FD_113463 | JGI IMG/M metagenome (GOLD analysis project Ga0157370, IMG submission 113463) | Corn rhizosphere microbial communities from Kellogg Biological Station, Michigan, USA - C3-5 metaG | ecosystem: Host-associated > Plants > Roots > Rhizosphere > Soil | place: USA: Michigan... | reverse complement strand
GGTTCGAAAGTGTATGTGCGCATCCTCACCGAAGGCTCGACCACCGCTGACTGGCCGCTGTCGCGCAAGTTCGGCTGCCAGACCGACATGGCCATGGACCTGCTGATTCTGGCCCGTGACCTGGGCCTGGTGCCTTACGGCCTGTCGTTCCACGTGGGTTCGCAGCAGCGCGACATCTCGGTGTGGGACGCGGCAATTGCCAAGGTGAAAGTGATTTTCGAGCGCCTGAAAGAAGAAGACGGCATCGAGCTGAAACTGATCAACATGGGTGGCGGCTTCCCGGCCAACTACATCACCCGCACCAACAGCCTGGAAACCTACGCTGAAGAGATCATTCGCTTCCTTAAGGAAGACTTCGGTGACGACCTGCCGGAAATCATTCTGGAGCCGGGCCGTTCGCTGATCGCCAACGCTGGCATCCTGGTCAGCGAAGTCGTGTTGGTGGCGCGTAAGTCGCGTACAGCGGTCGAGCGTTGGGTGTATGTGGACGTGGGCAAGTTCTCTGGTCTGATCGAAACCATGGACGAGTCCATCAAGTTCCCAATCTGGACCGAGAAGAAAGGCGAGATGGAAGAAGTGGTCATCGCCGGCCCGACCTGCGACAGCGCCGACATCATGTACGAGAACTACAAGTACGGCCTGCCGCTGAACCTGTCGATTGGTGATCGCCTGTACTGGCTGTCCACCGGTGCCTACACCACCAGCTACAGCGCAGTGGAATTCAACGGCTTCCCGCCGCTGAAAGCGTTCTACCTGTAAGCGTTAGCTGAACGGAAAAGCCCCGCCTAGTGCGGGGCTTTTTATTGCGCTGACTTTGCCAACAACGCGCGCCGGATTTGCCAACAACCACCGTCGTCCTCGCGCACGCGGGGACCCAGTATCTGCCGCCGAGCGCGTTTTCTGAGCCACCCCGATTCCTGCCCGCGCAGGAATGACGCAAGCATGAGTCAGCAAAACGCAGCGTACGCCTCACGGTCGCTCTCATCCCCCAACTCGACCGCACGACGAAAATAACCCTCCGCCAAAGCCCGAATTGCCGGCTGCTCGGCCTCTTGCAGCGAATGCCGCGCCACCCTCAGAAAATTCAGATTGCCGTGCTCCAGCGCCAACTCCAGCCAAGCCGCCGCCGCGCGCACATCGCCTTTTTCCGCCAGCACGGCGGCGTAGCTGAATTGACCCCGGAAATCGCCGGCTTCGGCGGAGCGGCGGTACCAGTCGTGGGCCAGCGCGACGTCGCGCATCACCACCTGGCCTTCCTCGAAATAACGACCCACCAGGTTCATCGATTTGGCGTGCCCTTGAACGGCGGCGCGCTTGTACAGGGCAAACGCCTGCGGCGGGTCGCGCAGCACGCCTCGGCCGGTGGCGAGCAGGTTGGCGAGGTTGTATTGGCCCCAGTCCAGCCCGGCGTCTGCCGCGCGGCGGTAGTGTTCGGCGGCTTCGGTGAGATTCGCCTGTGTGCCCCAGCCATGCTCCAGACAGCGGCCGAGCATGTTGTCCGCCATGGCGTGGCCGTTGCGCGCAGCGATGCGGAACCAAGTGACGGCCAGCGCCGGGTCGCGCTGAATGCCGCGGCCTTCCAGCAACAATTGGCCGAGCAGGGTTTGCGCATCCAGCGAGCCCTGCCTGGCGGCGGTTAATACGGCATTGGCGGCGCGGCCGGGATCGCTCGCCAGCAGTGCCGCCAGGTCGTCGGTGTCGAGGTGTTCTTCGCGGCGCAGGAGGGCGGTCAACGGTTTACACCTCGGCCCAGCGGCGCAGCAGGTTGTGGTAGTTGCCGGTCAGTTGCAGCAGGGCAGGGTGGTCGGGCACGGCCTGGGTCAGTTGTTGAATGGCTTGGTCCATTTCAAACAGCAAGGCGCGCTGGCTGTCTTCGCGTACCAGGCTTTGCGTCCAGAAGAACGAGGCGAAGCGCGCGCCCCGGGTTACGGCTTCGACCTTATGCAAGCTGGTGCCGGGGTACAGCACCATGTCGCCGGCCGGCAACTTGACGCGCTGGTTGCCGTAGGTGTCCTGGATGATCAGCTCGCCGCCGTCGTAGTCGTCCGGATCGCTGAAAAAAACCGTGGCGGAGAGGTCGGTGCGTACCCGCTCCACGCTGTTTTTTACCTGGCGAATGGCGTTGTCGATGTGGAAGTCGAACGAGCCGCCGCCGGTGTAGCAGTTGAACAGCGGCGGGAAGACTTTGTGCGGCAACGCGGCGGACATGAACAACGGGTTTTGCCACAAACGGGTGAGCATTTCGCTGCTGATTTCGCGGACCAACGGATGGTCGTCGGGCAGCTGCAAATTATGTTTGGCCTTGGCCGATTGGAAGCCTGCCGTCACCTTGCCATCGGCCCATTCGGCCTGTTCCAACGCGCTGCGAATCTGCCGGACTTCATCGCTGCTGAAAACGCCGGGAATGTGCAAAAGCATGGCGGAACCGTTTGTATTTGAAAGTAAGTCGCAAATGATAATTCGCCGCCTGGCTCGCTGGCAACTGGATTAAACCCACGCGCCATGCGGCCTTCAGCGTTTTTTAAAAGTGTAAACATTATGTAAAGATTGTTACATGCGAATTATTACCAATTGCTAACCTTTAACTGTTGCTCTACATTCCGCGGCCTTTGCCATTCCTGGGGAGGGAAACCGCATGTCCGCCACGTCCACAGAATCGACTGTATTTTCGCCACGTTTGCTCGCCACCGCTGTTGGCATGGCGATGTCCGCTTCGCCCCTCGCGCATGCTGCCGAGCCGGTTGCATTGGAAGCCACCAGCGTGGTCGGTGAGCAAGATCAGGCCGAGAACTACAAGGTCGACGAATCGGCTTCGAAGAAGTACACCGCGCCGCTGCGTGAAACGCCGAAAAGCATCACCGTTATCAGCGAGCAAGTGATCAAGGACACCGGTTCCCTCTCCCTGGCCGACGCGCTGCGCACCACCTCCGGCATCACCTTTGGTGCCGGCGAGGGCGGCAACCCAGCGGGCGACCGTCCGATCATTCGCGGCTTCAACGCCGAGAGCGACATGTTTATCGACGGCCTGCGCGATGTTGCGTCGCAAACCCGCGAAGTGTTCAACATCGAGCAAGTGGAAGTGAGCAAGGGCCCAGGCTCGGCCTTCACCGGCGCCGGTTCCACCGGTGGCAGCCTCAACCTGATTAGCAAGACTGCCAAGCAGCAGGACTTTGCCGACGCCGGTTTCACCTTCGGCTCCGACCAGACCCGTCGCTACACCCTCGACGTTAACCGCGTGCTCACCGAGAACATCGCCGCGCGCATTAACTTGATGCAGCACGACGCCAATGTCGCTGGCCGCGCCGGTGTCGACGTCAGCCGCTGGGGCGTGGCGCCGACCGTTACGTTCGGCCTGAACACGCCGACCCGCGCCACCGTGTCGTACTACCACGTCGAAGGCGAAGACACGCCCGACCTCGGCAACCCGCTGCAAAGCACCGTCGGCGCTGACGGCGTGCGCACCCCGACTGGCAACAAAGACAAGTTTTACGGCTTCGCCTCACGCGACTACCGCGACAGCACCACTGACACCGGCACCATCAAGCTCGAGCACGACCTGAACGAAAACGTCACCGTGTCGAACACCTCGCGCATCGTGCGCACCACGCTTGACTACATCGCCACCAACCCGGACGACTCGCGCAACAACGTCGCCAACGGTTACGTGTCGCGTTCGGCAAAAAGCCGTAATTCAACTTCCGAAGGCTTGGTCAACCAGACCGACCTGAGCGCGCGTTTCAACACCGGGTTTATCGAACACTCGGTGAACACCGGCGTCGAGTTCAGCAAGGAAGGCGTGCATAACCGCGCGTATTTCATCGCAACGCCAGGCAGCGGCAACACGTGCAATGCGGCGGCGATCGCCTCGAACAACTGCACCACCTTGGCCAACCCGAACTACAACGACACCTTCCACGGCACCATCACCGATAGCAATGCGTACACCGACACCGACAGCGAAACCCTCTCGGCGTATGTGTTCGACACCTTGAAGTTCAACGATCAATGGTCGATTAACGCCGGTCTGCGTTATGACGATTACGAGACCAAGGTCCAAGGTCCGAGCGTGACGCGTGGCACCAACACCATCAGCGGTGCCACCGACCTGGAAAACAAAGCGCATTTCTGGAACTACCAGCTCGGCGTTGTCTTCAACCCCCTGCCCAACGGCAGCATTTACGCGGCCTGGTCCACCTCCAGCAACCCGGTGGGCGAAACCAGTGGCGAAGGCGCCGATGGCCTGGCTGCGGCGAACCAGGAGCTTGAGCCGGAACGCAACCGCAACTACGAAGTGGGCACCAAGTGGGACTTCTTCGACGAGCGTCTGGGCCTGAACGCTGCCGTGTTCCGCACCGAGAAAACCAACGCCCGCACCCTCGATGAGTTCGGCTTCACGCAAAACATCGGGGAAACCCGTGTCGACGGCTTCGAGCTGGGCGCCAGCGGCAAAATCACCAGCAAGTGGCAAGTGTTCGCCAACTACACCTACCTGGACGGCGAGCTGACCAAGGGCGGTGCGGTGAACGTCGGCACCACGGCGGCGCCGCGTTATGTCGAAGGTGCTTACGACGGCAACGACATCCCGAGCACCCCGCAAAACAGCGCCAGCTTCTGGACCACCTACCAACTGCTGCCAAAGCTGTCCCTGGGTGCCGGCGCTTACTACGTGGATTCGCGCTTCGGTAACACCGCCAACACCGTGCAGGTGCCGGACTACTGGCGCTACGACGCCATGGCCAAGTACGTGGTGAACAAGAATTTGGACCTGCAACTTAACGTGCAGAACCTGACCGACGAGCGTTATTACGATCAGGTTTACTCGACGCACATGGCCCACGTGGCGGCGGGCCGGACCGCTTTAATCTCCACTAATTTCCACTTCTAACGGTCGGCGGGCGGGCTGATGGTGGCGCCCCTCCAAGGCGCCCCGCAGCTTTCCAGCGCTGCGTGCTGGAGTAGGCAAGTATCCAAACCTGCGTCACCCTCGCGCACGCGGGGGTCCAGAGTTTCGGATTGGACGATTAGTCGTGCACGTCCAACGATTCCGGATGCCGGATCGTCGCACCGCCGCCTTCGCAGGGGCGACGACCCTCAGCCCGGCGCCAAACAAAACCCTGAGCGATTCATCGCTCGGGGTTTTTGTTTGCTAGGTAAACGATCAGTAAAGGTTGCGCGATTGCTATAAATTCTCAAATAGAATTCGCCGCTATTAACGGTTGGTCGCGCTGAGAAGCGCCGGTTCAGGTGAGGTTGTCGTGTTCAAGAACGTGTTGTTCCAGTTGCATTGGCTGTTCGGCATCACCGCCGGCTTGGTGCTTGCCCTCATGGGCATCACCGGGGCGCTGTATTCCTTTCAGGAAGAAATTTCCACGGCATTGAATCCTGACGTGCTGCAGGTCCAGGTGCGCGAAAGTGGTGTGTTGCCGCCCGGCCAGTTGGTGGAAAAACTGGAAAGCGCGGCCGGCATGAGAATCGCCGGCATGCGCGTGTACACGCTGGAGAACAAAGCGTCGCAAGTGTTCTTTGCGCCCAAGCCGGGCGAGCGTCGCGGGCCGATGCGTTACTTCGACCCCTACACCGGCGAGCTGCGCGGTGAGCCTGCCGGCAAGGCGTTTTTCGACCTGATGTTCCAACTGCATCGCTTCCTGGCCATGGGCGAATTCGGCAAGCAAATTACCGGCGCCTGTACGTTGATGCTGCTGTTCTTCTGTCTGTCCGGCTTGTACCTGCGCTGGCCGCGCAATGCGCTGAGCTGGCGCACATGGCTGACGTTCGACTGGGCCAAGAAAGGCCGCGCCTTTAATTGGGATTTGCACGCCGTAGCCGGCACCTGGTGCCTGGTGTTTTATTTGCTCGCGGCGGTTACCGGGCTCACTTGGTCGTATCAGTGGTTCAACAATGGCGCCACGGCGCTGCTCGGCGGCGCGCCGGCTGGCCAGCAGGGCGGCAAGCCGGGCGGTGGCCGTGGTGAGCGCAGGGGCCCGCCTGCGCAGGCTGCCGAACCGGTGCCGGTGAACTATGACGCACTGTGGTCGACGGTCACGAGCATCGCCGGCCCACGGCTGGCAACCTACAACCTGCGTCTGCCGCAAGCGGCCAAGCAGCCGGTTACGGTGCTGTACCTGCTGGACGATTCCCCGCACGAGCGGGCGATGAACGAAATTCAGCTGGACGCCAGCACCGGCGCCATACGCAGCCAGAAACGCTATGCCGATCAGCGTCTAGGCCAGCAATTGCTGACCAGCATTTACAGCCTGCACGTGGGCAGTTATTTCGGCCTTACCGGGCGCATTTTGATGACCGCCGCCAGCGTGACCATGCCGCTGTTCTTTATCACGGGCTGGCTGCTCTACCTCGACCGTCGGCGCAAGAAACGCCAGGTAATCGCGGCTCGGAGCGGCGTCGGTACGGGCGCCGGCGACGGCGACAACTGGCTGATCGGCTTCGCCAGCCAGAGCGGTTTTGCCGAGCAACTGGCCTGGCAAAGCGCCGGGCAACTGCAAGCCGCTGGCCATGCCGTCAACGTGCAACCTCTGGCCAGCTTGAGTTCAAGTCACCTGCGCGAGGCGCGCCATGCGCTGTTTGTGGTCAGCACCTTTGGCGACGGCGAAGCGCCGGACAGCGCCCGTGGTTTCGAGCGCAAGCTGCTGGGGCAAACCCTCGGCCTGAGCGAATTGAAATACGCCGTGCTGGCCTTGGGTGATCGCCAGTACGCGCACTTTTGCGGTTTCGCCCATCGTCTGCAGCATTGGCTCAGCCACGAAGGCGGCGCTCAGCAATTTCCCACGGTTGAGGTCGACAACGGCGACGCTGCCGCGCTGCAACAGTGGCAACAGCACCTTGCGCAGCTGTCGGGCGGTTCGGTCGCCGCACCGTGGCAGGCGCCGACCTACGGCAACTGGACCCTCACTGCACGTGAACTGCTCAACCCAGGCAGCGCCGGCTCGCCGACTTACCTGCTCAGCCTGACGCCGCCCGATAGCCAGTCGGTGTGGCAAGCCGGCGACCTGGTCGAAGTGATGCCGCGCAATAGCGTTGCCGCTGTCGAGGCCTTCCTCGCCGGGCTGGGTATTGCCGCGACCACGCACGTGCAGGTTGGCGGCTTGCAGGAAACGCTGGCCCAGGCCCTGGCCCATCGCCAACTGCCTGCGAGTCGTGGGCATTTGGTGGGCTTGCATGCCCAGGCATTGGTGGACGCCTTGGTGCCGATCACCGCGCGCGAATACTCGATTGCCTCGGTGGTGGAAGACGGCGCGCTGCAACTGCTGGTGCGGGTTGAAACCCATGTCGACGGCAGCTTCGGCCTTGGTTCGGGTTGGTTGTGCGTGCATGCCCAGGTGGGCGACAGCATCAGCCTGCGCCTGCGCCGCAACAGTGGCTTCCACCTGCCGAGCGAGCCGCGCCCGCTAATTCTGCTGGGCAACGGCACCGGTTTGGCCGGGCTGCGCAGTTTGCTGAAAGCGCGCGTGGCTGAAGGCTTGACGCGCAATTGGCTGCTGTTTGGTGAGCGCAATGAGGCTCACGACTTCTTCTGCCGCGACGAGCTGCAGGGCTGGCTGGGGACGGGCGAGCTGGCGCGGTTGGACCTGGCGTTTTCGCGGGACCAGGCAGAGAAAATCTACGTGCAGCATCGCTTGCTGGAAGCTGCCGACGCGCTTGAAACGTGGGTGGAAGAGGGTGCGGCGATTTACGTCTGCGGCAGTTTGCTGGGCATGGCCGAAGGCGTGGACCAGGCGTTGCGCCAGGTACTCGGCGATGAGCGGGTTGTGCAACTGACCGAAGAAGGGCGTTACCGGCGCGACGTTTATTGATCGGCTAAAGCGGATCGCCGCCCGGCCGTTCCCACAGGTCTGCACCGTACTTTAGGAGCGGCTTTAGCCGCGATTTGCTGAGCCAATATTTCACTGCGCTTCGGGCTAAAAAAGCATCGCGGCTAAAGCCGCTCCCACAGGATCGAGAGTACCGGTAGGAGAGGCGTTAGCCGCGATTGCTTTACAACCCGTTAATCACCTCGGCGTGGTGACACGCCACTTGCCGCGCATCGAGCAGACGCAGTGGCGGCTCTTCATTGATGCAGCGTTCGGTAGCGTGCGGGCAGCGTTTGTGGAAGGCGCAGCCGCTCGGCGGGTTCAGCGGGTTGGGCAGTTCGCCGACGATTTTGATTTTCGGCTTGTCCGGATCCGGGTGAATGGTCGGGGTCGCCGACAGCAGCGCCTGGGTGTAGGGGTGCAGAGGCTTGGCGTAAATCTTCTCTTTCGGGCCCATTTCCGCCGGCCGGCCGAGGTACATCACCAGCACGTCATCGGCCACGTGCTGAACCACGGCAAGGTTGTGCGAGATGAACACATACGCGGTGTTGAACTCGGCTTGCAGGTCCATAAACAGGTTGAGCACCTGCGCCTGAATCGACACGTCCAGCGCCGAGGTCGGTTCATCGGCCACCAGCACTTTCGGGTTGAGCATCATGGCGCGGGCCAGGGCAATGCGTTGGCGCTGGCCGCCAGAAAACATGTGCGGGTAACGCTGGTAATGCTCAGGACGTAAACCGACCTGCTGCATCATGGCCTGCACTTTTTCGCGGCGTTCGCTGCGCGACAGATTGGTGTTGATCAACAGCGGCTCGGCCAACTGATCACCAATTTTCTGCCGCGGATTAAGCGAGGCGTAGGGGCTTTGGAAAACCATCTGCACGTCGCGGCGCAGTTGTTTGCGTTCAGCCTTGCTGGCGCCGTTCACTTCTTGTCCGCCAATTTGCAGCGAGCCGGAAGAAGGCTCTTCGATCAGCGTCAGCGCGCGGGCCAAGGTCGATTTACCGCAACCGGATTCGCCCACCACGGCCAAGGTCTTGCCCGCTTCCAGTTCGAACGACACGCCGTTCAGGGCGCGCACGGTGGCGTGCGGTTTGAACAACCCACGGGAGACGTCGTAGTGGCGAGTGAGGTCGCGAGCCGTCAGTACTACGCTCATCGTGCGGGCTCCTGATTCTCTGGGTGGCTGGGTGCGGTGTTCTGGTTACGCGGGAAAAAGCAGCGCACTTCGCCCAGCTCGCTGGGGTCCAGCGCGGGGCGCAGGTCGCGGCATTTCTGTTGCACGTACGGACAGCGCGGGGACAGCAGGCAGCCCACCGGCCGGTCGTAACGGCCCGGCACGATGCCGGGCAGTGTGGCCAGGCGTTTGGCGCCCTGGCTGTGTTCCGGAATCGCGGCCAGCAGCGCTTCGGTGTAAGGGTGTGCCGGCGCGTCGAACAAGGCGGGCACTTGGCCGACCTCCACCGCTTGCCCGGCGTACATGACGCACACGCGGTTAGCGGTTTCCGCCACTACCGCCAGGTCGTGGGTAATCAGCACCAGTGCCATGTCTTTGTCCCGTTGCAGGTCGAGCAACAGGTCCATGATTTGCGCCTGAATGGTCACGTCCAGCGCGGTGGTGGGTTCGTCGGCGATCAGCAGCTTCGGCTCGCCGGCGATCGCCATGGCAATCGCCACGCGCTGGCTCATGCCGCCCGAGAGCTGGTGCGGGTAGGCGTTCAAGCGGCTCGCGGCGCCCGGAATTTCCACCCGTTCGAGCAGTTCCAGGGCGCGTTGGCGTGCGGCTTTGCCAGACAGGCCCAGGTGCTGACGAACCACTTCTTCAATCTGAAAGCCCACGGTGTAGCTGGGGTTCAGGGCAGTCATGGGGTCCTGGAAGACCATGGCCAGGTCTTTGCCGATGATCTTGCGGCGCTGGCGGCCTTTGAGCTTGAGCATGTCGTTGCCATCGAAGCTCAGGGCGTCGGCCTTGATGATGCCGGGGGCGTCGATCAGCCCCATCAGGGCCATCATGGTCACGGATTTACCGGAACCCGACTCGCCGACAATCGCCAGCACTTCGCCTTTTTCCACGCTCAGGTCGGGGCCGTCGACCACCGGTACGGCATTGGCGTCGCCGAAGCGCACGCTCAGGTTTTTGATATTCAGCAGGCTCATTACGGGCTCCTCAAATGGCGTTCTTGAGTTTCGGGTCGAGCGCATCGCGCAACCCATCGCCCATCAAGTTGATTGCCAGCACGCTGAGCAAAATGGTCAGACCCGGCAGGCTTACCACCCCCCACGCGCATTAGATGTAGTCACGACCCGACGCCAGCATGGTGCCCCCCCCCGGGGTCGGCGATCGTACGCCCAGGCAGCGGAAGCC
>Ga0157370_10009775_pt1 | contig 10173 bp, 9 predicted proteins | sample C35metaG_FD_113463 | JGI IMG/M metagenome (GOLD analysis project Ga0157370, IMG submission 113463) | Corn rhizosphere microbial communities from Kellogg Biological Station, Michigan, USA - C3-5 metaG | ecosystem: Host-associated > Plants > Roots > Rhizosphere > Soil | place: USA: Michigan... | reverse complement strand
TAGGGACAGCGCGCTGTGGCTGGATGTTCTTGAGGTATTTGCTAAAAACGAAACCAATCTGTTGCCTGTATTAGATAAAGACAACAAATATCTGGGCTATTATGAAATTACAGATATCATTACTTTTTTCCACGAAACGCCATTCTTAAAAGAAGCGGGCGGCATTATCGTTGTAGAAAAAGGCATAAACGACTACAGCATCAGTCAGGCTGCACAAATTGTGGAAAGCAATAACGGCAGGCTTCTAGGCCTGTTTATATCTGAATCTAATATGGAAAAAGTGCAGATAACCATCAAGATAAGCCTTGGAGGCATGAGCGATATACTGCAAACATTCAGAAGATACAATTACGATATTATTACTGAGCATCAGGAAGATGTTTACCTGAACACTTTAAAAGACCGCTCAGATTACCTTGATAAATACCTGAACATCTAAAAAATACGCCCCTATGAAAATAGCCGTGTACGGTCAGTACTACAAAGACAACACCGAAGACATTATAGAAAAAATGCTTCATGTTTTTGACAGGTATAATCCCGAGGTAGTTTTTGAGTCCAACTTTTACAATGTTCTAAACGACCACAAACTACTTAACAAAACCTACAGCGTTTTTACCAGTCATGAAGAACTCGAAGGAGGCTTCAGCCTGCTAATATGTATTGGCGGAGACGGAACCATGCTTCGTGCAGCAACTTATGTGCGTAACAAAGGCATACCAATATTAGGTATAAATGCAGGACGCCTTGGTTTTCTTGCCACTGTACAGCAGGAAAGTATTGAAACATTACTTCCGCTTATTTTTGAACGCAAGTACAAGGTATCGCCACGCTCATTGCTGACTTTAGATTATGACGGCAAAGCCCCCGAGCTAATCGATCTTGATTATGCCCTAAATGAAATGACCGTGAGCCGTAAAGACACTACTTCTATGATCACTATAGAAATAAGGCTTAATGGCGACTACCTGAATGCCTATTGGGCAGACGGACTTATAATTTCTACTCCAACCGGATCAACAGGTTATTCTCTTAGCTGTGGCGGGCCAATTTTAATGCCCGAGGTAAACAGTTTTGTAATAACGCCTATTGCCCCGCACAACCTTAATGCAAGACCTTTGGTTATTCCTGATGATACCGAGATTGAGCTTATTGTAAGCAGCAGGGAAAGCCAGCATCTTATCTCGCTTGACTCCCGAATTATAACAGTAGATGTAGAAACTACGCTTAAATTAAAAAAAGCGCCTTTTAAAATTAACCTTGTAGAGTTTCCCCAGGAAAAGTTTTTGACAACCCTGCGCAAAAAACTGCTTTGGGGAGAAGACAAGAGAAATTAAAATTTCACAATTTTAGTTGGTTTACATACTACACTGCATGTTCTTCCGTTTTCAAGACTGTATTTAATGCTAATTATGCAATTGTAGATGTAAAATATCTCTTCTTACAATAATTAGAATTCTATATTGTTATATTTGCACCCAATTTGAAAGGAATGAACAGGATTTTATATCTTATAGTACTCACCATAATGTCGCTTAGCGCCCATGCACAAATTAACGAGCTTGGTATCTTTGCCGGCGGTGCTAACTATATTGGCGATGTGGGACCTACTAATTATGTTGCGCCAAATCAGCCTGCTTTAGGAATCATTTATAAGTGGAACAGAAGCCCGCGCCATTCATGGAGAGCGTCATTTACTTATGCCGATATTTATTCCAAAGATGCCGATTCTGACATGAGCGGCAGGCAGGAACGCGATTATAAGTTTAAAAATTCGGTAAAAGAGTTATCTTTAGGCCTTGAATTTAACTTTTTTGACTTTAACCTTCATGAACCCGACTTCAAAATAACACCTTATGTATATAGTGGTATAAGTTATTTTTGGTCTGACGAGCAGTATATCGAGAACGGGATATCAAGAAGGCTGGACTCAAAAGGAAACCTTGCAATACCAATGACTGTAGGTATAAAATCAAACATATTTGAAAACTTTGTGCTTGGCTTTGAAGTAGGCGCACGCTATACCTTTACCGATGATATTGATGGAAGTAACCATAAAGATTATCCGCAACTGGCATTTGGTAACCTTAACAGCAACGACTGGTATGTATTTACCGGCTTTACTTTAACCTACACGTTTGGTGTACAACCCTGTTATTGCGTAGAATAGTATGGATAAAACAATTACCATAAATACCGATAACTTACCGAGACATCTTGCAATAATAATGGATGGCAACGGACGTTGGGCAAAAAAACAAGGCTTTCTACGCACAATAGGACACGAAAACGGTACTAAAGCCGTTAAAGAAACTGTTGAATGCTGTGCAAAACTGGGCATTCAGAACCTAACCCTGTATGCATTTTCTACCGAGAACTGGAACAGGCCGAAACTGGAGGTAGATGCCCTGATGAATATTCTGGTAAATTCTCTTAAAAAAGAGCTCCCTACATTTATTAAAAACAACATAAGGCTTAACACAATAGGCAATACAGACCTGTTGCCGTCCAGAGCCCGAAAACAGCTGCTTGAAGTTATTGAGCAGACTAAAGAGAATAACAGGATGGTTCTTACCCTCGCGCTAAGCTATGGCTCAAGGGAAGAGATTATTTCTGCATTTAAAAAAATATCCGAAAAAATAAACACAAACCAGCTAGCAATAGCTGATATAAATGAAGCAACCATAAACGAGCACCTGTACACGCACAACCTGCCTGATGTAGATCTTGTTATAAGGACCAGCGGAGAGCACAGGATAAGCAATTTCCTGCTTTGGCAGATCGCTTATGCAGAGTTGTATTTTACAGACATTTTATGGCCCGATTTTAGGGAAAAAGACTTACATGAAGCAATTATCAGTTATCAAAAAAGAGAACGTAGATTTGGAAAGACCAGTGAACAAGTTAAATAAAAAACTAATGTTTCAAAGAGGCATTAAAATAATTTTTGGCATCTTATTATTAGCAACAGGCAATACTGCTGTTGCGCAGGATGATGGAGCCCGTCTCGAAACGGGAAAACAATACATCCTTGCTGATGTTCTTGTTACAGGTAAACTTACCTACAACGAGCAAACCGTTGTTACATTTTCTGAGCTTGAAAAAGGGCAGGCCATTCAGGTACCCGGCGAAGAAATTAGTAACGCCATAAAAAAACTATGGAGGTTAAATCTTTTTAGCGACGTAAACTTTTATGTAAGCAAAGTCCAGAACGACAGTATATGGCTGGAACTTAGCCTGGTTGAACTACCTAAACTTAGCGAAGCGAAAATACAGGGTATAAAAAAAGGTAAGCGTGAAGCTCTTTTAAAAGACACTAAACTTACCAAGAACATAGTGGTAAACGAGAATCTTCTTACTACTACTAAAAACTACATTACAAACAAATACAAAAAAGACGGCTATTACAACACTAAAGTAGCTATCAATGTAATACCTGACACATTAGGCACTGTAAAAATGGTGGTTAATGTAGACAAAGGAGACAAAGTAAAGGTTAAAAGTATCAAATTTACAGGTAACACCCAACTTTCAAACGGAAAGCTTAAAGGTGCCATGAAAAACACCAAAGTAAAGGCTTTTCCTAACCCGCTTAGATTATTCAAGTCATCTAAATTCGTAGAAGACAAATACAAGGAAGACCTTGGAAGCATTGTAGACAAATACAAAGAAAAAGGTTATCGTGATGCCCGAGTAACAGAAGATACTGTAACATATGATGCTAAGAAAAACCTTGTTTCTATAGCTATCAACCTTGAAGAAGGACACAAATACTACTTTGGTAATATTAAATACATTGGTAATACTGTTTATACAAACCAACAGCTTAACCAGATATTAGGTATAAAAAAAGGTGATGTTTACAACGGTATCATGCTTCAGAAAAGGATTGCAGACCCTTCTAAACCGGATGGTCTTGACATAACAAACCTTTACCAGAACAATGGTTACCTTTTCTCTCAAATTAACCCTGTAGAGGTTAAAACTGCTAATGATACTATTGATTTTGAAATCAGGATCGTGGAAGGACCTATTGCTTACTTTAATAACGTAACAGTAGTAGGTAATGATAAAACAAACGACAAAGTAATATACCGTGAGCTAAGAACAAGGCCGGGTATGCGTTGGAACAAAGAAGAAGTTATCGGTACAATCCGTGAGCTTGGAGCTCTTGGTTTCTTTGATGCAGAGACTATCCGTCCTGACGTTAAGAATCCTGATCCTGCTGCAGGAACTGTAGATGTAGAATGGCATGTAACTGAAAAAGGTTCGAGCCAGATAGAGCTCCAGGGTGGTTATGGCGGCGGTGGTTTCATCGGTACTTTAGGTTTATCGTTTAACAACTTCTCGATTAAAAACATTTTCAACAAATCGGCATACACGCCACTTCCGATGGGAGACGGACAAAAACTGGCACTGCGCCTTCAGGGTAGTACCTATTTCCAGACATACAGTTTATCATTTACAGAACCTTGGTTTGGAGGTAAAAAACCAATACAATTGTTTAGTACCCTATCACACAGTAAGCAGTTCTTATACAATTACAGCAGCAGGGATGTAGACAGAAATAAAAGTTTCACAATATCCTCTATTACTGTAGGTTTATCAAAAAGGCTTAGTCAGCCTGACTTCTACATGAGGTTATCGCATTCGTTAACATTCCAGTACTATAACCTTAATAATTATAACACAGGATTGTTTACCTTTGGTAACGGTACATCGAGAAACGTTAACTACACTGTAGAATTAAGCAGGGACAACAGGGGTCGTAACCCAATTTATCCTTCTTCAGGTTCTTATTTCAGTGTAAGTGCTAAGGTTACTCCTCCGTACTCATTGTTTAACGGTATAGATTATAAAAATCTGGGTAACCAGGCTGAGTACAAGCTTAGAAATACTGGTACGACTGCTATTGCAGGTGCAAACGGAAGTCCGTCTATTGACCCTGGAGATTACATCCGTACTGAAACAGATGCACTCGGCAACACACTTAGTTATAAAGCTAATACCCCTGGCGAGGCGACGGCAGACCAAAGTAAAGTAGACCAGCAGAAATTTAACTGGCTGGAATATTATAAAGTTAAGTTCAAGGCAGACGTTTACACGAAGCTTGCCGGAAAACAATCACATGAGCTTGTACTGCGTTCATTAGCCGAATTTGGTTTTATGGGAGCTTACAACTCAGCAAGGGGACTTGTTCCGTTTGAAAGGTTCTACCTCGGTGGTGATGGTCTTGCTAACTACGCTCTTGACGGCAGGGAGGTTATCCAGTTAAGAGGTTACCCTAACCAGTCGCTTGCTCCGCTTGTAAACGGAACACAGGTAGGTGGTACGATATACAACAAGTTCTCGTTAGAGCTTAGATACCCGATAACACTAAAACAACAGGCATCTATTTATGCCCTTACATTTGCAGAAGCAGGTAGGTCTTTTGACTCTTTCAAAGCATACGATCCATTTGCACTTAAGCGTTCAACAGGTTTTGGCCTTAGGGTATTTATGCCGGCATTTGGATTGCTTGGTATAGACTTTGGTTACGGATTTGACCCTGTAGAAGGTGGCACCCAAAAGAATGGATGGGAAACCCACTTCATCATTGGACAACAGTTTTAAAAAATTGGCATGATATTTTCTAATACGTAAGAAGGTTATGAAAAAATGTTTTTTTACAGTACTTATTGCTTTAGCTGCCTTAACGGCTAATGCACAGTCGCGAGGCATTAAAATTGCTTACCTTGACATGAACTACATTCTTGACAAGGTGCCGGATTATGCCGATGCTAAAAACCAGCTGGAGCAAAAAGCTACCAAATGGAAACAGGAACTGGAAGTTAAGCGCAATGAAATAAAAAAGCTTAAGGAAAGCCTTCAGCAGGAAAAAGCATTGCTTACTAAAGAACTTATAGAAGAAAGAGAAGAAGAAATACTTTTTCAGGAAAAAGAACTGCTGGATTACCAGGAGAAAAAATTTGGCCCAATGGGTGATTTTGTTACCCAAAAAGCTGTTTTGGTAAAACCAATCCAGGATCAGGTATTTACAATTGCCCAGGATCTGGCAGCATTGAGAAATTATGATTTTGTTTTTGACAAGTCGTCAGACCTAACCATGATTGTAGCAGCAAAAAAACACGACATCAGTGATTTTATCATCAAAAAAATGTCGAGAGCGGCTAAGCAGGAAAAACTAAGCAGCAAAGAGCTTAAAAACTTTGAAAAGCAAGAGGCAAAAGAAGAGCTTGAGTCTAACCCTGATTATGCAGACAGACAAAAACTGCTTGATGAAAGAAAAAGTGCACGCGATAAAAAGATAGAAGAGCGCAAAGCTATTCAGGACGAAAAGAAAAGAGCTTACGAAGAAAAACGTGAGCAGATGAAAGCAGAAAGAGATGCTAAGAGAACTGGAACAACTGCACCTGCACCGGCTTCTACAACATCAACAGATGATAAACCTGAAGCTAAAACAACTACTCCTAAAAAGAGTAATAAAGAGGCAACAGGAAATGCAGAAAAAAAACCTGCAGAAAAAACACCAACAGCTGCAGCTACAAAGAATACTGAAAAGGCCGAAGAAAGAACTGAAGCTGCTAATGCTGCCGCAGAAGAAAGACAAAATACTGCTCAGGCAGCTAAAGAAGAGCGCGATAAAAAAGTAGCTGAAAAGAAACAGGCCCTGGAAGACAGGAAGAAAAAAATACTGGAAGAAAGAGAAGCTGCTAAAAAAGCAAGAGAAGAAAAGCTTAAAAAACCGGGTGATGCTGCTCCGGCAAAAAACAAAGAAGAAGAAACACCAGCAAAGACAGACAAATAACATCAGTACAAAAACAAAAAATTAATAATAAATACTTTAAATGATGAAACAAATGAAATCTTTATTAATCGCTGCATTACTTTTTGTAGGAGCAAGTCAGACAGTTTCTGCACAAGCAAAGGTTGCACACATTAATGTAACTGAACTTATGACTAACATGCCGGAAATGAAAGCTGCCGATGCTCAGCTTAAAAAACTTGGCGGTACATATGATACAGAATATAATACAATGGTTGAAGAATTCAAAACCAAAGTTAACAAATACGAAGCTGAAGCTGCAACAGTTTCTCAGGCAGTAAATGATACACGCGGTGCAGAAGTTCAGGACATGCGTACAAGAATTGAGCAGTACCAGCAAACAGCTTCTAAAGAACTTCAGACAAAACAGGAACAAATCGTTAAACCTATCCTTGAAAAAGCAAGACTGGCTATCCAGAAAGTAGCTAAAGCTAAAGGATACCAGTATGTACTTGACTCTACTTCAGGAAGTGGAGTACTTGTAGCTGATGGTCCTGATTTACTTGCTGACGTTAAAAAAGAATTAGGTTTCTAAGACATCACCCATTGAAATACAAAAACGGCTCATTTTATGGGCCGTTTTTTTTATATTTGTTATATGGATAAAAGCACAAACCCTATTGGATTATTTGATTCCGGCATTGGCGGAACATCGATATGGAAAGAGATACACGCACTACTGCCACACGAAGACACAATATACCTCGCCGATAGCAAAAACGCTCCATACGGGCAAAAATCAAAAGAAGAAATTGTTTCCCTAAGCTTTAAGAATACTGAATACCTTTTAGAAAAGAATGCAAAAATCATAGTTGTAGCCTGTAATACAGCGACAACGAATGCAATTAAAGAATTAAGGGAAAAGTATGATGTCCCGTTTATCGGGATTGAGCCCGCCATAAAGCCGGCAGCAATTCACACTAAGACTAAGACCATAGGTATTCTTGCAACAAAAGGAACGCTTACAAGCGAGCTTTTCTATAAAACGGTATCTAACCTTAAAGACATAAAAGTAATTGAACAGATAGGCTATAATCTTGTAAAACTAATTGAAGAAGGAAAGCTTGGTTCAAGCGACATAAAAGAATTATTAGAAGAATACCTGCACCCCATGATAGAGGCCAATATAGACCACTTGGTGCTTGGTTGTAGCCACTACCCATATCTTGTTCCACAGATAAAAGAAATCCTCCCTGAGAACGTTAAAATCATCGATTCCGGAGAGGCTGTTGCAAGGCAGACGAAGCTTGTTCTAAATCAGCACGATCTACTAAACAGCCAAACGCATAAAAGCAACAATACTTTTTACGTCAATTCAGATCCTACTGTATTGAAATCAATACTTAATAAAGATTCAATAATTATAAGTAAAGACTTTTAGGCCTTATTTATCTTTATCAAACCACGAAGAATACATTACATAGTTGTTAGATATTCTTTCTATTTCTCCTGCAAAATCAGAGGCGTTAATATCCTTAACTTTTTTTGCCGGCACACCCGCATATATAGTTCCCGATTCAACAACTGTATTTTGTGTTACCACCGCCCCTGCTGCAATTATCGAGTTACTCTCTATAACGCAATTATCCATTACAATAGCTCCCATTCCTATTAGCACATTATCTTTAACTGTACAACCATGTACAATTGCATTGTGTCCAATGGAAACATTGTCCCCTATGTTTGTAGGGTGCTTTTGATAGGTCGCATGGATTACAGCTCCATCCTGTATATTAACTTTGTTCCCAATTTTAATATAATGCACGTCTCCCCTGATTACGGCATTAAACCATATACTACATTGAGCACCTAAAACAACGTCCCCTACAACAGTTGCATTTTCGGCAACAAAACAATCCTCGGGTATTTGTGGGTATTTCCCATTAACTTCTTTAATAACCATATTGCTTTAAAAAAATCGTCCCGATAGCAAGCTATCGGGACTGAATTAATAATATTTACTTTTATATTAGTTAACTGCCGGGCAATTACAATCGTATTTCTCCCTTTTGCAGAATAAGTTAAGTCCAACAGTAATTTGGTGGAAACCTCCGTTGTCAAATTTAACAGCTCCTGTTAAATATGAGTACGTATAAGAAACCATGAAATTTTTGTAGTTAACACCGATGATTGGTGTAAAGTACTGAAGTGTCTGATCTGATGTACCAACACCGTCAATATACTGAGCTGCTTCTAAAGCTCTTCTATAAGATAGTCCTCCCCATAATCTACCAAAGTCTAATTCTTTATAAACTTTTAAGTTGATATCGATAGTTTTCTCTTTTGTTTCATCAACAATTTTGAATAATACAGATGGTTCCCATTGTAATGATTCCTGAAAACCGAAAACATAACCTGCACTAATTAAATATGCTGTAAGGTTATCACTTTCATAATCTGTATAAAGATTTCTTTTTGTTTTAACCACGTTCTTCGCTGTAAAGTGTGCGTAAAAGTCAAGGTAGTGGTAAGACGCTCCTATGTCAACATTAAAGTATGAATCTTTTTGTTTCATACCTCCATCAACGATAGGGTCAAATTCAGGGTCAAATTTAGTCTCATCAAGACGACTTGAAATAAGTCCTGCACTCATACCGAATGATAATTGGTTAAGGTCGAAATCACTTCTTGAAAAACGAATATGGTGAGCATAAGTTAATTTAGCTCCTGTTTGTGAATGGTAACCATTCTTATCATTAAAAGCAATAACACCAATACCGGACTGTGGCCCAACACTTCCATTAAAACTTAATGTCTGTAACTGAGGAGCATCATCCTGTCCAAACCATTGCTGACGTGCAGTCAGCCTTAATTTAGCACAATTTGCCGCCCCGGCCATTGATGGGTGGATAAGGTAAAGGTTATCAGATAAATAATCCGAATAAACAGCAATACCTTCCTGAGAAAAAGACAGTTGTGTTAATAACAATCCAAAAATTAAATAAATCTTTTTAAAATTCATGTTGACCTTTTCGTTTAATGAGAAATGCGCTTTTTGTTAGACCTTTCAGGTAATTAGTGTAAAAATAATATTCCCATTTAATTACAGTGTTTGCCTGTATGTAACACCTTTATTTCACAGTAATTTTCCATAGCGGTCAAATATATAAATTTTTGTCTTAGGTTGGTAATTTAATCCTAATAATATTGTAAAAAATGCTGTCATTGCTGACAGCATTTTGTATTTTAAGATTTTTACTTATTATCTCTTAAGTGAGAAATGCGCTTTAAATTCTTTTGTTAGGGTGTTTACACCATCAAACTCAGGGTAGGTAACGGTGAACCAGTAGTCATCTGCAGGGAGCTGTGCCCCGTTAAAGGTACCGTCCCATCCATCGCTCTCAAGG
>Ga0157370_10009769_pt1 | contig 10180 bp, 9 predicted proteins | sample C35metaG_FD_113463 | JGI IMG/M metagenome (GOLD analysis project Ga0157370, IMG submission 113463) | Corn rhizosphere microbial communities from Kellogg Biological Station, Michigan, USA - C3-5 metaG | ecosystem: Host-associated > Plants > Roots > Rhizosphere > Soil | place: USA: Michigan... | reverse complement strand
TCTTCGGAGCTGGCTTGGCCGGTGCGGCTGCACTGCGTCGTCGCAAGAAGAAGATTGTCTGACTGGAGTCATCCAGTAGAGGGAAATGAAAACGGCGGCCATCGTGCCGCCGTTTTTGTTTTGAGGTTTTCGATTTAGTTGACGCCCGAGGCGCGCCCGTCATGTGTCGGTGGCCGCAGCGCAATTGCCAATTCACGCATGTCGATTTCGGCGCCCGCGCGAAGTCGAAATCCGTCGTAAAATTTGTCGGCGCAAAAATCTGCAACGACACTTTTACAGAGATATCTCTCTGGCCGCGCGCGCGTGCGCATTTATTCGGTAAAGCGAGGCTGTCGCTATCAACATTTGTTCCCCATCACATTATATCTGCACAGGCATGGGGTTCTTGCGGCGGGTATGACCATTCGAAATCCACATTCGACCGTGCGCCGCGATTTCGCTGATCGGTCCTTGGCGTTTGAACTGGCGAAGAAAAATGTCTGGCGCGCGATGACGATGCCGCGCCCCGGCCCAACCACGACTTATGAAGCGATCGATTTGGCAGCCGCGCCGCGCGCAACCGGCGATCGAGCGCAACAGGAAGTCGTTGCGCAAAGCGGCGACGATAGAGGCGCGCGCGAGACGCGCTGGTCGCTCAGATCGACTCTCCTGCTCATTTTGGGTGTGGGCGTCGCTTTCTGGGGCGCCGTCCTTTGGCTGTTGCTCGGCTGAAGCGTCGATTGAGTTCGACGGAACGTCACGCCAGTTCCTCTACCGATCACCCGAGATTGATTCGAGGGCCACTGCTCAACGGAGCGGCGACATCGCGACTCGTTCAATATTTCTTGGGTTTGGATAGACAGTTTAAGACGTTTAGGGCGTAATCTCTCCCGCTTCGCGCGGGCCACAGTTTCCGGTCCGATCCACAGGCGGCGTTTTCATGACCTGGGACCAGTTCTGGTACGAACTACAAATGGCGGTTCCGTCCGTCGAAACCGCGCTATCTTTCGTTGCGGTCATCGTCCTCTATTTCGTCGTGCAGCGTTGGGCCAAGGTCCGTCAATCGGCTCTGACGGTGGTTCGGGATCTGTCGATCGTGGGCGCGACCTGGCTGACGGCATCGTTTCTCCTCAGGCTCGACAGCCAAAATCACTGGCTGCAGCGCACGGCGTCTTTCTTGACGAATCTCTTCTGAGGCTGAAACACACAAAATATACTGTTAATTAAAATTGCGCGGCATAATTTACGACGATCCCCATATCGGCTACCCAAAGGAAAGCGTTAACGGTAGCTTAACGCCATCTTGGGGTGATGGATGCGTTCCAGCGTAAAAGCACTGGCGACGGGGATTCTTGTCGCGACATGGGTGATCTCGTCGGCGGCGATCGGGCAACCGAGCGGCGGAACGGTCGTGTTCGGCGGCGCAACGATCGGTACACCCAACTCGACGACGACCCTCATCAAGCAGACGACCAACGCTGCCATCATCAACTGGCAGAGTTTCTCGCTCAACTCCGGCACGAGCGTGGTCTTCGATCAACCCGGCGCAGCCGCGATCGCGCTCAACCGCGTGCTGGGCGGCGGCGTTTCGCAGATCGACGGCAGTCTCTCGGCGAACGGCCAAGTTTGGATCATCAACGCCAACGGAATCCTGTTCGGCAAGGGAAGCCAGGTCAATGTGGCGGGACTTCTCGCCACCACATCCGATATCGCAAACGGCGATTTTGCGTCGGGCCAATACAATTTCACTTCGGCATCGTCGAACCCAGCGGCCAGCGTCGAGAATGCCGGTTCGATCCATGTCGCAGGCGGCGGCTCGGCGGTCCTTTCCGCGCCCCATGTCAGCAACGCCGGTCTCATCCAAGCCGATGGTGGACAGATCGTGCTGGGCGGCGCCAATGCCTTCACCGTCGATTTCGCCGGCGACGACCTCCTGCGCTACCAAATCTCGGCGCCTGTTGCGGTTACTCCGACAGACGCGAACGGCACGCCGCAGAAGGAACTTGTCGCCAATAGCGGAACGCTGAGTGCTGCAGGCGGACGCATTCTTCTGACCGCGCGCGCCGCCGCCAACGTCGCCGACAATGTCGTGAACAACACCGGGATGATCTCGGCGAACTCGGTGTCGGTTCATAACGGCGAAGTGATTCTCGATGCAGGCTCGGGCAGCGTTCAGGACAGCGGAACAATCAGCACCACCGGAAATGGCGCAGGTGAAACCGGCGGCAACGTCGCGCTCGCCGGAAACTCGGTCACGGTCGCCGACAACGCGGTGATCGACGCGTCGGGCGATCAGGGCGGCGGTTCCGTCAGCATCGGCGGCGGGCTGCACGGCGGCGGGCCCTACCAGTCCGCTGAGAACACCGACGTCGGCAATGCGACGATCCATGCCGACGCACACACCAGCGGCAATGGCGGCACGGTCTCGATCTGGTCGACCGGCACGACTCGATTTGCCGGCACCGTGACCGCCACGGGCGGATCCAAGTCCGGCAACGGCGGAATGGTCGAGACCTCCGGTCATCTCCTGTCCGTCGAACCGACGGCCTCCGTCAGCACCACTGCGGCGCGGGGCACGCGCGGCGATTGGCTGCTCGATCCGCTCAATCTGACGATCGTCGACGATCCGTCGCTTCCCAACCCGCTGGTGAACGGAACGCTGCCCTACAATTTCTGCGGTTCCTGCAACAGCACGATTTCGGCGCAGGTCGTGGTTCAGGCGCTGACGACGACGGACGTCACGCTACAGGCGTTCGACGATATTTTCGTCAATGCCGCGATCAGCTCGGGAGCCGGCCACACGCTCATGCTCGATGCCGGGCGTTCGATCTTCGTAAACGCCAATATCGATCTGACGGGCAACGGCGGAACCGTGATCTTGTCGGCCAAGAATCCTGGCGCCCATGTGCCGGGCGGACCGGCCACCGATCCCGGCGCGGCCTCGATCAGCGGCAGCGGCGTCATCAGTGCGGACTTCGTCACGCTGGTTGATACATCGAACGGGTCGGACGGCGGCAGCATCGGAAGTTCAGCTGCGCCGCTGCAAATCGGCGGCGGCAAGGTCTCCGTTCAAACGGGCGGCGCCGATGTTTTCCTCGAGGCGAGCAACAAGCCTGGCGGCGCGGTTCCCGATTTGCTGCTCGGAAATATCGCCGTCGGCGCGGGCCAGTTGACCGCCATCGCGGCCGGAAACCTGACCATCGCGACAGGGGCGACCATCACGAGCTCGAACGATGGCGATGCGGTCGTCCTGTCGGCCGGCCAAGACTTCATCAACGATTCCGGCAGCGGCGCTGTTTCACTCACGGGCGGCGGCCGCTTCCTGATCTATTCCAAGGCGCCCGCAGGCGACACGTTCGGTGGCCTCGACAGCGCCAACACGGCGGTCTGGAACACGACCTATCCGACCCCAGTCTCGGCGGCCGGCAGCCGCTATGTCTTCGCCGAGCAGCCGACGCTGACATTCACATCCACCGATCTTTCGAAGACGTATGGCAGCGACGGGTCTGCCGCCTTGCCTTCGGCCTATACCGTGTCGGGATTCGATCCGGGTGTTGCCGGCGCCTATCTCGGCGACACGGCGGCGACAGCCTTCTCGGGCGCGCCTGGTCTCAGTTCTGCAGGCGCTGCGGCCGGAGCAAGCGTTTCCGGCGGGCCATATCAGATCACGATTGCCACGGGATCGCTTGTCTCAACGAGCGGCTATGCCTTTCAGTTCGTGAGCAGCGGGCTTTTCACGGTGAACCCGGCGCTTTTGGAAGTGACGGCAAATCCGCAATCGAAGGTCTACGGCACGGCCGATCCGACATTGACCTATACCTTCAGCGGTCTGGTCAACGATGACACCTCGGCGGTGTTCAGTGGCGCGCTCGGCCGCGCCGCCGGCGAGAATGTCGGCAACTACGCGATCAACCAGGGGACGCTCTCGGCCGGCGCCAACTACACGATCGACTTCACCGGCGCGAACTTCGCCATCACCCAGGCTCTGCTCTCGGTCAGCGCCAATGCGCAAACGAAGGTCTATGGCGCGAAGGATCCCAAGCTCACCTTCACCTTCAGCGGGCTCGTGAATGGCGATACGTCTGCGGTGTTCACGGGCGCTTTGACGCGCGACGCGGGACAGAATGTCGGCAACTACGCCATCACCCAAGGCACGTTGGCGGCCTCCAACTATACGATCTCCTTCACCGGCGCGAATTTCGCCATCACCCCGGCAACGCTGACCTATATCGCCAATTCCACGAACCGGACGTACGGCTCCGACAGTCCCGCGCTGAGCGGAAAGGTCACCGGCTTCGTCAACGGCGACACGCTTGCCTCGGCGACGAGCGGCACGCTCAGCTTCACGACGTCGGCGACCCAAGCGAGCAATGTCGGGACCTACGCCGTCACCGGTTCGGGCTTGAGCGCGAATAACGGCAACTATGTCTTCGTCCAGGCTCAGGGCAATGCCACCGCGCTCACCATCAATCCCGCGACGCTGACATATGTGGCGACGTCGGGAACGATCGACCAGGGCGCGCCCATTCCCGTGTTGACCGGAATGGTGACGGGCTTCGTCAATGGCGACACGCTCCAGAGCGCGACGACGGGCACGCTCACCTTCACCACGATCGCGACATCGGCGAGCCCGCCGGGCGTCTATGCGATCAACGGCTCGGGACTGAGCGCCAATCACGGCAACTATGTCTTCGTGCAGGACGTCGGCAACGCCACCGCGTTGACGATCAACAATATCGCCCCGCAGAACGTCGGACTCGGCGGCTACTTCCCCTGGACGTCGGGTGGCGACCGTCCGGGCGATGGCGGTTCGTCGCTCGGGCAATATGACAATGGCGGCGAGCCTGTCTATGTCGTGCCCGGCGGCGGCAATGGCGGCGGCGCGAGCGATCTTCCGAGCGGCGACGTGACGAGCCTGTCCGGACCGATCGCCGAACTGGCCGCCGCACAAGGCTATGTCGAGCCGCCGACCAACGCCGATCGCCGCAGCAGTTCCTTGTCGCGCTACTTCGACAACGGCTCGTTGTTCGACAACAACTTCCCAAGCTGGGGCAACGACGCCTTCTGGCCCTGAGCGTCGACGTCAGAATCCGCCGCCATGTTTGCGCAAGAGCGACTTCACCAGCGCGGGGCTCTCGCGCACGCCCTGGTGCACGCGTCCGATGGTGATCACGCTTTGCACGCCTGGCGCATACTCGCCGGGAAGAGCGGCGCGCACCATCACGACGCCGGCGACGGGAATCATGACCGCGCTGCCGTCGGGCCTGGTGAAGTGCGCCTTGGCGCCATGGAGCGCGCCGGCGCCCAACAGCGCTCGGGTGATGTCAGCCACATAGTTGCGCGTCTCGAGCGGCAGGAGCTCGCGGTGCATCAGCCGGTATTCGAGATTTCCCGGGCCGTCATTGTAGGCCGAGAACATCACCGGAAAGCCGTAAGTCAGAAAAAGCCGACGCAGGAAGGCGGTCCCGGCAAAGATGTTGTCGTGCGGGTCTTGCGGATCGGGGCCGAGCCCATAGGCTGTGCGCATATCGGCATATGTCTGCGGCATGAGTTGCATGACGCCGAGCGCGCCGGCGCGCGAGGTGATCGGCTCCGTCTCGGACGACATGGTGCGCCCGCCGCTCTCCGCGACGATGACGGCACGGATCCAGGGCTGAGGCACGTCGAAGCGCCTGGAGGCGTCTTGGATCACCGGATCCCAGCGGCTGAGCAGCTCGCGCGGCGTCATCTGCTGTTCGAGCGCGTAGGCCGACGGCGGCGGCAGGACCTTCGTGGGTGGTTTCGGCTTGGGCACGGCCTTGGCTCGAACCTGGGCGACGCGATGGACGGCCGGTGGAGGATGGCTTGGCGCACTGCGCCATACGACGGCGGCCACCGCGGCCAAGCCCAAGAGCGCGAGGGAGGCCAACCAAAAGGCCCTCGGAGACGGCAAGCGCATTCCGTCAGCTCCCTGTTTCTCGGCCTTGCGGGTGCGTCCAGGCTGGATGCCGTGGCCGACGAATCGCGCTAGAACGTCTGATCTTCGCTCCGCGCTTTTTCCGCCCTACGGAGTGTTCTCGCGACACAGTTTCAGGATACACAATGCCCAGAATCCCGACCATGTCTCGCGCAGCACTGCTGAGAATGCAGGCGAAAACGGCGCCCGCGAAGCCGGCCGAAGCTGTTGCCAAAGAAGACGCCAAGAAAAAGGCCAAGAAAAAGCCGGGAACGAAGCGCTAGAGCGTTGCGCTCCTGTCCCAGGTCACATGATTCCCATCGCCCATCACAAGACGCGCCACGGCGAAATCGTCGTCCTGATGAGCCGCTCGACCGTCGCCTATTGGCAGGACGAGCGCCACCAAAGCGAAGCCGACCATGTCGGCATCAGCCTCGCTGCTTATATCCATGCGATCCACCATTTCCTGCGCCAGGCGCAGAGCCGCGACGTCCTGATGATCGGCTGCGGCGGCGGCACGCTCGCCACCATGTTGCGCGCGGATGGCGTCAAGGTGACGATCGTCGAGATCAACCCGCGCTCCTTCGAGATCTCGCGCAACTATTTTCACCTGCCGAAGGATGTCGCCTGCCATGTCGGCGACGGCCGCGCTTTTTTGCGCGCGAGCAAGCGCAAATACGATGCGATCGTGCTCGACGCCTATGACGGAAGCCGGCTTCCCGCCGCGATGCGCACGCCTGCGTTTTTCAGACTCGTCAAGTCGCGGCTCCGAAAAGGGGGCTCGCTCTACGTCAACGTCGTGATGCGCAACGACCGCGACCGCCACCTCGACCGGATCGCCGACCTGTTGGGCAAGGCCTTCGCGGCGGTGCGCCTTCTGGATGCCAGGGGCACCAGCGACCGCAATGCGGTCGCCATGGCCGGCGCGGTCGAACGCCTGAAGCCTCCGGCCATGACGATCCGGCCAAGGGCAGGGGCCAGGCTCCTTCGTCAGGAAATCAAGGCGCTGGCCTTTCGCGAGCCATAACATAACATCCGTTATCTGTTAGACTGGGCGCGGAGACAGACCATGACGCACGCCTTCGATCTCGTCCTGCGCAACGCAACCGTAATCGACGGCACCGGCAGCGAACCCTTCGTGGCCGATGTCGCGGTCAAAGACGGCAAAATCGCCGCGCTCGGCACGTTCGCCGGCCGCGGTGGCGAAGAGATCGACGCCAAGGGCCATCTGGTCACGCCCGGCTTCGTCGACATCCACACCCATTACGACGGTCAGGCCATCTGGTCTCAGACCCTCGCGCCGTCGTCGCTCCATGGCGTCACCAGCGTGGTGATGGGCAATTGCGGCGTCGGCTTTGCGCCTTGCCGCGCGGCCGACCGCGAACTTCTCGTCAGCGTGATGGAAGGCGTCGAAGACATTCCCGAGATCGTCATGACCAGTGGGCTCGAATGGGAATGGGAGAGCTTCCCCGAATATCTTTCGGCGCTGGCGCGCCGTGCGCACGACATCGATTTCGCCACGCAGATTCCGCATTCGGCGCTGCGCGTTTATGCCATGGGAAAGCGCGGCGCCGAGCGCGAGCCCGCAACGCCGGAAGATCTCGCGCTGATGCAGAAGCTCGTGCGCGAAGCGATCGGCGCGGGCGCGCTCGGCTTTGCCACCTCGCGCATCTTCATCCACCGCACCGCCTCGGGCGCGCATATTCCAAGCTATGACGCCGCCGAAGACGAACTTCAGGCGATCGCCGAGACGTTGAAGGAGATGGGGAAGGGCACGCTGCAATTCGTGCTCGGGATGCCGTGGCGCGATTTGGCGAGCGAGGTCGAACTGGTGGCGCGGCTGGCGCGCGCCTCCGGGCGGCCGGCAAGTTTCTCATTGGCGCAGGACAATTCACGCCCCGACTCCTGGCGCGATGCCCTGGCGATTTGCGCGCGCGCCAAGCAGGACGGCGCCGTCGTGAATGCACAGGTTTTCCCGCGCGGCGTCGGCATGATCATCGGGCATGACGTGTCGGTCAATCCGTTCTGCCTCTGCCCCAGCTATCAGGCGCTCGGCACCTTGCCGTTCGCGCAGAAGATCGCGGCGCTGAGGGACCCGTCGCTGCGCGCGCGACTCTTGAGTGAAAAGCCGCTCGACCCGATTGCACCCTTGGCCGTGATGGGCCGCTATTTCGAGCGCATGTTCGAACTTTCCGATCCGCCCAATTACGAGCCGCCGTTATCTCAGAGCATCGCCGCGCGCGCCCGCGCCTCGAACCAGAGTGCGGAAGAGCTGGTCTATGACCTTTTGCTCGAAAACGACGGCCAAAAGCGGCTCTATGTCATCCTCACAAACTACGCCGCCGGCAATCTCGATTGCGTGCTCGAGATGATGCAGTCGAACGAGACGATTCTCGGCCTGGGCGATGGCGGCGCGCATTACGGCATGATCTGCGATTCCGGCTATCCGACCTTCGTACTGACGCATTGGACGCGCGACCGCCGCGGCGCGAAGCTGCCACTGCCGCGTGCCATCCGCGCGCTGGCGCGCGATCCGGCGCTCGCCGTCGGCTTGCTTGATCGCGGTGTGATCGCGCAAGGCTGCAAAGCCGACCTCAACGTCATCGATTACGACAAGCTGAGGCTGCCGGCGCCGTTCGTGGTCAGCGATCTGCCGGCGGGCGGCAAGCGGCTGATGCAGCAGGCGGGCGGATACATCGCGACGATCGTCAGTGGTGAAATCATCCGGCGAAACGGCGAAGCGACGGGCAAGCTCCCCGGGCGTCTCGTGCGCGGCGCACAGAAGCCTGCGGGTTGAATTCGCGCCCATTGGGGCGGCCGGTTCATCCATTTTGCGCTACGCCGCCGCTCTTTTGCGCATCAGACGGGGTTGAACCTGATTCGCGAGGTAGGAGGGATGACAGAGTTTGAAATGGCCGAGCTGTTCAATGACATGCAGACGGCAGTCATTGCGCAGCTGTCGCTCTACGTGTCGGTTATGTCGGGCTTTCTAGTCATGTCGTTTCTGGTGGCGCATCGGCTGAGCCGGTTAATGTTGGTCATCGCCCTCAGCCTGTTCTCCTGGCTTTGGTATGTTTTGTTAATGTTGAGCTATCGCGAGATGGCAAGTTTCGTCGGCCTGATGGGAGAGATGAGAAGGTTCAGGGACGCGGGCAAAGGACTAGGTTGGCACAATGCGACCCAAACACCTTCGTTCTTATTGGGGTTGGTCCCCATCTCCTGGATTGCTTTTCAGTTTGTTTTCTACGCGGCAGCCATAGGTTTTTTCTTTCACTGTCGTCACATGCACCTGAGGGGTATAGCGCTCCTGAACCTTTCTCCCGACTCGTCAAATGATGCAGAGCCCGGAAGAAACTGATGCCACCTCAATTGGATCGCGCCGAACTGGCCAAGCGGTTTAGGAATCAGGGCAACGATCTTGTTGTCCAAGTCGCAAGCCTGATGCAGGGCGGAATTTTGTCAGCCGCTGCCTTTTCACTCATCGAGATCTTGCGCACGCCGGGCGATGTTGTGGTGCGTCTCATGCTTTGGCTGATGAGCGTGGGCGTGGCGTTTTTTATCTTCTTTCGCTTGGTTCAGCGTGCGCCTTTGCTGGTACGGGCGGGTGGCGATGTGCTTTTCATGGTACCCGTCATGGGCTTGCTTGAAACCATGTTGTTCGCGATTTTGGCGACCAACACGCTTGGTCCCGGCGGCTGGCGCTATTGGTACGTCGCGGCGACCCTCTTTGCCGCGGCGGGATTTCTGGCAACTTGGCTCAATCTCCGCGCGTTGGAACGGACGCAATACGCAGACGATGCCGAGTTCGTGTTCCATGCTTATCGGGCGACTTTGCGCCGCGTTTGCGTTGAAAGCATCGTCCTGACGGGATTCACCGGCGCACTCGCTGTCTGGATTCTGGCGATGCCATCCAATTGGCCGTATTTCGTTGCCTTCGTCTCCATTCATGCGGTGATTGTTAGCATCACGGGCGTTTTCGGGGCACGCGGCGAAGTGCGCGATACCGACTCCCTGCGGCAGAAGCTGAATGTTTGGTCCGCTTCTGACTCGTAACTGTAGTCCGGTCTTACACTTTGTGGTTAACCCGGTAATGACTTCCCGGCCTCGTTTACGAACGCATTTTGATTTTGCTCGAACATCGAAGATGGCACGGAGCTTGCACCTTCAATACCCGAAACGCGGCATTCGCGGGGGCGAATGCACTCTAGGAAGGGCTTACGATGAAGTCTTACGGACAAATGGGTTTTGCGGCGCTCGCGCTCGGAG
>Ga0157370_10009768_pt1 | contig 10180 bp, 11 predicted proteins | sample C35metaG_FD_113463 | JGI IMG/M metagenome (GOLD analysis project Ga0157370, IMG submission 113463) | Corn rhizosphere microbial communities from Kellogg Biological Station, Michigan, USA - C3-5 metaG | ecosystem: Host-associated > Plants > Roots > Rhizosphere > Soil | place: USA: Michigan... | reverse complement strand
TCGAGTGTGATGGCCACTCCGGCTTCATCAACTCCGAGGTCGGCAACTCTTTCCTGCTCAATATAGACGCTGTGTAGATGGTCGAATACGGCTGCGTTCGTATTTAGCCGAACCCATGCGGCAAACGGAGCTTTGGCCGGGTCGAAGCGGCTCATTCTCCTTAGGATCCGGACGACCGCGTCCTGAACCACGTCTTCGCGGTCCCGCAGGACTCTATCACCGATCATCAAATTTACCTGCTTCCTCAGCTCGGTGAAGAAGACATCTTCGTACTGCACGGGGTCATTTTTCCACTCCACGTAGTGCTCATCCAATTTAAACAAAGAGGCAACTCCCTTCATTGGCTGTGGCGATCTTTGCGAACTCCTCGCGGCTCACAGTGGTTATTGGTGCAGAAAATCTCCATGAATTGACAGCGGCAGATACCCCGTCACAGCCGCCGCCCACTCCTACAGCAAAACCCGCGCTACCGATACATAGAGATAATCCGCGATCTCTGGCGTAATCAACATCCATTTGCAGGGGACTGTGCTCGTTGACCTCCCCCAGCTCGTCGGCAGCCATCGTCGGCCAGCCATGATCAATCATCATTTCTGTCTTTCGTCCTTAAATAGAAAATCCCGCGCACGGCGCGGGGATAATGTGTAGTGCTTCGTTTGTTGTCTAGCTGAGATCAGCCACCTTGACTGTGGCAACAATGAAAAAATAGAGCCACGCCGTCCATAAAATCAGTTCCATCGGGTCATCCATTCGTTAAATGCGAAGCCGCCGCCCAAAGGCGACGGCGTCATTAAAGTCAAAAACGAGGCGCACGGCCTCGTCTCACCTTCATCTATTTAAATCCTCTCACGGCTTTCTGATTTGTCTATAGGCAAGATAATGCACATCGCTGCAACTAACTGATTACACAATAGATAGTAACGGGTAATAAGCCCTACATATCTTTTATAGGGGTTTTCAGCATCTTGACACTGGAATAATGTGTAAGTCTATATGTATCAATAATTTACCTTGGCTTCCTCTTGGGCTGAACGGTAATGTTCTGTCAAAGGAGAACTACCAAATGTCGAAGTCAGAGTCAAAAACTAAAGTTGAAATCTGTCCTTTCTGCGATTGCATCGGCAGCTGCACCTGCCGCGAGGTTAAGACGGCCTGCGAGTTACTAATGCGTGAACACGTCGGACGGCCGCGTCTGTACCTGGAAGCCTGGGATGACGCGATTGCCACTAGGCAAATTTAAAATTGTTCTTTAGGGCCAATCGAGCAGATCTTGAGGAATTAGTAAGTAGAGGGGACAGAACACCGTTCCCTCATCGCCTTTAAGAAGTCACTCCTCCGGCTGATCCTGTCGGGTGACTAAAACATCAATCGCAGCATGTAGTTCCATCCCGCGAGGGGTGGCGGCAGGGATAACGTTCTTCGATCTTGAATAAACAAGATCACACTGGTAGCCTGCACAGCCTATCCAGTGGCGCAGACGGTCTTGGTGTCGATAGCCCCGGTGTTCTCCGATCAGGGAGACACTCATCAGCCAAGTACAGCGGAAGGTCACCCTTAGAGCAGGGCCTCAATAGAGGATAAGCTCCCAATACTCCATACCGGACACGTAGTAAAAAAGTCTGTGCAACCACTCTGTTTTTTAATGAGCGGGGGGATACTTAGTCATTTCTTTCCCTCCACCCGGACAAACAACATCAAACACTAGTAAACACAACGTGATTGACTAGTCCCCGGCAACGCCCCGCGATAGCTACGTCTACGAGTATCCATCAAAAAGAACTGGAACACCTCTGACAGAAGAGAGCTGTTACCTTGGCAGAAATCCTAGACATCCTAGAAGGAACATCTCCTGTATAGAGGAAAATGATGGTACTTTGACCATATTTAGCAATAAATCCAAGGTCAGGGGCCAATTAGACGATTTTAAAGGAATTAGTTAATAGGAGGACATTTTTGACTGAGTCCCCCATGTAACGATCTTGTGGGTAGACATCCCCACGTCTCCCATGCGTTAGAAGGATGACAGAAAGATGCCACAACGCCGCGATGCCGCGAGCCGCACCCAATCGGCTCCCATCGCGGCAGTTAATTCTGCACGGGTGTGCAGATGAGCAGAGACCAAGATTGACATTGGCCGACAGCGTTGCAACGTTGTCATCGCCGGAGCCAGCGGACCCGCGCTAAAATCCCCAGCGCCCCGTAAATCCGGCACACATTCAAAGGGGTAAAAGTGACAGAAATTATTAAGCAGATCCCGCTTGGTCGGGGTCTGTTCGTGCTTGTGTCCGCAGAGGACTTCGACGAACTTGCTAAGTTCCGATGGCAGTTATCAACGGCTCGCGTAAGTGGAAAAAAGTACTACCGCGCTGTTCGATTTGAAAATGTAGATGGCAGACAACGTGCGATATCAATGAGTCGGCAGATACTCAGCTTGGAACGTGGCGACCCACGACAAGCAGACCATCTGAATCATAGCTCGTTGGACAACACTCGCTCGAATCTTCGCATTGTTAGTCGCGTACAGAACTGTCAGAATCGCCGTGCTGAGTCAGGCGGAAGCAGCAGATATAAAGGCGTCTGGCTCTGCCGTCGAACTGGTAAGTGGCGATCCTCGATCAAGGCTAATGGTCGGCGACATTCACTGGGCGGGTTCGCGATTGAGATAAAGGCAGCGATGGCCTACGACGCAGCCGCTATAAAGTATTTTGGACCATTCGCGGTTCTCAACTTCCCACAAAGCCACTCGCTGCCACTCGCAGCCTAAGTTCACAAGGACAATAAGCATGAATCCATTTCCCATAATCGGCCACTATCTGGCCAACTTCCTCAAAGCTCTCGCCGGAAAGCTCGGAGCATCTGTTAAGCAGTATCTTGATTCGTTCGTAAAGGAACGTCTGGGTACTCTGGCTGTCGACGCCGTCAACTACGTCGAGGCAACTCTTCAAGGTGCGACCGGGGTCCAGAAGCGAGACGCTGCTGTAGATAAGTTAACTCAGGATGCAACCGCAGCCGGGATCGACCTTACCGGCTACGCGAAGTCGACGTTGATCTTCCTTGTTGAAACCGCCGTCCAAGCTGTATTGTCCGGCGTAGTCGCAAAGCTCTAACATAGATGCCATCACGCCCCGGTCGGCCATGCGGATACCAGCCATGCTCGACACTCGTCACGGACGCCCGCTACTGTTCCACACATCTCCATCATTCAAAGGATGCAGACCGCTGGAGAGGGTCCGCCGCAAGCCGTGGCTATGACTCAGCATGGCGTCGTGTCCGGCTACAAGTGCTAAAGCGTGACAGCTATCTCTGCCAACGCTGCCTATCAGCAGGTAGACCGACACCAGCAACCTCGGTCCATCACAAGACCAAGCTGACTACCGCTCCACATCTCAGGTTAGAGATGAGCAACCTTATAAGTGTTTGCGCACCGTGTCACGAGGAGATGGAGAAGCAATCAACATAGTCACTGCGAGCGCAAATAATACAGTGCTTCTTACGCAGTCCTACATCGTCAACATAGCCTCTACACGACGTCCTGCGTCGTCAGACGTATCCCGGTATCACCTAGTCCCAAACAGCGTCACCTAGGGGGCATAGGGGACGAAATCCTTACAATACAGGCACTTAGCAAGACCAAGCCCTGGTCGCATTTTCACCTGTAACAAATGAACCGCCGGGGTATTCGAGACTAAATGAAGATTGCAGAATTGATCCCTGACTCAAGAAACGCCAATATGGCAAGCGAGTTAAACCTCAAGCCATTCTTCACAGATAACGAATGGGCAGAATTAGTGCCCAGCCGGACTGAACTCGATGGAACGGAAGATGATGTCTCCGATGAAGTACCGACAGAACCAGTCACCAAGCCGGGAGACCTCTACATCATGGGCAGGCATCGGCTCCTCTGTGGCGATAGCACCGTAATGACTGATATAGACCGGCTGCTCGATGGCATACGGCCAGAGATGATATCTACTGATCCTCCGTATGGCATTAGCGTCCAGATGAACAATCCCGGCACGACATGCAAGGAAACGATCCAAGGCGATACCACTACCGATGTTGCCGTCGCTGCATTCAACATCTGTGCTGCGATGGATATTCCGATGATCTTCTGGGGCGCTAATCATTATGCCGCCGACGCCAAGTTGCCCAACGCATCATGCTGGCTGACCTGGAACAAGCAGGAGAGCAACAATCATATCGACCAGGCCGACTGTGAGTTGGCATGGACGAACCTTAAAGGTCCAGCCCGCATCTTCCACCATCTATGGGCAGGATTCAGGCGCGACTCCGAGAGGGGTGAACGTCGAGTTCATCCCACGCAGAAACCGGTTGCCCTCATCGTAGAAATACTCGACTTCTTCAAGGCTGGTAAAGCCATCCTCGACCTCTTTGGTGGGTCAGGATCAACGCTCATAGCGTGTGAGAAGAGCGGACGCGCCTGCTACACCGCAGAAATTGACCCCAAATACTGCGACGTCACAGTCGCCAGGTGGGAAGCGCATACGGGCAAGAAAGCAGAATTACATGGCAGGAAGACGCCCTCTCCCCACGCAGACGAAACTCTTAAGCGGAAAAAGAAGTAGACCTCTCAACCTGAACGAGCCGAAGTTCAAGCTCACTGTACCGCCCTCATGCCCTGAACATCTCGATGCTATTGCAAAAGCAGAGTGGGACAGAGTCTACGCCGAGTTGCTATCGGCTGGATTGCTCACTGCTGTTGATCGAGCAGCTCTCTCCGCATACTGTGCGGCTTGGTCACGGTGGGTCAATGCCGAAGAGAATATCCAGAAATTCGGAACGGTTATTAAGAGTCCTAAGTCTGGCTTTCCAATACAAAACCCCTATGTGGGCGTTGCGAACACAGCCCTCGACCAGATGCGCAAGTTTCTCGTTGAATTCGGTATGACTCCCTCCTCCCGTTCTCGTATATCCGTGGCCAGAGAGGGCAGCGACAAGGACGCTGATCCATTCGCCGCATTCATGCGAAGCATTGGGGGCGAGGACATAACTATTAATGACGACAAGGAAATTGACATATGCACAACGGGCGACTAACTATGCCCGCGCTGTCGTCAGCGGCAGGATTTTAGCTTCAAAATGGATTAAGTTTGCTTGCCAGCGGCACATGAATGATCTTGAGTGCAAGGATTCACGTTGGCACTTTGATGAAGTCCGTGCGAATCGCATTTGTGCATTCGCTGAACGATATCGTCACGAAAAGGGCGAGCTACAGGGCCAGTGTTTAGTCCTCCAAGACTGGCAGTGTTTCATTCTTTCCCAGATATTCGGATGGGTAGACTCTGATGATATCCGCAAGTATCGTGAAGCCCTCCTGCTCATCCCTCGCGGTCAGGGTAAGTCACCACTGGCTGCCATTATTGCAGTATGGATGGCGTTCTTTGACGGCGAGCGTGGCGCGGAGGTTTATACCGCCGCGACCACTGAGAAACAAGCTCTTGAAGTATTTAGACCCACACGAGCCTTTATCGAACAAGAGCCCGCGTTTGCTAGATTAGGCATTATTGCCGCAGCGAAGTCGATTTATCAGACTTCTACTCGCAGTCGTTTCTCTCCGGTAATTGGAAAAAGCAAGTATGGTGGCGCTCCCTATTGCGCCATTATGGACGAAGCCCACCAGCTTCCCGATACTGAGCTTTATGATTCCTTCAAGACCGGCTGTAACAAGCGAAAGAACAGCCTACTTGTAACCATATCGACGGCTGGCGTCTCTTCGACTGAGAATCCGTGCTATCAATTGCAGCAGGATGGGCAGAAGGTTCTTGAAGGCGTCATTTCGAATGACCGCCTTCTAGTCATCATTCACTGCGCTGACGACACTGTAGAGTGGTCATCGCGTGATGCCGTCAGGATGGCGAACCCCAATCTGGGTATCTCCAATGACGAGGAAGCAGTCTTCCTCGATCACGACGAGGCAATCAGGAATCCGGCGAAACAGAACGTATTCCGGGCCATGCACCTGAATCAGTGGTCCACCGCTGCAATGTCATAGATGAACATGGCCGAGTGGCAGAAATGCTATGACCCGGAGCTGACAGAAGAGACGGTAAAAGACCTGCCCTGCTGGATTGGCTCTGACCTCGCAAGTAAGCTAGATCTCTCATCGACGGTAAAGCTCTTTCGCCGTGATACGGACGACAAACCACATTACTACGCGCTCTGTCGCGCATACCTACCAGAAGCGAAGGTTAACGCTCCGGAGAATCAGCATTATCAGAAGTGGGTAGCGCAAGGTTTTCTATCCGCCACGTCTGGATCGTCCATTGATTACGCGCTGCTGGAAGCAGACGCGCTCGAAGATATCGGTAAGTATCAGGTACAAGAGTTGCCATACGATGCCCGGTATGCCGATCAGTGGTCACAGCGAGTATCTGAAATCTCCGGTACTACCCGCGTAGAGGCGCCACCGTCCCCGGCTGTGCTATCACCGGCGATGAAGGAACTTGAAGCGGCTATCTACGATGGTCGGTTCCACCATGACGGACACCCTGTTCTGAAGTGGTGTATGTCCAACGTGCTCACCCGCGAGACGCCGTCCGGCAATTACACCATGCCGGATAAACCAAAACCAGAATCCAAGATCGACTGTGCTGTGGCTCTCTTTATTGCCATGACGCGAGCGATGGTTTACGAGCCAGCCGCAGACGATACGGCTAGCAATTACATGATGTTTGCATAATTATGCCCTTATTCAAAGACGACATAACGACACTGAATCTGCCGATTGAGAGGCGATTCTCGCTTGATTCGCCAGCGACACCACTCACGGCCCTTGCTGCCTGGGAGGGTGTATCCGGCGGCGCTACTGCCTCCGGTGAATGGGTCAATGAGCGTAACGCTCTAGCTATCTCGACTGTTTACACATGCGTTTCTATCCTCTCCGAAGGGATTGCATCTCTGCCGTGCAAACTGATGAAGCGGCTCGAAAGAGGCCGCGCCGAGGCAGTAACGAATCCAATTTATAATCTGCTCGCCTATGCTCCGAACCCGGAGATGACTGCGTTTACCTTCTGGTCGACGATGGTGGGTTGCTCCGCTCTCACTGGCAATGCATACGCTCAGATAGTCCGCAACGAATCCGGCGTGCCTGAGTCCATCTGGCCTCTGCATCCATTGAAGACAGAGCCGTTCCGTCAAGAGAACGGCGTCCTGGCCTTTAAGACCACTGACGGGCAGAAAGCCGGAACATATAGGGTCATACCCGCCGCAGATATCCTCCACTTTCCCCTGTTCTCGATGGATGGCATTAAAGGTGTGGGACCGATACAGGCAGCGCGTGAATCATTCGCCACTGCAAAGGCAATGGAGAAGTATGGCGCAAGGTTCTTTGCGAACGGAGCGCAACCGCCCTCTCTTCTTATCCGTAAGGGGAATCCGCCCGATCCGAAGGTTCAGGCAGAGATACGTGAGTCATGGAAGGCCGCTCACTCCGGGGAGAACCAGCACTCTCAGGGATTCCTGTTTGGTGATTGGGACGTCAAGACAATCGGCCTCGATCCCCAGGATACGCAGTTCATCTCCGCCCGCAATTACATACGTGCGGATATCGCTGCGATGTTCCACATCGCGCCTCAGTATGTTGGATCTCTGGAGCGACTGTCGAATAACAACTACACACAGCAGCAGCTATCGCTCGTAATTGATACCTTCCGCCCCATCGTAATCCGTATCGAGCAAGAGTTGCAGCGCAAGCTCTTAACTGGCCGATCTGCCTCAAAGTTGTACGTCCTGTTCGATGTGACTGAGCGGCTCCGTGGCGACTTCGAGGCCCAGACGCGCACTCTTGCGCTTGGTAGGCAGTGGGGCATCCTGACAGCGAATGAGGCCCGAGAAGAGCTTGGCTACAACGCTGTTGGACCTGAAGGCGACCGGCTGATAGTGCCTCTAAACATGATCGATTCCGATAAGTTGCCGGGGCTGACGAAGCCGGATAACACAAAACAGCTACCTGCCCCAGACGAGGATCAGAATGATAGTAAGTAAGATCGAGCGACGCAATATCGCGCAGGAGTTCCGGGTATCCAACCCGGATGAACCGGCGACCATCCAGGGGTATGCATCCCTGTTTAATTCCCCGTATGACAATGGATATTGGATTGAGTCGATTGACGCACATGCCTTTGACTCGGTGATTGCATCCAATCCTGATTGCCGCGCTCTGTGGAATCACAATCCCGATCATGTTCTCGGTCGTACCACGGCTGGCACACTTCATCTGAATATCGATGCTCGCGGGCTAGCATACGTGATCGATCCTCCGGATACGCAGCTTGCAAATGATTTGATGAAGTCGATGCGTCGTAAAGACGTTACGCAGAGCAGCTTTGGTTTCATCTGCAAGCGCGACCAGTGGACTGATAATCCCGATGGCACGATTAGCCGCGTCATTCTTGAGTTTGAGCAGCTATACGACGTCTCGCCTGTAACCTATGCTGCCAACCCTGCGACTGATTCCAGCGTTCGTTCCTTCCCCGAATCGATGCCTGTAGAGTACCGCGCTCGTATTGAGCAGCGGGACAAGCCCGCAGACCTTGTAAAGCACGAGCAGGAACAGCGGTTGAACATCCTTACCCGGCTGGCACTCGAAGAGGCCAGCTAGACCACACCACAACCCAAGTTTGCAACACCCGGAACGTTACGCGCTCCGGTTAATCCATCTCCGATTAGTCGGAATCCGTAACACCAAGGAACAATAAATATGATTAAGTCTTTGACTGAGAAGCGCCATAAGCTGCTCGCCGATGCCCGCGAACTGATGACGGGTGAGAATATCACTGCTGAAACCCGCACCAAGGCGGATGCCATGATTGCAGACGCTGAGGTTCTGCGTGGCGACATCGAGCGCATCAAGGCGACCGAGATTGAGGAAACCCAGCCTGAGCAGCGGAGCCGTAACACTCCTCCGCGTGGCGCTGTTGAGGCTACTGCTGAGGATGCTCCCGACGAGCGCAGCTATGAGCAGCGCAACCGGGCCAGCAACATCGCCTTCCGTGCCTTTATGAGGGGGGAGCGTTTTGAGAAACGCGATCTGACCGTTGCTGCTAACGGTGGAGTGATGATTCCCGTTGCGGCAGTCGAGCCGGTGCAGGCGCAGCGGTCTGCGGGTTCGATCTACGACATCGTTCGTCATCTCCGTACTTCGACTGGTGAAGATGTCCGTGTCCCATTGTGGGATGACACGAGCAACGGCTTTGTGCTGGATTCCACTTCAACCTCTACGACCGATCCGTCAATTACGGGCGTCACGGTCAAGGTAGACGGCCTCCGCTCGAACCCGATCCTGCTCGACAACAAGCTGGTGGCAGACCTCGATTACGATCTCGTTTCTGATGTCAATCTGGCAATCCAGAAGCGTTATCTGCGTTCTGTTTCGTCTGCCATCGTCGCGGGCAATAGCTCGAACTTCACTGCTTTGTCTGCTCCCTCGGCGTTGACAAGCAATACCGTGGCTACTGTCAAGTATGTAGACCTCGTCGGCCTGATGACTGCTCTCGATCCTGCATACGCTAGTGGCGCGGTTTGGTCCATGTCGAATGCCACACTGGGCGCTGTCCTCAACATCGTCGACGGCTCCAGTCGGCCTATCTTCATGCCGTTTACTGACGGCGCGACCTCTGGTTTTGCTGGAACCATCTTCGGATACCCGGTGAAGCTCGACCAGTATGCACCGACCGTCGCTACCGGCAACCTGCCTATCCGCTTCGGCGATCACGCAGCCGCCTACACTTTGCGCGAAGTTACCCCCGGAATCGTCATCAAGCAGAGTGCGGAACGCTGGGTTGAACTCAACCGGCTGGGCGTGGTTGCCTTTGCTCGGGCAGGCGGCGCTCCGACCATCGCAAGCTCCAGCTACAGCCCGCTTTTGAGTCTCACGATTAAGTAAAGCCTCGCACATACAGGGGGAGCGGTTCAGGCCGCTCCCTTACCCTTTAATCTCATTCCCTTGGACAATCATGCCTCTTGCTTACAAATCATTGTCGCAGCCTGTGGCTGAACCCGTAACGCTGCAACAGGCGAAGGATCAGTGCAAGGTCGACTACCCGGATGACGACGCTCTGATCCAAGGATACATCATAGCCGCTCGGCAGTTGGTAGAGAACATGACGGGGCGCAGCATCTTCAACCGTAAGATGAAGATGACTCTCGATTACTTTCCATA
>Ga0157370_10009767_pt1 | contig 10181 bp, 10 predicted proteins | sample C35metaG_FD_113463 | JGI IMG/M metagenome (GOLD analysis project Ga0157370, IMG submission 113463) | Corn rhizosphere microbial communities from Kellogg Biological Station, Michigan, USA - C3-5 metaG | ecosystem: Host-associated > Plants > Roots > Rhizosphere > Soil | place: USA: Michigan... | reverse complement strand
GAAGGTGAACAATTGGTTTACACAGCTGAAGGTTTTATCAAAAAACATGCAGAACATTTATCTGAAACTGAAATTGCAGAAACCGTGGCACACATCGAGGCACTGAAAACCGCGCTATCTACTCAAGAAAAAGATACCATTTTGAAAAAAGCCGATGAACTGAACGAGTTTACCCGTCCATTTGCCGAGCGTGTAATGGATGTGGCTATTTCGACTGCGATGAAAGGCAAGAAGATCGAATAGTTTTCAGTTGGCAGTTTTCAGTTGAATCTGGTCGTCACCCTGAACCTGTTTCAGGGTCTCACAGAATTGCATCAGCTTATTGCAGATTTTTATTTGCGCAATGGGAAAAGTGTGTTTGCACAAGTCCTTCAACAGGCTTTGAAAATAAAGCTTACCTTAGTCTATGCAGCAAACGAGGCAACAGCTTACCCTATTTATCACCCTCCAAACCGAAGTTATTGAGCAGGTTAGGTCACAGTTTAATCCTATTCAGCATAGTTTAATCCCTGCACATGTTACCCTGTGTCGGGAAGACGAAATTGAACAACTGGATCAAGTACTTGCCAACATCAAAGACATTAAATTAAGCAGTCCGATTCAAATGACGTTTGGAGTCGTTGAACAATTTGAAAACGGGAAGGGTGTGTATATGCCTGCGAAAGCAGGTAATGATTCCTTTCAGCAGTTAAGGAAATTAATTTTGAAAGGAATAAACGACTCGCCACGGGCCCTCCTACCACACATCACGCTCGTGCATCCCAGAAATTCTACCTGTACCAGTGAAATTTTTGAACAGATAAAATCTTATCCGCTCCCAACGGTACTAAGTTTTTACAAGATCAGCTTAATCACACAAATCAATGGAGGTAAATGGAAAATTACCAGGGAATTTGATTTTGTAGTTTCTAAAAAAGAATAGCTAAATTAACCGCTCAATCGCTCAAAAAATGGTCACATCTGTTAAAGTAAAAGACAATAGTAATTTAGCTCCCTTAATTATTGGCCTTGGCATTTTTCCTTTGGTTGTGATTTTTATAATCTTTAATTCTAATTTGAGCGAAGCAGCTTCAGTATTGATTGCGATGGCATTGCTTGTGATCTTCATGATCTTCTTTTTTAAGAATTTGATTTCAAAGCAAGATGAGTACGCAGTTATTGCTGATCAAAATGAGATAACTTTCTTAGATAAGGGCACTTTTAAATGGGAAGAAATTAATACCATCAAATCAATTGATGATAATACAATCTTTCTCCAAAGGCATCCTCATTATTTTATTACTGTCTCATTAAAAAACGGAAAGAAATTCGATGTCGACGTTACCAATTTCGATTATCAGTTTGAAGAATTGACCTCAATCTTAAATTCGTTAGGCAAGCTTGATTCAGGCTTATAAAAGCTAATTTTAAGAAACATATACTTTCTTAACCTGCAGTTAACCAACCGGGATAATTAAACTGTTTAAAAGCATAGCGTTGTTTGCACGGGGCATGGAGTTCAGTTAAACAATTAACCAGTTAATCGATTTAAACAATTAACCATTTCTTACCATAGATCAAAATCCGGTAAACACAAAGCCATTACCTTTGTTAAAAATATTTTAACGTATGGAATTAGGTATTGGCATGTTTGGCGATTTGCAAATCAATGCAAATGGAGAAATTCAACCCGCACAACAAAGACTTCAGGAAATTATAGCAGAAATTAAACTCATGGATGAAGTGGGTTTGGATTTTTATGGCATTGGCGAGCACCACCGACCTGATTATGCGGTATCTAGCCCCGAAATTATCCTGGCGGCAGCAGCGACCGTGACCAAAAACATCAAATTAAGCAGCGCAGTTTCAGTTTTAAGTTCTTCAGACCCCGTAAAGCTGTACCAAAGTTTTGCCACAGTCGATTTAATTTCGAATGGCAGGGCCGAATTAATGGCTGGCCGTGGAAGTTTCATTGAATCGTTTCCGCTATTTGGCTACAACCTGCAGGATTACGATGAGCTTTACGAAGAAAAACTGGATCTGCTCCTTAAAATCAATGCAGCACCCAAAATTAACTGGAAAGGTAAATTCAGGCCAGAATTAAATAACCAGGAAGTTTTGCCACGCGCGGTAAACGACCGCTTAAAAATCTGGGTAGCCGTTGGTGGCACGCCCGAATCGGTAGAACGCGCCGGAAGACTGGGTTTACCGGTAATGTTTGCCATTATTGGGGGGCAGCCAATACAGTTTAAGCCCTTGTTCGATTATTACAAAAAAGTTTACCAGGCTTACGGTCACGACATGAACAAATTTGAGGTTGGCGTACACATGCACTCATTATTTGGCGAAAACACCAGCGAAATAGCAGATTACTATTACCCGCTTTATTCGGCACAGATGAACAGAATCGGTCGTACACGAGGTTGGGCACCTTACCAACGCAACCAGTTTGATGCCGGCATGAGCAAAAGCGGTGCTTTAATTATTGGAGATGTAAACCAATCGGTAGATAAAATACTGGCTATGGAAGAAACTTTCGGGTTAACCCGTTTCTCGGCCCACATGGATGTTGGCGGACCATCACATGCCGCGATGATGAAATCGATAGAAATTTATGGATCCAGAATTGCGCCGGCCGTTAGAAAAGCTTTACAGCCATAAATTAAGCCTTGTTTCCTTTTAATAGCTGCAAAAAACTATACACATAACAGCCAACACATATCGCAAAAAGGCTTTCAAGCAAGGCAAAAACAAGCATTACTGCAGTAAAAACCATTGCCAGAGTTGGAAAATCAAACAGGAACATCGCCGTAATCAGCAGGCAAAATACAAAGCCTAAGGTTGCGGCGAATTTCTTTGGGGCCAGATCTTTCATTTGCTTTGGCAGTGCCAGTTTTTGGTTAATTTTTACAGCCACATATTTTAGCACACTGAATTTCCCCGAAGTAAAGGCCCTGCTGCCAAAATCAAAAATCAAAAATACTATTGCCCAATAATTACCAAAAATTAAGCAAGCAGTAGCCATTACGGCCACCATAAAGGCGATCATACGTACCACATTTTCATTTATTCTTTCGGCCGATATTGGGCAGGATAATTCCATAGTAACTGTATTTTGCTGTAAATGTATTAAAAATCTCTATCGATCGGGTTTCCCTAAAGTCATTATCATTCCATAAAACAAGTTATTATGTCTGCTTGTAATTTTCGAATTTCTTATATTCGTATCACATAACTCAACAAATGACGCGCTCAAAAATCTTAGTTTTAAGTTTATGCTTACTATCGGCAACCTGGTGTAAGGCGGCTACACTGCCCGATACAGTGGTGATAAAAGCGCATTTAAAAGCCTTAACCAAAACGCCCAGATACCGCAGTCATCAAAACATCGATCAGTTAAACCAAACTGCCGATTATATCCGCTCGGTATTTAAGAAATATGCCGATAGTGTGTACATTCAGGAATATACCGTAGATCAAAAGATCTATAAAAACGTAATCTGCTCTTTTGGTACACAACACCAAAAACGGATAATTGCAGGTGCACATTACGATAGTTGTGGCGAACAGGAAGGTGCAGATGATAATGCAAGCGGGGTAACAGGCCTTTTAGAACTGGCCAGGATGCTAAAAGGTCAAAAGTTAAACCACCGGGTAGATTTAGTGGCCTATACCTTAGAAGAGCCACCCTATTTCCGTACCGAACACATGGGAAGTTATATCCACGCCAAATGGCTCGAAAGCAATAAAATTGAAGTGTATGGTATGCTTTCTTTAGAAATGATCGGCTACTTTAAAACCGAAAAGAAATCACAGTCTTACCCATTGGGCATTTTATCGTGGTTTTATGGCAACAAGGGCGATTACATTACCCTGGTTAAAAAATTTAGTGCAGGCAAGTTTGCCAACAACTTTACTTCGGGGTTTAAAAAAGCGAATACCATCCTCACTAAAACATTTAGCGGCCCCACCTCTTTGCCGGGCATTGATTTTTCTGATCATTTAAATTACTGGAAATTCGGCTACAGTGCCTTAATGATTACAGATACTTCTTTTTACCGGAATAAAAACTATCACCAGGTTACCGATACCATGGAAACCCTCGATATTAACCGGATGGCTAAAGTTATTGACGGAGTATTTAAAACACTGGTTAAAATTTAATTATAACTGCATGTACATTAAATCACAAAACCGCAGCCCTAAGAAATATCTCCGTAACCTAATTAAATCCCTGCTATGGGTGCTGGTAGTCCTGTTTGTACTGGCAAACATCATTGCCTATAACCTGGCTTATCAACTCACTCATTTTACTACACAGAAAGTAACCAAAACAGCTAAACCAGAGCAACTTTCGCCAACTGAGAAAATAAAAACACTTTTTACCGGGGTATCAAATCCACGTCCGGAGAATAAAAAGAAACCTGATTTACCCTACACCACCATTAAACTACAAAGTAATAAAAAATTAGAATGCTGGTTTATTAAACATCCTGAGGCAAAAGGAACCGTAATTATGTTCCATGGTTACAGCGCGTCAAAATCCGGATTGATAAACAAGGCCAACATTTTCTACCAGTTAGGCTACAACACCATGCTGGTCGATTTTATGGGTTCGGGCGGTTCGGAAGGCAATGAAACTACCATTGGTTTTGTCGAAGCACAGGAAGTTAAAACCGTTTACCAATACGTTAAACAAACTGAAGAACAGCAAATCATTTTGTTTGGCACTTCTATGGGCGCTGTAGCTACAATGAAAGCACTGAACGATTTCAAAATCAATCCTGCTGCGATTATCATCGAATGTCCTTACAGCAGCCTGTTAAAAACAACCCAGGCGAGGTTTCAAATTTTACATATTCCAGCTTTCCCGCTCGCCAATATCCTGGCATTTTGGGGAGGCTTCCAACATCATTTTAATGGTTTTAAACTGCGGCCTGTTGATGATGCAAAAGGCATAAAATGCCCTGCTTTGCTGTTGTACGGAGAAAAAGACACCCGGGTTTCACGCAGTGAGATAAACGAAATTTTCAACAACCTGAAAGGAAGTAAAACCCTCCGCACCTATCCTTTAGCCGGTCACGACAACTACCTAACCCAATATAAAACCGAATGGACACAAGACATCAGCCTGTTTTTAAAGGCCGTAAATTGAAAATTAGCCCACTTACAAAAGTCTTCATTATCCTCATCGTACTTTGGTTTGGCATCCACATAAGCGTTACCATTATTGATGGGATGAACAACACTCCACAAAATGCCGATTTGGGTGTGGTACTAGGCAATAAAGTAAACGAAGACGGCACTTTATCAGAAAGGTTGCAAAAAAGACTGGAACGTGCCCTTAGCCTGTATAAAAATGGCCGGGTAAAAATGCTTTTTGTAAGCGGTGGGCACGGCCGGGAAGGTTTTAATGAAGGGGATAAAATGCGTGATTTCCTGATCGGAAAGGGTGTTCCGGCTGCCGTAATTATTACCGACAACCAAGGCGATAACACCTTAAAAACCGTACAAAACACCGCAAAGCTAAAAAGCAACTACCATATTGAAAGTATCATTGTGGTTTCGCAATATTACCACATTACCCGCACCAAAATGCTTTTCAGGAAAAATGGCTTTGATAAGGTTTTTGGCGCCAGTCCAGAATATTTGGAATGGTGTGATGGTTATTCACTGGTTCGCGAATTTGTAGCCTTTTATTCAGCACTGTTACCGGCGTAGTAAATAATTTTCTGACCTTATAAAAATTCATTTCCTATATTTAATGAAATAAGTTACGCAAATCAGATATTGGATGGATAATTCGGAAAAAATAAACCTGCTTTTAGTTAGGCTCGAAAATTTATTGCTAAGGCAACAAAGTTTCGAAGCCGAAATTCAGGCATTAAAACAAGAAGTTAAAGTTCTACAATCGCCGGGTTCAATAAATGCGCCGGTAGCTGCTGAACCTACCTTTGTACCGCCTCCAAAAAATACACCACCAAATCCGGTGACACAGCATGCAGCAACTCCCCAGCCGCTTCCTTCAGCTTTTCCTACTCCTCAAAATCCGTTACAACCTAATTTTGCCGACCGCTTTAAGCGCGAAAATATCGTTAAATCTGATTTCGAAAAGTTCATTGGCGAGAATCTGATCAGTAAAATAGGCATTCTGATTTTAATCATCGGTGTAGCTATTGGTGCCAAATATGCTATCGATCACGATATGATTAGCCCTTTAACCCGAATTGTTTTGGGTTATGCAATGGGTGCAGGCTTAATGGGCTTTGCCATTAAATTAAAGGCTAAATACGAAAATTTTTCAGCAGTGCTGGTTAGTGGTGCCATTGCCATCATGTATTTTATTACCTATGCCGCTTACGATTTTTACGCACTGATTCAGCAGGCACTTGCCTTTGGCCTGATGGTAATCTTCACCTCCTTTACCGTTGTTGCAGCAATTCAATACAATAAACAGGTTATTGCCCATATCGGACTGGTGGGCGCTTATGCCGTACCTTTTTTATTAAGCGACGGCTCTGGTAAAGTTGGGGTTTTATTTAGCTATATGGCGATAATCAATATCGGTATTTTGGTGCTGAGCTTTAAAAAATACTGGAAACCCTTATTTTATGTCTCATTTGGATTAAGCTGGCTCATTTTTTCTGCCTGGCGCTTCGATTTAAGCAACGAGAACCAGTATTTTGGCCTCGCCCTGCTGTTTGCATCTATATTCTTTATTACTTTTTACATCACTAACCTCGCTTATAAAGTAATTAAAAGAGAAATATTCGGCTTAAGCGATGTAGTCATCATACTCTTAAATGCTTTCATTTTTTACGGCATGGGTTACTTAATCATAGCCGACAATAAAAATAGTGCAGATTTTTTAGGCTTGTTTACCCTGGCTAACGGGATAATCCATTTTGTGGTAAGCTTAATTATTTACAAAAGACAACTGGCCGATAAAAACCTGTTTTACCTGATCCTGGCTTTGGTTATTACCTTTATTACCATGGCCGTTCCGGTGCAGTTAGATGGCGGTTGGGTAACTATATTCTGGACTGTTGAGGCTGCCATACTATTTTATCTGGGTAGGGTTAAACAAATTGCCATCTACGAAAAGCTTTCTTTTCCGCTTATCTTTCTTGCTTTTTTCAGCCTTTTAGAAGACTGGACCGGTTACGCAAGTTATTATGGCAGTTATCAGATCATTAAACCCATATTCAATGTGGGTTTCTTAACGGCAATTATTTTTATTGGCAGTTTTAGCTGGATGTTCAGCATCAGCAAAAAAGAAACCGAAAAACCTGCCGAATGGATCTGGGTGCGCCAGATATTGAGTTACAGCATTCCTTCAATTTTGTTGTTTGTGGTATATATTACCTTCGCCCTCGAAATTTCGAAACATTTCAACAACCTTTTCGAAGTGTCTAAAATAAATACACACCCTAAAGCAAATAACGATTACGTCACCTATACCTACAATTACAACTACGAAAAGTTAAAGATAGCCTGGATTTATATCTATACCCTGTTTTTTGCTGCAACCTTGTCTTATTTTAATTTAAAAAAACTAAAAAGCAGCGAGCTCGCAATTGCTTGTCTGGTTATTAACCTACTGGTTATTACCTTATTTTTAACCAATGGCCTTTACAATTTAAGCGGGCTTAGGGATGAATATTTATTCCCCGATAATAACTATTTCAGGATCGGTGCCTTCAATATTGGCATCCGCTACGTTGCTATCGCCTTCTTTGTTTTGTTAATTATCATGTTATACCGGTTAATCAATTCCGGTCTGTTTAAAAGTAGTTTCAAAACTGCGTTCGATTACCTGCTTTACATTTCCATTTTATGGGTAATAAGCAGCGAACTGATTAACATTTTAGCATTGGCAGGTTTAGATGGTAATTATAAATTAGGTTTGAGCATCCTTTGGGGTTCGTATTCCCTATTTTTGATAGGCATGGGCTTAGCCAAAAACAAAAAACACCTGCGTATTGGAGCAATGGTTCTGTTTGGCATTACGCTGATCAAGCTTTTTGTTTACGACATTGCTTACCTCAGTACCATTTCAAAAACCATTGTTTTCGTATCGCTGGGCGTATTGCTGCTCATCATTTCTTTCCTTTACAACAAGTACAAACATTTAATTATAGATGATGTGGAGACTAAAAACTAAGCTGTTTTTTTGGCTTTTACCCTGCACAATAGCTGCAAATGCCCAAACTGCACCCTACCCTTTAAAAAGAGAAATTACTGGTGTACAAACTACCTGGCACAATATGGTGCTACCGAGCCCCATTTATCAAAAGCTTAAACCGGGTTTTGAAGACCTGCGCATTTTCGGTATTAAGGGGAAAGATACCGTTGAGGTTCCTTATCTGTTAAAGCAACGCGATAACCGGATTAATACGCAGGAAATCGCTTTTAAACAGCTGAACCAAACTTCAGCAAACGACACTTATTATTATACTTTCCAACCCTGGGTAAGCGGCGTAATTAACCAGATAAATCTCGATTTTAAGCAGGAAAATTTCGACTGGAAAGTTACGCTTGAAGGCAGTAACGATAATCAAAGCTGGTTTGGCATTGTAAAAGATTACCGGATTTTGTCGATCAAAAACCAGTATACCGACTATCATTTTACCAGAATAAATTTCCCGGATGCGAAATACGCCTATTTTCGGCTTGCGGTAAAAAGTAGTGCCCAACCGGAGCTTTTAACTACAAAAATGCTAAAAACAGATACCATAAAAGGCGTATTCCAGGATATTAAATATCAATCGTACAATATCAAAAACGATGCAGAGCACAAAGTAACTGTTATCGATATCCATTTAACCGATCCTGTACCGGTATCGCAATTGAGTTTAAACGCACAAAGTGATTTTGATTTTTACCGCCCATTCAAAATTGAATACGCTACCGATAGTTTTAAAACCGATAAAGGTATAAAGTACAATTACATGGAGCTTTACACCGGTATCATTACCTCTATCGAAAAAACTGCATTTAGCTTTCCTAATACCCTTACTTCAAAACTGAGGGTTACCATTCAAAACAATGATAATAAGCCATTACGTTTAAGTGGTCTGGCTTTGAAAGGCAGTGTTTATGAATTGGTTGCCCGTTTTGATGACCCAAAACTGTGTTACGCTTTGTATTATGGCAACAACAAAGCAATAGCGCCTGGTTACGAGATCGACAAATTTGAGCATAAAATACCTGCAAACTTAAGTCCACTCAGCATTGGCGAAGAACACCAAAACCCGGCTTACTCGGTAAAAACAGTTAAACCTTTGTTCGAAAACAAAGCCTGGCTATGGGTTTTAATGGCCTTGATTATTGGCTTATTGGGCTGGTTTTCGTTTAAAATGTTAAGGAATTAGATTTAGAGGACCGTCATTCCCAACTTGATTGGGAATCGTAATGCAAGTGCTTTAATATAACTTTAACAAGCATTTCATAATTAGCGTATACGTAATACAATTAACATAAATAGACATGAAGAACATTTTCCAACCCGCAGTAACTAGCGAAATTATTGAAAGAATAAACAAGCTTACGCCCACTACCGCGCAACTTTGGGGCAAAATGAACGTGGTACAAATGCTGGCGCATTGCAATGTAACCTACGAATTGGTTTACGATAATATCCATCCTAAACCTGGCATTTTCGTGAAATTCCTTTTAAAAACCCTGGCTAAAAATAAAGTGGTAAGCGAAAAGCCTTATTCGAAAAATAATCCAACCGGACCTCAGTTCATTATTAAAGATGAAAGAAATTTTGAAAAGGAGAAAGCACGTCTCATAGCGTATCTGCAGCAAACACAGCAATTAGACGAAAACCATTTCGACGGAAAGGAATCGCACTCTTTCGGCGTACTCAACAAAACCGAGTGGAACAACATGTTTTATAAACATTTAGACCATCATCTTTCGCAATTCGGTGCTTAGATCCATTGGCCTTTCTGCTTTAAGCTCTGGTCTTTAAGCTTTATTCTCCAATTGGTCTTATCGCCCCCTTAAAAAGTCTCTTTTACGCCCTATGTGCTATTCAGATCTTGCTTAACTTGTACTAACAAAAACCCAATAACAAAACAAAATGACAAAAGGACTTGTAACATGCCTTTGGTTTGACGGACAGGCCGAAGCAGCAGCAAACTATTATTGTACTGTTTTTAAAGATTCGAAAATTACCCAGGTTACCCCTATGG
>Ga0157370_10009765_pt1 | contig 10184 bp, 7 predicted proteins | sample C35metaG_FD_113463 | JGI IMG/M metagenome (GOLD analysis project Ga0157370, IMG submission 113463) | Corn rhizosphere microbial communities from Kellogg Biological Station, Michigan, USA - C3-5 metaG | ecosystem: Host-associated > Plants > Roots > Rhizosphere > Soil | place: USA: Michigan... | reverse complement strand
GCGCTGCCATTGGCGCGGGCCTGGGTCTCGAGATCGGAGAGCCGGCGGTCTATCTCCAGCGCCGTCTGGATCGTATCCAGCGCGGGACCGCTCTGCGCCGCCGGGATGCCGATCTGCCCCGCCACGCTGGGCAGCACCGACTGGCTGGCCGTGCCATTGTCGAAAATATAAAGCCCACGGCGATTGAGATAGGTGAGTATCGGCGCCAGCGCCTCGCTGTCGGACAAAAAGCGCTGGCCCAGAAGATTGGTCACGCCCGCATAGCCGGTGAAGCGCGACAGCGCCCAGGTCAGGCGCTGGATATTGGCTTCCTCTTCCTGGCCAGCGCGCAAGGTGTGGGGACCCGGATCGCTGTCCGGGAAGTCGAGAGGTTCCATGGGCACTTGCAGCAGCACTTCATGGCCGCGCGCGCGGGCATCGCTTACCCATTTGCCGACATCGCCGCCATAGGGCGTAAAGCCCAGGGTCACGCCACCCGGCAGCGCATCCAGCGCCGCCTTGGTGGCTATGGCCGAAAGACCGAGACCGTTCACGACAATGGCAATCTTGAACTTGCCGCCGGCAGGAGCGTTGCCCGCGTAGACATTCATGGGCTTGCGCCCGTCATCGGCGATGCGGGGCAAGGGGCCTTCCGCCGTATTCTCGACCAGGGCGGGATCGGCCAGCAGGGCCTTGCCGGCATAGATGGGCTGGGTCACCCGGCCCATCACCGGGCCATCTCCCGTTTGCGCCACAGCGGGCGCGGGCGCGCGGGCGCTCGCCGGCACGTGCAGATCCATCACGATGGCAGGGGCATGCGGCCGGCCGAACAGGGTGATGGCCAGGGCGCCCGCCGCCATCAGGCAGATCGTGAAGGAGCAGGCAAAGCTCAGGGCCCGCCCACTTCTGGACGTCAGCAAGCCTTCTGCGGTTTCGGCGGCAGCAGCCATGCCGCCATTAAGAATTGGGATGGTTACGCATCGGTTAACGCAACAAAAAAGCCCGCCTCCCGAAAGAGAAGCGGGCTCATTAACACCGTAAGACCTCCCCAAGCGCGCGCGTCAGCGCGCTCGCATTTGGGGAGGTGGCCGTAGCAGCGCCTGCGCTGCGAAGGCCGGAGGGGAACTACTGCGCCGCGGTCGCGGGCTTGTCCTGGACCACGGTGGCCGACGCGACCGTCATCTTCCCGTGCAACAGATCCTCGGCATAGGAGAGCTGGAAGTCGTCATACTTCTTGCCCGGCGCCGGCTTGATCACGGGCGCGTTGATGCGCTTGGCCGGAACCGGCTCGCCCACCAGATGGCCGCGCAGATCGGCTTCGGAGGGACGCGCCAGCTTCGGGACAGCGGCCTCATCGCCCTGCGCGACCTGGATGTCGGGAATGATGCCCTGCGCCTGGATGGAGTGGCCGGAGGGCGTGTAATAGCGCGCCGTGGTCAGGCGCAGCGCGCCGCGGCCCTCGCCCAGCGGGATAATGGTCTGCACCGATCCCTTGCCGAAGCTGGTCATGCCGATGACGGTGGCGCGCTTGTGATCCTGAAGCGCGCCGGAAACGATTTCCGACGCCGAGGCCGTGCCGCCATTGACCAGCACGACGACCGGCTTGCCATCGGTGATGTCGCCGCCCTTGGCGTCATAACGCTGAGTGTCTTCCGGATGGCGGCCACGGGTGGAAACGATCTCGCCCGAGGTCAGAAAGTCGTCCGACACCTGGATGGCCTGATCCAAGAGACCGCCCGGATTGTTGCGCAGGTCCAGCACATAGCCCTTGATGCCGGGGCCGATCTGCTTCTTGAGATCGCGCACCGCATGTTCCAGGCCTTCCGCAGTCTGCTCGTTGAAGCCGGGCAGGCGGATATAGCCGATATCGCCTTCGCGGCGGTAGGTCGCCGCGTCCACCGAAACGATGGCGCGCACCAAAGTCACGTCGAACGGCTTCTTCTCGCCCTCGCGCAGAATGGTGAGCGTGATCTTGCTGCCGGCGGGACCGCGCATCTTGTCGATGGCTTCGTTCAGCGGCAGGCCGGCGATGGACGAGCCATCGATGCCGGCGATGCGATCATTGGTCTTGATGCCGGCGCGGCTGGCGGGCGTGCCGTCGATCGGGGAGATCACCTTGATCATGCCATCGGCGGCATCCTGGGTGACTTCGATGCCCACGCCGCCGAACTGACCCTTGGTGGTGATCTGCATGTCTCCGTAATTCTTGGCGTCCATGTAGCTGGAGTGCGGATCGAGATTGGACACCATGCCCTGGATGGCGGCGTCGATCAGCTCACCGTCCTTGACCGGGCGCACATAGTTCGCGCGCACGCGCTCGAACGCATCGCTGAACAGATCGAGCTGGCTGTAGGCGCTGGCGTCAGCCGCGCCCTTCGCCTCGGGAAGCGCGAACATGGCCGCCGTGAAGCCACCGACCAGACCAAGACCAAGCACCGCTACTTTCTTCATGTACCGTTCGCCTTTCCAGAACGAAAATTCGTTTTAAGCCAGGGCATCGGAGACTGGCCATGACCATCATGGCGCAACTCAAAGTAAAGCCGATCATCGGCCGCATCCGGCGGCATCATCCCGACCGGTTCACCCGCGAGCAATTGATCGTTGGGTTTTACTGTTACCCGTCCCAGACCTGCGAGAACCGCATCGTAGCCGGTCGTGATCTCCAGGATCAATACTTGTCCGCTCTTATGGTAAGGCCCAGCGTATAAAACTTTGCCATCTGAGGGCGCGATCACCTGCGCCCCTGGCCGGGTTGCATAGGAAAGGCCGGGATTTCTGCTATCCGTGCCGGCCGTCGCCTTGCCCACGACCGGTTCCAGGATCGAGTTCCTGGCCAGCCCATTAAGAGAACCTAACGATGTTGCTTCCACGGTAACCACACCGTCGTCCATGCCACCGGCGGCCTCACGGCGCAGGGTCTGCACCCGCGTCAGCAGGGCCTGGAAGTCGGCGGCCTCGCGCGCGACCTCCTCCATCCGGTCTTTCAAGGTGCCATAGTTTTCGGCCGCGCCCGCAGCCTCGCGCTCCTTCCGGGCCAGCAATTCGTCAAGCTCGCCCCGCGCTATGTTGAGCCGCGCGGAGGTATCGGCAGCGGCGACCTTCTGCTGTTCGAGCGCCTCGCGGGTGCGCTTCAGGGCATCGATCCGCCGCGACAGCCGCGCCGCCTGCGCGTAGATCGGCGGCAGCGAAGCCCCGATCAGCATGGCGCCGCGCGCCGCGCCCAGCGCATCGTCGGGCCGCATCGCCAGTGCCGGCGGCATGTCATGCTGCAATCGTTCGAGAACACCCAAGAGCCGCGTCACCGCCACCCGGTCATTGGCAAAGCCTTTGCTCAGCTTCGCATCTTCTTCGCTGAGCCGATTGATCTTGGCATCGTCATCGATCTTCTGCTGTTCCAGGCTTTCAATTCGCGCCGCCGTCTCGATCAGCTTCTTCTTGAGAGCCGCCGCCTCTTTGGCGAGCGCTTCGCTTTTTTCCTTGGCCGTGGCGAGCTGCGGCTGGCCGCGCTTGAGTTCCGAAGCCAGGCTCTTGAGTTGCTGCGCGCTGGAGGGCAGTTTGGCAAGCGCCTTTCCCGGCAGCGCGTGACTGAGATCCATCGGCGTTTCCGGCGCCGCGGGAGCGGAGAAGCTGGGGCGCGGCGTGGGAACTATTGTGTTTACGCGTTCCACCTCGCGCCGCAGCGCAGGCGATGGATGCAGCCGGATCGCAGGCTGTTTGGCCAGGCCCGGTGCGGCCGCCAGCAGCAGACAAACAAGAAGCGCACCGTTCCGCGTCACGTGCCTCTCACCAGAAGCGAATGTCCCGTCATCACTTGAGGCTTGGGCAGTTCCATCAGGTCCAGCAAGGTCGGCGCGACGTCGGCCAGCTTGCCGTTCTTCAAGGATGCGCCTTTGGGCGCGCCGAAGGCGAGGATGGGAACATCCAGCGTGGTGTGGGCCGTATAGGGCTCGTGAGTCTGAGGATCCTTCATCATCTCGATATTGCCATGGTCCGCGGTCAGCAGCATCACCCCGCCCGCCTTTTCCAGCGCGCGCGTGAGCCGTCCCAGGCATTCGTCAATCGTATCCACCGCCTTCACCGCGGCATCCATTATCCCGGTATGACCCACCATGTCCGGATTGGCATAGTTGCAGACGATCAGATCGTATTTGCCCGAACCGATCGCCTCTTCCAGCTTGTCGGTCACCTGATAGGCGCTCATCTCGGGCTTCTGGTCGTAAGTTGCGACCTTGGGACTGGGCACCAGGATGCGGTCCTCACCCTCGAACTGGTCCTCGCGCCCGCCATTCAGGAAGAAGGTGACATGGGCGTATTTTTCCGTCTCGGCGATGCGCAGCTGTTTCATGTGATGCTGGGCCGCCACTTCGCCCAGGGTCTCGCGCACATCTTCCGGCGGAAAGACCGCCGCCATCAGTGGCTTCAGCGCTTGGGAATATTCGGTCAGTCCCGCCGCGGCGCTGAAATGAACAAGACGGTCGCGCTTGAAACCCGAAAAATTCTTGTCCAGCAGGGCCGCGGAAATCTCCCGCGCCCGGTCGGCGCGGAAATTGGCGAACAGCATGGCATCGCCATCCTGCATGCCGACATAATCACCCAGCGCGCAGGGCAGCACGAATTCGTCGGTGACGTTTTCGGCATAGGACGCGTCCAGCGCGGCGAAGGCGTCGTCGAAACGCCCGCCGTGCGCGTCCACCAGCGCCGCATAGCATTTCTCCACCCGGTCCCAGCGCTTGTCGCGGTCCATGGCGTAATAGCGCCCTGACAGCGTCGCCAGGCGCACACCGGCGAGACCGGCGATATCGGCACGGAACTTCTCGATGAAGCCGCGAGCGCTTTTGGGCGGGGTATCGCGGCCGTCAAGGAAAGCATGCACGAACACCGGCACGCCGGCGGCGGAAAGGATCTTCACCAGCGCGGCCATGTGATCCTGGTGAGAATGGACCCCGCCCGGCGACATCAGCCCCATCAGGTGCACGGCGCCCCTGGAGGCCTTCACTTTATCTATGAGCGCCAGCAGGGCCGGGCGGCGGGCGATGCTGCCGTCCTCGATGGCGACATCGATGCGCGGCAGATCCTGGGCCACCACCCGCCCGGCGCCGATATTCATGTGTCCCACTTCGGAATTGCCCATCTGGCCTTTGGGCAGGCCCACCGCATTGCCGGAGGTTTCCAGCAGCGCATGCGGGCATTCGGCCAGAAGGCGGGTGTAGTTGGGGGTGCTCGCCGCGGCTATGGCGTTGTCCTCGGCATGATCGGGACGAAAGCCCCAGCCATCGAGGATGCACAAAAGAGCCGGACGTGGGACGCGGGACATCGCAAATTCCTGAAAAGACTCAAACCCTATGGGCTGAAAATAGGAAGCTGCATCAAGCCTGTCCATGCGACGCGGAGCGAATGCTCTTCAATCCTGACAGCCATGCAAGGCCGGCGGCAGCATTTGCGGCCCAACTGTGTCAGCTTTCCGCCCATGACAGAGCGCACCCTCTTCGGCCGGCACTACGCCCTGGCGGTGGTGGCCATCATCTTTACCGCGCTGCTGGCGGCGGCGGGGTTGAGATCCGCGCCCGGGGTGTTGATGGTGCCCTGGGGCCAGGCTTTCGGCTGGTCGCGCCAGACCATCAGCCTGGCGGTCGCCATCGGCATCTTCCTGTTCGGCCTGACCGGGCCTTTTGCCGCTGCCGCCATGCAGCGTTTCGGTGTTCGTCCGACCGTGATGGTGGCGCTGGCGATGATGGCGGCTTCGTCCGCCGTCAGCCTGTTCATGACCGCGCCCTGGCAATTGATCCTGACCTGGGGCGTCGTCTCGGGCATCGGCTCTGGCTGCATCACCAATGTGCTGGCCGCCACCATCGTCAATCGCTGGTTTGTCACCAATCGCGGTTTGATCATGGGCCTGTTTGCGGCCTCCACTTCCACCGGCACCCTGGTCTTCATTCCGGCGCTGTCGGCCATCGCCGAAAGCCATGGCTGGAAGCCGGTGGTCATGTGTGTGGCCGTCACCATGGCGGTGCTGATCCCGTTCGTCTATTTCCTGCTGCCGGAAAGACCAGCGGATATTGGCGCCAAACCGTTTGGCGCTGCTGAAAATCATCCCGCCGAAATCCATGCACGCGCCAATCCGCTGAAGACTGCGTTCGCCGCACTGGGCGAGGGCCTGAGGAACCGCGATTTCTGGCTGCTCTCCATCACCTTCTTTGTCTGTGGCTTCACCACCAACGGCCTGGTCGGCACCCACATGATCGCATTGTGCCACGATCACGGCCTGGATGCGGTGGCGGCCGGCGGCCTCTTGGCCATCATGGGCCTGTTCGATCTGGTGGGCACCACCGCCTCGGGCTGGCTGACCGACCGGCTCGACCCGCGCAAGCTGCTGTTCGCCTATTACGGCCTGCGTGGCTTGTCCCTTATCTATTTGCCCTTCGCCAACTTCACCTTCTTCGGCCTGTCGCTGTTCGCGGTCTTCTATGGCCTGGACTGGATCGCCACCGTGCCCCCGACCCTGGCCATCGCCAACAAGGTCTTCGGCACTCAGCGTGCCCCGGTGCTGTTCGGCTGGATCGTGGCCAGCCACCAGGTCGGCGCGGCCTCGGCCGCCTTCTTTGCCGGGGTGTCCCGCACCGCGACGGGGTCCTATCTTCAGTCCTTCGTGATCGCCGGCTTTGTCGCGGTGGGGGCGGCGCTGCTAGCTTTGATGATCGGCAGGAAGAGGAGCCAAGAGGCTCTCGCGGCAGCCTGATCCCGGCAAGAAGTGCCGGGAGCGCTTTCGCCCTCTGCCGAACACTGTTCAAGCCATTGAATTGTAAGGGGTTATTCCGGAGGCGGCGCGGCACGAAACTGGCAAGAGCAGAGCCAGACAAAAGGCAGAAGCCGAGATCATGCGCCGCGCACCTTATTACATCCGTATTGCCGCCCTTGCCGTGGGAACCGCTTTGGCGGCCGCCCCGGCTTTCGCCTTTTCCCGGGTCAAGGACCTGGTGGACGTCCAGGGCATCCGCGACAACATGCTGGTCGGCTACGGCCTGGTCGTGGGCCTCAACGGCACCGGCGACAGCCTGAAGAACGCGCCGTTCACCCAGCTCAGTATCCAAAGCATGCTGGAACGGCTGGGCACTAACACCCGCGGCCAGGTCATGCAGACCAAGAACGTGGCCGCCGTCATGGTCACCGCCAACCTGCCCGCCTTTGCCGCCCCCGGCAGCCGCATCGACGTGTCGGTGTCGGCCATGGGCGATGCCAAGAATCTGCAGGGCGGCACCTTGCTGGTCACCACCTTGTTCGGCGCCGACGGCCAGATCTATGCCCTGGCCCAGGGTCCGGTTTCCATCGGCGGCTTCTCCGCCCAGGGCGAAGCCTCCAGCGTCACGCGCGGCGTGCCCACCGCCGGGCGCATCGCCAATGGCGCCATCGTGGAAAAAGGCACGGGCTTCCAGCTTTCCAGCCTCTCCAATCTGAAGCTGTCCCTGCACAATCCCGACCTGACCACCGCCACCCGCATCGCCAAGGCGGTGAACGCCTATCTCGGCGGCAACACCGCCCAGGCCACCGATCCGTCCAATGTGGCGCTGGCCGTGCCCGCCAACTATCCCGGCGGCGCCATGGCGCTGCTGACCGACATCGAGCAGGTCAAGGTCGATCCCGACCAGCCCGCCAAGGTCATCATTGACGAGAACAGCGGCGTGATCGTGATGGGCTCGGATGTGCGCATCTCCACCGTCGCCATCGCCCAGGGCAACCTCACCATCAAGGTCACCGAGACCCCGCAGGTCAGCCAGCCCTCGCCCTTCTCCAACACCGGCACAACCCAGACCGTGCCGCGCACCAACATCCAGGTGGATGACGGCAAGGGCAACAAGATCGCGGTCATGCAGGACGGCGTCTCGCTGCAGCATGTCGTGGACGGGCTGAATGCGCTGGGCGTCGGGCCTCGCGACATCATCTCCATCCTCCAGGCCATCAAGGCGGCCGGCGCGCTGCAGGCCGAAATCGAGGTCATCGGCTGATGGATGCTGCAATCCAAGGTACGATGATGATGGCCCAGCAAGGGCCGCTGGCCGCTCCGCCCAAACCTACCGCAAATGAAGCCAGGGCCGACGCCGCCTCCAAGGAATACGAAAGCATCTTCATCTCCCAGTTCCTGGGCAGCATGTTCTCCGGCATCCAGTCCGACACCCTCACCGGCGGCGGCCAGGGCGAGGAGATGTTCCGCTCCCTGATGATCAATGCGTATGCCAAGGGCATTGAAAACCAGGGCGGCTTCGGCATCGCCGCCCAGATGAAGGCCGAACTGCTCAAGCACCAGCAGGTGGCGCAATGAAAGACGATTCCCGCATCGAAAGGCTGATCTCGCTGGCCGAGCGCATCATCGCGGCGCTGGAAACCGATATCGCCATTCTCAAGGATGGCAGCCACCAGGCGCTGGCCACCGCCGATCCGGAAGTCCAGAAACTGACCGTCATCTATGGACGCGAGGCGCAAGGCTTCGATATCCGCATCGCCCAGAGCGCCGCGCCGACCTTGCGCCAGCGTTTCTTCGCCGTCACCGCCAAATTCCGCGAAGTGCTGCAGCTGCATGTGCGCATGGTCACGCGCGTCAAGAACGCCAGCGAGGGCCTGATCCGCGCCATCGCCACCGAAGTGGATCGCGCCAATGCGCCGGCCCGCACCTATAGCGCCCGTCCCGGCTACAAGCCGCCGTCCTCGGGTGCGATGGTTTTCAACAGGGTTGTTTGAAGATTCGGCCGGAATCAAAGGCCGTCTGATTTTACGGCTTTGCGCCACCGCCATGGCCGGAGCAATGAGAGGACGGGCTAGCCGCCCAGTCCGCCCAGCGAGCTCAGAAGGCTCGAAAGCCCGCTACCGCTGCCCTGCCCGCCGCTGGAAACGATCTGCTGGATATTGGCGACCGCGTTGTTGGGATCGGTATTCATCAGCCCCAGCGCCAGATTGTAATTGGCAAGCTGCGCCGTGGTGGCGGCATTGGGCGCGCCGCTGCGGTTGCCCGGCTGTTGCGGGGCCGGCAGCGGCGCATTGGTGGTCTGGTAGGTGCTCTGGATATTCGACAACACCGTCAGCAAGGTGGAGCGCGCCATGTCCGCGCCCATCTTGGTGGAGATATCCAGCGGCCCGGTGATGCCGCCCGTCAGGCCCAAGCCGAAAGTGGGCGTGATCTTGCCGCTGCCGTTGCTGGTCGTGCTGGTGACACTGGCGGCGCTGCCGGTGGCAGGCGAGGTCAGCACGCCGGCGGTAATGCCTAGCCGCCCCAAGGCATCGAACCCGCTCGGTCCCGCCACCAGATTGACGGTGTTGCCGGGATTGATCTTGATGGTCATGTTCTCGCCGGAGCCGGTGTAGTTCACCGCCGCCTTGCCGATGCCGCCGAGCTGCGCGTTGATCTTGGTCACCAGCGAGTCATAGGTCTCGCCCTGATCGATGGTGATGGTGGCGGTGCGGGCGGCCGTGCCCTGGATCGCGATCTGGAAACTGTCGGCAGCGCGTAAAGTGGTATGCTGCGTCAGGTCCACCGACTGGGTGAGCGAGATGGCGCCGCGCGGCAGGCCCAAAGCATCCAGCACGCTGGAACCGTTGGGATCGATGGCGAGTCCCGCGCCAGTCGAAACACCGTCGGCGCCGCCATATTGCTTGGTCCAGTTCACGGCCCCGCTGGGACCGATGGAGGCGGCAAAGGCGTTGGTGACATTCTGCACGGTGCGCTGGGCGCCCGCGAAGGTGCCGGTGGTCGAGCCGGTGACATAGACGGTGCCATCGGATGCCACCGTGACGTCGCCGGCCGTATCGCTGCCACTGGTGCCGATATAGGTGACCGTGTTGGCCGAAACACTGGCGCCGTTGTCGGTGGCGCTGAAGACAAAGGCGTCCACGCCGCCGCTGGCCGCGGCCGCCACGCTTGCGGCGCCCCCCGCCGTCAGATTGCCGTTGGAGGTCGAGCCGGAGACATAGACGTTCCCATTGGCGGTGGCGAGGCCGCCGATGGCGCCGCCGGCGCCCAGGCTGCCGAGATCCTCGGTCCAGACTGGCGCGGAGGTGACATCGCCGCCGGCATATTTGGCCAGGATGGCATGGCCGCCTTGCACACTGGCGACATAGAGGCTGCCGTCGCTGGCGGTGGCCGTGGTGGCCACGCTGTCGGCGCCGCTGGTGCCGAACTGCTGCTCTGCGAGCAGCTTGCCCTTGGAATCGAATTTGGC
>Ga0157370_10009764_pt1 | contig 10185 bp, 10 predicted proteins | sample C35metaG_FD_113463 | JGI IMG/M metagenome (GOLD analysis project Ga0157370, IMG submission 113463) | Corn rhizosphere microbial communities from Kellogg Biological Station, Michigan, USA - C3-5 metaG | ecosystem: Host-associated > Plants > Roots > Rhizosphere > Soil | place: USA: Michigan... | reverse complement strand
GTCTGGTGGGCCCAGGTCACCGAGAGGACGAGCCCGACCGCGCCGGCGAGCGCGGGCAATGCGACATGCCAACGCCGCTCGCGCCGCTTGTCCGCGCTCCGCGCGACGAGCAGCATCGCAACGACGGCGGCAGCGAACGGAATCGCCGAAAGCAACCCGATGATGAACGCATCCGTCACGCCCGTTGCCTTGATGATCGTCGACAGCCAGAAGCTCACGCCGTAGAGTCCCACCACGAAAGAGAAATAAATGAAGCTCATGAGCCACACGCGCGGGCTCGTCAGCACGGCGCCGAGTTTCAGATCTTCCTTGCCTGTGTCCTCCGCTTCGATGTTGCGTGCGAGCAATCGTTTCTCGTCGTCCGTCAGCCAGCGCGCGTGAACGATGCGATCGTCGAGCGCAGCCAGTACGACGAGGCCCGCAACGATGGACGGTATGCCTTCGAGCAGAAACAGCCATTGCCATCCGTGCCAGCCGTTCGCACCGTGAAAAGCCTTGAGGATGTAGCCCGAGATCGGACCGCCGACCACACCCGAGAGTGCCACGGCCGTCATGAACCAGGTCGTCATGCGCCCGCGCCGGTTGGCCGGGTACCAGTAGGTGAGGTAGAGGATGATGCCGGGGAAGAATCCCGCTTCGGCGAGCCCCAACAAGAAGCGCATGACATAGAACATGGCGGGCGTGGTGACGAACATCGTCAACACGGACACGAGCCCCCAGGTAATCATGATCCGCGCAATCCATACCCGCGCGCCGACACGGTGCAGGATCAGATTGCTCGGAACTTCGAAAATGAAGTAGCCGAGAAAGAAGATTCCTGCGCCGAGCCCGTAGACCGCGTCGCTCAGATGCAGATCGGTCGCCATCTGCAGCTTGGCGAAGCCGACGTTGACCCGATCGAGATACGCGACGAGGTAGCAGATCAGCAGTAGCGGCAAAATGCGCAGCGAGACTTTGCGGTAAGTCGCTTCTTCGAAGCTCGACGATTGCGCGTCACCGGGTGTCGAGAGCGGGTCCAGGCCCGCGCGAGGTTGATTCATGATGTGTCTCCTCCAATGGAGTGGGCGTTGGCAGCAGGCGGGCGTGCGTACGCCCGTCCCGTGCAAGGCACTTGTTGTATGGAATGAGCGGCGATACGAGAGCGAAACGTGAAAAATGCAACCCAGCGGCCGGAGCGGGCGAAACCGCTCCGGGGCACATCAAACGCAGCGTCCGCCATCGACTTCGAGGCACACGCCGGTAATGAATTCGGCTTCGTCGGATGCGAGAAAGAGCGCGGCGTTCGCGACATCCTGCGGCGTCGAAAACCGGCCCAGCGGAATGCCGGCCAAAAAACGTTGGCGGTTGGCGGGCGTGTCTTCCATGCCCATGAACTCGGAGAGCAACGCGGTCTCGCCAATCACGGGATTCACGCAGTTCACGCGGATGCGGTCGCTGCCGAGTTCGGCCGCCAGCGACTTGCTGGCGACGATGACGGCGCCCTTGCTCCCGTTGTACCAGACGAGTCCGGGGCGCGGACGCACGCCGGCGGTCGAGGCGATGTTGACGAAAACGCCGCCGCCTTGCTGACGGAAGTACGGCACGAACGCTTGCACGCTCCAGAAGATGCTCTTCACGTTGACCGCATGCACGCGGTCGAACTCTGCTTCCGTCACATCGAGGACAGGCTTGTTGCGGTGGGTGGTCCCCGCGTTGTTGACGACGATCTGCACGCTCTTGAAATCTTCGAGCGCCGCCTCGCGCAGCGTTTGCCAATCGGCGAGCCGGGCGACGTCGCCCGCCACCGCGATCGCGCGGCCGCCCGCGAGCGCGATCTCGCTGGCGACACGCTCCGCGGCCGCACCGTTCAGATCGTTGACGACGACATTCGCGCCTTCGCGCGCGAATGTCCTGGCGATTCCTTCGCCGAAGCCCGAGCCGCCGCCCGTGACGATAGCCGTTTTGCCGGTCAGTCGCATCGTGTCTCCTGATTTTGTGCTTTGAGCGATAGTGCTCCGGCGGCGCACGGCAGGCAAGAGGCAAATACGAGGAGCGTCAGGCACGTCGGGCGAAGGCACGGCACGGCACGAAAGCCGTTGCGTGCCGTGCCGCCGGACAAACGATGAAACGCAGCCTTTGATTCAGCCGTGACGAATCGCGATCGTCTTGAGCATCGTAAAGCCGTGCAGCGCTTCCAAGCCTTTTTCCCGCCCGAATCCCGAATGCCCCGTGCCGCCGAACGGCAGTTCGACCCCGCCGCCCGCGCCGTAGTTGTTGATGAAGACCTGACCCGCGCGAATGCTGCGCGCGAGCCTGAATTGCCGCGCGCCGTCGCGCGTCCATATGCCCGCGACGAGGCCGTACGGCGTGCTGTTGGCAAGGGCAACGGCATCGGCTTCGTCCTCGAAAGGCATGGCGGCGAGCACGGGCCCGAAGATTTCCTCGCGCGCGATGCGATGCGTGCGAGGCACGTCGGCGAGCAGCGTCGGCGGCTGATAAAAGCCGCTCGGATGGGCTCCCGAGAGGATCGAGCCTTGTCCCGCGACGCGGATGCCGTCGCGCCTGGCAAGTGCGACGAATTCCGCGACGCGCTGCTGTTGCTTCGCGTTGATGAGCGGGCCGCAATCGGCTTCGGTCTGGCCCGGGCCCGCGCGCAGCGCATCGAATGCGCAGGCGAGGCGGTCCACGAGCGGCGCGTAGATCGCGCGCTCGATCAGCACGCGCGAACCCGCGGAACAGGTCTGGCCCGCGTTCTGGAGAATGGCCGACATGAGCGTCGGCATGGCCGCGTCGAGATCGGCGTCGGCAAATACGATCTGCGGCGATTTACCGCCGAGCTCGAGCGTCACCGGCGCGTAGTGCTCGGCCGCCATTTGCGCGACGAGCGCGCCGGTCCCGGGAGAGCCGGTGAACGAAATATGGTCGACGCCCGGGTGGCGCGCAAGCGCCGCGCCGGCCTCGTCGCCATAACCGGTGACCACGTTCAGCGCGCCGGCGGGCAGACCGGCTTCGGCGGCAAGCGAAGCCATGCGCAAGACAGACAGACAGGCGTCCTCCGCCGGCTTCACGACGCAGGCATTGCCGGCTGCGAGCGACGCGGCGATGCTGCGTCCGAAAATCTGCATCGGATAGTTCCACGGCACGATGTGCCCGGTCACGCCGTGCGGTTCGCGCACGGTAAGCACCGTATAGCCGTTTTGATAGGGCAGCGTCTCGCCGTGCAGCTTGTCCGCGGCGCCGGCATAGAATTCGAAATACCGCGCGAGCGCGGCGGCATCGGCGCAGGCCTCTCTGAGCGGCTTGCCCGTGTCGCGGGCCTCGAGCTCGGCAAGCTCGTCGCGGTGGGTCGTGACGAGCGCCGAGAGGCGGTACAACAGGCGCCCCTTTTCGGCGGCGCTCAACAAGCCCCAGGGCCCCTCGAACGCCGTGCGCGCACAGCTCACTGCCGCGTCGATATCGGCGGCGTTGCCACGCGCAATGCGCGTGAAGACCTGCCCCGTCGACGGGTTGACGACATCGATGGTTTCTCGGCTCGACGGCGTAATCCATTCACCGCCGACGAAGTGTTTCGCTTCCTCCATGCAAGGCTCCCAAGTTAAGTCCGAACCGTCAGTCGAAACGCAGCGAGCGTCGATTATCGCGCCGATCGCCGAGGCGCAGCCGCCAAAGTGCGCGTTTGCCGCTCGGCTATAATGGCGCGCAGCGCTTATGCCGGGGCCGCCGCAATACGCTTGATTCGGCCGCCCGACGCTTTCCTTTCACTTCCCTCACGAGAACGTCATGAGCTTCAATCACGTCCCCCCGGGCAAGGATCTTCCGCAAGACTTCAACGTCATCATCGAAATCCCGGCGCAGAGCGATCCGGTGAAATACGAAGCGGACAAGGAACTGGGTCTGCTCGTCGTCGACCGCTTCATTGGCACGGGCATGCGCTACCCCGTGAACTACGGCTATATTCCTCAGACGCTTTCGGGCGACGGTGACCCCGTCGACGTCCTCGTCATCACGCCGTTCCCTCTGATTCCCGGATGCGTCGTACGTTCACGCGCACTCGGAATGTTGCAAATGACGGACGAGTCCGGCGTCGATGCGAAGCTCGTTGCGGTGCCGCACGACAAACTGTGCCCGATGACGGCACACATGAAATCGATCGACGACGTTCCGGCGTACCTGAAGGACCAGATCAAGCACTTCTTCGAGCAATACAAGGCGCTCGAAAAGGGCAAGTGGGTCAAGGTCGAAGGCTGGGCCGGCATCGACGCGGCCCACAAGGAAATCGTGGACGGCGTGGCCAACTACAAGAAGTGATCCGTCGTGCCGCGCGCGGCACGTTCCAACACCGACGCGAGCGTGAGTTCGCCCGCGGCCAGCGCGCGCTTTTGCGTCGGTGACAGACGCTTGACCCGATATTCGGCGCGCAACGCGCTCGAACGATCGTCGAGCTCGAATTTCGCCAGCACGCATATCGGTTTGCGCGCACGCGTATATCGCGCGCCGGTGCCGTTCGCGTGCTTGGCGAAGCGCGCGTCGACATCCGTGGCGATGCCGGTATAGACGCTGCCGTCGGCGCATTCGATCAAATATAGAAACCAGGCCATCGTGGGTCGTCGTCGAATCGAAGTTCGCTATTTTTTGAACGGATCGTGCTCGCGCAATTCGTCGACATGCGCTTCGATCAGATTGGCCTCGTTATCCAGAAAACGTCCGACGGCGTCGGCGAACGCGGGATGGCCGAGCCAATGCGCCGAGTGCGTGACCTTCGGCATGAAGCCGCGCGCCATTTTGTGTTCGCCTTGCGCACCGCCTTCGAATACGGCGAGCTTCTCTTCGATGCAAAATTCGAGCGGCTGATAATAGGCCGTTTCGAAGTGCAGGCATGGTACGTGCTGGACGGCGCCCCAATAACGGCCGTAGAGCGTGCCGCCCGTTCGGTCGTCGCGCTGATAGACGACGAGCGAACTCGCGATCGGCCGGCCTTCGCGCTCGGCGATGACGAGCAGCAGGTTCTCGGGCATCGAAGCGCCGATCATGCGAAAAAACTCGAGATTCAGGTACGGCGACGAGAAGTGCTCCCGGTACGTTTGCCGATAGCAGCGCGTGAAAAAACGCCAGTCGTCGTCGGTCGCCTGTTCGCCGCGCACGCGGCGCAGCGTCACACCGGCGTCATGGACCTTGCGCCGCTCGGCGCGGATATTCTTGCGTTTTTTCTGCTCGAGCGTCGCGAGAAAATCGTCGAAATCGCGGTAACCCGGGTTCACCCAGTGGAACTGGATGCCTTCGCGCAGCATCATCCCGAGCGCCGCTAGCGTATCGGCTTCGTCCGCCGTCGGGAAGAGTACGTGCAGCGACGACACGTCCGATTGCTCGGCAAGCGTGATGATCGAAGCCGCGAGCTGACGCCGCGCCGCGTCATCGACCGCGATGAGCCGGGTGCCTTGTACGGGTGTGAACGGCACTGCGCAGACGAGCTTCGGGTAGTACTCGAGTCCGTTGCGCTGATACGCGTCGGCCCAGGCCCAATCGAACACGTACTCGCCGTACGAGTGGCTCTTGACGTAAAGCGGCGCCGCTGCCGCGAGCGCGCCGCTCGTGGCATCGACGAGTGTGACGAAGCGCATCGCCCACCCGGTACGCTCGGTCGTGCAATGTGTTGCAGTGAGTGCGCTCAGAAATTCGTGACGTAAAAACGGCGTCGGTTGCGGCTGCCGTGCGAGCAGCGCATTCCACTGGCGCGCGTCGACCTCGTCCAAGGACGAGAGTATGCCCATGCGATAATCGATGCGTTCGTGTTTCACTTGTGTAGACCGTGTTCGTCGCCTGTTCGTCGCAGCATGCGAGCGGTCATGGTAATGCAATCCGCCACGTCGCGATGCTGCGCATCGAATGAAGCTTGCCTCGGACGCGGCGTAAAATTGTGCCATTCCATCGAAAGACCGAAACGAGGCTCAGCCATGAAACGCATTACCGCAATCATCAAACCGTTCAAGCTCGACGAAGTGCGCGAGGCGCTCGCCGAAGTGGGGTTGACGGGCCTGACGGTGACCGAGGTCAAGGGTTTCGGCCGGCAAAAAGGGCACACCGAACTTTATCGCGGTGCCGAATATGTCGTCGATTTCCTGCCGAAAGTGAAGATCGAAGTCGTGGTGGCCGACCGGCAGTGCGATCAAGTGATCGACGCCATCATCGGTGCCGCGCGCACAGGCAAGATCGGCGACGGCAAGATCTTCGTGACCGATGTCGAACGCGTGATCCGTATCCGCACGGGCGAAGAAAACGAAGCGGCCGTTTGATGCCGCGGCCGGGCCTGCCAATGAGCGCATGCCCGCAAACATAAAAAAAACGGTGCGATGCCCTGACGGACACCGCACCGATACGCGCCTCTCGCAGCAGCGTTAAAACTGATGAAGTAAAACTTTTCTGACTACCCCGTTCGATTAGAACGTGTGCTGGATACCAGCGTAGACGCCGGTCTGGCTGTGGCCATGCAGCGGGTTCTCGTTGTAGCCGGCCGCGGTGTTGCCGCCGTTGCCGAACGCGTTGGCATCGAGGCCGAAGTTAGCCGACTTGCTGTTGCGCACGGTCGCGACCTGGAAGTCGAGCAGCGTGCGCTTGGACAGGTTGTACGTGCCACCGACGGTGTAGATCGTCGCGTTGCCGAAGCCGTGGTTCGTGTTCACGTGGTACACCGCACCGATCAACGCTGCAGCCGGCGTAGCTTGCCACGTCACGCCGCCCCATTCGTGATCGATCGAGCTCGGAGCGCTGAGGCCGCCCGTGAAGCCCGACGTACGCAGAGCTTGATAGACGCCTTGAATCTTGACCGGTCCGAGGAACACGTTCACGCCCGCCGTGTACTCGCGCGAGAACGAGAATGCACCGTCGGCGCCGCTCAGGACACCGTTCGCCGGATTGCGGATCTCGTCATAGATACCGCGCACCTGGAAGATCGGGCTCGTGTACGTCACTTGCAAGCCCGCTTCGCGGCCTTGTGCCGTCGTGCCGTTGCCGTTCCAGCTCGTCGCGTTCGACAGCGCGTACTGGCCGTAGACGTCGAAGCCGCCCCAGTTCGGCGATTGGTACGCGACGTTGTTGCTAGATTGCGGCCAGTTGCGGCCACGCACGAGCGATGCCGACGACCAGTTCGATTGACCGAACGGATCGAAGTCCCACACGCCGTTGGCGATGTAGAGCATGCGGCCCATCGTGAACGTACCGTAGTTGGCGTTAGACAGGCCGACGGTTGCCCAACGATTGAAGAGACCGCCGCCGCCGGGGCCCGCGCCGGTCATCGTGTTGAAGCTGCCTTCCAACTTGAACACGACCTTATTGCCGCCGCCGATGTCTTCCGTACCCTTCATGCCCCACAGGCTCGTGCCCCAGTCGCCGCTTTCCGCGCGCCAACGCGAGGTCGATCCGGTGTAGCTGGCGTTCGGCAAGCCGCTGATGTACTCGATACCCGCATCGAGGCGACCATACAACGTCACGCTGCTTTGAGCGTGAGCGATGACGCCTGCCGACATGAGTGCCGCGGCGAGCAATGCTTTCTTCATCTTCTCCTCCATACCCTGTCAAAAAGTGAAGCCATACTGCGAATAGCGCCCGGGCGGCGTGAGACGCCCGGGCGGGAATCCGACTTCAGGGAGATCGCTCGCGGAAAGGGCGCGACCGGCGCGCTCTGGTGGCCGTTCCGGTCCGCTCCGATGGCGGAACGGCGTCTCCTTCTTTGAAGTAAAACTACATTTGTGGCGTTGCGTTTTGCTACTTTGGTTACTAATTTAGCAAAAATAGACAGGGGTGGGTATAGAAATCCGGCTAGCGGACGGACCTGTCGCCAAATTGCCATATGGTTGTGTCCCGTTATGCAACACCGGTGGGGGATGCACCGCGCTAACCCTTGTGCCATAAGGGGCGGCCGATGGCTCGCAGGTTGAGTCCAGGAATTTCGCTATTGACGCGGGAAATTGGCGGGGGTAATGCGCCGCGCCAATGAAAAAGGCGCCGAGGCGCCTTTGAAGTTCGGGAGGGAGGCCCGCCACCCCGTGGGCGGCACCGGCGCGCGAAACGGCTACTTGAGGCTGCCGGACAGGAATTGCCGGAGCCGTTCGCTTTTGGTATGGCCGAAGACGTCGTTGGGCGCGCCTTCTTCTTCGATGCGCCCCTGATGCAAAAAGACGACATGGTTCGAGACGTTGCGCGCGAAACTCATCTCGTGCGTCACGACAACCATCGTGCGTCCTTCTTCGGCGAGTTTCTGCATGACCTTCAGCACTTCGCCGACGAGCTCCGGATCGAGCGCCGAAGTCGGCTCGTCGAAGAGCATGACGTCGGGATGCACGGCCAGTGCCCGCGCGATCGCCACGCGTTGCTGCTGTCCGCCCGACAGGTGCGACGGATATTGTTTTTCGAGCCGCGGCGCGAGCCCGACCTTCTCGAGATACGTACGCGCGCGTTCCTCGGCTTCGCGCCGTGGCAGCCCGAGCACGTGAATCGGTGCCTCGACGATGTTTTCGAGCACCGTCATGTGCGCCCACAAATTGAAGTGCTGAAACACCATCGCCAGCTTCGTGCGCATGCGTTGGAGTTGCTTGGGATCAGCCGCGCGCAGCGCGCCGGTCCGGTCTTTCCTGGTCAGGATCTCCTCGCCGTCGACCAGGATGCGCCCGGCGCTCGGCTGCTCGAGAAAGTTGATGCAGCGAAGCATGGTGCTCTTGCCCGAGCCCGACGAGCCGATGACGCTGATGACGTCTCCCGCATTGGCCTTGAGCGAGACGCCTTTGAGGACCTCGTGGTCTCCGTAGTACTTGTGCAGTTCGTCGATGAAAAGCTTTTGCATCGGGTGAGATCCGGGTTACTTGCCAAGCGGGCGCAAATAGGCGAGCCAATGCTGTTCCGCGCGGCGAAAGAGGCCGACGAGCGCGAACGAGATCGCCAGATAAAGCAGGGCGGCGATGCCGAACGCGTGAAACGACATGTAGGTGGCCGAATTGACGTCGCGTGCGATCTTGAGAATGTCGGGCACGGTCGCGGTGAAGGCGACGGTCGTCGCGTGCAGCATCAGAATGACTTCGTTGCTGTAAAGCGGCAGGGCGCGGCGCAGCGCGGACGGCAGGATGATGCGCCGATAGACCGTGAAGCGTGACATGCCGTAGGCGCGCGCGGCTTGATCTCGCCATACGCGGTGGCCTTGATCGAGCCCGCGAAGATTTCGGTCGTGTAGGCGCAGGTGTTCAGCGTGAACGCAAGCAACGTGCAGTGCATGCCGTCGCGGAAGAACTCGTTGAGCAGCGCGTGCGAGCGTACGACTTCGAGGCTATAGAGGCCGGTATAGCAAAGCAGCAGCTGCACGTACAGCGGCGTGCCGCGGAAGATGTACGTATAGAGCCAGACCGGGCCCGAGATCAGGCGATTCTTCGATACGCGCGCCACCGCCAGCGGCACCGACAGGCAAAAGCCGATGCCGATCGATACGACGAGCAGCCACATCGTGATTGCCAGCCCGGTGATGCGAAACCCATCGGTGAAAAGATAATTGCGCCAGTACTCGTGAATCAGCTCGATCATGGCTTATAGCTCGGCACGGCGCACGCCGATCGAATAGCGCTTCTCGAGCCACAGCAGCACGAGATTCGAAACGGTCGTGATCGCCAGATAGATCGCGCCCGCGATCAGCGTGAAAAAGAAAAAACGCAGCGTGCCTTTGCCGGCGTCCTGCGCGGCTTTGACGACATCGGCGAGCCCGATGATGGACACGAGCGCCGTCGCCTTGACCATGACTTGCCAGTTATTGCCGATGCCGGGCAATGCGAAGCGCATCATTTGAGGGAACATGATGCGGGCGAAGACCTGCCAGCCGGACATGCCGAACGCGCTTCCCGCTTCGAGCTGCCCGCGCGGCACCGAAAGGAACGCGCCGCGGAAGGTCTCGGTGAAGTAGGCGCCGTAGATGAAGCCCAGGACGATGACGCCTGCCACGAACGGATCGATGTCGATCTGGTCCCAGCCGATGAAGTCGGTCAGGTCGTTGAGCCAGATCTGAATGCTGTAAAAGAGCAGCAGCATCAGCACGAGATCGGGCACACCGCGCACGAGAGTCGTGTAGCCGGTCGCCAGCACGCGAGACGGACGATTTTTGGAAAGCTTGGCCGCGGCGCCGACGAGGCCGAGCGCGAATGCGAACGCGAGCGAAAGCACCGCCAGCTTGACGGT
>Ga0157370_10009763_pt1 | contig 10187 bp, 5 predicted proteins | sample C35metaG_FD_113463 | JGI IMG/M metagenome (GOLD analysis project Ga0157370, IMG submission 113463) | Corn rhizosphere microbial communities from Kellogg Biological Station, Michigan, USA - C3-5 metaG | ecosystem: Host-associated > Plants > Roots > Rhizosphere > Soil | place: USA: Michigan... | reverse complement strand
TCGATGGTGTTCCACAGCGCTTCCGCTCGTTGTGGGTCGCTCGTCTGCATCGAGTCGGCGCGTTTCATCTGGGCGTCGAGCGTTGGGTCGCAGAAGTGGGACAAGTTATTCGTGTTCGGCGCGCGTGCCGCTGCGCAACTCAGCAGGAAGCCGAAGAAGTTGATGGGCGAGGGGTAATCCGCGAGCCAGCCGGCGTTGAGCGTGAGCTGAATCGTGTTACCCGGCTTGTTCAGTTCATCGAAGAGCTTCCTCGTGAACTTGACACGCGCCCTGTAGCCAAGCTGCCGCAAGACTGACGCCACATAGGCTCCCTGAGCCCTCCTAAAGGGGTTGGGCGCGTAGGCCCAGATCGTGACCGTCTCGCCGGCTGTGCCGGAAGCTGCGACGAGCCGCCTTGCCTTCCCGAGGTCGGGACCGGAGTACCGGCCGTCCGGTTGCGGGTTGCGGGTATAGGAGCAGTAGCGTCGGTATCCGAAGAGACCGGGCGGCAGCAACTGGCAGGTCGGCAGCGCCGCAGGGGACGCCAGCGCGGCGAGCCGGCGTCTGTCGAGCGCGTAGTTGAGCGCCTGACGCACCCTGACGTCGTCGAACGGCGGGACCCGAGGGTTGAGGGGGAAGTAGTCAGTGTCGATCTGCCGGTACCGGTGCGCCTGTGCCGCGAACCGGGTCTCGACCTCACGGACGAGGGAATTCGGGACGCCTTCGAAAACCACGTCACCGTGCCCGCGCTCGACGGCCCGCACCTCCGGTGCTTGGAACGCGCCGCCGTGGGGATTGCCTTGGAGCTTCCAGACGATCTCGTTAGGGAACCCTGGCGGCTGCGCGGCGGCCGACCACTCGCGGAAGTACGGGTTCCGGACGAGCCGGATGCGGTGCGCCAAGTCGACGTAGCCGAACATGTACGGGCCCGTCGCCGGCAACGGCGTCTGAGCCGGCGCCTGCAACGGGATCGACGCCGGGACGGCGTAGGCCGACTGCTCCGCGAGCTTGTAGAGGAAGTTCGGGTCGGGCTCAGCCAGATGGAATGTGACCGAGTTTGTCGCCGCGTCCGCATCGATTCCACGAGTGAGGTCGCACTGCTGCGGCGTACATGCGCTCGCGCCGAGGATGCCGCTGAAGAAGAGGCGCCCCGGGCCGTGCACGTCGGCCAGCGACCGCTCGATTGCATGCCGGAAATCGGCTGGCCGGACGAGGTTGCCCGTTGAGTAACGGATGCCGTGACGGAGCTGGAACGTGTAGGTCCGGCCCCCGTTGGTCGGCGCCGGCAGGGACGCCGCGAGATCCGGGACTAGCTGCAAACCATCGCTCCCGCCCGTGCGCCTGTAGGCGGTCAGGCCGTCGTTCGTCATGGTCAGTATCTGGTCTGCCTCCAAGTGGTAAACGTCGGCGGGGTCAAGCCCCCCCAGAAACGTGAGTGACGGAGCAAGAATCCTCAGGGTGCCGCCGCGATGGGCAGTGCCGTAGGTGCGGACGGCCACGTAGAGCCCTCGGGCGCTCTCCGCTAGCCCGAGCGGCCGGTTGCCTGTCTCGACCGTTCGCACGACCCTGCCCGTAGCCGGATCGAGCTTCGACAGGGTGCCACCGAGCTCGTTCGAGACCCAGATCGCACGAGCGCCGATCGCGATCCCGGCGGGGCCGGCGCCGACGGTGATCAGGCCTGTCTGTCGATTCGAGCCCACGTCGATCCGTGAGACGGTGCCTTGGTCGCTGTTCGCGACCCAGACCGCGCCCGCGCCCGCGGCGATTGCGCTCGGCCCGCCGCCGACAGAGATCGGGACGACAACGTCGGTCTCAGGGTCGATGCGGGCCACGCTTCCGGGTGACGACCCGCTCGTCACCCAGACGGAGCCGAACCCGACGGCGACACCATCCGCGCCGGCTTCGACAGTCAACGGCGCGCTTACACGGCCCGTGACCGGGTCAAGCCGCACGAGCGTCCGGTCGGCCGAGTCCGTGACCCACACCTGGCCGAGACCGAATGCGACGTCGCTCGGTCCGTTGCCGACCGGGATCGAATTCACGACGGTGTTCGTGCCCGGGTCGATTTGGGACACAGCGTTGGCGAGGCTGTCCGCGACCCAGACGAAGCCGCCGCCCACAACGACTCCCTCCGGGCCTTCCGCGACGGTGATCGTCTGCATGACCGCGTTCGTCTTCGGGTCGATTCGAGAGACCGAGTTGCCGTTTGTGTTCGTCACCCAGATCGAGCCGGCGCCTACCGCGACGCCGTGTGCTCCCGTGCCGACTGCCGTGTCTGCAATCGCTTTGCCCGAAGTGTCGAAGACACCGAGCGAGTCCGCTGCAACGATCCCTGTGGCTGCCTCATGCGAACGAAACGGCCACTCCGCGCGCGTAATCGTGACGACTCCTATGGCGCCGAGCAGGGCCACCGCGGCCAGAACGAGGAACGTGCCGCTGCCCCGTAATGGCCTCCGGTCACCAACGCGCACGCCCCTCTGGGAAGTTGCGCTCTCGAGATCGGTGAAACGTTGGGCCCCATGCGGCTGCCGAGCGGCTGCAATCGATGTTGCCGTTTGTCCAGGCGGTCCTTCGAGAAGGGCGCGGTAGGCCGACTCGGTCTCAGGTGACGGATAGGCGCCGAGTTCCTCCGCGAGCAAGCGACGGCACCGCTCATACACCCGGAGTGCCTCCGCCCGGTTACCCGCCGCGACGTGTGCGTTCATCAGACGCCTGTATCCCGTCTCGCGAAACGGCTCGAGTGCGATCACCTGGTCAGCCCACTTCGCCGCCTCTGAGATCTCGCCCACACGCAGAAAGGTGTCGGCCAGCACGCTCATTGCCCGGATACGGACACCGGTGAGGTCACGACGCGTCTCTTCGACCCACAACCCGTCGGTGCCGGGAAGGAAGGGTCGCCGTATCAACGACGCGGCGAGCGTTGCCTCGTGCTTTGCCTTATCCATGTCGCCACTCGCAAACGCATCCTCGGCGAGCTGCGCGGCTCGACGCGCCTCGACAACGTCGACCCAGGTTCCTCCAGGTAGTTCGAGTCGGTAGCAACCGAATGCACCTGTGAGCGCACTCGCGCCGCCAACTCCGATGTCGGTCAGCAGGCTGCGCAGCTTGCTCGCGATCACGGTCAGCGCCTTGTCCCAGGTGGCGGGCAGCGCCTCGCCCCAGAGCACCTCCGCGAGCTCGTCCCGCGGTACCGGTCTGCCCTGCTCGACCACCAGATAGGAGAACACGAGTCGGCCCTGCCGTCCCGGGAAGCGCGGCTCGTCGATGGTGACACTCCCGGTTTCGACGGCGACTCGGCCTGCGAGGAAAACCCTCAGCTGCAGGGCACTAGGCATTCGCTTGCCCACATCTTGCCTTGATCTAGGGGCGCGTTTCTACCCTCGAGGTGAGGAATGGCGGACAAGGTGCTTCAGTGCGAGTGCGGGTTCGAAGCCCGTGCCGCGGATGAGGTCGAGCTGGCGGCGGAGATCCGGAGCCACGCGCGTGACGCGCACGGGATGACGCTTTCGCCCGACGAGGCGCTGCTGCTCACCTTTCGCGCCGACCTCGGACGAATTCGCACCCTCGACGTGCGTTCGTCCGGACCCGAATGAAGGAGGGACAATGAAACGGCTAGTGCTCGTCGCCGCGATACTCGCGGTGTTCTTTCAGTCCAGCGGCGTCGCGAGCGCGGACGTCGCGACGGACTGGAATCGGGCGATGATAGGTGCGCTCGAGACCTCCCATCTGCCGCCGCCGCCGTCGATGCGTGTCGGCGCGATCGTGCAGGCATCGGTGTTCGACGCGGTCAACGGGATCGAGCGGCGGTACACGCCGATCCATGTCCAGCCCGCCGCGCCGCCCGGCGCGTCCCGGGCCGCGGCCGTCGCAGGCGCGGCGCACGAGGCGCTGGTCGCGCTCTTCCCAAGCCAGAGGTCGGCGCTCGACCTGCAGCTGCAGGCGACGCTCGCGCAAATCGGCGACGATTCGAACGACCAGTCGGTAAGCCGTGGTCTGACCTGGGGCGAGAACGTCGCCGACCAGATCCTCGCCTGGCGCGCGACCGACGGCTTCACCGCTGTCCTGTCGCCATACGTCCAGGCCGGCGTGCCCGGCCGCTGGGCGCCGACGGCGCCGCTCTTCGGCCCGCCGCTGTTCCGGCAGTTCGCGACGATGACCCCATGGGCGATGACATCCGCGGGGCAGTTCCTCCCAGGTCCGCCGCCTTCGCTGACGAGCGCCCAGTACTCGCATGACCTCAACGAGGTGAAGACGCTCGGCAGCGCGACGAGCAGCGTGCGTACGGTGTGGCAGACGGAGACGGCGGTGTTCTGGCAGAGCGACACGCCGGTCGCGATTTGGGACCGCGCGGCGGACGATCTGATCGACGCGAGCGACATGCCACTTACCCAGAGGGTGCGGCTCCTAGCTCGCATGAACCTCGCGATGGCGGACGCGGTGATCTCGATCTGGAACGCGAAGAGCGTCTACGACACCTGGCGCCCGATCACGGCGATCCAGCAGGCCGCGACGGACGGGAATCCCGACACGACCGCGGATCCCTCCTGGACACCGCTGCTGGTCACGCCCGTCTTCCAGGAGTACCCGTCCGGGCATGCAGGCGTCAGTCGGGCCGCGGCCGGGGTGCTCGCAGCGGTGCTCGGAAACGACAGGGTCTTCACGCTCACAGCCACGGGCCTGCCGGGCGTCGACCGGAGCTTCACGAGCTTCTCGGACGCCGTGGACCAGGTGTCCCTCGCCCGGATCTGGGGCGGGATCCACTTCCGCTACGCCTGCGACACCGCAGTGGAGGAAGGCGCGCAGATCGCGGACTACGTCGACAACACCGTCGCCGTTCCGCTCCACGGTTCGAACCGATAAAGCGCTTAGCGAGCCGCCGCCACGGCGGCGGCTCGCACGTCCTCGTGACCAATGGGCCGGGTAGGGCTCGAACCTGCGACCTTGGGATGAAAGTCCGGCCGCGATGGTCGCAACGTGCTTGTTCCAGAAACGTGCTGCGATGAGGCGATAGCGTGTTTGCAGCGAACTGCGGTGAATAGCAGCTTGCCACGACGAGTCAGTACTCCAATTCTCACTCCGGCTGTTGCTGGCTGAGACAACGCAGATGTGGCGTCTGGCAAGCCGCCACGCTGGTGCAAACTGGTTTCCTTCGCTCGGCGACACTCGGTGCATGCCCGCTCAGTCGGCGTTGATCACGTAAACGTTGCGTGGGCCGTCAACGAAGCTGAGGACGTCCGGTGACCACGCGGTGATGTTCTCCTTTTGCACTCAGTCTGAGAAGCGGCGGATGGGGACGCGCGATGCATCGCCGTTGTCCGACTGGAACCAGACGTAGCCGTCTGCGACCGCAAGCCACTCCGTCAGGGGCACGAGGTGACGTGAGCTTTGGATTCGGCTGCCGTTGGCCGCAACCCGCGAGACCGTGCCGTTCGCGTTCGCGACCCACACGCTGTTCTCGGCCACCGCGACGTCCGTCCCGCCGTACTGGCCGCCGAGCGGAGAGCTCGTCTTCATCGAGCGGACGACCGCGGCTGTCGACGGGTTCAGCCGATAGAGCATCCCGCGACCGTCGGCACCCGCGTTCTCGTGCACCCACACGCTCCCGTAGGCCGCCGCGACCGTGAGCAGGCTGTCGGCCGTTCCGACCGGAGTCCGGGAAACGACGGCGTTCGTCCCCGGATCGACCTTCACGACGCTGTGCGTGTCGGCCGACGCCACCCAGATCGCGTGCTCGCCTGCTGCGAGGATCGGCGCCCAGTCAGCCGGCCCCTGCTGAACCGGAACCGTCGCGACGACGGTCTTCGTCTTCGGATCGACGCGGATGACGTCTCCATTCTGCGTGACCGTCCAAAGGCTGCCGAACCCGAAGGCGAGAATCCCTGCGTCCCGAACCGGGACGTGGGCGACGACCTTCTTCGTCGTCGGGTCGAACTCGTCGAGGCCCGTCCCGTTCGAGAGCCAGATCGAATCGCCGACGACGACCGGCGAGCCTCCTCCTCGCGGAAGCTCCACCTTGCTCACGATACGACCGGTCGACGGACTCACCCGGAGGAGCGTCCCCCCGCCCGCGATCCAGGCCGAGCCGAAGCCGAATGCGAATCCTCCGTGTCCCGGAAGTGACCAGTCGTCGATGCGCTGAGGCTTCTTCGCCGACAGGCCGGCGTGGGCGGCGCCGAGCGCCGCGACGGCGACGATGATCGCGAGCGCGATGCGATGAATCATCAGATCCTCCCTCTCGTGTCGATGGACGCGACGAGGGTCAGCGACGCGCGTTACAATCGCATTTCAGCGGTATGTTGTCGGGCTTTCGTCGGTCGTAACACGACCGAAACCGCGTGATAATCGACGAGATGCCGTCTCGGTCGTCGCCCGAGTTCCGCGTCCTCGGTCCACTCGAGGTCGCCCGCGATGGCCGGCAGGTGGCGCTCGGGGGCGAGCGGCAGCGCGTCCTCCTCGCAGTCCTCGTGCTGAACGCAAACCGCCTCGTGCCGACACAGCGGCTCGTCAACCTTCTCTTCGGCGAGGACGCGCCGCAGACGGCGACGCAGGCGGTGCGGGTTGCGGTGTCGCGGCTCCGGCGCTCGCTCGGCGACCCGGACGCATCCGAGCTCGTCCGCACGCGGGCGGCCGGCTACGAGCTGTGCGTCGATCCGCTCGCGATCGACCTCGGGCGGTTCGAGCAGCGGGTCGCGGTCGCCCGAGCCCGCCTTCGTGACGAGCCCGAGGCTGCGGCGCGGGAGTTCGCCGCAGCCCTCGCGCTGTGGCGCGGCGCCGCCCTCGCCGACGTTGCGCACGTCGAGGCGATGATGCCGGAGGTTCGCCGCCTCGAGGAGCTTCGGCAGGCAGCGCTGTCCGAGCGAATCGACGCAGACCTCGCGACCGGCCGAGAGGCGGAGGTAATCGCCGATCTTGAGGGGCTGGTCACGGCGGAGCCGTACCGTGAGCGCTACCGAGCGCAACTGATGCTCGCGCTCTACCGCTCCGGGAGACAGAGCGAGGCACTCGAGGTGTACGCGGCTACTCGGCGCGTACTTCGCGACGAGCTTGGGCTGGAGCCTGGGCCTGAGCTCCAAGAGCTGCAGCAGGCCGTCCTCCGTCACGAGGAGACGCTCGCACGGCCGGCCTCGGCGGTCGTCGCCTCAACGCGTGGAGGCGGGCGACTTCTCGTCGCTGTCACGACTGTCGTCCTCGCTGCGGTCCTGGCCGTGACCGGGTTCCTGATCGCGAGCCGCTCGGCCGGCGCCCCGCCGCCGCTCGTCCGTCCGGCGCGAATTCTCGCGACGATCACGATTCCGAACCCGGGCTGCTGCAGCGTCACGCACGACGCGGTCTGGGCGGCCGGCCATCACGACCGGCTCCTCTACAAGATCGACCCGGCCACGAACAAGATCGTCATGACATGGCCTGTTGCCGGGTTCGAGGCGGGCGTGCCCGACGCTGACGCTGGCGCCGTCTGGGTCCCGTCGGCAGCAGGAGGCCTCGTTCGGTTCGACCCCCTCGCCGGGCGAGCCACTGCGCAAATTCGCGACCAAGCGTCGGCGATCTCCTACGCGTACCTGGCGATGTGGCAGACCTCGCGCGAGCATCAGCTCCTACGGCTCGACCTTCGGACGAACCGCGTGCGGACGATGCTCCAGTACGCGCCCGGCGGGAACGACTGGGACGACGGGATCGCGTTTGCGGCCGGCGATGTCTGGATCGGGGTTGGCGACACTGGCCAACTGATTCGCGTCGACCCGAGAACGGGCCGGATCGTGAAGCGGATCTTCCTTGGCAGCACGTACTCGGAACTCGTGCCCGCGTACGACGGCGGCTCGATCTGGGCGTTCCGGTTCGTCGGCGGCCAGCAAGTTCTCTTCCGAATCGACCCGGCGACAAACCGGATCGTCGCGCGGATCCCTGTAGGGCCGCCCGGCGGTGCGCCTCCGAACGGCGGGATCGGGGTCGGCGCCGGCTTCGTCTGGACATGCGACTGGGATGGGAAGATCTCGAAGATCGACGAGCAAACGAACCGTGTCGTCGCGCGCTACTCCCTACCTTCGGTCGCCGAGTTCGTCACCTACGGCGACGGGTCGCTCTGGGCAAGTGCCTACGACGCCTCACGCGTGTATCGGATCGATCCGAGGAGTTGATGGGTCGCAGTTCTCGCGATGGGCCGGGCAGGGCTCGAACCTGCGACCTTGGGAGTAAAAGTCCGGGCGGGATGGATGCAGCGCGATGCAGCAAGTGAAACCGGGCTGCGAGAGGCCAGATCCGTCTCTGCATCGAGCTACAGCAATTGGCGGCTAACCGAGACAAGCCGGTACTCCAACAAGTACTCCTGCGCTGAACATGGACGCCCTTTGAGATAGCGAAATGCGAGGAGCGGCCCCTCACGCCGCTCCTCCCGAACTCCGTTCGTCTCTCCCCTTTCTAGGGCAGCGTCGTCAAGCACTTGACGTACACAGTCACGTGGCCGAACTCGAAGCCGCCATTCGTTCCTGTGCTGGCTTTCGCCGACCAGCCCTCGAATCCGTTGTCGTTGACGGGACCGCTCTGGACGATGGTGGCATCGTCGCCGACGCTCCAGCCACCGCCCGTGGCGATGTCGCCGCTATTACAGAACTCGTCGGCGACGACGGTGTCATCGTCGCCCAGGGTCAGCGTGCGCGTTGATGTGTAGTCCGTGAGATCCGAGACGCCTTCTGCCGAACCCCCGGTGGTCCCGCACTTCCAGCCGTCGTTCCCGTTGCTGGCCGCGACCTCGCCGTTGCCGCACCCCTGCGGGAGTTGGAAGCCGGTGCTCAGGCTGAACACGTTGCCGCTCAAGCCGAGGCCGGTGCCGTTCGTGTAGGTCTGATCGTCGGCGCATTTCTTACCGCCTGATGTGTCGAACCCGGTCAGGAACTGGCCGCTGTCGCAAGCCTGGTTGCTGAGGGCGAAGTCGGTACCGCTGTACGTCTTCTGGTTCTCGCATGACCAACCGCCGGACCCGTCTGCGGCGACGAACTGCCCGGCGGCACAACCGTGCTGCGGGAGCTGGTAGTGCGTATCGAGACCGAGGGTGGCGAAGCCGTTGTCGACATAGCCGGCGCCACCGGTACCGCCGCTGCCGGCGACGGTCACTCCGGATCCTGCGGTGACCCTTGTGATCGTGCCGCCGCTCAGGTGGATGAGCATCTGGTTGGACCCGCATCCCTTTGCGGGTTTGATGCCGACGGCAACGCTGACGATGTTCCCGGCCGACGTTCCGCTGGTGCCCAGACACCCGGTCATGACGGTGACGCCGTCCGTTGGGTAGCCGATGGCTGCGAGAGCAATGGCCGCCGCCGCCGCAAAGGCGATGAAGCCACCGAGAGCCCCGACGATCACGAAGCGCAAACCCCGCGACCTCATTCGAAAGTACCGCATGATTGTTCTCTCCTTCCCGCTGCTACTTCGTGACGGCGGTCGTCACGCTCGCCCAGTTGTTCGAGGTGTCGGGATCGGAGGTCGCAGATCCAGCCGCGTCCGCCGTGCTGTAGGCGCTGGCGAGGTTGCTGATGGTGCTTCCGATCTTGGCCGTCACCTTGACGCTGACGACGCTCCCGCTGGTACCGCCCATTGAGAGATCGCCCACGGCGCAACCGATCCGTCCGGCTTTGTTGACCGTGCATGTCCCTCGGGAGACGCTTGCACCGATGAACGATGCGCCGCTCGGCGTAGGGTCGTTCATGACGACGTTGTGGGCCGTCGAGGGGCCGGCGTTCGCGATTGTGATGACGTAGCTGACTTGGGCGCCGCGCCTCGCCGAGCTCGGGCCGCTGATACTGACCTTCACGTCCGCCGACGGCGCCGTCGCACCGTTGCCGGTGAGAGGGACGATGCTCGGGCTCCCTGCCGCATTGCTCGGGACGCTCACGGTCGCGGCACGTGTTCCGCTCTGCGCCGGAGTGAACGTGACGCCGATCGTGCAGCTGCTTCCGGCGGAAATGCTCTCGTTCGAGCAGGTGTCGTTTACGAGGCCGAAGTCGGAAGGGTTCGCGCCTCCGATCGATATCGACCCGAGCTGGAGTGACTCGGCGCCGGCATCGGCGGTGTTGCTCACGGTGATCGTCTGCGACGTGCTTATGACGCCGACGGGGTGGGTGCCGAAATCGATTGTCGTCGGCGCCAGCCCGATCGTGGCCGGCGATGTCGCCGAGCCGACCGTTGCGGTTGCGGTCGCCGCGACGGGCGAGTCGATGCTG
>Ga0157370_10009762_pt1 | contig 10187 bp, 7 predicted proteins | sample C35metaG_FD_113463 | JGI IMG/M metagenome (GOLD analysis project Ga0157370, IMG submission 113463) | Corn rhizosphere microbial communities from Kellogg Biological Station, Michigan, USA - C3-5 metaG | ecosystem: Host-associated > Plants > Roots > Rhizosphere > Soil | place: USA: Michigan... | reverse complement strand
GTCGGCGCGGGCCGAGAATGCCCGCCATCCCACCCGCGACGAGGAGAGCGCCATGTTCCTCCAGGTTCCGCCGGAAGACGAGGCCGCAGCCGCGCTGTATCGCTGCGACGTCCAGGACGACGGCTACGTGATGAACCTCACGCGCTTGTGGGCGTGGCGCCCGGACCTGTGCGAATCGTTTACCGGCCTGCGCAAGACGCTCACCTGCGCCTCGTCGCTCAAGCCGCGCGAATGGGCGGTGCTCGTATGCACCACCGCCGCGACGCTCGGCGATTCCTACTGCGCGCTCGCGTGGGGCAAGCGCCTCGCCGACCAGAGCGACGCGGCCACCGCGGCGGCGGTGCTCGCCTCGTCGGATGCGGCGGCGCTCGACGCGCGCGAGAAGGTGCTCGCCGATTGGGCGCGCAAGGTCGTGCGCTCGCCCAACGCGACGAGCGCCGCCGACGTGGAGCGACTGCGCGCCGCGGGGTTCACCGACCTCGAGATCTTCGAGGCGACCGCGTTCATCGCTTTTCGCGTCGCGTTCTCCACCGTGAACGATGCGCTGGGCGCGCGTCCCGACCTCCCGCTCGCGCAGGCCGCGCCGCCGGCGGTTCGCGCGGCCGTCTCGTACGGGCGGCCGGTCGACGAACGCGTGCCGTCGTGAAGGGACTTGCCGCGGCGCTTCTCGCCGCCGCGTGCGCTTCGTGCGCGAGCCCGATCCCGGTCGCGTCCTCGAATGCCGAGCTCGTGCGCGAGGTCGAGGCGACCGAGCGCGCTTTCGCGAAGACCATGGCCGATCGCGACTTCGAGCGTTTCACCGCGTTCCTGTCGCAGGAGGCGATCTTCTTTTCCGGCGAGGAGGCGTTGCGCGGCAAGCGCCGGATCGCCGAGCGCTGGTCGCGCTTCTTCCAGGCACCCGCGGCGCCGTTCGCCTGGGAACCCGACCGCGTCGAGGTGCTCGATTCGGGAACGCTCGCGCTCTCCACCGGTCCAGTGAGGAACGCGCACGGAAGGATCTTCGCGCGCTTCAACTCGATCTGGCGGCAGGAATCGCCCGGCGTCTGGCGCATCGTGTTCGATCGCGGCAGCCCGGTCTGCGACTGCGCCGCCGCGAAATAGGCGGGTGGACATGGAAGCGACGGGTCGACCCGGATACGGCGAGCAATGACGTGCGCGACGCGGCCGAGGAGGGTAAGCTCCTCGCCTACGAGCGCCATTGAAGAATGGCCTGCATCCCGGCCGGATGAAAAACTTGCCGGCGGCTGTTCTCCCGGGTGCCAGTCAACCAAAGGAGAACCCATGATGGCCCTATCCCGTACGCTTCTCGCCCTCGCCTGCATCGCCGCTCTCGGCGCGTGCTCGTCGATGGAAAACATGATGCATGGCTCCGGCTCGCAGCACGTCTCGCTCAGCGGGGCGAACGAGGTGCCGCCCGTGCAGAGCGCGGCCTCCGGAAGCGGGACGGTCACGGTGAATCCGGACCACACCGTGAGCGTCGACCTCACGGTGACCGGCATGAACGCGACCGCCGCCCACATCCACGAAGCCGCGGCGGGCAAGAACGGCAAGGTGATCGTCCCGCTCACCAAGGAGGGCGACAACCACTTCGTCTCGCCGCCCGGCGCTCGCCTCACCGAGGAGCAGTACGAGGCGTACAAGCACGGCGACCTGTATGTGAACGCGCACAGCAAGGACCATCCCGGCGGCGAGATCCGCGCGCAGCTCGCGGGCGGCTGAAAGAACCACGTTCCCCGCCGGGCGCGACGCCCGGCGGGATGCTCCGCGCGGGCGCCCGCCCGCGCTTGACTCGCTTCGGACCCTCACGACAGAATCGGGACGGATTCCAGGCGCGGCACTGGCCCCGGTGCGTGCGTCGTCCCCGCAGTGATGCCGTCCTGTCCACCTTTGGAGGGTTCGCCATGCATCGCACGATCGGATTGGTTCGAGGTGTCGTCCTCTGCGCCGGTATCGCGCTGTCCCTCGGCGCGGGCGCGCAGCAGGTGACGTTCATGACCGGCCCCCAGGGCGGATCGTGGATCCCGCTCGGCGGCGCCCTGAAGAGCATCTGGGAGAAGGCGATCCCGGGTCTGCACATCCAGGAGACGCCCGGCGCCGGCATCGCGAACGTGCGCGGCGTCGACGAGGGCAAGGCGCAGATCGGCTTCGGCAATTCCTCGACCAGCGCCGACGGGGTCGCGGGCCGCCCGCCGTATCCGCGCAAGGCCACCAAGGTCTGCCAGCTCGCGAACCTCTATCCGCAGTACTTCCAGGTGGTCGCGCTGGAGGACTCGAAGATCCATTCGTACAAGGACCTGAAGGGCAAGACCCTGGTCACGCAGCCGAGGGGCAACACTTCCGAGGCGCTCACCTCCGCCATCCTCAAGCTGAACGGCCTTTCCTACCAGTCGCTCGCGAAGGCGAACTTCCAGGCCTCGTATACCGATGCGGTCTCGCTCATGAAGGACGGCCATGCCGACGTGATGACGCTGGGCACGACGGCGCCGGCCTCGTCGGTGATGGACCTCGCGAGCGCGCGCGACATCTCGCTCGTGCCGGTCGACGCGCACACGATGCAGGCGCTGCGCAAGGAGAACCCCGGCTACCAGGAGCTCACCATCAAGGCGGGCACGTATCCGAACCAGAAGCAGGACGTGAAGGTGATCGGCTACTCGACGCACATCATCGTCTCGTGCGACCTGCCGGAGGACGTGGTCTACAACATGACGAAGGTGATGGCGGAGCACGTCGCGGACATGGCGGCCGTGGTGAAGCCCATCGCGGGCCTCACGCCGAAGGCGATGGCGGCCGATATCGGCATCCCGTTCCACAAGGGAGCGCTCAAGTACTACAAGGAAGTCGGCGCGCTCTGATCGCGGCCTGACCCATCGTGGCCGGGACCGACACGCAGATCTTCTCGGACGAAGCGCTCGCGACGAAGCCGAAGTCGCGGGCGCTCGTCATGGCGGTGACCGTCATCGCCGTGGCGATGTCGCTGTACCACATGTACGCGGCGGCCTTCGGGCCGCCCGAGGCGGTGATCTTCCGCGGCACGCATCTCCTCTTCGCGCTCACGCTGGTCTACATCCTGTATCCGGTCAAGCCCGGCGGCGCGCCCGGCTGGCGCCTCGTCGACTTCGCGCTGCTCGCGCTCGGCTGGGCGGCGGTGCTGCACATCTTCCTCAACTACGAATACTTCCTCAACCGCATCATCTACATCGACGACCTCACGCTCGCCGACAAGGTGTACGCGGTGGCGTGCACCGCGGTCGTGCTCGACGCGACGCGGCGCGTGATCGGATGGCCGCTGCCGCTCACCGGCCTCGCGTTCATCGTCTACGCCGGCTTCTTCACGCACGTCACGCCCGAGGTGCTGATGGAGCAGATCTATCTCTCCACCGAGGGCATCTTCGGCTCCACGCTGGGCGTCTCGGCGAGCTACGTGATGCTCTTCGTGCTCTTCGGCACCTTCATGGAGAAGAGCGGGGCGGGGCTGCTCTTCATGGATTTCGCGATGTCGATCACCGGGCACACCGCGGGCGGCCCCGGCAAGGTGTCGATCGTCTCCTCGAGCCTCTTCGGCACGGTGTCCGGGAGCGCGGTGGCGAACGTGATGGTCGACGGGCCGATCACGATCCCGCTCATGAAGCGCACCGGCTTCCGTCCGGCCTTCGCCGCCGCGGTCGAGGCGGTCGCATCGACCGGCGGGCAGATCATGCCGCCGGTGATGGGCGCGGCGGCGTTCGTCATGGCGGAGTTCCTCACCGTGCCGTACGCGCAGGTCGCGCTGTGGGCGGCGATTCCGGCCGTCCTCTACTACGTCGCGGTCTTCTTCGCGGTGCATTTCGAGGCGAAGCGCTACGGGCTCGCGGGAGTGCCCAAGTCGCAGCTCCCCAAGCTCGGGAGGGTGATGAGGGATCGCGGGCATCTCTTCATCCCGGCGCTCGTCGTGCTCTTCGGGCTCATGCTCGGCTTCTCCGGTCCCCTGTGCGCGCTGGTGGGCGCGCTCGCCTGCATGCCGCTCGCCGCCGCGCGCAAGCTCACCCGCCAGGGGCTGCGCTGGATGAACGTGATCGAGGCGCTCGAGGACGGCGCGCGCAACACGCTCTCCGTGGCGATGGCGTGCGCCGCCGCCGGCATCGTGATCGGCTGCGTCACCATCACGGGGCTCGGCATCACGTTCACCGAGTTCGTGGTGGACCTCTCGCAAAGCCACCTCGTGCTGGCACTGGTGCTCACCGCGTGCGCCGGCATCGTGCTCGGCATGGGAATGCCCACGACGCCTTCGTACATCGTGATGGTGGCGCTGCTGGTGCCGGCGATCATCAAGCTGGGTGCCGCCGTCCCCGCCGCGCACATGTTCGCCTTCTACTTCGCGATCCTCTCGGCCATCACGCCGCCGGTGGCGCTCGCGGTGTTCGCCGCGGCCGGGCTCGCGCGCTGCAACATGTGGCAGGCCGGATGGGAATCGGTGCGCATCGCGGCGCCGACCTACATCGTGCCGTTCATGTTCATCTACGAGCCCTCGCTCCTCATGATCGGGGACCCGATCACCATCGCCACCTCGAGCCTTTCCGCGTGCATCGGGGTGATGTGCTTCGCCGCGGGGCTGCAAGGCTACCTGCTGCGCGAGGCGCGCACGTGGGAGCGCGTGGTGCTGCTGATCGCCGCCATCCTCCTCATCAAGCCGGGCTACGTGAGCGACGCGATCGGCCTCGCGCTGCTGATCGCGGTCGGGTTCGCGCAGAAGGTCCAGAAGCCGACCCTCGCGGTCCCGGCCGCGGCCGCCGCCGCGGAGCGCGTCGAGTAGAGTCGCTGTCCATGGCGGACGAATCCCGGCGCGCGCCGGATCTCGGCGCGTATTTCCGGCGCATCGGCTTCGAGGGCGCGGCCCGGCCGACGCTCGCGACCTTGCGCGAGCTCCATCGCCTGCACGCCGAGGCGATCCCGTTCGAGAACCTCGCGGCGTTCCTGGGCGAACCGGTGCGGCTGGATCTCGCGTCGCTCGAGGAGAAGCTCGTCGCGCGCGCTCGCGGCGGCTGGTGCTTCGAGCAGAACCTCTACTTCTCGCACGTCCTCGAGGCGATCGGGTTCCCGGTGCGGCGCCTCGCGGCGCGCGTGCGCTGGAACGTCGCGCCGGGCGTGGTCACCGCTCGCAGCCACATGCTGCTCGAGATCGCGATCGACGGGCAGTCGTGGATCGCGGACGTGGGCTTCGGCGGCCAGTCGCTCACCGCGCCTCTGCGGCTCGCCACCGAGCTCGAGCAGCCGACGCCGCACGAGACCTTCCGCCTGGTGGGGGAGGGCGATGCATTCGTGCTCCAGGCGCACATCGAAGGCGAGTGGCGCGCGCTCTACGTTTTCGAGCGCCACGAGCAGCAGCTCGCGGACTACGAGGTGAGCAACTGGTACCTCGCCAACCATCCGCAGTCGCAGTTCGTGACCGGCATCGTGGCGGCGCGCGCGGCGCCGGGCCAGCGCCACGCGTTGCGCAACGCGCGCTATGCCATCCACCATCGCGACGGCCGCACCGAGCAGCGCTTCCTCGGGAGCGTCGCCGAGATCCGGCGCGTGCTCGAGGAAGACCTGCGCATCGCGTTGCCCGCGCATCCGGCGCTCGACGCGAAGCTCGGGAAGATGCTGCGCGAAGGGCGCTAGGCGGTCTCGGCGCAGAGCGCGCGGCCGAGGAGCCGCTCCTCGTCATGCATGCGCTTGCGAGGAGGCTTGCGCAGCCGCAGCAGCAGGAACAGCACGATCGCGAAGTTGAGCAGGTTCCACGCGATGCCGTTCCAGAACGCCGCGCGGTACGAGCCGGTGAGGTCGAGGAGCTTTCCCGACATCCACGAGCCGCCCGCCATGCCGAACATGGTGCACATCATCACGGCGCCCACGTACGTGCCGATGCGCGCGGCGGGGAAGTTCTCGCGCACCACGATCGTGTACGCGGGCACGATGCCGCCCTGCGAGAAGCCGAAGAGCGCCGAGATCACGTAGAGCGACGGCAGGCCCGTGAACGGCAGGAAGAGCGAGAGCGCGACGCACTGCATGGCGGAGCCGAGGAGGAGCGTGCGAACGCCGCCGATGCGGTCGGAAAGGACGCCGCACGCGAGGCGGCTGAGTATTCCGCACGCGAGCATGAGCGAGAGCATGCGTGCGCCGCGCGCGGGCCCGTATCCCAGGTCCCCGCAGTAAGCCACGATGTGCACCTGCGGCATCGCCATCGCCACGCAGCAGGACACGCCCGCGACCATCAGCAAGGCGAGCGCGGTGCCAACGCCGAGGCCGAAGGGGTTCCCGTGGTCGTGGGAGATCGCCGCTGCCGCGCGCGCCGGGGCGACGGGCGCGCGCCGGCGCATGAAGCCGGCGAGCGCCAGCATGGCGACCGCGCTCACGATGCCGAGCGTCGTGTACGTATCGCGCCAGCCGTGCGCTTCCACGAGCCGCTGCACGACCGGCGGCCAGATCGCTCCCCCAAGGAAATTTCCGCTCGCGCATACCGCGACGGCGATGCCGCGGCGCTTGGTCCACCAGAGCGACGTGTCGGCGAGGAGCGGCGAGAAGCTCGCCGCGCAGCCGAGGAACCCGATGAAGACCCCGTGGATCACGCTGAACGCCCACAGCGTGGAGGCGTGCGCCGCGAGCACGAACCCGAGCGCGAGGCTCGCGGCGCCGACGAGGAGCGGGATGGTGAGGCTCGCGCGATCCATCAGCCGTCCCATGAGGAGCGCGCCGGGACCGAAGCCGATCATGAGCAACGCGTAGGGCAGGGACGCATCGGCGCGCGTCGCGCCGAACTCCGCCTGGATTTGCGGAAGCACCACGGGCACGAAGTACATCCCGCCCGTGCCCACCGTCATCAGCAGCACGGCGACGGCGAGCCGCATCGCGGCGTAGCGGGAATCGGGCAGCGGCGGCTGCGGTACGATGTGTCGCTCGATCACGGCCGACATGTTCGCACAACTCGCGGCCGGATCGTGGACGCGTACGCGCGATGGGAACGAAGGGGATCGGATTGAACGTGATGCAGAACGGCCGGGAGCGCGCGCGCCACCGGCTCGATATCGACGCGCTGTGGAGCCTCGAGCGGATCGCCAACGTGGTGCTCGCGCCCGACGGCTCCGCGGCGGCCTGTACGGTGACGGCGTATTCGATGCAGGAGAACAAGGGCACGAGCAGCCTCTGGCTGCTGCCGACCTCCGCGTGCGCGCCGCGGCGCCTCACGCGCCATGGAGAGAAGGATGCAAAGCCCGCGTGGTCGCCGCAGGGCGATCGCATCGCCTTCCTCGCCCGGCGCGAGCAGGAGGGACGCAAGGACGGCGAGCCGCAGCTCTATGTGATCGCGGCGGCGGGCGGCGAGGCCGAGCGCCGGAGCGATTTCCTTCCCGGCATCGAGGACTTCCGCTGGATGCCCGACGGCAAGCGCATCGTCTTCGTCTCGTGGGTCTGGCGCGAGGCGAAGGGGCGCGCCGCGCAGGACCGCATGCACAAGGCGTTCGCCGCGCGCAAGGAAAGCGCGTACGTCACCACCGAGGCGCAGTACCGGCATTTCGACCGCAACCTGCCGATGGGGCGCGTGCCGCGCCTGCTGATGCTCGAGCTCGCGAGCGGCCGCATCGTCGATCTCTTCGAGGGCACCGGCTACGAGCTGCCGCGCGCCGAGCCCGGGGCGTCGCACTTCGACATCTCGCCCGACGGGCGGCGCATCGCGTTCGTCCACGACCCGGCGGCGACGAAGCGGGCCGTGAATCCCACCGCGCTTGCCGAGATCGACATCGCCAGCCGCCGCATCACGCCGCTCACGCGGGATCCGGCGTGGAGCTACGAGGCGCCGCGCTATGCCCCCGACGGGGCGACCCTCGCGTGCGTCGCGGCGAACGTGGGCCGGCGCCACACGATGCCCGGGCGCCTCGCGTTCTTGCGGCGCGCGAAGGCGCCGCGCGTGGTGGGCGACGCATGGAAGATCGACGTCAGCGGACCGCTGCGCTGGACGGGCGACGGATCGTCGATCCTCTTCGCCGCACAGGAGCGCGGCCGCTGCCACCTCTGGCGCTACGGTCTGCGCGACGATTCGCTGCGGCTCGCGCTGCGGGGCGGGTGGGTGCAAGGCTTCGATCTCGGCGGCCCGCCGGGCGACGAGACGCTCGTCGTCGCGATCGACTCGGCCGCGCATCCGGTGCAGGTGCATGCGATCCGATCGGACAGGGCGTCGCGCCTCGAGCGCTTCAACGACGAGCGCATGGCGCGCGTGCGCCTGGGCGAGACCCGCGAGGTCGCGCTGCGCGGCGCGCGCGGCGACGCGGTGCAGATGTTCGTCACGTTTCCGCCGCGTTTCGACCCGAAGCGCAAGTATCCCGTGCTGCAGATGATCCACGGCGGTCCCTATGCGGCGGTGGGCGACACCTTCGGCTATCGGTGGAGCCCGCACGTGTTCGCCTCGCGCGGATATGTGGTGGCCGCCGTGAACTACCACGGCTCGAGCGGCTTCGGCTTCGCGTTTCGCGACGGCATCATGGGAAGGCAGGGCCGCCTCGAGATGCAGGACATCGAGGCGGGCACCGACTGGCTTCTTGCGAAGCCCTGGGCCGATCGCCGCCGCGTGTTCGCCGCCGGCGGGAGCTACGGTGGATTCCTCGTGGCGTGGATGAACGGCCATATTCCCGCCGGCCGCTATCGCGCCTACGTCTGCCACGCGGGCGTCTTCGATCGCATCGCGACCTTCAGCGCCGATTCGTACACCGATCGGCCGAAGGACCTGCATGCGCTCTACTGGGAGAAGCCCGGCAGGGTGAGGGCGCAGAGCCCGCACACCTTCGCGGGCCGCATGCAAACGCCCACGCTCGTGATCCACGGCAACAACGACTATCGGGTGCCGGATACCAACGGGCTCGCCTACTACAACACGCTGCAGTCGCGCGCGGTGCCGTCGCGGCTCATCTGGTTTCCCGACGAGAACCACTGGGTGCTCAAGCCGCGCAACGCGAGGCTGTGGTACGGAGAGATCTTCGACTGGCTCGCGCGAGCGCCCTGAGCCGCGCCACGCGGCGCAGCGATGAGGCCTGCGCTACGGCGCGGCGGTCGCGGACGCCGCTTGCAATGCCTGCGGCGCGGCGATCGTCGGCAGCCACACCGTGAAGCGGCTTCCCTTTCCGCGCCCCGCGCTCTCGGCCACGACGCGTCCGCCGTGGCGCTCGACGAACTCGCGCACCAGCGCGAGCCCGATGCCGAGGCCGCCCGCCGACCGCTCGAGCGCGCGCTCCTCCTGGTTGAAGAGCACGAAGAGCCGCTCCTTCATCTCGGGGGCGAAGCCGATGCCGTTGTCGCTCACGCGGATCGCGACGTCGTCGCCATCGCGCGCGACGGTAAGCTCGACCCGGCCGCCGGGATCGGTGTACTTGGCGGCGTTGGTGAGGAGGTTCACGAGGACCTGCGTGATGCGCGGCGGATCGACGTCCAGCCACACCGGCTCCTCGGGCATTTCCACGCGCAGGTCGTGGCGCCGCTCGATGTACAGCGCGCGCGTGCCGTCGAGGGCGTCCTGCACCAACGGACCCAGCGCGACGTTGCGCGGCTTGAGCTCCACGCGCCCGGTGGTGATGCGCGAGACGTCGAGCAGGTCGTCGAGGAGGCGCGCCATGTGCTCGAGCTGGCGCTCGGCGATCACGTGGGCGCGCGTGCGCTCGGTCTCGGCGATGCCGGAACGCTTGGAGTACGCGAGCGAATAGCGGATGGCGGCGAGCGGGTTGCGCAGCTCGTGGGCGAGGATGGCGAGGAACCGGTCCTTCTTGCGCCGCTCCTCGCGCTGGTAGCTGATGTCGCGCGCGATCTTCGAGGCGCCGATCAGGCGGCCGAGCGCGTCGCGCACCGGCGAGACCGTGAGGGACACGTCCACCTCGCCTCCGTCCTTGCGCATGCGCACGGTCTCGAAGTGGTCGATGCGCTCGCCGGCGCGCATCTTTCCCAGGATATAGTCCTCCTCCGAGTGCAGGCGCGACGGAACGATGCGCAGGATCGATTGCCCGACCATCTCCTGCGCGGTGAAGCCGTAGAGCCGCTCGGCGGCCGGGTTCCACGAGGTGACGATGCCGTCGAGGGTCTTGCTGATGATCGCGTCGTCGGAGCCGGTGACGATCGCGGCGAGCGTCGCCTGCGCGCGTTCCGCCTCGCGCTGCGCGTCGATGTTGCGCGCGATCTTCGAGGCGCCGACGATG
>Ga0157370_10009760_pt1 | contig 10190 bp, 9 predicted proteins | sample C35metaG_FD_113463 | JGI IMG/M metagenome (GOLD analysis project Ga0157370, IMG submission 113463) | Corn rhizosphere microbial communities from Kellogg Biological Station, Michigan, USA - C3-5 metaG | ecosystem: Host-associated > Plants > Roots > Rhizosphere > Soil | place: USA: Michigan... | reverse complement strand
TTATGACGGGCCTTCGGCCGGCCGCCCCCTGGGCGTCCTAAAAATGCCAATGATTTTGTTTCAGCAACACTAAAAAGCCCGTGACCAGCATATTAAAGATCGCCAGCGGGATCAATACCTTCCAGCCCAGCCGCATGAGCTGATCATAGCGGAATCTGGGGATCGTCCAACGCACCCACATAAAGAAGAAGATAAAGATCGCGATCTTCCCGAACATGCTAATGATCTGAAATATCGCCAGCAGGTTCTGGCTATGCGTCTGTGCATAGGCCGCGTCGTTCAGGAACGGTACATCATATCCACCCCAGTACAAGGTTGCCATCACGGCGCTGCTGATGAACATATTCACGTATTCTGCAAAAAGATAAAAACCCAGCTTCATGGAGGAGTACTCCTGGTGATAGCCGAAGTTCAGCTCGTTCTCTGCTTCCGACAGGTCGAATGGCGTACGGTTACATTCCGCAAAGGCGCAGATCAAAAATATCAGGAAGCCCAGCGGCTGCAACAGTACATAATAGTGCCCCACCTGCTGCTGCTGCACGATATCTTTCAGGCTGAGCGAGCCGGTGATCATCAGCAGGGCAATGATGGAAATACCCATCGCCAGCTCATAGGAGATGATCTGCGAAGCGCCACGGATCGCCGCCAGCAAAGAGAACTTGTTATTAGAGGCCCAGCCCCCGATCATGATACCATATACCCCCATGCTCACGACGCCAAAAATGTAGAGTATCCCAATGTTGATGTCCGCTATCTGTAAGGAGATGTGCCGGCCAAAAAGATCGAAGTGACTGCTCCAGGGTACCACCGCGCTTGTCATCATCGCCGTCAGCATAGCCAGCCCCGGACCCAGCACGAACAAAAACCTGTTTGAGCTGTTAGGTATTATCTCTTCCTTCATGAAGAGCTTTAACCCGTCCGCCAGAGGCTGGAATAATCCACCCGGTCCGGCGCGGTTGGGTCCCCGGCGGTCCTGCATAAAAGCCGCCACCTTCCGTTCGCCCCATGTCTCGTACATGGCCACCAGCAATGACACGCTGATGATAATGGCGATCAAAACAGCCTTTTCTATCAATAAAAACCAGTCGACGCTAAGTAATGTTAAGTACATCCTCTATGATTGATTAAATTCTATTTTGTTGGGTCGGCGTCCACCGGTCTGTTCGTCATCCGGAACTTCGCCGAAAACTCCGGGCCCTCGTTTCCGCTCGTTCATAACCTTCGCGGTGCTCGGTTACCCTCCGTTCAACTACATTTCTTTGCTGGTCTTTCCTATTTTGTCCAGGCCCCTGTCCACCCCGCTTGTCCCCACTTCGTTCAGGGTCCCGAAGCTCGCCGGTTTTCCTGGCCCACAGGCTGACCTACCGAGGCTCGTGCGGCTCGAAATCCGTGGAATGCGCCGGTCTTTCCAGCTTGGACAGGTCGATCTCCGGCCTGTTGACCTCGCTGATATCATGAATATCCATCAACAGCTTGGGCGCACGTCCCCCCATCACATCATACAATGCCTCCTGTGGCCGAACCACCCCTACATAATGTCCCTGCGATATGACGGAATGCCTGTTCACCTTTGTAGGTCCTTCTATCGTCCAGTCGGCCGTAGCCTTCTTCTCAAATCGGCATTCATTACAGATCCAATCCTCCACCTCGCCCCACTGATCTTTGCGGGCCGTCACACGGAACACCTCATCCCCTCTGTACCACAGCGTGACCTTGCCGTTGCATTTCGGATGGTTGCAATTGCGATGCGCATCCACCGGCTTGAGGAACCATACGCGGTTCTTGAACCGGAATGTCTTGTCGGTGAGGGCGCCCACAGGACAGACATCGATGATATTACCGATAAAGTCGTTCTCCAGTGATTTCTCGATATAGGTAGCGATCTCGGAATGATCCCCTCTGTCCAATACGCCATGCACACGCTTCTCCGTGATCTGATCCGCCGTGAAGACACAGCGATAGCAGAGGATACAGCGTGTCATATGCAGCTGGATATAAGGACCCAAGTCGTGTTTTTTAAAGGTGCGGCGCTCGAACTCATAACGGGTGCCTTCCTTGCCATGCTCATAGCTGAGGTCCTGCAGGTGACATTCTCCCGCCTGGTCACAGATTGGGCAATCCAGCGGGTGATTGATCAGCAGCATCTCTACCACCCCATTGCGGGCGTCGATGACCTTTTCGCTGGTGATATTCTTTACCACCATGCCATCCATGACATTGGTACGGCAGCTGGCCACCAGCTTCGGCATAGGGCGTGGGTCGGCAGTAGACCCCTGCGCCACTTCCACCAGACAGGTACGGCACTTGCCGCCGCTGCCTTTTAATTTGGTGTAATAGCACATGGCAGGAGGCGCTACATCTCCGCCGATCTTCCGGGCAGCCTGGAGAATAGAAGTCCCCGGCTCCACCTCGATGGTGATATTGTCAATTGTAACCTTGAATAATTTCTTCTCGTCAGCCATACGAATCTTTTATTTATTAGCTTCTTCCTATTGTCATCTCTACTGTTCGGGCTCTCTCATTTGTCCGGCCGCAAGCGGCCAAAACTGCGCTGGCCAATGTCTGTCCTTCGGACGCCGGCGTTGTGCGCCGTCCTAAGCGGTCGCCACCTCCAATGGGTCAGCATAATGCGCAAGGCCAAAGTTTCTATGTTGAGATTCCACCGGATTCGCCACATGCCACTCGAACTCATCCCTGAAATGCCGGATCGCTGCCGCAACAGGCCAGGCAGCTGCATCCCCCAGCGGACAGATGGTATTCCCTTCTATCTTACGCTGGATATCCCACAGCAGATCGATATCGCTGGACTTGCCCTTACCGTATTCGATGTTCTTTAAGATCTTCTCCATCCAGCCAGTCCCTTCCCGGCAAGGCGAACATTGACCACAGCTCTCATGACGATAGAAACGCGCCAGGGTCAGCGTATTGCGGACCACACACTGGTCTTCATCCAATACGATAAATCCACCGCTACCCATCATCGACCCCTTGGCAAAGCCGCCATCGGACAGGCTCTCATAGTTCATGATGCGGGTCTCTCCCTTAGCCGTCTTCAACAGCAGATTGGCCGGAAGGATAGGCACAGAAGAGCCGCCCGGTATACACGCTTTCAGTCTCTTCCCATTGGGAATGCCTCCGCAATATTCGTCGGAATAGATAAACTCCTCTACCGAGATGGTCATGTCTATCTCAAATACCCCGGGCTTGTTGATATTGCCACAAGCAGAGATCAGCTTTGTACCCGTGGACTTGCCCACCCCGATCTTCGAATAGGCTTCACCGCCTTCGTTGATGATGGGTACGACAGCCGCCAGGGTCTCCACATTGTTGACCACGGTAGGACAATCCCATACGCCCCTTACGGCGGGGAAGGGAGGCTTGATACGGGGATTGCCCCGCTTGCCTTCCAGGGATTCGATGAGTGCGGTCTCTTCCCCACAGATATAGGCGCCGGCGCCACGATGCACATATATTTCACAATCGAATCCGGTGCCCAGTATATTCTTACCCAGCCAGCCATTGTTCTTCGCCTCGGCGATAGCCTGCTCCAGTATGTCCGGTATCCAGGCATATTCACCACGGATATAGATATAGGTGCTCTTGCTGCCCAGGGCATAGGACGATACGATCAGCCCCTCGATAAGGAGATGAGGAAGGAACTCCATCAGATACCTGTCCTTGAACGTACCCGGCTCCGATTCATCCGCATTGCAAACCAGGTATCTGGGTACGCCTTCCGGCTTGGCCAGGAAGCTCCACTTCATACCCGTAGGGAAACCCGCACCACCACGACCGCGTAATCCGCTTTTCTTCACCTCTTCCGTCACCTGGTCGGGAGACATCGTCTTCAGGGCCTTCTCCACACTGCGATAACCGCCTTCACGGCGATATACATCATAGCCGCGGATGCCTTCCACATGCGCCTTTTCTAACAATAATTTTCTACTACCCATGCTTTATAGCGTTTAGCTCGATACTATTAATTATTTGCCGCCGCATTCTTCCTGCACTCCTCGATGATGGCGTCCACTTTCTCGGGTGTCAGGTGCTCCCGAAAATATTTTCCCAGCTGCATCATGGGTGCATAACCGCAGGCCCCCAGGCATTCCACCGTCTTGAGGGTGAACATTCCATCCGCCGTGGTCTCTCCTACTCCGATGTTCAGCTTTTGTTTGATATAGTCGATGATCTGATCGCTGCCCCGCAACATGCAAGGCCCCGTCTGACAAACCTCGAACATATACCTGCCTACAGGCTTCAGGTTATACATGGAATAGAAAGTGGCCACCTCATACACCTCGATGGGCTCCAGCTTCAGGAGACTGGCCACATAATCCATCGTCTCCGGGCTAAGCCATCCCCCAAACTCCTCTTGTGCCAGGTGAAGCACCGGCAACAAGGCGCTCTTCTGCTTGCCTTGCGGGTATCGGGCGACGATCTCGTCCACCTTCTTTAATTTCTCGTCTGAAAATTTTATCATAAAAAACTCGTGTCTCTTGTTATCGGCATTTGGTCTTCTCTCGGCATCGTTGCGACGCTCCGTTCATCTGCAGCGCCTCTATTTGTCGTTTCGTTCGAACGGGGGTTCGACTCCTCTCAGGTTCGCTTTCTCATTTTTCGCACTCCCTCGGTTTGTTGGCCGCAGGCGGCCGGCGCTGGGCGCCGTCAGGCGTCCATCTCTCCCGCAATCAGGTTAAGAGAGGACATAGTAATAATCGCATCACTCAACATACTCCCCTTCGTCAGCTCCGAATAAGCCTGGTAATAGATAAAACAAGGCCGCCGGAAATGCAATCGGTAAGGAGTACGTCCCCCATCGCTGATCAGGTAATATCCAACCTCTCCATTACCCCCTTCCACAGACTGGTAAACCTCGCCGGGAGGGATCTCCGTCTCACCCATCACGATCTTGAAATGCCAGATCAGGGCTTCCATCTTCGTATATACATCCTTCTTCGGAGGCAGGTAATAGGACGGCGCATCCGCATGATACACCTCCGCCTCCGCACCCTTCATATCCTGTATTTTCCTGTATGCCTGCTCGATGATCCGCAGCGACTGCCACATCTCCCCATTACGTACAAGGAATCTGTCATAACAGTCACCCGTACTTCCGACAGGTACCTCAAACTCAAAATCTTCGTAGCTGGAATAGGGCGTGTGCACCCGCACATCGTAGTCCACACCGGCAGCCCGGAGGTTCGGCCCCGTAAAGCCGTAATTCAACGCCCTTTCGGCATTGATAGGCCCCGCTCCAATGGTACGCTCCATAAAGATGCGGTTGCGGGTGAACAGGTTCTCGAACTCCTTCAGCACGGCCGGGTATTCTGCCATGAATTTCTCCAACTTCTCCCACACTGAGCTATTAAAATTCCGCTCGAATCCGCCGATGCGACCCATATTCGTCGTCAGCCGCGATCCGCACACTTCTTCATAGATCTCATAGATCAGCTCCCTATACTGCATTACATACAGGAAACCCGTAAAAGCACCCGAGTCCACACCTACCACCGAATTACAGATAAGGTGGTCGGATATGCGGGACAGCTCCATGATGATCACACGGAGGTAATCCACCCGCTTGGGCGTCTTTACACCCAGCAATTTCTCGCAGGTGAGATGCCATCCCATGTTATTGATAGGGCTGCTACAATAGTTGAGCCTGTCTGTCAGCGTGGTGATCTGATATAAAGGTCTCCGTTCGGCCAGCTTTTCAAAAGCCCGGTGGATATATCCCACCGTCTGCTCCGCAGAGACAATACGCTCGCCATCCAGTTCCAGGATATTCTGAAATACCCCATGCGTGGCCGGGTGTGTAGGCCCCAGGTTGAGCGTAGTGGTCGTTTTCTCGATGCTGCCTTCCGGTAGCTTTATGTGATGCTCGACACTCATATTGTTCTAAATGCGTTTGTTAATGTTTCACTTCATCAGCTCCCTGCCCGGCTCTTGTTTCCTGGCTGGTAGCCCCTCCTGCATCGGCAGTATTCAACGGTCCTGCCTGACCCACCGTCGATGGACCGGCTTTCTCATCCATAGGCGATACGATCCCCCCAGGTCCTCTTCCAAACATAGCGTCGTCCTTGTCGATACGCGTCTGATCCTCCAACGGATATTCCTTCCTCATGGGGAAATAGGTCATCTCATCCACGTTAAGGATCCTCTTCAGATTGGGATGTCCCACGAAGTTGACCCCAAAAAAATCATAGGTCTCCCGCTCCATCCAGTTGGCCGCAGCATAGAGCTGGGTAGCCGTAAAGATATCCGGCTGTGCGATAGGGGTAAAAACCTTGAACCGCAGACGTATATTATCCCGCAGATTGTGCAGATGATAGACGATAGCCAATTCCCGTCCCGGCTGACCCGGATAATGCACGGCCGTAAGGTCCGTCAAAAACTGAAAACGCAACTCCTCGTCATCGAAAAGGAATTGCATTACTTTCAAATTGAGGTCCTTCGGCGTTTCGAAAGTGAGAAGACCATAGGGCTCCTCGAAATTCGACACCTGATCTCCGAATTTAGCCTTCAGCCTGTCCTTGATTGTTTCGTTGGTTAATGACATATTATTGAATACCGTAGCTCTGTAAAAGATTTTTATACTGCTCGCCGTTCCTCCGGCGGATACTCTCCTTGCCTACTAGGTCCTGTATACGCATAAACCCATCCAGAATGGCCTCCGGCCGGGGAGGGCAACCCGGAACATAGACGTCCACAGGCACCACCTGGTCAATACCCTGCAAGACGGAATAAGTGTCAAATATACCCCCACTGGATGCACAGGCGCCTACCGCCATTACCCAGCGCGGCTCTGCCATCTGCAGATACACCTGTTTTACAATGGGTCCCATCTTTTTAGCAATAGTTCCCATCACCATCAGCAGGTCGCACTGACGGGGGGAAAATCCCAGCCTTTCCGCGCCAAATCGGGCCAAATCATAGTGAGAAGCCATGGTAGCCATGAATTCGATGCCGCAGCAGGACGTGGCAAAAGGCAGTGGCCAAAGGGAATTCTTCCGGGCCAGCCCTACCACGCTGCTAAGATTGGTGGTGAAGAATCCCTCGCCCGAATAGCCCTGAGGCATATCTACGAGGCTGATATTGTCCTTAATATCAGCTTTAATGGGATGGACGTTGAACCTTACCGGACGTGACATATCTTAATTTTTTGAATGTTAGTCAATAGATACCTCCCTACTTCAACAATCATACGCACAAGCAGGTTTTATCCATTAACAGGATTAGCAGCATTTTATTATCCATAGGAGCGGCTAAACAGACCACAGGTCCGTTGGCCAGAAGGGCCTACTCTTCCCAGGTCAGCGCGCCTTTTTTAAGTATATAAAAAAAGCCTGCCAGGAACAGTACGACGAATAACAGCACCTCCGTAAATCCCGCCCATCCCAGCTGCCGGAAGTTTACCGCGTAGGGATAGAAGAAGATGACCTCTACATCAAACAATACAAATAAGATAGCTACTAAAAAATATTTGACGGCCATGGGATGACGGGCATTGCCCACACCCTCGATACCACTCTCGAAGTTTTGAAGTTTTTCGGCAGTTTTACGTTTGGGGCCTAACAGGTGAGTGACGCCCAGGACAAGCAATACGAAGCCGATGGCGAAGATAAATTGGACACCTATCGGAAAATAGCTAATGGAATTGTTCACATTTGATTCACTCGTAAGGGTATTGGCTTGTAAAAGAAAGATGTCCATTTTTAAAGGATTACTGTGATTTCTCCGGGACAAATTTAAGCCAGTGGGGGGAATTTCCAACTTATTGAGAATAATTAATGTGCGGGAATTGGTCTTCGGTAAAAAAATAGCCCAATTCCCGCAAACCGCTAACGTCTGAGGCCTTTGTCGGAGCTCCGGGCGCTCGCTCCTCCTCGGTCGTGACCTTCGCCAAAGGCTCGGTCATGGACGGGCCGCCTTCTGCGGCTCCTAATAATGTCCGAAAAACGGTTCTTCCGGATAATGTAGCCCGTTTTTCGGAAAGATCTAATGATTGTCGTTCCGACAAAGAGCCTCCGGCCCGTTCTAAATAAAAAAGGGGCCCAATATTGGGCCCCTATTATCGTTGTAAACAGCTTTTATGGTCCTACCTGCCCGTTTTGGGCTTAGCGCCTCCCGCAGGACGTGACTGACGGGCGGGCGGCCTGGTCAGAATATCCTTGAACTTTTGTGCGGTACTGTTAGTAGGATCTACCTCCAGCACTTTCTCCAGGTAAGCTACCGCCGTATTTTTATCCTTCTTGATATCATTATAATATTGAGCCAGATAGAAATAGGAGCTTATGATCGTGTTCCTGTATTTGGTGGAATCAGCGCTGCCGGCGGCTCTTGCAGTTGAATCCATTCCTCTTGCCACGGAAGCCAGCTTGTCATAAGCTTCCACAGCAAGCCCCTGTGAATTGGTCGAATCGTCCTGGGCTTGTTTGCTTCTGGCGCACCAGAGATAGCCATAGATCTCATTCGGCCATTTGGTTTCATAAATGCCACAAAAAATACTGTCGGCGGTCTTGTAATTGCCTGCCTGGTAATTAGCCATCCCCCAGTTATATACGTCCGTCTGGTTAGGCTCCTTTTTGCTGGCATAATCTATGGCGGCCAGATCAGCTATCCCTTGTTTATACCCTAATTTTTTAGCGAGCTCGGTGCCTTTGGCGAGGTATTTTGCCTTTTCCTCAGGCAGCGTGTCCCTGACAATGGCTTTCTTATAGCTCTCTATAGCCTGTACCTTGCCTGCGGAATCCGAAGCCTTGGACTTGATGCTGGCTTCCAGCGCATAGTCAGCACCCGTAACGGCAGCGGTATCCTGTTTCTGGAAATAGGTAGCAATATTCTGCTGGGCGCAGCTCACATCGCTGAGCGTATCGCAAACATAAGCCAACTGTTTGTACACACGGGGATTTACCTTGTCGCCGTAGGTGGTGATGATAGTTTGCTCCTTGGTCTTGGCCTCGGGGAACTTACCGCTGGCAACCAGGAAGTCTGCGTTCATCATATCTACGTCCTGACCGGGATCAGCATTGGCCGTATATTTCTGCAATGCCTCTGTGGCCTTGGCGGGATCCCAATGGTAATAGTAGAAATAATACAATTCAAACCAGGCCGGAGCATAAGCGGGGTCCAGCTGTACAGCCTCTTCAAAGGCGGGGAGGAAATAGTCTTTGTTATTCTGCGTCAGGTACACCTTCCCGATCTTGTATTTTGCCTCTGCATATTTGGGATCGATGGTCAGCGCCTTGTTATAGCTTTGTACGGCATTACCCCCGTCGATGAGCTTGCGATAAGCATCCCCCATCAGGGTATAGGTGCGGGGGTCGTTGAATTTCTTCACCTCGGTGGCCTGCTTCAGCTTCTCGATGGCATAAGTGGCGTCGCCTGCCTTGGGATCGATGTTGGCGTCAGCTACCGCATTCAGCACATCGATGTCTTTCCCCTTGGTGAGGCTTATAGCCGTCTCGAAACGTTGACGGGCATCCGTGGCCTTGCCCATATGCAGCTCTACTTCACCCATGCCCGCCAGCAGCAACGGAGCGCTGCCATTGGTCTGCAATGCCTTGGAATAAAGATCGCCTGCAGCCGTCGAATCCTTCATAGCCAGCAGGGTCTGTCCCTGCCAGTAAATGGCTTCAATATTGTTGGGATTGGATGCCAGTATCTTATCGAATACGTCTTTCGCACTCTTATACCTTTGATAATAGAGAAATTTCTTTCCCTGGTCCACTGACTGAGCCATCGCCCCGACACAAAGACCAGCAAGAGCCGCTACCAGTAAGCTTAATCGAATCTTATTCTTCATGTACTTTAGCTGTTTAATATGTGTGAAATGTAAATGTATAAATTTATAGATTATTATAATTACTTAGTCATCTGTACTTGTTGTATGCTGAAGGACATTTTCACCGGCCAGAGAAAGGCCTTGCTGAAGATCAGCTGTCCTCTTTCATACTGCAGGAAATTAGCGAAGTTGCCACCCACCCCGGGGAAATTCTCTTTCAGAATATAATACAAAGACCGCACCAAGGGATAGCGATGCAACGCAATATTTGCCTGGTACGGCTTCACATAAGTCGCTCCGCCACAGCTTGTACACCGCAGGGAAGCTATCTTGACATTGGGCAGGAACATGTTCTGATTGGGATCTCCCTCACCGATCCAGCTGACCCCGATGAAGCCTACCGCCC
>Ga0157370_10009759_pt1 | contig 10190 bp, 11 predicted proteins | sample C35metaG_FD_113463 | JGI IMG/M metagenome (GOLD analysis project Ga0157370, IMG submission 113463) | Corn rhizosphere microbial communities from Kellogg Biological Station, Michigan, USA - C3-5 metaG | ecosystem: Host-associated > Plants > Roots > Rhizosphere > Soil | place: USA: Michigan... | reverse complement strand
GTCGTCGGAGCTGGCGGTTCAAGTCGAATCGCTCGAACTTGCGACGAGCAAACTTGGGAGCTTGCGGGCTGAATACATAGCCTTGCAGGCAGAGAATGCAGAGCTGTCGTCGAAGTTGACCGCACAGATACGCTGGTCGGAGGAAGCACAGCAGCGACTAGAAGCGTTGCAAGCGAGTGACAGCGAACTGTCGTCAAAGCTGGCGGCACAGGTCCGATGGTCGGATGAGGCACAGAAAAGGAACGAAGCGTTGCAGGCCGAGAATGCCAAACTGTCGTCGGAGCTGGCGGTTCAAGTCGAATCGCTCGAACTTGCGACGAGCAAACTTGGGAGCTTGCGGGCTGAATACATAGCCTTGCAGGCAGAGAATGCAGAGCTGTCGTCGAAATTGGCGGCTCAAGTCGCGTTGTCAGACCGGGCGGCGAGCCAACGCGAGAGTCTGCGAGCTGAATTCGCAGACTTGTCGTTGACGTCTTCGGAGCAGGCGCGCAGGCTGTCCGTTCTTGAGGCGGAGCTTGACGGTTCAGAATGTGCGCGGCGTGATCTTGCGTCGCAGTTGCAGCAAGCGATCGGCGATGCCGATCGCTTGCGTTCGGATCTGGGTGCTCAGTTGCAGCTCAGTCACGATGAGCGCGAGAAGCTCTCCAACATGCTTGCTTCGGCGCTTCAGGAGAAGACCGCGCTGGCGGACGAGCTGTGCGTGGTCTATGCTTCTTGGCCTTGGAGAGTGACCAAGTTTCTTAATAGCGTGGCCGGCGCCTTCGGAGAAAAAGTCGTGCGGAAAACGAATGACAAGCGGGATGCTGAATGATCTTCTTTACCTCCATCTGCTCCAATTACCTGCCCAAGGCGATGGCGCTTGCCGAATCGGTCAAGCAGCATTGCAAGGATGCACATTTCGTGCTGTGTTTGGTCGAGCGGGAAGTGCCGGATGTCGCCGCCGATTTCCCGCATTTTGACGAAATCGTGCTGGCCAAGGACGCCGGCTGGGATCACTTCGATCGTTTCATGTTCCGGCATGCGATCGTCGAAGCCTCGACCGCCGTGAAGGCGCAGTTTATGCTGAATCTTGTCGAGCACCACCCCGATGAGAGTAAGTTCGTTTACCTCGATCCCGATGTACTGGTGTACAGCGAGTTCGTTGAGCTGGAGAAGCTGCTGGATACGGACACCATCGTCCTTTGTCCGCATCTGCTGCGCCCCGGCAACATCGACATGGAAATCAGCTCACTTGCACACGGTTGCTACAACCTCGGTTTCCTTGCCGTACGCCGATCGCAGAATGCGCTGGATTTCCTGCGCTGGTGGGCTGAGCGTCTGTTCCAGTTCTGCTATGACGATATCAGCCGTGGCATTTTCACTGACCAGAGATGGATTGACCTGGCGCCGTGCTTCTTCGACACCAGGGTGTTGAAACATCACGGTTACGATTTCGCAACTTGGTCGCTGCTGAACAGCGATCTGCGGGAAGTCGATGGCCGCTACGTCATCAATGGCGATCCGCTGCGCTTCATCCACTTTTCGGGCCTGGATTCCGGCACCATCGACAAGGCCATCGGCTGGTGGTTGAACGACCGCAATCGGGGTGCGTTCGTGAAGCTCTACGGCGAGTACAGGCAGCTGCTTGACGCCCATGGGCAAGCGGCCCTTGGAAAGTTGCCATGGAGCTACGCCAATTACGCGGATGGACGCAAGATCGGCAATGACGCACGGGTCGCTTATCGCAATCGGGAGATCTGGGATCAGATATCGGAGCCCTTCATGGCATCCGATCAGGAAATTCTGGGGGCGGCGAAGCCCGTGCCATCGGCTTCGGCCGAGGTCGCAACGACGGGCGCCGCCCTCATCGTTTCCGAAATACCCCCTCCGCCGCCTACCATTCTGGATCAGGTGGTGTATTCCGTGCGTACGTTTGGGGTCGGAACTACAATGCGAAAGGCGGCGCGACGGGTCGTGGGGAGACGTGCACGCACCAGACTGTGAGGGAATGATTCAAGGGGAGAAAGGATGAAATTGGTATCGGTTGTCATCCCGTGTTTCAACGCGGGACAGTACCTGAATGAGGCGGTGCAGTCCGCGCTGGGGCAGACGTGGACTGATCTCGAAGTAGTCATCGTCGACGATGGGTCGACCGACGCCGATACTCTGCGTCTGTTGGAAACCGTGCATTGGCCACGCACACGGATATTCCACCAATCCAATGCAGGACCTGCCGCTGCGCGCAATCGGGCGATAGAAGAGGCTCGCGGCGAATACATCTTGCCGCTGGATGCAGACGACACCATTGAGCCGAGATACGTGGAAAAGGCTGTTGGGGTATTGGATTCGCGGCCGGATGTGGGTTGCGTGTACTGCAAAGCCATGAAGTTCGGAGCGGAAGAGGGGCCGTGGGACCTGCCCCCATACCGGCTCGCAGAGTTGGCGGTCGACAACGTCATCTTCGTCACTGCGTTGTTCCGCAAAGACGACTGGCGGAAAATCGGCGGGTTTGACCAAGACCTGCGCCATGGGGTAGAAGACTACGACTTCTGGGTCAAAATGATTGCTTCGGGCAAGGACGTGGTGCAGTTGGATGAATACCTGTTCAACTACCGAGTACAGGAGAAGTCACGTACTACCAAGTTCCAGAAGGGTTTGGGCGGGAAGGTGGCGACTTACGCCAACATTTTTCGAAACAACAGTGATTTTTTCGCCAAACATGCCGAGTTCATCTTCCAGCACCGATTCGGGCTGTATGCACAGATCGCCGATTGGCAGCAACGGTACGAGGACTTGAAAACAATGAAGGAGGCACGGGATCGCGAGTTGGTTTCTCGCTGCAACGAACTCGAAGCTGCGCTAGCCGAATTTCGTGCGTACTGGCAAGGACGATACGGTGAGTTGGATGAGTTCGCGAACCGTCACCCAGTACTGCGGAAGGTGGCGCGGCTTGTCAAGCGGCTTCTAAAGCCGACGCAACGCAATTCTTTGACAAAAACACAAGAGAGCAGAAAATGAATAAGAAGTGGGCGTTGTTTACGCCATTTGCCGCGCTCGTACTGACGGCGTGTGGACAATCCGGTCAACAGCCAGCGAATTCAACAGTACAGGCACCATCTTCGGCCGAAACCACGACTCTCGTACCCGCTGGTAGTGTGCAGCCTGTTTCGGCTGGCGACGTGAATTCGGCAGCGCTGTCGGGACAGGCTTGCTCGTTGGACGCCGTCGATGGTGACTACGCGGCCCAGGTCTCGTTGGACAAAGGCAAGCCTCATGTGTTCCGTGGCTGGTTGGAAACTAACCAACACAAGCCGGCGGGAGCATTTCGTATCGTCATGGTCGGCGCCCGGAATTTCGCCTTTCCGGCCGAGACAGCGGTGCCGCGGCCGGACGTCGCGACCGCCCTGAAGAATCCCGCGCTTGCGAATTCAGGGTTCAACGTATCGGTGAACCTAGATTCATTGCCGTCCGGCGACTACACCGTCCGGCTTCTTATGCGGACAGATGGAAATGCCTACTGGTGTGATACAAAAAAGTCGATGATCATCGCTCAGTGAATTCACGTGCCTGCTTTAGCAGGATTATTCCGCTGACTTGGGTCATAAAGAATGTCAAACACCCCAGTGAATAGTGCGCGATACCTTACTAAACGCGGAGCGGGTATGCTCGGTGTTGCAGCGCGTCTGCCATACTTATGGATAACGTTCCTGTTTACATATGTATGCTTTTTCGCATTTCCACAGACCGACGACTTTTGCACGTTCGGTCGACTTTTCAATGTACACGATGGAAACCCATTTATTGAGGCATGGTACCTGTATCTGAACTGGACTGGAAGATATAGCGCCAGTTTCTTTACGGCTACGGTGGGGTGGCTAGCAAGTGTTTCTCCGTGGCAGCTTTACGTTACATATTCCATTTCGCTAGCTTGCCTCATACTACTTTTTTATGTGGCATGCAATGCAGCCGTTCGAGCCGTTCAAGCAAATACGACGAGCAGCATCAATGCAGCGCCAGTCATGTACGTGCTATGCTTACTATTAATGCCGTCCAAGGTAGAGGGCTTATATTGGCTTACGGGGTCTGTTGTATATTTCGCAAGTACGAGTGTGCTGCTGATAACGGTTTGTCTTGTAACGAATGAATTAGCGGAAAATACAAAGAAAATCTTCACTAAGCAGCTTGTGTTCACAAGCTTTGCTATATTAGTTTGTGTCGGATTCAATGAATTCGTTGCAGTTACTCTCGGCATTTGGATGGTGTGGTATTGCATTACCATATTTCATAATAAGTCGGCTCGTAAACGCATCTTTACCGTGTTGGTGAGCTACTTTGGATCACTTGGGTTATCACTTCTCTCTCCAGGTAACTTTCACCGCAACGCCGAGCTGGCCGTAGCTCGCCATAATATTCCGCAATCTATGGTGCTCACCATGCATGGTGTACACGAATTCGTGTCGTTACGTGTACTGCCACATGTCCCGATACTAATTGGAGCGTTCGTGACGTGTGCCATAATCGGGTACAGCTTCGGCGGACGCGTAAGGGAAGGTAGTCGGCGCGCATTGGCGCTCCCCGTGACACTTATCCTAAGTTTCCCGATCCATTTATTTATATATGCATTCCTCACGGGAGAAAGCGCACCGGGAAGGGTGTTCAACCAAGTCTATCCAATGGCGATCGTAGGAGCGTGTCTGTTAAGTACATTAGTGGGCAGCGCGATCGGACGTATAGGTGACGTCGAGCGCCGACCCGCTATTGGCGCAGCGGCGCTGCTATTTCTTGGTATTGCTTGCGTTTCTAGTACCCCGATGGTCACCTTAGCTAGTGTGGCGCGCAACTTTGGTCCTACATGGCGCTCCGAACAGATTCAGCGCAATACGTTTCTTGAAAGCACGAGGTCCCCTACCCCATCCGTCGTCGCTCTCAGCAAAGGGCACGATCCATGGCATATATTAGAAGGTGCTGATATTACAGATGATGCGTCAAATTGGATCAACCAGTGCGTAGCGGACTATTACCACTTGAGATCTGTTCGCCTCGACGCGAATGAGCTTACCCGCTGAAATGGCCGTCGCCGGTGAGGCGAAATGGGTGTGAATAGTGTTGCGGTGGGCCATCACCTGTTGGCGAAACGGCTCGGTACCGAACTTATATTGGTGTCTACAGCGACTGCTGTTGGAGCGGTCAATTTCTTGTCGTAGGGACACCTGGTTCATCCTAGGGGACCGAGGGTATCTTTTGTAGGGCGTGCAGCAAGTGCTCGGCGGCGAGGTCCCAGTCCGCGCGTTCGAAAGGACTAGGCTAGAGCGTCTGAAATGGAGTTCCACAAAATTGGTTTTTATAAGCTCTATTCGCTGGGTTGGCAGTTACGCTTACTGTACGAGCTCTACCTACCTCCTAATTTTGGAATATATTAAGGATAACTATCGCACAATTAATGTAACAGGTTTGGTATGCAAGTTTTTTTACGGAACGACATCGATGCGCGTTCTAGGTTGAGAAAAAAGATACTTGCATGCTCTTTGCTTGATTACTATTTTGTTCTTTCGGATGGTTTGCGTACCATTGCTGTTTAGTACTCATGTGAGCTGTGCGCCATGTCCCAATCGGACGAGGGTGAGAGAGGATGACAGAGATTCCCATTAATTCGCTTAAGCGCCATGTAAGCCCGTTGCGGGACGAACTGGAGGTGGTGTTCCGTGCAACAGTGCAAAGCGGATGGTATGTTTTGGGACCGAGCGCGCAGGCGTTCGAGCAGGAGTTTGCGGCTTATTGCGGCGTTTCCGATTGTGTTGGGGTAGCCAACGGAACCGAGGCGCTAGAACTCGGGTTGCGCAGTATAGGCGTGGCACAGGGTAGTCGCGTAGGCTTGGTGGCAAACGCAGCCATGTATGGGACCACGGCCGTCCTGGCCTGCAACGCGGAACCCATATTCGTCGATGTTGATCCCATCACTCATACGCTTGATCCGCGAGCATTGGAAGCGTTGCTGGCTAACCGTACGCTCGATGCTTTGATCGTGACACATCTCTACGGCAGGCTGGCCGACATGGGTGCCATCTTGGACTTAGCCGACCGATATGGTTTTGCCGTCTTTGAGGACTGCGCACAGGCACATGGTGCACGCGACGCGTTTGGGCGGCGCGCGGGCAGTTTTGGCAAGGCCGCCAGCTTTAGCTTTTATCCAACCAAGAATCTTGGGGCGATCGGGGATGGTGGCGCGGTTGTCACCGGTGACGCGCATATCGCCGCAACGCTGCGAAAGTTGCGCCAGTACGGGTGGACTGCGAAATATCGCAACGAATTGTCCGGCGGCCGCAATAGCCGCCTGGATGAACTGCAGGCGGCCTTTTTGCGTGTCATGCTGCCGCGCCTCGATGGATGGAATGCGCGACGGCGACAGATTGCCAATAGATATTCCCGCGAAATCCGTAATGAACGGATCCGGGTGCCGGCCGAAAGCGGAGACGGATATGTCGCCCACCTGTATGTAGTGGAAGCGGCGGACCGCCTTGGCCTCCAGCGCCATTTGAAGACCATGGGCATCGGCAGTGATGTTCACTACCCAGTTGCCGATCATCGCCAAGCCCTTTTTAAAGATCGTTTCGTCTCCACGGCTCTACCGATAACGGAGGCGGCCTGCGAGCATGTCTTGACTTTGCCTTGCTTTCCGGAACTAACCGACCAAGAAGTTGACCGGGTGATTGAAGCGTGCAACCGGTGCTGAAGCCTCTTTACTCCATTGTCATCCCTGTCTTCAAGAACGAAGGCTCGATACCGAGCTTGCTTCAGGCTTTGCAGTGTCTTACCGAATCGTTGGACGGCCAACTCGAAGTGGTTTTCGTCGTAGATGGCAGCCCGGATGCCAGTTTCAGCATTCTCGAAACGAAATTGCGGTCCGTGGATTTTCAGGCAAAACTCATTCTACTGTCGCGTAATTTCGGTGCGTTTGCTGCGATACGCAGCGGTCTGAAAGAAGCCTGCGGCAACTACGTGGGCGTAATGGCAGCGGACCTTCAAGAGCCGCCTTCTCTGATGCTGGAGTTTTTCCGCGCACTGAGGGACAAGCCGCTAGACGTCGTATTCGGCAAACGTCTGAGCCGGGTCGATCCGGGCCCAGCAAAGCTGGCCTCCAGCATATTTTGGTCAACGTACCGGCGATTGGTACAGCCCGATGTCCCCGAGGGCGGTGTTGATGTTTTCGCCGTGACTGCGGCGTTTCGCGATCGTCTCGTTGCGCTCGGTGAGGCCAACAGCAGTCTGTTGGGCTTGCTCTTCTGGCTCGGCGGGCGGCGCGAGTTCATTGGATACCAGCGGCTCGCGCGGGCGCACGGCAAAAGCGCATGGACATTTCGCAAGAGGCTCACTTATCTGCTGGATAGTGTGTTCGCTTTTTCTGATCTGCCCGTTCGCGCGCTGATGTTTTTGGGCCTGGTGGGATTGGGTGTGGCCGTATTGTTGGGTCTCATCGAGCTGGTTGCGAAATTGTCTGGCCTGCAGACTGTCCCTGGCTATGCTGGTACTGTCCTATTGATCCTGTTCTTCGGCGCTCTGAATACGCTCGGTATTGGAATCGTCGGAAGCTACGCGTGGCGCGCCTACGAGAATACGAAGCAACGCCCGCTCAGCATCGTTTCCGAATGCATCGAATTTCCGAAAAGGGACCCATGAACTACTTTGTGCATCCGAATGGACTGTGCGAGTCGAAACAAATCGGCGAGGGCACCCGTGTCTGGGCGTTCGCGCACGTGCTACCAGGCGCGCGACTCGGACGAAACTGCAACATATGCGATGGCGTGTTCATTGAAAACGACGTAAGGGTGGGCGACAACGTGACCGTCAAATGCGGAGTCCAGCTCTGGGACGGGATAACGCTCGAGGACGATGTATTCGTTGGTCCAAACGCAACGTTCACGAACGATCTGCGGCCCCGCAGCAAGGTTTATCCAGATGCTTTCCTGCGCACTGTGGTGGAAAAAGGGGCATCGATTGGTGCCAATGCCACCGTTCTTCCGGGGATTCGTATTGGACGTGGTGCAATGGTGGGCGCGGGAGCAGTGGTAGTCCGTGCGGTGCCACCGCACGCGGTGGTCGTAGGCAATCCCGCAAAGATCGTCGGATATGTAGGTACTCAAGCTTCGTCCGACCTGTCAGCGTCAGCCGCGCCGGCAATCGATAGTTCTATCCAGCGGGTCAAAGCCACGGCCGTCAAAGGCGTGCGACGGTACACGATGAACGCTGTCACGGATATGCGCGGCAACCTTTCGGCCGGCGAGTTTGAGCGCGATGTTCCTTTTGCAGTGAAGCGCTACTTCTTCGTCTATGACGTCCCAACGGCAGAGGTCCGCGGCGAACACGCCCATCTGAAATGCCACCAGTTTTTGATAGCCGTGCGGGGCCGCGTACACGTCGTCGCCGACGATGGCCGTAACCGCGAGGAAATTGTTCTGGACAGGCCCAGTCTAGGTGTGTACCTGCCACCAATGACTTGGGGTATCCAGTACAAATACTCCTCTGATGCGGTGCTGCTTGTATTCGCATCCGACTTTTACGACGCTACCGACTATATACGAGATTACGACAGGTTCCTCGAACTGGTACGGCAAGCCGAAGCATGATTGCCGCCCAGGTCGCGCGCCTGCGGTCACTGATAGAGCGGTGGCGATTTTTGAGATTCCTGCTCTCAGGTGGGTTCAACACGGTTGCGACTTACGGCGTCTATCTGGCGCTGTTCCGGACGCTCGACTACAGGGTCGCGTACACCATCGCCTATGCCGTTGGAATTTTGTTGTCTTATGTGATCAACTGGCTGTTCGTCTTCCGTATGCACCGAGGCTGGTCGTCGGTGCTGCTCTTCCCATTCATCTATCTGGCCCAATATTTGGTGAGTCTGGCCGTCGTTTGGGCATGGGTCGACCATTTGGGGCTTCCGAAGGGCTTGGCACCCTTACTCGCTATCGCGATCACGATTCCACTGACGTATGCTCTCTCACGGCTGGTCTTTACAAAGAAGAAGGAATAGCTCAGGTACACGTCCGTGGGTGCGCGCGTTCCTTGCCCTTTGGCGTGATTGAAGTTATGACCGCGTCAATTACAGGACACATGAGTACAAGCGAAAGCTCAGAGAATTTTGAATTCCTGTTGATGGACGAGACGGGCGTGTGAGCAAGGTCAGTATTGTCGTTCCTTGCTGGAATGCGAGAGCGTGCCTTGAAGGAGCGGTACGGTCGGCGCTTGAGCAGACGTACGATGATCTCGAGATCATCGTCGTGGACGACGGCTCGACGGGCGCCGAAACCCTCCGGGTACTGAAAGAATCCGACTGGCCGCGCACCCGCATCATTTGCCAGGCCAATGCTGGCCCCGCGGCAGCGCGCAATCGCGGCATTGCCGAAGCGACCGGCGAGTACATCCTGCCGCTTGATGCGGATGATTTGCTGGAGCCGACCTACGCCGCCAAGGCGGCGACTGTGTTGGAGGAGCGATCGGATGTGGGCATCGTGTACTGTCGAGCTGCAAAGTTCGGCTCCGAGGAAGGCTCGTGGGAGTTGCCCGAGTTCTCGCCAGACGAACTTGCCCTGGGGAACGTGATCTTTGTCAGCGCGATGTTTCGTAAAGCTGACTGGGATCTGGTTGGTGGCTTCGATGAGACCTTGCGGCATGGAATGGAGGATTACGACTTCTGGATCAGGTTGGTGCACGTAGGAAGGAAGGTGGTGAGACTTGATGAGACACTTTTTCATTGTCGGATCCGCGAGCGTTCCAGGACGGCTCTGTTCGAAGAAGATCGCGAGCAGGTGGTCGCCACGTATGCGAAAATTTTTCGCAAGAATCGCGACTTTTTTGCCGAACACGCTGAAGCCTTGTTCAGGCGGCACTTTGCGCTACTGAAAGATGTCTCTGCGCTATGCGCGCGCTTGGCAGAGGAATCGAGAGGTGCTGCCAGCGAACGGGCAAGGCTTGTCGAGGCCAAGGCGGAAGCCGACCGGTACAATGTCGCGTTGCGCTCCGAGCTGGAGCATTTGCAGGTCGAATTGGAGCAAGCTCGTGCACAATGTGCCGCGTTGCAGCGGCGTTTTCGCCTATTGAAGCCGTTGTGGCCCGGGAAGAAGCCACATAATCGGACGCCTGAATGAAGCCGTTAATATTTTTCACCATCGTCTCGCGCAACTATCTCGCTTACGCGCTGACGCTGATGCAGTCGGTGG
>Ga0157370_10009758_pt1 | contig 10191 bp, 7 predicted proteins | sample C35metaG_FD_113463 | JGI IMG/M metagenome (GOLD analysis project Ga0157370, IMG submission 113463) | Corn rhizosphere microbial communities from Kellogg Biological Station, Michigan, USA - C3-5 metaG | ecosystem: Host-associated > Plants > Roots > Rhizosphere > Soil | place: USA: Michigan... | reverse complement strand
TACCTTTTTCTGGCGCTATTGCTGAGCAGTAATGCGGTCTTTGCACAAACACGATGCGAAATGGTCTATGATACGGCATCACGCCAGTATCAGCTGATCAGGGATGTGAATGCCCATACACAGGCCCGGGTGCAGGCTTATGATATCGGTATTACCGTTACACCAAACGCCGCCAGACCGGAAAGTATGGTCGACATTCACCTGAATATCGGCCCCGGAGTTGAAATAGACTCGATTTACACCCTTGTTTTTGCGATCTGGCCTGACTGCCAGGTTCCCTGCAACGAGCAGGCGATAGGCGATATGTGGCTTTCGACGAGCGCCATCAATAAGTTGAACCGAACTGTCGATCTGACCATGGGCGGGATGCTGCCCGGGAAACGTTACCGGCTTGAAACGACGGTGTTCGGTCTGGATGGTGCTCCCTGCGGCGGCAATATGGCCGAACCGGTTATGTTTCAGACTGGCCCGGCCGTTCAAAAACCCATTCAAATGCTGATGGTGATCGACGAGGAGTGGAGAAACGTTGGCTATGTACAAAGCGTGCTGGATCAGTATATCAGCGATGTGCAGGACAGCAACCCGCGGCTTACGGTGCAAAAATATTACATCGAAAATAACAGTTCGGCCAAAATTGCGCTCTACAACCACATCCGGCAGCAATACCTGAACAGTAATTTAGCCTACCTGTTTTTTATTGGCGATAATGCGTCTACCGAAGTGCGCCGTAATTTGCTCGATGAAGCTGGGAATGTGGTGTTTTCCGGCGGTACGATCAGCTTTACCCATTATACATTGCCCTTGTACCAGCACTATTCGTTTAGCCCCGAGGCGTATCAGCTCGAAACTTCGGCTTACTATAATACTTGTTACAGAGCAACTCAAGAGGTCCGGCAGCCTGTTTTTCAGCAGCGGAACTCTTTGATTTCTATGGGAATGGTGATCCCCGATCCTGCATTAAGCCACGACGGGAAGGCCAACTATATTATGGATTATTTCAACAAATTACACCGGTTCCGGAACAAAGAAATCACATTTCAAAAAAGGATATTGCTGGCTGACGGTTTTGCCGAGGAAGATGCCGTGATCGGAACGGCAATGGCTAATGGACGGTGGCTCTCAGCCATTGCGCTGCAGACAAGCGGACCAAAAGATCCGAATTATTCCGGAGACGATCCCATCTGGAAAAGCGATTTTCTGAACAGACTGGGCAACGGATCGCACGAAATTTTCAGCATGAGCGTTCACGGAAGCCCGACTTATCACGCCTTTGGTATTTATAGTTATGATTTGATATACAACTTGTTACAACTAAACACCCAGCTACTGCACATGGCATCGTGCAATGTGGGGCATTTCAAAACCAACAACTACATGGCCGGCCTGTATCTTGAAAAGGGCAATGTGATCAATGTACATGCTTATGCGGACCTGTTTATCGTTGCCACTTCCAACGGTGCCAGCGGATTGGGCTATCAGTTTATGGGCAACGGCGCATTTACTTTGCTCTCGCGGGGCCATACCGTCAGCGATGCTTATCGGTATTCGCAGTCCTATATCGATAGCGAAGTCATCCTCGGAGACCCGCTTGCGACGCTCAACATGGAGTCGGTATTGCCGGTCACCTTACGTGATTTTAATGTCAGCAGAGAGGGCCGCTCGGCGATGCTGAAATGGTCGACAACCTCCGAAACGAATAGTAAGCAATTCGACATCGAACGCAGCAGCGCCGGCAAGCAATGGAAAAAGATTGGAGAAGTCCAGGCCACGGGAGAAAGCGCAGTAAACAGGGACTATTTATTTCAGGATAACCAACCACTTCCCGGCCGGAACCTGTACCGGCTGAAAATGATCGACCACGGTGCCGGTACGCAAGAGCGCGACGGTCAGGACGGTGCCTATGCGTATTCCAGAATCCGTTATCTTGATTTCGGATCAGAAACTGCCGCAGCATTCCCTAACCCGGCCAGTGACAGGATCTATCTTTCAAAGGAAGTGACAGATCATTTAAAATCGTTGCGTATTACCGACGCTGCCGGAAAAGTTGTTCTTGAAAAACACAAAATCACCGATAACGGCATCGCGGTCAGGGAGCTGCATCCGGGACTTTACCTGCTGCAATTGACCATGCAGGACGGCCGTATAAAAAGCGAAAAGGTGGCCGTAGCGCGTTGACCTTTTGTTCCTGGTTTGCGATTGGTCTGCATCAGATAGTAACCTGACAAGGACGAAATACCCCGTTAGCCACGCTGACGGGGTATTTCAAATTAATGCCTCACTTTGAAGCCTTTTATGCGACTTTCAATATTTCCTGCTCCACCCTTGCCAGAAATTTGGACCGGGATTTCAACGTGTCCATATCCTTGTGGGATGATAAATAAAAGATGCCCTCTTTACTGGGATCGTCCAGCAAATAAAATTTGTATCCGTATTTCACTTCTCCCGGCAACAGCTCCCCTCCTTTTACAGTGGGCAAAAACTGGTACAGTATAGCTCCATACTCCTTAAAAAATTCCGGGGTATACGGTGTGGTAAGGCGATCCAGGTCTAGTGGTTTAGACGCGTAATGTTGTATATATCTGGTTTTCATGACTGTACCCCTCCTTTTTCTTTAATCGACGGAAACAGTTGTTGTGCATTCCGGTCGAGGATGCGTTCTTTCGGGTTTTCAAGGCGGCTGCCATCAAAACCTTCTTCGTCTGTGACTTTCATCTTTTCAAGGTTCATAGTTGTTGATGATTTTATCGGAATTAATTGTTACTCATCGCAAGTCGACCTTCTGTAAAACTGCAAATTACAGGGTTAATCTTAATGCAGGATCGGTCAATTACCAAAGGCCTGAACGCAAAGGGTCAATTTTCACCCAATTTAAAAAATGGTTCCGAAACATACACTATAATTGATATTTTTATTATCAATATAATGATACAAATAAAATCATTTCATACAATGTAGTTGTCAGAATCAGGCAATTACCAGACGAGTCCAGGACTGCTACAACCGTAATACCCTTGAACATGTCGAGAAATGTCTACTGGGTTCTACACAACGATAAATATAGAAGTAGTTACATTTATACCGTAAAATTACTTCTAACTAATATCATTATTGTGACCTATCGTCTATGGAAAGTCTTCAAACTATCAGGAAAATCGATCTGATTGATCTTCAAACCAGGGCCATTGATTTGAATCAGAAGAGTAACCAGGTAAGGATGTTATCGAAGGATGAAATTTTCAACCTCATCGATGTGCACGAGCCTTATTATGCATTAAAAGATGTGACGGTTAGTGCTAACCATTTTGCCGCTTGCAGAATAGAGTCGGAACAACCTTTGGGAAAGGAAGTTTCGCCGATTGCTGCGTCGGAGGCAAGCAGACACATGGCGATTCTGGGTTCGCTGTGTTGTGCGATGGTAAATCCTGTCAAGCAAAAGCATTATTATCTTGCGTACCGCGGAACTTACACCAGGGCTGTTGATGAAGCCTACTGGACTGGAAATGAGCTCATTGTAACAGCTGAATGCATTTCCTTCGATAAAAGGAAGGCCACTGTCCGCGCTTGCCTGTTGAACCATCAGTATCAGCTCATTTGTGGAATAGACGTCAGCTACCATGTGATTCACCATGCAATATTCGAACGTCTTTATGCTAATGGCTACCAACAAATGCCGGATTTCGAGTTGAAAAACCCGTACCGCACTAAAAGCCGCCTTCTCGATGTCCAGCTTTCTGACTTGTGTGCCACGGCCTCGTTGGGTGAAATACGACGTGAAAATTGTTTAGGACACTTTCCCAACTTTCCGGCAATGCCTGTGGCAATCCTTTTGAGTGCCCTGCTGGATCTGGCAACCATTTACATACATCACGCCAAGGGCGACAAAACGTTGAATATGCTGGTCAAAGAGTTTACGCTACTGGCTGACAATCTCGCATTTTCGGGAGAAACCGTGACGTTATGTGTCAATCAGGAAGCCTACTCCGATAACAGGTTCAAGTTGCGTTGTCTGGCGAAATCAACCGATGGAAAAAGCGTCGGGGACATCACAGCGATCATAGAGAGTATTTAGAATGTAGATGGCGCAGTATGACATTCGCAGACCTTCCTGGGCTAATTTCCGGCAAGGCAGCCATACAAAATACTGTCACGAATTTTCTACAACAACGTAGTGCTTTTTAATACATCGCGGGAAGAAATGTTTCTATATCTTCATCTTTGAACCAAACCCCGCCCTGCCATATGGCAAACATTTATCCGACAGCACTATTTTCCGCGCTCAACCGGCTGCTTCTGCTCGTATTTCTATTCATTATCGGACCGGGAAAGATTGAATCCCGCGCTCAAATTACTGCTTCGGATTTTGTGACGACCTGGAAAACGGATATTCCGGGCGACGGCACAAGCAGCAATCAAATTAAGATCCCAGCCTTTGGAGAATACACTGTTTACTATGAGAGCATTCCAGCCGGTTCGGCCGGGACGTTGCCGGCTGCGGGTACTTTTATAGACCAGAATGTCATTACGTTACCCGCTGCCGGAACCTACCGCATAGCCATCAGGCCCACCGGCGCCGTCCCTTTCCATAGAATTGTCGCCGAAACCGGCAGTCTCCCAAAACTGCTGACCATTGAGCAATGGGGCAATGTGGTGTGGTCGTCAATGGAATCCGCTTATATCGGCTGCGCAAATTTGACCGCCATTTCAGCGACGGATGTTCCTATATTGAGTAGTGTAACCACTATGGAAAGCGCTTTTCAAGGCTGCGTTTTGTTAAACGAGGCGCCCGCCATGGACAATTGGGATGTGGGAGAAGTTACTAACATGGCTTATATGTTCCTCGGGGCTCAGCTATTCAATCAGCCTATTGGAAACTGGGACGTTAGCAGCGTCACAAATATGAACTTAATGTTCTCGGCCACCCAAGCCTTCAATCAGCCTATTGGAAACTGGGATGTGGGCAATGTTACTGATATGTCTTATATGTTCTGGAGCGCCTCTGCTTTCAATCAGCCGATCGGTAGCTGGAACGTAAGCGGCGTGACAGATATGCAACATATGTTCGACAGTGCAAACAATTTTAATCAACCTATTGGAAGCTGGGACGTCAGTAGTGTTACCGATATGAGGCAAATGTTCATTCAAGCCGCCGCATTCAATCAACCGATTGGTAACTGGAATGTCGGAAATGTAACCCGGATGGATGCCATGTTTAATAATGCTGACGCTTTCAATCAGCCTATCGGGGATTGGGACGTCAGTAAAGTTACCAACATGGGTTCCATGTTTGCGTTCAATCCTGTTTTCAATCAGCCGCTCGCTGATTGGGACGTGAGTAGTGTAACCAACATAGGTGGAATGTTCGGTGCTTCACCATTTAACCAGCCTATCGGCAACTGGGATGTCAGCAACGTAACCGAGATGGGTGCAATGTTTTATGCAAACCAGGTTTTCAATCAGCCTATCGGCGATTGGGACGTTAGTAGCGTCACTAATATGAGTAATATGTTTAAAAATGCTTCCGCTTTCAATCAGCCTATCGGCGATTGGGACGTTAGTAACGTCACTAATATGAGTAGTATGTTTGAAAATGCTTCCGCTTTCAATCAACCCATCGGGAATTGGGACGTTAGTAACGTGAACAACATGACTTCTATGCTCAGCAGTGCCGCGGGTTTTAATCAACCCATCGGGAATTGGAACGTCAGTAACGTGGACTATATGAGCAATATGTTCGCCTTTAATCCTACTTTCAATCAGCCTATCGATACCTGGGATGTTAGCAACGTAACCGAGATGAGCAGTATGTTTGAAAATGCTTCGGCTTTTAATCAACCGCTTGGCAACTGGACTTTAAATGCCTCCGTCGATATGTCGGGGATGTTAATAGGCAGCGGCCTGGATTGCTCAAATTACAGCAATACGCTCATTGGCTGGGCCGCGAATCCTGCTACTCCTCCCGGACGTGTCCTTGAGGCCGATGGGAAGACATATGGCCAGACGGCGGAGCTCGCACGGGACTATCTGATTACTACCAAATCCTGGACCATCACCGGCGACAGTCTTGACGCAACTTGCACCAGCATGCCGGTGACGCTGGTATCTTTTTCCGCTGCCAGGCAGGAGTCGTTCTCGTTGCTGACCTGGTCGACAACGGAGGAAACCAACAGCGACCGTTTTGATATCCAGCGCAGCACCGACGGCAAGGCCTGGCAGGTGGTCGGTAGTATCCCTTCGACCGGCGAAAGCAAGGTTTTGAAAAAATACCGTTTCGAAGATTACTCACCCGCAACGGGTATCAATTACTACCGTCTGAAAATGGTAGACCACGATGAAACTTTTGCGTACAGCCATATTGAGCGTGTAGATTTCAAAGGCCTGGCGGACTTCTATGTTTTTCCTAACCCGGCCACTGATAAACTGATGATCGGGAATCATGAAGAGGTGAACGAGATTTCCATCTACAATCAGGCAGGTCTGAAAGTCCTTAAAAGACGCAGCATCTCCGCACAAGGCATCGATGTAAGTAAACTGCTTCCCGGCTCATACACCATTTCTATTACCTTATCTGATGGCAGTCGGTATGCCGGCAAAGTTCAGGTAATGAAGTAAACGGGTGTGCGTTTTTTTTTTGACAAATTACATTCTTTAAAGGTAAGACTTTGACGGACGCATCGTAGAGGTGCGTGCTAAAAAGCTGTTTTTCTTCCAGACGTACCTCGCAGATCTGCTGACGCCCTTTTCTGACTCGTTAGTATCGAGCCGCATCCGTTTAATATTTTGATGTACATGGCAATGGCCTGCTTGCTGACGCCAAGCTCTCCCCTATCTGCGTGCCCCTCATACCACTTGTAAAAGCAGAAAAAGGGCAAGAAACTTCCCGAAACCAATCGTGTGAATCATGGAAATGAGACAGGATCTCCATTTATAATTTTTTATTCTTTTTACAGAACTGTTAAAAATTGGGTTTTAGTCCTCACCATACCTTTGTGATATAAACTGAACTACTATCCATACTCAAATCCGATTGACGATGACACAACACTTTTTAAAATCAATAAGTCTGGGCATTTTCGCAGCCGCGGTATTGTTTACGACGTCTTGCAAAGAAGAACTCATTCCGACAGAGGAATTATCAGCACAAACAGAAGCTGAAAACCGCAATGCAAAGCTCGGAATCCCGACTAAATTCGACGCCAACGAATTTGCAACTAAAATAGAAAACCTCCTGGAAGGCGAGGTTGGTTTTGGTTATGCCGTCTACAATAACGGCGAGGAGTTTTACCGGGCCAATGGCGGCGATGGCTTTGCCAGAAAGCATTTCGAGGGAAGTTTTCAGCTGCACGGTGCTATCGTGAAACAGGAGGTATTGACCACGACACAATACGTAACCGCTATTGCCACATTAAAAATTCTCAAAAAATACAATTTACCGGTTACTACAAAAGTATGGAACTATCTTCCCAAAAACTGGGTGCCCAGTTCTCAATTCAAGGAACTGGATTTTGAGCGACTGTTGGCACACAGAACGGGTCTCATTTATTATCCAAATCATTGGGATAAAGTTAAACTGACAGTTGAAGGGCCCGTTAATGAAAGTATATTTAATGCCAAAACAAAGCAAAATAACAACATCAACTATTTGCTTCTGGGAATCATACTTCCTTACGTGGAGGCGACTGAACTTAAAAAACAGGGTAATGCCGCCAAATGGAATGAATTGAATGCGACAGCGGAAAACTTCACGTTATATGGCGAGCATTATCGCAACATTGTACGCACCAATGTGTTCGTTCCTGCCGGACTTGACCATGCAACCGTGATCGATTGGCAAGCCTGGGGGCAAAATCCCTGGGGACAAATGGGCCCGATCAGCGCCAGCCTCTCTACGCAGGGCTACCCGACGAGAAACGGCGACGAGCCGGGAATCGACAAGACAATCGTTCGTTGGGACTGTGGTGCTACCGGCCTGTACCTGAGCGCTTCCCAATTTGGCAAACTCGCTTCGAAAGTTGCTAAAAATGAAGTTCTTCCCATCACCGAACTCAACCTGATGAAATCCAAGCTGCTTGGTTTTGATGGCAAACTTACGGGAACAAAAGGTAATTATTTTTACAAAAGCGGGGTCGGCTATAATTGCGAAACAATCTTTATCGACTTCGGTCCTGTGCAGGTAGCAGTCTTTGCCAATTCACCTCAGAGTGATATTTCAGATCCGACTGTGATCGCGCTGATGTACGAAAATTCGTTCGTACCACTTTAAACAGAATCTCACATAACGCAAAACTGCCCATTAAATACGGGCTCGTGTGCTGCGGACTGGTGCTAACAACAAGCCAGTTCGCAGCACATTCATTTTCCATGCCCGGCGGGTTGCTGCAAAAGGTTAAGATCGTAATGCAGTCCGGGGAGGCAAAACAGATCCAACCTTTCCCGGGCCAACGCTATCATAACGGTAATCTTTTTCTTGCTCACACCAGTAGCGTTTCTATTCTTTTTTACGACCTGCTTAAAAACAACTTAATCTGTTAGCAAAATGAAAACAAATCTTTCAAAGTGTCTCGCGTTCCTTTTTCTGGTTGTAATCTCCGTCTCTTTTTCCTGCAACAGGGAAAATAACATTTCCCCTGATCCGGATGGCGGGCCGCTGGTACAGACGAATGGTGCGGAGTATAGCAAACTAATGGCTGGTCGAGAGGCATTCGAGGGTACGCCGTTTGAAATTACAAAAATCACCCGGGAGGGAAACGCTTTAAAAATCGATGTGACCGGAGGCGGCGGTATCGACAATTATAAAATCGTTTGGGACGGCTCGCTGATGCTGTCCTATCCAATGCAAGCCCGGCTTGTGGTGGGATATAATACGCCCGACGGCGCCCAGGACAAGGCCATGCACGATTACACGCTCGAAGTGGACTTGCAAAAGTTATTTGGAGACACAGCCAATGCTTCCGAGGTTATCGTGCACGTAGCAAATGGTTCCAAAAAGCAAGATAAGGTGATTGATCCCAACGGAAGCACTTCCAATCCAAGATAACACCGCGTCCTTTTCCATCACATCATCCCTGCCGGCCCCGGCGCGTCCGGGGGCCGGCAACGTTATCTCTTATTGTGGAATGGCTATCTGATTGTACAACAAATGAAAAACATTGGATCGAGCGCTGTGCCAACCGGGAGCCCAAAGCGCAGCAATGGGTGTTCAGGCAATTTTTTGGTTTGGTAATGGGAATAAGCATCCGGTACCTGCCCAGTCAGGCCACCGCTCAGGAAGCCGTCAACGATTCTTTTCTAAAAATATTCGAACAGTTGCCCCGGCAGCTGGCGGGCCTGCATTCCTTCAGAGCATGGATGCGGGCGCTCGTCGTTCGAACAGCGATTGACTATTTCAGGAAAGAACGAAAAAACTACTTTGCGGCCAGCCTGGACGTTTATCATGACAGCTACATGGCCGCAGACGAGGTCGGCGACAGCCATTCAGTGGAGGAAATCCTGCGTTTGCTCGATAAACTTCCGCCGGTATGGAAAGTCGTATTCAATTTGTACGAGGTGGAAGGTTACAGCCACGAGGAAATCGGGAAAATGCTGGATATCTCGACCTCGTCTTCGAGGGTGTACCTGGCCAGGGGCAAAGAGTGCCTGCGAAAAATGATCACCATACAAAACGGTAGCCACTAAAATGTCCGATCACGAACCCGTAGGCAAGCGAATGCTTGGTCAGCTTCGCAACCATTCCGAACCTTATCGGCCGGATGCCTGGGCACATTTTGAGTCGTTCCGCGATGCCAGAAGCCGCAGAAAACGGAGGATGCTTTATTGGCTCAGCGCCGCGGCTTTGTTGGTAATCCTTGGATCTGCCTTGCTTACAACCCGCATTGCGGACCGGGGCACGCCGGCGAAATACCCCATTGCACGAAAGCAAATGAATGGCGGGCATTCAGGTAAGGCGCAAACCGTTCCGCCGGATAAAGCCACGTCAGGGCCGATACCTACAACAGAGCGTCATCAGCCAGTCAAACCAGAGCAAATACATTCAAAACCAGCAAAACAGTTCGCCAGCCCGTCTGAAATTGACAACGCAGCGCACGACCCACTAACGGCATATCCGTCTCCCGCAATAAGTAGTGAGTGGACGCCCGACCGGGTTCGTCAGGATTTGTTACGCTCGCGGCCTTTCAGTACGCTTCCTGCCCGATT
>Ga0157370_10009755_pt1 | contig 10193 bp, 8 predicted proteins | sample C35metaG_FD_113463 | JGI IMG/M metagenome (GOLD analysis project Ga0157370, IMG submission 113463) | Corn rhizosphere microbial communities from Kellogg Biological Station, Michigan, USA - C3-5 metaG | ecosystem: Host-associated > Plants > Roots > Rhizosphere > Soil | place: USA: Michigan... | reverse complement strand
CGGCGCTATCGCAAGGTGAAAGCCGGTCAATATGGATAGCGCCGGATAATCGACGGCTTGGCGGTTGTTGGATGGCTTGGCCCCGATATCGGCATTGCCCGGTAAAGGGGCCAAGTTTTTTTTCATAAACATTTTTTTACGTCAGCAAACCCGCTGGGGGCAGGAATGCCGCCACCGGGCTTTGGACGCTTCAGTTTCGGGTATTGCGCTGGCTCGGTTACAGAGGCGGTGCCGCTATGTCCTCATTATTCAGGTGCGGGCCGGGATCGAGGCTGTCGCGCGGGTTGCGAAGCCTTCGAGCCATGGATCATCCGCGCCGGCGATTCTCCTGGCGGCGCTCGGATTGCTCTCTTTCGCCGGCTCCTTGCAGATTATCCGGATCGGGCCGCCGGCGGATCGCTATCCGGCGTTCTCCCCCCCTTTTCAAATATTTTTGGCGGCTCGCCGGGTTTTCGGGCGAAGAAGGGCGAAACATGCGGATGACATTGGAGGGCGAGGTTGAATCAGCCATGATGGAGCCTCATAAAAATTTCAATAACGATGCAAAAATCCGGCCAGGCTGCCCCAATGATAAAGCTGCCCGGCGTGGTTTTCCTTCGAGTTTTCGAGAGTTTACGAAATGGTCCGGATCCGGCCCTCGCGTTGTCACGGATGCAATACCAAAAATAAAACGAGCCGGCAACGCCGCCCGGCTCATCGTCCTTTTTTTGTCAAGCCAGGGTGGTCCTCACATACTTGACAGGAGCCGGGACCGGCTTGGCGGGCAGCAGGCGGTTGTATTCCTCTTTCAACAGCGCGTACCCATCGCTGACGCGGGCCTCCAGCAGGGTGCGATCAAGGATGGCGATATGCCCGCGCCGGTACTGGATGGCTCCCGCCGCCTGAAGCAGCTGTGCGCACTGCGTCACGCTTTCGCGGCGGACACCCAGCATGTTGGCCACGAATTCGTGGGTCATGGGCAGGGAAGCGCCCGATGACCGATCCAGGCTCATCAGCAGGAAGCGGCACAACTGCTGCTCGATGGTATGACGATGCCCCGCTGCCGTCTGTTCGGTCTGGAGCAGCAATGCCTGGCTGAAGCGCAGCAGCAGTTGCTGGAGGGCGCCTCCCGACTCGAATGCCTTTTTCATGACAGCAGCCTTGATACGGTAGCCGTGGCCCGGGTTTTGCACGACAACGGTCGCCGGCGTGCTGTGGCAACCGAGCAGCAACGCCATGCCGGTGACGCCTTCGTTGCCAATCATCGAGACCTGGCGGGAGATGCCCGACTCCAGTTCGTACATGTGCGAAGCAATGCACGTCGTGGGAAAATAAAGATAAGTGATCCGGACGTTAGGCTCATAGATTACCTGGCCCAGCGGTAAATCCACCCACTCAAGGAATGGCAGCAGGCGCGTATATTCTTCGACCGGGAGTGCGCTCAGGATCTGGTTCTGCTTCGGGCTATGCGGAATAGACATTTTGCCTCCTTTTTTGACGATTGTTACGGGACATGCATAAAAGGCCGATCAGCCAGCGAGACAGCCTGGTATTTAACTCAGCAATAATTCACCGGGCCATAGTTAAAAGCTCAGCAATAATCATGCCATAATAATATATTATAGGAATCAGTTGCTTAATTAAAACATCCGTCGGCGATTGTCGCCTGAAGGAGACAACGGCAAAGCTGTTCGTCCAAGTCCATGTAGCTTATAGGGTTTTTTGTCTCCGTTTGGCTACATCCCCATTAAACCTGAATCCGGCAGTTGACCACTCGGCCTCCCCCGGGGGAAGCTCCCGCATCGTTTTGGCGGTCAGGAATGTCCCTCCGGCGAAGCCGTGGCCCCGACGGAGGTTTTACCCTTTTCCCCCGAGTCTCCTTCCTCTTTTGCGGCTTCATCCTGGCGGCCCAAAAGCCGCAGTGCAGCGGCGATCACCCGCTCGGCGGTGAAGCCGAGCCGTTTCATGACTTCTTCGCCCGGTGCCGATGCGCCAAACCGGTCGATGCCGATGATGGTCCCCTCGTCGCCCGCGAATCGTTCCCATCCCAATGTCGCGCCCGCTTCCACGGTGACCCGTTTCCGCACGTCGGGCGGCAGTACCTGCTGGCGGTAGCCGCTTTCCTGCTCCGCAAACAGCTTCCAGCTCGGCAGGCTGACCACGCGGGCACGGACATTCAGTTCCTTCAACCGGGCCTGCGCCTTGACGCACAGATCGACTTCCGAGCCGGTTCCGATCAGCAGGATCTCGGGTGCGCCGCCCTCGGCCTCGGAAAGGATATACCCCCCGCGCGCCACCCCTGCATCGCGTGCGCGGGAGCGGTCCAGTATGGCAACATTCTGGCGCGTCAATGCCAGCAGGGTAGGCGAATTCCGCTGCACGGCGACTGCCCACGCTTCCGCGGCCTCGTTCGCGTCGGCCGGGCGGATAACGGTCAAGCCGGGAATCGCCCGCAGGCCGGCCAAGTGCCCGATCGGCTCGTGCGTCGGCCCATCCTCCCCCACGGCGATGCTGTCGTGCGTAAAAACGTAAATCACGTGCAGGCCCATGATCGCGCCCAAGCGTATCGCCGGTTTCATGTAATCGGAGAATACGAAGAACGTCGCGCTGAAGGGGAGGATGCCGCCGTGCGCGGCCATGCCGTTGACGGCTGCGCCCATCGCATGCTCGCGCACGCCGAAGGCGATATTGCGGCCTGCATAGCCCCACGTGCCGCCGACCGCGCCCTCGACGCCCGGCGCCTCTTCCGGCGGCTGGAAATCGCCCTGTTCTTTCAAAGCCGTGTTGGTGGAGGGGTTCAAGTCGGCGGAGCCGCCAATGATATTCGGAATGCGCTGCGCGAGTGCGTTCAATACCTGCCCGGCGGCCACGCGTGTGGAGACCGGTTTGTCGCCAGGTTTCCATTGCGGCAGGTGTGCGGTAATGTCCGGGGGAAACTGGCCGCTCATGACCTGGTCCCATTCGGCGGCTTCCGCCGGAAAGGCCGCCCGATAGGCATCGAAGCGCTGCTGCCAAGCCTGCTGCGCCTCCTCTCCGCGCCCGATAGCCTGCCGGAAGTGCGCAATCGCCTCGGGCGGAAGGAAGAATGAATCGGTCGTCGGCCACCCCAGCGCCTTCTTGGTGGCCGCCACTTCCTCCACGCCCAGGGGCGAGCCGTGGGCATGAAAACTGTCCTGCTTATGCGGGCTGCCATAGCCGATGTGCGTCCGCACCAGCAGGAGCGAAGGGCGGCTATTTTCGTCCTGGGCCTCCCGCAGGGCGGCGGCCACGTCCTCGGTATCGTTGCCGTCAGGCACCTTGCGGGTATGCCATCCATAGGCATCGAAGCGCAGCGCCACGTCTTCGGTGAACGTGAGCGCCGTTCCGCCGGCGAGCGATACGTGGTTTTGATCGTAGAGATAGATCAATTTCCCCAGGCGAAGATGCCCGGCGAGCGAAGCGGCTTCCGCGGCCACGCCTTCCATCAGGTCGCCGTCGGAGACGAGCCCATAAGTATAGTGGTCGACCAGCTTATGTCCGGGGCGGTTATACCGGGCCCCGAGCCATGCCTCGGCGATCGCCATGCCGACGCCGTTGCCGAAGCCCTGCCCGAGCGGTCCGGTGGTGACCTCGACGCCGGGCGTATGTCCCCGCTCGGGATGGCCCGGCGTATGGCTGCCCCACTGGCGAAAACGCTTGATCTCGTCCAGCGGCAGGTCGTAGCCGGTGAGGTGCAACAGGCTGTACAGGAGCATGGAGCCGTGCCCGGCGGAGAGCACGAAGCGGTCGCGGTCCGGCCACAGCGGATCTTGCGGGTTGTACTTGAGGAAACGCGTCCAGAGCACATAGGCCATCGCCGCCGCCCCCATGGGGAGCCCCGGATGCCCGGAGTCGGCCTTCTGGACAGCATCGATGGACAGGATTCGAATGGTATTGATGCATAATTCGTCCAGCTTCCTGTCTGCTACCGCCGGTTCGCTGCTTTCATTCGTCTTCATTCTTTTTTCTCCTTGTTCGGATCTCTCGTTTAACCGCTAAATCTTTATTCCGGCTTCCAGCCTGGTCCATTCCGGGCTGACGCATGAGACGAGCGAAAAACGTATCCTTCTTCCGCATGCGGGATTAACCTGTATTTTTGGTGGCCTCGGCCGCTGCCTTCGGCAAGCTGCGCAGAGGTGTCTCTCCACAGCAGCTTCTTTCGGGGCAGGGAACACGTCTTACGCAAGCCGCGCAAGGCTCAAAATATCCTATCTCATCCCGCTGAATAGTTATGTGCGGTTGTGCACAGGAAGGCGTGTACGGTTGTGCACAGGGAAAGCGGTCAAGAATGGGCTCCTCGCCTTCGTATAAAAGTAAAGGCAGGATATGTTATACCTGCCGGGAGGAAACGGAAACAGGCCTGCCCACTCATGGGCTGCGCTCCCGCCGGATTCATCCTAAGTGGCTTACCGAACAGAACCCTGAAATTTCCGGGATTAGTGTTACGGTTGCAACTGCTGAGGTTGTGGTTTGCAAACAAGCTGACAGTAATTCATCGATCGATTTTCAACAGCGGAGGTTATGATGCAGACAATTCACCGCACGACAGGCAGGCGTAAAGCCTGCTGGATCTCGACATCAAAAACAGAAAAAGATGCGATCAAATTATTGATGGAGGATCATGCCAGGGTTAAGGATATATTCAGGAAGTTCGAAAACTCCAGCAAAAGAAAAGACACTGAAGAAAAAGAAGAGATGGTGGATGAGATCTGCAGGGAACTTGCGCTGCACATGCAATTGGAAGAAGAAATATTTTATCCGGCTGCCCGCGAGTCCATCAAAGACGGCAGTTTGATGAACGAGGCAATGGTTGAGCGCTCATCCGCAAAGGAGTTGATCCTGGAAATTCAGTCCATGAATGCTTCCGACCCCATGTACGAAGCAACGGTGGCTATGTTGAATGAATATGTCAGGCATCATATAGAAGAGGAGGAAAGCAAGATATTTCCCGAAATAAAGAAATCAAAAATTGATCTGGTTGAGATAGGTTCTGATATAACGGTATGCAAAGGGCTCCTGGCGCAGGAGTGGATTTGACCGGGACGATCCGGAATAGAAGCTGAAAGGTAAACCTTGACGAAGTAATGATCCCGGATGTCCGCACGATCATTTTGAAAGGCGGCATCCGGGAGCGGAAGGGTGAGTCAGTCTCCGGCCGCATTAACTGAATTTATCATCATGCCTGCCCATCACCACCCGTTGGCCCGTAACGGCGATTCTTTATTCATTATGTCTGATAAGCAATCCTATGATTTCAATTACGCCGCGCAGCCATGGAACCTGGAATCGAGCATTGCAGGATGGTCTGGTTTCGGGTACCGTGGCGAGCGTTGTTTCAACCGTTTCCCTTGCGATCCTGGGAAAGGCGGAACTGGATAAGGCGGCTGCGCCCATCAATGGTCCGAGCCAATGGGTATGGGGAAAACACGCACCTTACGAAAATCGCTTCAGTCTTCGCTATACGGTTACGGGTTATGCCATACACCACGCGGCATCCATCTTTTGGGCGAGTCTGTACGAAAAACTTCGCCAGCGCCTGGGTCCGCCTCCTGACAGAACCGCCCCGATGGCCTCCGCTATCGTCATCACCGCCACGGCTTACGCGGTCGACTTTCACGTCATACCGAAACGGTTGACGCCCGGATTTGAACACCGCCTGTCGAAACGTTCCTTGCAAATGGTTTATGGAGCTTTTGCCATTGGATTAGCTGCCGTCGCTTTAATGGATCGTGATGGCAAGGCACCCATGCCAAAGCGCCCAGGCCGATGAAGCGGGTATCGGCATAAGGGCGCGAGGCTCCCTTTTTTATGTGAATAGGGTAGTCTTTCGGCAAGACGGGATGGGATGGAGTCAACCCTGAGGGCCTTTTAGCGCGCCCTGATATTCCCGCTTTCATCCGAAATGACGACTTCCACGCGGCGGTTCAACTGCCGGCCTGCCTCGGAGCTGTTGGTGGCGACCGGAAAGCGTCTTCCATAACCCCGTGTTGTGATGCGATCGGCACTGACGCCCAGGCCTGCAAGCGTATCGCGTACCGATTCGGCACGGCGTTCGGAAAGCTCCTGGTTGTAGCCGGCCGTGCCCGTACTGTCGGTAAATCCCTCGATGGAAACCGTGCGCTGGGGATTATCCTTGAGAACGTCGGCGAGTTTTTGCATTTCCCGGACGCCGCCGGATTTGAGCTGGGCCTGGTTGGTGTCGAACAGCACATCGCCAAGCGTAATGACCAATCCCCGCTTCGTCGGCCGGGCATTGAGCGCCTTGAGCTGCATTTCGAGCTCTTGGGCCCGCGCTTCCGCGCTCTGCGCCTGGCGCTGGGATTTGTCCGCCTCGACTGTTCTGCTCGCAAGCCGGATCTTGTCGCGCTCCGCCTCGGACTGGGAAACGGCTGCTTCCGCAGCTTTGCGCTTTGCGGTTTCCTGGGCGATCGCCACCCGCTGTTGCGCGACATAAGCCAAGTGGTCCACCGTGGCAGGATCTTTCCGTTGAGACCAGGCATCGTTGGCCTTGGCGAGCGCATCGTCAGCCTGTTTCAGTTCCAGGGCGGCAAGGTTGACAACCTGCGGATTGCTCTGAGCATCGCTATAGCTGCTGCGGGCGTCATCCAGGCGCGGATTCCGGTCCGGCGCCGCGCAACTGGCCAGAAGCGCCATCATGGCGATAAGCGATAGGGGCAATAATTTATTCTTTTTCATGGGATAAGTCTCCTCTGATGGTTCATTTTGCGGTGCGGTTCATTTCATCCTGCAGCGTGCGGTTGCTGTCCCGCAATGCGTCCGCGGCCTGCTGCGCTTTCGCCGCGCGGGCTTTGGCACCGGCGAGTTGGGCATTCAGCTGTGCATTTTCGCCCAGCCTGATGGCACTTTTATAATTGCGGGCCGATGACGCCTTTTCCGCGGCATCCAGGTTTTCCTGCGCGGATTTGAATTCCACCGGCGCCAGGTCGGGTGCGCCTGCGCTCACCGCGTCGGCGACTGCGGTTTTCGCCACCGCAAGCTGCGATGCGACATCTCTTTTTTCGGTGGTTGCACACCCCGCTGTGAACGCAGCGGCAAATACAGCCACACAGAGTGTTTGAAACCCCCTATGCATTAAAGTATTTTTCATTTTTATCCTCTGAAAGGTAACGTTGATAATGGTGAGCCGGTGCTGCTGAATCGGCAGGAGATGCATGAGATAAGTGGAAGCTCATGAAATAAGCATACCTTGGCTCCAGGAGTTCGTCCGTCTGCTAGCGCACTAAACTTGGTAGTGAGCCGTGAGGCAAATGCGGATTTCCCGGATGCCCGGGCGGAGGTCCTCAAGCGAAATATGTTAAGCTTGTAATTTTTACGCCTGCCATTGGATTGCTGGCCGAATCGATCAGGACGGTACGATTCGGGTGGCCGGATTCCCGACTCGGCTTTCCGAGGTAGCTGCCCATCCCGTCCGCTGCCCATCCTGCTATAAATCAATTCCGACGGAAATACGCTTCAATGACCGATCTTTTCCTTTCTTTGACGGGAGCCGAGGCGCAACCCGTGCTGATCGCAATAACGCATTTATGAATTGGCCGCGGGATGCGTTCGCTTCATATAAGCGATGCGGGATTCAACACGCGAACCGTTACTGGTCCCATCCCGTCCTCATGTCGCTTTGATGCGTTCCTCGAAGGGAAGCCGAATTGACTGGCATAAGCGGGAGAAACTTCTGCCGGAACAGAAAAAGATAAGGATCCGCGTGATAAGATTGTTTCCTTATCAAACACCTCAAAGGATCCCATGAAGCACTACGAAGACAAGGCGCACGAAGTACTTATCGCTTTTATCAGCAACCAGTCGAATCTTTTTGCGGCAATGCATCCGTCCAGGATGACGGGGGAAGCGGTCGCCGAGTTTTGCATTGCCTTTACCCACAAATACTCCGAACATCTGGAAAAGCTTGGCACAGCCCAGGCTGCCGAGGAATCGGCCCCGGCTTCTTGAACAAGGGCGTCAGGAGAGCCGGCTGCTTTCCCATCAGATTACGCTTAGCTGACCCGGCCTGCAAAAATGCCTCGCCGATTCCATCAATGCCCGGACATAACGGTAACCCAGACCGATAGCGTCCGTACCGGCGCCACATTCTTTTCCCAGGGCCGTCTTAACATGAATCGCACTTCGGACCTTCCCGGTGACAGGGCTTCGATGACGAATGTGTGCTCGACGCTGGATGTCTGCAGCAGGGCAGGGTGCGGAGCGCTGGCGGGCGGGGGCGGCAGCAGCGACGCGCGCACGAAAATCACGCCCGGCGGCCCCTTAACCTCGAACCCCCAGGCGTATCCCGCGCTGCCGAGACCGCCGATGACCACATGATGCGCGTCGCCAGTGCGCAATGTTATTTCAGGCAGTGCTTCCAAACACCGGTCCTTCGTGCCAACCGGCCCCATCACGCCAATAATGCTGAAGCTGGTTATCGGTGCGAAGCACGATGACCTCCAGGTTGAAGCCGTAGCTTCCTTCGATCAGCGAAACCACGGCCAGGATGTCGTGGCCGAAAGTTGCGCTTTGCCGCCACAGCAGGTCAGACTGGTTGCGCCACCAGTGTTGCACGCTCCCACCTGTTGCCACGCACAGCTCGAAGTTGCCGACGGCTTTTTCATTGCCGGCACCGTAAGAACCCTCGATCATGCAGGGCGGGCTGCCAATGCCGCTGCCGAATTCGGGCCCGGCATTCCAGACCATGCCATGATCGTTGTCGCGCCACCAGTGCTGCATCTTGCCGGAAGCCAGCACGCATACCAGCTCGAAATTGCCCTGCGTGCCGTAGTGGCTCTGTATCAGGCTTGCGCCGCTGTAGGCGACGTTGCTGCCGAACTTGACGCCGACGTGCCAGCCTCCGCCGTCCCGCCAGCAGTGGGTGAGCTTGCTGTCCTTGGTCAGCACCACGACCTCGAAGTTGCCCGGCGCGTTGTAGTTGCCCTGGATGAAACCGGGGACGCCTACCGCATCGCTGGGACCGAAAACCCCTCCATCGTGCCATGGCCCTCCGGGTTGCTGGAACCACCAGTGATGGAGCCGGTGAGTCGTGGTCAGATGCACCGACTCGAAGTTGCGGTTGTAGGTGGTTGAAATGAACGTGGGGCAAACGGCGGCGTCATTGCCGAAAGCAGGTCCTTTGTGCCACGGGAACCCGGGGGCGCCGTTATCCCGCCACCAATGCTGGATCGCGCCGCCGGGGCTGGTGGCCAGCAGCTCGAAGTTGCGGTGTGTGGCGCCATTCCCGCTTTCCAGCATGCCGCCATTGTGCTGGCGCCGCTTCGTCCAGGGGTCTGGATTGACGCCGGTAAGGCCGATCTTGGCGCTGCTGTCGATGTCGACTTCGCCGTAGCCGATTTTGCCGAATCCGCCGTCGCCCCAGCCGGTGCCCCAGGAATTCTTCACGATCCAGCAATTCAGCGTATCGTCATAACCCACGACAAGCATGATATGGCCGCCCTCCACCTTGTTGGGATTGCCGCCTACTGTGGCCTGCTTATGGTAGACACCCGAGCCGTAGTAGAAAAAGTCGGTCCAGACGGTCAGCCCGCACACCAGCGGTCCCACCGTATCCAGCCATGTTTTCTGGTCGGAGACGCTGCCCACATGGGTGTAGGCCGGGATCCTGGCAGAACGGCCCGACCGGTCGGCAGTGGGCGTATAGGCCACGGCGTCGTACGGCGCGCCGCCCGTGCCGCCGCAGCCCGAGCAGCCGGACGCAGTGACGGGCCAGGCGAAACATCCGGGATCGGCCAGGCTATTGCTTTTTATCCAGTCCAGGGCGTTTTCCGCATTGCCGCACTGGCAGCAGGTCGCATGCATCCCCTTGTGCCCATCGCCTTCGGAATACCAGGGCCAGACGCAGTGTTCGATGCGCACCATCGACTCGACCAGCGCCACCGAGGCGAACAGCCAGCAGGCTTCGCAGCCGTTCTGATCGCGTATGGCCGTGATCCAGGGCCAGCCCCACCGGTTGCGCCAGTCGACGATGGAAAGTCCGAGGCCGCCCGCGAGGACGGCACCTTCGCCCGCGAGCAGCCCCTGCACGGAGCCGATGCGCAGTTCCGGCCGGATAGCCGTTGCCTGGAGAAATCCGTGGGCAATGCGGCGGTCAAGCAGGAATGGATTATTGGCGGGCCCGGCCAGCAGGGTTTTAAAATCAAGTGCCCTGATTCTCTTTGCCGGGCCAAAATTTTCGG
>Ga0157370_10009754_pt1 | contig 10195 bp, 6 predicted proteins | sample C35metaG_FD_113463 | JGI IMG/M metagenome (GOLD analysis project Ga0157370, IMG submission 113463) | Corn rhizosphere microbial communities from Kellogg Biological Station, Michigan, USA - C3-5 metaG | ecosystem: Host-associated > Plants > Roots > Rhizosphere > Soil | place: USA: Michigan... | reverse complement strand
TCTGGAAGTCTGGAAAAAGAATGGCTGGGCACTTGCAGGATTATATCAAGCCCTTTTAAAGCAAGGCAAAAGCAATCAGGCAGAAAAAACAAAAGTTGCTCTGGACAAAGCTTGGCAACATGCTGATTTTACACTTACTTCTTCATCAGAGATAATGCAATAAATCCTGGATAATAAGATAATCCATTAAAACAATGAAATTGTCCATTTGCTTTAATGATGGTTCCTGTATGTTTGTTTTTATTGTTAAATAAGGGATTTTCAATAGTTTATAACGCATAAAGGCCATTTAGGATAGCTGACATCTTTTATATCACCCTGAATTTGATTTTTACATAACACCAAGAAATGGCAATCAGATCCCTTCCGAATGAAAAGGAATTGCTGCAAAAAATAGCAGAAGGGAATGATCTTGCATTTGCTGAACTATTTCGGGCATACCATAAGCATTTAGCTAAATATGTCTACACTCTGCTCGAGTCAGTAGAAATGTGTGAGGAGATAGTACAGGATGTATTTGTGAAGATATGGGAGAACAGAGCAACCTTACCACAACTTGATAAATTCACATCTTATCTTTTTATCCTTACAAGAAATTATACGGTGAGTTGTATCCGGAAAATGATACAGGACAAAAAGCAGAATCAGTTTTATGCTGATGATATGCTGCATTTTAATACTGGCGAGGATATTTTTACCCTGGATAAGGAATATCAGGATGTACTTAGTCGGGCTGTAGCTCAACTGCCACCCTCTCAGCAAAAAGTATTGCAACTCCGCCAGCAGGGACTCAAGACAAGGGAAATTGCTGAAAATATGGGGATATCAACAGATTCAGTGAAAAAATACCAACAATGGGCAGCACATTCAGTATCAAAATTTCTGAAATCTCATGCTGCATTAAGCATACTGTTTACGCTTATAAATAAATAAAATAATTTATTTAAAATTTCTATATCCCGATTTTGATATTCATGCGTCTTTAGTGTTAGATCAACTGGAATCACTTTGTAGATCTTAACCAAATGATATGACCATAAGCACGAGACTGAAATTTTTATTTGAACGCCAACTTTTACATCAAAATTCTGCTGCGGAAAAAAATGAACTGCTATTGTTAATGTCCGATCCGGCAAATGAAGAATTGGTCAAAAATCTGCTTAATAATTACTGGGAAAAATTTGACGAGGATGCTGCCGGACCAGATACTATTTTTCAATATGGACAAGGTGAAGAAATACTGGACAGATTGTTACAGGAACACGTATATCCAACCCAAAGGTCAGTTCGAAAATTAACGATGTGGATGAAAGTCGGGCTAACGGCAGCCGTAATGGCTATTTTTTTTGGTGCTGGCTTATTTTATTTTTCTAATAAAAATATAGATAGCGAGCAATCAGCATCATTAACTGCTGATATTGCCCCAGGCAAAATAGGCGCTACACTAACTCTGGCAAACGGAAAGAGGATCAGACTATCAGATGCTGTAAATGGAGAGCTGGCTAAGGAGGCAGGTGTTAGTATTGTAAAATCTAAAGACGGGCAGCTAATCTATAAGATAACAGAAACTGCGGAGTCTAATAAATTGAATACCCTTTCTACCACTAATGGAGAAACCTATCAGGTACGTCTGCCCGATGGCTCTCAGGTATGGCTTAATTCAGCTTCAAGCATTACCTATACAACTACTTTGCTCGAAAAAGGTAAGCGGATTGTGAGGCTTAAGGGAGAAGGCTATTTCGAAGTTTCTAAAGACAAACAACATCCTTTTGTTGTTAAAACCAACAATCAGGAAGTAGAGGTGTTGGGTACACATTTCAATGTAAACGCTTACGAAGATGAACCTGCTGTTAAAACCACATTATTGGAAGGCAGAGTTAAGGTAAATGGAGTAAATGGTACAGAGAAAATGCTTAAACCCGGACAACAGGCTGCTTTAACCAGTGATGGAAAACTTGATGTTTCGGAGGTTAGTACTGATGTAGCAGTTGCATGGAAGAACAAGCAGTTTATGTTTGAAAGCGATGATATTGAAACCATCATGCGGATGATTGAGCGCTGGTATGATGTTGAAATTGAATATACCGGCCAAAAAACCGATGAAAGATTTGGTGGAGGCGTCTCCAGATTTGACAAAGTATCTAAAGTTTTAAAATCCCTTGAAAGTACCGGAAAAGTACATTTCAAAATTCAGGGGAGAAAAATATATGTTTCTAAATAAACACGCTCAAGCTGAGATAATTAATAGAATGATTCACTAAACAAAGAAAAATGAAGAGATAATCAAGACGAAAAATCAGGCCTGGAGGCCGTTGATATACCTAACTAAAAAACCAGAAGCAAAATTAAAGCTTCTGGTCCTGAGTCTGGTACATGTAAATTATTAATAAACTGTTGTTGCAGATGCCCCACGATTCGAAGCACAGGGAATCTTGCAAAAGAACCAAACTATAAACCAAATGTATAAAAAATATACTATTAAACGTGGTATGCTTAATCCGCATATCGTTAAAATACTGTTAATTATGCGAATAACCACCGCGATATTAATTGTTGCATTCATGCAAGTCAGTGCTGCTGGTCTTGCACAAAAAATCACGCTTTCTAAATCTAATGTGTCCCTAAAAGCTGTCCTGAAGGAAATTCGTCAGCAAAGCGGATACAATTTTCTATATACAGACAATATCCTGAAAGGGGCCAGACCAGTTAATGTTAAGGTCAATGGAGTCGATATTCAGGAAGCCCTCAAACAGATTTTTAATGACCAAACCTTAACTTATAGTATTAATGAAAATACAATCACAATACATGAGAAAATAGGTTTAAATTCTAATGCAGGCATTTCTATCAGAAGAGAGATTATTAAGGGGCGGGTTTTAGATGAAAAAGGAAATCCAATACCGGGTGTAAGTGTTTCGGTTAAGGGAACTACCAATGGTACCTCAACGGATATGAATGGTAACTTTTCCATATCGGCAGTAAAGGGCGAGGAGCTTATTGTTTCAGCAATTGGCTATAGCATCCAGACCATAACAATAGGAAAGGAAACAGAATTAAGCATTGTGCTTAAAGAAAGCGAAGCGAAGTTAGAAGAAGTAGTCGTGGTTGGTTATGGCACACAAAAAAAGAAGGAATTAACAACTGCAGTGTCTGCTATAAATAGTAAGGAAATACTGCAAAGCCAGTCTTTTTCAGTTTCAAATGCTCTGGCAGGTCGGGTACCGGGATTAATTGTAAACCAACGCAGTTCAAGGCCTGGTAATGATGCGGCATCAATATTCATTAGAGGTGCAAGCACAACAGGAAATACAGCTGCATTAATTGTAGTGGATGGTGTGGCCAACCGTGATGGAATATCAAGAATTGACCCTAACGATATAGAAACAATTTCTGTGTTAAAGGACGCTTCGGCGGCAGTTTACGGGGCTCAGTCTGCCAATGGTGTAATACTTATTACTACCAAACGCGGTAAAACTGGCAAGCCTACAGTTAACTACTCCTTTAATCACGGAGTAGTTAGCCCTACACGTTACATGAGGATGAGCAGCGCTGCAGATTTTGTGAAAGGGATAAATGATTTGGACAGACAGGCTGGAAGAGCATCAACCTATACGGCACAGCAGGTAACAGATTATGTGAATGGGGTTTTACCAAGTACCGATTGGTTAAGAGCAACTCAAAAATCCAATTTTGATCAGGACAGGCATAACCTCAGCGTTAGCGGAGGAACTGAAGCAGTAAAGTATTTTCTTTCATTAGGAACAGGAACGCAGGGTACTATAAATGTTGGAGATAAAACATCAAAATACACGCAGTATAACTTCAGATCAAATATTGATGCAGAGGTAACAAAAAACTTTAGTGTGGGCCTTGATCTGGCAGGAAGAAAACAAAACACAAACTTCCTTGGGGTTAGCGATGGAGAGCTATTTAGCTGGAGTGTTCTGGGGCCTCCGGTATTACCAGCTACAATTTTAGGCGGATACCCGGCTTCCGGCCGAGGAAATAATAACCCTCTTGCTGTAGTATCAGGAGATTCCTATAATAAAACAGAGAATTTTCTTCTTAATGGAACATTAAAGGCAAAATACAAAATACCGGGAGTAACTGGTTTGTCAGTAGATGGTTTTTTTGCACTGGATCAGGGACAGAATTTTCAAAAAGTATGGCAACAGCCCTGGACTTTTTATGTTGAAGAAAAAGGAGTAGCTGTTCCACGAACCAGGCCAAACCCACCTTCACTTGCTGAGAATATCAGCAAAAACCAATCGATCACAAAAAATGTGAAGCTTAATTACGAAAGAGAGTTTGATAAACATGCTGTTTCTGCATTTGTTTCCTTCGAACAAAATCAAACGAATAATCAAAGTGTATCGGCATCAAGAGTTGGATTTGTATCGCCTGTAATTGATCAGCTTTTTGCAGGTAGTCCAATAAAAGATAACCAAAGCAATAATGGCAGTGCTGGTGATGGGGCCCGTCAGAACTACCTTGGTCGTATTTCTTATGCTTATGCTAAGAAATATCTGGCGCAGTTCTATATTGGCGTTAACGGGTCGCAGATTTTCCCTGAAGGTAAACGCTTTGGAAATTTCCCCGGAGGTTCATTAGGATGGGTAATATCTGAAGAACAGTTTATGGAAAACGTAAACCTGGTTAATTCTTTAAAAGTAAGGGCATCGTATGGTATATTGGGTAATGATAGGGTAGGACAGTACCAGTACCTGAACGTGTATAACTTTGGAAGTGGATATGTGTTTAATGGCAGCGACGTATCTGCATTGAATCCGGGTGTTGTAGCTAATCCGAACATTACATGGGAAAAGAAAAAGAGTTTTGATATTGGTTTGGATGCAACTATACTTAACAATAGCCTTTCGTTTACTATTGATTACTTCAAAAGCCGAACTTCAGACATTTTAGCCAGAAGAAATGCTACTGTCCCAAATTATACCGGCTTAACTTTACCAAATGAAAACATTGGTATTGTAGATAACGAAGGTATTGATGGCGAGGTAAATTATAATAAAATGCTTGGGAAAGTGCGTTTTAATGTAGGTGGTAATTTTACCTATGCTAAAAACAAGATAGTTTTTGTGGATGAAGTAACACCGGCAGTACCTTATCAAAACAGTACAGGCCGACCAATTGGAACCCAGTTTTTGTATAAGGTAAAGGGTGTATACCGTACGGCCGATGATCTGAATAAATATCCTGGCCTTGCCGGTAAAAGAATAGGAGATCTGATCTATGAAGATGTAAGCGGAGATGGGATAATCAACGGAGACGACAGGTATCCTATAGAAAGAAATGCCACCCCACAGATCCAATATGGTTTTAATCTGGGACTTCAGTATGCTAATTTTGACTTTGTTGCACAGTTTCAGGGCCAGGCACGGGCTGTTCAGTATTTTGGGTACTTATTTGACAATACGAACAATGCGCCTGAGTATTTCGTGAAAAATGCGTGGACTCCGGATAACATAAATGCACCCCTGCCTAGTGTAGGAAGAAGCACTGCCACTAACGATCTTTTTCTTAGAGATGTTTCGTTCCTCAGATTAAAGAATGTAGAGTTGGGCTATAATTTTCCAAAGAGCTTGCTTTCTAAAATAGGACTTCAATCTACAAGATTGTTTGTGAACGGTTATAACCTGCTCATGTTTGATAAACTGAAAAAGGATGGCTTGGGTGACCCTGAAAACGTAGACAGCAGGGGTTTTGTATTTCCTCAAACAAAGATTATATCGCTTGGTTTAAATGCAACTTTTTAATCTTAATTAATATTTATAATAATGAAACAATATATATATAAACAAGTTGGATTAAAGTTTTTTTCAGCTATGTTATTAACAGCTGTGCTAATTACAGGCTGTAAAAAAGCACTAGACCTTGAGCCTTTGGATTCATTTAGTGATAAAAGTGTTTTTAGCGATGCCGCAACATTAAATCTTTTTGTAAATGGTACTTACAGATACCTAAGGCAACCGTTTAGTGCTCAGGAAGGGCTTACAGAAGGTATGACTGATAATGCCTACTCACGTTATGTAGATGCTCATCAGGCGTACACCGCCGGTGAGATAGTTAGGGACAATGGAGAGGGAATGACCCGTGGGTTGTGGAGCAATGCTTTTACCGCAATAAGAAGAACAAATTTGTTTTTGGAACAGGCCGCAAACAGTCCTATAGATGCCAGTACAATTACCAAACTTGGCGCTGATATGCGATTTATAAGAGCATTTGAATATTTCGATCTTATGAAATTTTATGGCGGTGTACCAATTGTTACCTCTACTTTTCAGTTAGATGCTAAAAACTTTGATGTAAGCAGAAACAGCATTGAAGAAGTAACAGCATTTATTGTAAAAGAATGCAACGAAATTATACCTGTTTTACCGGCTTTTGCAACAGCAGAAAAAGGAAAAGCTACTAAAGAGGCGGCTATGGCACTAAAAGCACGGACATTGCTATATGCAGCAAGCCCATTGTTTAATCCAACCAACGATAAAAGTAAATGGGAAGCAGCCAGAGATGCCAATAAAGCGGTAATGGATTTACCTGGATTTAATATCCTTAAAAATGGTACCGCCGAACAGTATTTTAATACTTTTAATGGTAAAGACCAATCAGAAATTATTTTTGCACGCTATTTCACAGCGGCCAACTCTCAATCTGAAAATAGTGCTGGCGAGGGTGCCAATTTCTGGCTTTTCCCCAACTCATTTAATGCATGGTCTGCGGTTGCTCCAACCCAGGATATTATAGATAGTTATGAGATGAGTAACGGAAAGCTACCTGCAGAAGCCGGTTCGGGTTATGATCCTCAAAATCCTTATGTAAACAGAGAACCAAGATTTTATGCTAATTTTCTTTTTAACGGAGCAGTTTATACCGATCCATACACTACAAAAAGCACTCGCCAGCTTCAGTACTATAGAGATAAAAACAACCCTGCAAATGCGAGTTTAAACGGGCATGAATCGCGTGGCGCGGTATTTTATGCTGATGGAGCTTCTCCAACAAGCTATAACTTTAAAAAATACACCGTAGAAGGCCTTGGATCCAGAAACATTGGTAGTGCTACTCAAACCAATCCCTGGATTTATTTTCGCAAAACAGAATTTTATCTGAACTATGCCGAGTGTGAAATTGAGCTGGGCAATGAAGGACCAGCCAGAACTGCCATTAATGCTGTACGCGGTAAAGTAGGATTAGCAGATATAACAGAGAGTGGAAGTGCTTTGGCTGAGCGGTACAGAAGAGAAAGAAGGGTTGAACTGGTGGTTGAAGATCATAGGATACACGACATTAGAAGATGGAAAATCGGTCCTGAGGCTTTAAACAAACCAGCAAAAGGGGTAGATATATACAAAAATGGAAGTGTTATGGAATATCATTATGATTTTGTGGCAAATAACAACCGCCGATGGGTTGATAAAATGTACTGGGCCCCAATACCTTATAGTGAAATTCAAAGAAGTAACAATAAGCTAACCCAAAACTTAGGGTATTAATCTAATAAATAACTTTAAAAAATAAATGAAGAAACAATTTGTAACTGCGATTGCGTTGATCACTTTTTCAACTTCCGTAATCAATGCAAACGCGCTATTTGTCGAACGTGCAAGAAAAAACGAATCAGTACTTTCTGCTCAAAGTAAAAGCAGTATAAGTAATCAGTTCCTTACTTTAGCTTATAATCCGGCGGTAAAGGATTTTGAGATGACTTCCAGATCTGCTAAGAAAACATTCCTGAAAAATATTGTTCCTAATGGTACAATTCAATCTGTTGAGAAGAAAGCAGTAACCAGCTCAGTATTTGGCAATGGTAGTGCTTTAATCGTTCAAACAACTGAAGGGAATTCATTTTCTTTTGTACTCTATCCTTTGCAGCCATTTCTGTTTGTAAGCCAAACAGTAAAAAATGCTAATAACAAGGATGTTGATATCTCAAAACTTAATCCTGTTTCTTTTAATGTTGATCTTGGAAAACCAGCCAATGAGCTAAAAACCATTGGAACCGGAGGATTGCTTGCTCCGGACAAGAATCCGGGTAGTTATGTATTCCTCACGACAGTTGATCCTTCTACCCGCAATGGGGTTGTTTCAGGTTGGATAACAAATGAAAAGGGAAGTGGTGTGTTGTTTTCAAGTGTTAATAAGAACCAGGTTAAAATCAATGCCCAGATAGATTATGGCCACTTCCTTTTACCTGCTGGAAAAAAGGAAGCCGTTGAAACGCTGGTTATAGGTTATTTTGATGATGCACGTTTAGGCGAAGAGCAATTTGCAGATGCAGTTGCAAAACAACAAAATATTAAATTAAAAGACAGACAAGCAGTATACTGTACCTGGTATTCCGAAAAAAATGGAGGAGCTGGAAGCGAAGCATCTAACATTGAATTGGCGAAATTCATTGAAGATAAAAACCTGAAGTCGTTTGGACTTGGTGTAGTTCAGATAGATGACGAATGGCAGGCAGGTGGTAAATACAACGGCCCTCGCAGGGGGTTTGACCGTGTTGACCCAAAAGGAGGCTATCCTAACGGAATGTCTCGCTCTGCTAAGGCGCTTAAAGAGGCGGGTTTAGGTGCAGGAATATGGTGGATGCCTTTTGCAAGGAATTACCAGGATCCAGAATATAAAGACCGCCAGCATTGGTTTGCGCGTCATACAAATGGAAGCCCTTTTGATACTAAATGGGGTGCAACATCTCTTGATCTTACCAATCCTGAAGTACAAAGCCATATTGCAGATCTGGCCAAAAAGATGAAAAACTGGGGCTATAATTATTTTAAGATGGATGGCCTTTATACAGGGACTGTTACAAACCTGGTTTATATAAACGATGGTTATAAAAATGATAGTATCGGTAATTCCAAACCATTGTTCAATCCGCTTAAAACCCAGATTGAGGCTTTTAGAGATGGCTTAAAAATTTTGCGTACAGCTGTTGGTGAAGATGTATTTTTTTCTGGCTGCAGTGCCAGTCAGAATATGCGATCATTTGGAGCCTCAATAGGTTTGGTTAATTCTATGAGAATTGGCCCTGATTTTAATCACGATGGTCAAACAATACGTACAGGAGTAATCCGTGCATCCAGACTGTATTTTCTGAATGGAAAGATTTGGTGGAACGATCCGGATCCGTCTATGTTAAGAGAAAGTGGCTTGTCTACAGCTGATCCTGGTGCCGGCGGAATTGGCAGTTTAACACGTGCCCGCTTATTACCATCGTTTGTTGCGGTAACAAGTCAGTTTTTCTTAAGTAGTGACTGGCTTCCGGATTTACCAGAAGAGCGCCTTGAGATCATGAAACGTTGTATGGCTTCTCATGAAGGAATAGCTCGTCCGGTTGATCTCTTTGACAAGTTTTTGCCGTCAATCTGGCGTGCATCAGACCAAAAAACAGGAACAGAGCGTAATGTGATCGGTTTATTCAATTGGGAAACAAGCGCAAAGAAAATAGCAAGTACACTTGAATGGGCAGGATTAAATAATAAAAAAACTTACTATGCTTTTGATTTTTGGGCCAATAAACCAATGGCCAATATTTCAGGTACACTTTCAGAAGAGCTTCCTGGCGAGTCTTGTAAAATCATTTCTATCCGTGAAAAAGTAAATCACCCCGTTGTGGTTTCTACTTCACAGCACGTTACCCAGGGTATGATTGACCTGCTGGAAGAAAGATGGAAAGATGGAGCTTTAACCGGTACAAGTAAAGTGATTGGTGGAGACAGCTACGAGTTAAGAATTGCGGGACTGAATGATGGGGCATTATGGAAAACGGGCAAAGGAGAAATTATAGGTAATCCAAAAGAGGTAACAATAGAGGTTCTGCCTCAAGCAGAAAGTGGATGGTTGAGGGTACTTATAAAATCAAAACAAAACCAGACTGTAAAATGGAGAATAGCATTTAAGAAGTAAAAAATTAAGTGCCCAATATTCTTATTGGGTACTTAATTTTTATAAAGAGCACTTTGTATTGCAAAAGTATATTGGTTAACATTGCTGTCATTATTGGACTGCTATTCGCATTTATGGTATCATTTATTCAGAATTCTTTTATTACGAGGAGCGCTTAAGCGTATTCCCTTGCCGGGAGATGAATGGAGTAAACAATGTTTTTAAGTTGTCTGGTATCCGGATGATGACAGTTCTTCACAAGATTAATGTTTCTTCACACATTCTACAC
>Ga0157370_10009751_pt1 | contig 10196 bp, 7 predicted proteins | sample C35metaG_FD_113463 | JGI IMG/M metagenome (GOLD analysis project Ga0157370, IMG submission 113463) | Corn rhizosphere microbial communities from Kellogg Biological Station, Michigan, USA - C3-5 metaG | ecosystem: Host-associated > Plants > Roots > Rhizosphere > Soil | place: USA: Michigan... | reverse complement strand
CCACACAGCTTGCCATGCCTCTGCTGTACGCCGAGCCCGGTCCTACTTTCATTCCGGACGCAACATTCCACGGATCAACGCTGGCTGGCTGGCATACGCTTGGCTCTGCCTCGTGGAGCGCAGATCATGGCGAGATCACAGCCAAAGGAGGCGAAGGCTGGCTGGTTCTCGACAAACCATATCAGGACTCGGCCCTTTACACATCCTTTCACTGCGCGGGGCCATGCGACACGGGAATTCTGATGCGCATGGAGAAGCGGGACACCGGTTCGACTGGCGTGATGCTCGCCATTGAAGGTGACGCGTTGGTGCCCTATCGGGTGATGATCGACGCAAATGGGAAGATCACCAGCAAGACGCGGCTTCGCAACGCCGGCGGACAGGCCCGCTACGCACCGCCGCCGCCTCCTCCAGGCGCGGTTCGTCCTGCACACGGAGGTCCTGCGCCCTTACCGGATCCACCGGCGGGAGTGACCCTCATGCCACATCCTCCGCGGGGCCTGCAGCCCGGGTGGAACCAGATCGAAGTATTGTTCGATGCCGAGATCATGCGCGCTTTCCTGAACGACGGCGGTGGAGAGGCAAGCGCAGCCGCCGAGAATATGGATGAGTACGGCCCCATGGCTCTCTATGTCGGACCCGGCAGCGAAGTCAGCTTCAAGGATGTGGCATGGAAGAACATCGCCATCAAGTCGCATCCCGATGAAGTTGTCGGCGCGGGTTTCCGCATGCAGCGTCTTAACGAGTTCTTTTACGGATGGTCGGCTGCCGCGGCGGATTTTAACCACGACGGCAAGATGGATATTGTCAGTGGTCCCTTCATCTACTACGGGCCGTCCTTTCGCGATTCAAGCGAAATCTATCCCAATGAGGCCTACAACACTTCAACCCAGTACCCTGCAAAAGACTGGATCGAGCGCGCCGCAGACTTCAACGGCGATGGTTGGCCCGATGTGCTCACCTCGGGGCGCGGCGTCGGAGCTGAACTGTACATCAATCCTGCCGGAGAGCAACGCCGCTGGAAGCATTACCATGTGGTTGATTCGATCTTCGGTGAGGAGACAATCATTCGCGATATCGACGGCGACGGCAAGCCGGAGTTGATTTACACCTCCGGCGATAGCTATATCAGCTTTGCCCGGCCGGATCCGAAGGATGTATCTGCCAAGTGGATCATCCATCACGTCTCCGAGCGCGGTCCATGGCCTCCGCACGGCATCGGAGCGGGAGACGTCAACCAGGATGGCCGCATCGATATCCTCGATGCCGAAGGATGGTGGGAGCATCCTGCCACCGGCGCGGACAGTGTGCCATGGAAGTTTCATCCTGTCGCCTTTGGGCGCTGGGCGCGCACATCTGCAGGTGGATGCGACATGGCCGTTTACGACGTGAATGGCGATGGGCTGCCCGACGTAGTGACTACGCTTGATTCGCACGGATGGGGGCTCGCATGGTTTGAACAGAAACGCGACAAAGCGACGGGCGAGATTACTTTCATCAAGCACGACGTCATGGGTATGCACTTTGACAAGAATGCCGGAGGCGTCTCCTTCTCGCAGCCGCACGGAACAACCATGGCGGACGTCGATGGCGATGGCATTCCGGACTTCCTCGTGGGCAAACGTGTCTTCTCGCACCTTGATGACTTCTACGATCCCGACCCGTATGGCCCAGCAGTTCTTTACTGGTACCAGACCGTGCGTAATCCAAAGGCGCCGGGCGGAGCTGAACTGGTGCCGCACCTGATACACAATCGCTCCGGCGCGGGCTCAGATATTCTTGCCACCGACCTGAACGGCGATGGCAAGATCGATATCGTCGTTGCGACGCGCAGCGGAACTTATATCTTCTGGGGTGAGGCAAAGGCCGCTTCCCACACAACAAAAGCGGCAAAGTAGTCCGCACGAGAACCATCTATGCGCATCGCTGTCTGGCAAACCATTGCGACCACCGCTCTCGTCGGCTGCGGGATCATCGCAATCTCCGTATCCCAAACGAATCACGCGGCACAAGCCGCTGAAGCAAAAAAAGCTGCTCCGTACACAACATGGAGCGACTACCTCGGCAGTGCCGACTCCGAACAATATTCGGCACTGAAGCAGATCAATAAGACGAATGTGAGTCAGCTGCAGCAGGTCTGGTTTTATCCGGCGGGCGAGAACGCCAACCGTTTTGGATTCAATCCTCTTGTTGTCGATAACACGATGATTGTGATGGGCCGGCAGAACAACGTTGTCGCGCTCGATGCCACCACCGGAAAGGAGTTGTGGATGCATGACAATCACAACTCCCGCCTGGTGACGCATCGCGGCATCAACTACTGGGAGAGCAAAGACCGCAGCGATCGCCGTCTCCTGACTACGGTCGACAATCATCTCATTGCCCTTGACTTCCGTACCGGAAAGGTAATCGAAACCTTCGGAGATCATGGCAGCGTCGATTTGCGCGAGGGCCTTGGCCGCGACCCAAAGACGATCTCGCAGATTCGCTCCGGTACGCCCGGACGCATCTTTGAAAACCTGCTTATCCTCGGCTCGGCCACGGGTGAAGAGTACGATTCACCGCCGGGCGATCTGCGAGCCTACGATGTCATTACCGGCAAGCTCGTGTGGCAGTTTCACACCGTGCCGCATCCCGGCGAGATGGGATATGACACATGGCCGAAAGATGCGTGGAAATATATCGGCGGCGTAAATGCATGGGGTGAGATCACGCTCGACACCAAACGGGGCATCGCCTACTTCCCGTTGGGATCGCCGACGTACGACTTTTACGGCGCGGACCGTCGCGGAGCAAACCTGTTCTCCGATTGCCTGCTCGCGCTGGACGCACGGACCGGCAAGTATTTGTGGCACTTCCAGACGACGCACCATGACCTTTGGGACTACGATCTTGAGACCGCGCCGAAGCTGCTGACCATCACCAAAGACGGAAAAAAGATTGACGTCATCGCGGAGTCCGGGAAGAACGGGTTTCTATGGGTGCTTGATCGCGCAACCGGTAAGCCCGTTTGGCCGGTCGAAGAGCGCCCGGTTCCGAAGTCGGATATGCCGGGAGAAGAGAGCTGGCCGACACAGCCCTTCCCGACACATATTCCTCCGTTTACTAAGCAGATGTTTTCAGCAGATGATGTGAACCCCTACATCCCCGATCCGAAAGAACGCGAGGAGATTCGCCAGAAGGTGCTGCAGGCCCGCAACCAGGGGATATACACGCCTCCGAGCATGGAGAATACATTGGAGACGCCGGGCAACAATGGGGGTGCCAACTGGGGCTCCGGATCCGTCGATCCAGTCACCAATACGCTGTACGTTGTCTCGAAGAACGCGCCTTCGATGCTGAAGCTTGCTTCGCGTTCAAAACGAGAGATGATGACCGGCGACCCTGAGACGCTGGGCAAGATCGTTTATATCCAGAACTGCCAGATGTGCCACACTGCAACCCTTGAAGGCCAGCCGCCGAGCATCCCTTCGCTGGTTGATATTGTTGGACGGCTCGGGACCGATCGAGTCCGTACTACTGTGCATGAAGGCTCCGCCCCGATGCCTGCCTTCCCTGATCTTTTGCCACGCGATCTTAACCAGTTGATCGCGTTCCTGCAGAACCCGGGTAAGGCTGACGTTCCGCCTGATGTCATCGCCGCACTGGAGCAACCCAAGCAGCCAATCAAAGACGCTGAAGGCCGCATGCGCTATTGGACCGGCTACGGTTACATGAACTCGTCCACGGGGTTGGCAGCGATCGGGCCGCCCTGGTCTACCATTACGGCCTATGACATGAACAAAGGCACCCTAAAATGGCAGATTCCGCTTGGCGGCGTGACCGAGCTTGAGGCCAAGGGCATTACCGGCACGGGAAGCTTCTGGCCGCGTGGCGGCGGAGTGGTCACGGCGGGCGGTCTGATCCTGATCGGCACACGGTCGGACTCGAAACTGCACGCCTATGACAAGGACACCGGCAAGCTGCTCTGGGAGACCGTGCTTCCGGCCGGTCCGCAGGGAGTTCCTGCCGTCTATGAAATTGCTGGTCGCGAGTATGTTGCTCTCGCAGCTCAATCCGTTCCGAAACCGGGCCAGAAGACAGTCAAGTCGACTAGTCCGGAGATCACTGGATATTATGTGTTTGCTCTGCCAAAGAAACCCTAGGAGACGCTGGAAACTATGGCGTTATAGCCACCATGCTCCAACCTTTGACAGCCGCTGTGCCAAAGGTTGGAGCGCGCTGTTCATCAGTAATGTCGATTACCTGAGCCGTTGAAGAGACCAGCTTTCTGGCGATGTCATCCATAGCGTGACGAGCGTAACCATCGCTCGTTCATGGAGTCTTCGCCGCGAGAAGAAGGGCCGATTGCAAATAATGTGGCGATCAAACGTATGCAAGACTGGTATGTCTTTCGCTCCTCAAAAGCCCCGCACTCAGAGTTATCTGCCGGCGCGGTGAAAGATGGGACCTATGCACCTTATCTCGAGACGTAAGTTTGTCGCACTGACAGCGACCGGCGTAGCCGTTGCGCCGCTGACATCCATGGCACGTACGATCGGCGGAGGTATTACCGCGCAGGAGATCGTCGAGCGTATCCAGAAGAACATCGGTATCGAAGGGCAGTCGGATACAGTTGCCCCTTTCAAGGCAGGCGATCCCAAAACGATCGTTAGAGGAATCGCCACAACAGCGCTGCCATCGCTGGATGTGCTCGGCGCTGCAGTAAAAGCAGGAGCAAACATGATTGTGACGTGCGAGCCTACCTTCTATTCGAAGGTCGATTCGCCGACGCCTCCGGTCCGCCGCATTCCGGGAATGATGGCTCCCAACGATGCACCAAGCACTCCAGCGCCTCCTGATCCTGTCTTCACGGCCAAAGCAGATTTCCTGAAGAAACACAATCTGGTTGTGGTGCGACTCGCCGATCAGTGGCGCCAGCAAAAATCCGATCCGTTCGCGCAGGGCCTGGCCAGCGTATGTGGGTGGTCGAAGTTTACGGCCCCCGCAGACCCGTCACACCTAACGATCCCGGAGACATCGCTCGATGCACTTGTCTCTCATGTAAAGAAGTCGCTGAAATGTCGGGGCGGCATGCGCATCGTTGGCGATCCGAATCTGCGCATTCGCAAAGTTGCTTTTCTCCCCGGATCGACAGCAATTCAGGCAGCAATTCAGACACTGCCTGGCGTAGACGTCATCATCGCTGGCGAAGTGCGCGAGTGGGAAACTGTCGAGTACGTGCGCGACACTGTAGCACTCGGCGGAAAGAAATCGCTGGTCCTCGTCGGTCGCATCGTCTCGGAAGATCCCGGCATGCAGTTCTGTGCGCAATGGCTGAAGAAGATTGTTCCTGAGATTGCGTCGACATGGGTTCCCGCTGGGGATCCCTACTGGAGGCCAATGTTATGAGCTCGTTGACCGCAGGCGAAGTCGTCGCCCGTATCAAGAAGAACCTCGGTTTCCCGTGGAGGGCAACCACCTATCGCGACACCTTTAAGTTTGGAGGTCCGGATACCGTCGTCAAGGGAATTGCGACGACGATGTTCTGCACATATGACGCTATCCGCCGCGCCTCCGAGCAGGGATGCAACATGATCATTCCGCACGAAGACACGTATTGGAACGATCGGGACGACATCGAGATAGTAAACCGAGACCCGAGCTACAAATTGAAGACGGACTTTATGCGCAAGCATGACATTGTCGTCTTTCGCATGCATGACCATATGCATGCACAGAAACCGGACTTCACTTACGTAGGGTGTGCGCGCGCGCTTGGTCTGGAGAGCAGATATGAAACTGCTCCGCAGTCGCACCATTTCATTCTGCCCGAGACAACGCTCGGAGAGTTGGCAGCCACATTTCAAAAGAGAATAGGAGACAGGGCGATCCGGGTAGTGGGCGATCCGAAGGCAAAGGTGAAGCATGTGCGACTCGGTGTGGGCTACGCAACTCCCAGTATCAATAATCCCGATATCGACGTGGTTGTAAGTGGAGAACAGCAGGAGAGCGATGGCTTCCTGGACAGCCCGGCATACGTGCTCGATGCTACGGCCCTGGGAATCCCGAAAGGATGGATCATGCTTGGCCACAATGTCTCAGAAGAACAGGGCATGCTTGAGATGGCTCAGTGGATCAAATCGTTCACGCCGGAGGTTCCGGTTCAGCTTGTTCGTTCCGGAGAGCCTTTCTGGGTGCCAAAATCCGTATCGCTTGACGAATAATTTTGGACCCGAACAGATACGGTGCTCGTATGAGTGCCGTGATAAATTTCAGAGCTGTTTACATCCGACAAATCCGGCAGCGTGAACATAGCAACTCAAACGCAGGGAGAAAGAAGGCAGGCGCATCGATGGACTATCAACTGCAAGGCAAGTTCGCTTTTATCAACGCTGGCGCGCACGGAATCGGTGAAGCCATTGCTGACCTGCTGACAGCCGAGGGAGCGAGCGTTATCGTGGCCGATCGGGATGCCGCTGCGCTTGATGAAAAAGGACATCGCTGGGCCGGCGTGGTGGCGGCAGATACGGCAACTGCCGAAGGGGTGGAGCATGCTACGTCCCATGCACTTGCAGTCTTCGGACGGGCACCCGATATCCTGATCAACAATCTCGGGGTAGGCACGGCTGCCGCATTCGAAGAGCTCTCCGATGAAGATTGGGCTCGCAGTATCGAGATAAATTTTATGAGCTGTGTCCGAACCTGCCGCACGTTGGTTCCTCGCATGGCGGAACTCGGCTCGGCATCCGTGGTCAACATGGGTTCAGACCTTGCGAAACAGCCCGAGCCGACGTTGATGGACTATGGAGCTTGCAAAGCAGCATTGCTCTATCTCACAAAGGCTATGGCTACGCAATACGCTCCTCGCGTCCGGATCAATGCAGTTTTGCCGGGTCCTATCTGGACAAGAATGTGGACTCGCCCAGGCGGCATTGTCGACCAGCTTGTCGCAAGCTATGGCGTCGATCGAGACGCAGCCGTAAAGCGGTTCCTTGAAGACAGGCATATGCCTCTCGGCATAGGAGAACCGAAAGATGTGGCGAACGCAGTTGTTTTTCTCGCCTCGCCGCTGGCAAAGTTTATTACCGGTTCAAGCCTCGATATCGGAGGCACTCTACGCGGTCTTGTCTAACCTGTCGCGCATAAGCATTCCCATGCTGTAAATCTGCGCATCGGAAGACATTACAAATGATCCCAAAATCGACCGCTACGTTACCCGTTCAACTCGCACCGATTTTGCTTGAAGGCTCACTCTCTTGTTCCACCATGCCGTCAGCAGAGGCGTAAGCAGGCTGCTCAGAATCACGCTGACAGCTACAAGAACAGTCGCAGGTTTCGCGGCTTCCATATAAGCAGGATTCGCCGCCGCAACCAGGAGAGGAACCGCCGCTGCATTTCCTGCGGTCGTCGCCGCGGCAATGCCCGCCGTCCCGTTTCCTCCCACCGCGCGGTCTACAAAAATAAGAGCTGCTCCCGAGATTGCAATTGTCACCAGGCCAAGGACAATTCCCGCCAGACCAGCCTCGTAAATTTGCCGGAGATTCAGGGTCGCCCCAATTGCAAAGGCGAAAAAGGGAATCAGAACCGCGGGTGTCGCCGCAAGAAAGGCTCTGATCTCGTGATCAAGATTCCCAAGGATCATCCCTACAACGATCGGCAGAATCGCTCCAATCAGAGTCGGCCAGGGGAAACTCGAGAGACCCGCCACCCCAAGCGTAACCATCGTCAGAAAGGGACCCGACTCCAGCGCCATTACCGAATATGCTGCCGACTCCTCATCAGTCCCATACTGGGTCATCAGAGCCATATACAGTCCGCCGTTAGTGTCATTGATAGCGGCGACAATCGCCAGGGTCGAGAACCCCGTAAGCCAGCCCGAGTGAATGGGCTGCATGCCGAGGAGATGACCGAAGAAAACGGCAGCCAATACGCCAAGCGCAATCTTGGTCGCCATCAGCGCCCCTCCACGGCGCACAACGAGAGGAACCGAACGAAACGAGATACGCGATCCCATGCAGACATAAAACACCGCAAGTATCGGCAGAGTCCCCGTAAACAAGCCATTCGTAAACGAGCCGAAGAAAGCTCCCGCGCCTGGAGCAACGGTAACAATTACGGCACCGGTGATCATGGGCACGATCATCAGCCCGCCCGGGACATATTCGACGGTTTTCTTGATGGGAATCTGCATCAGCGAAAAAGGACCACACTCAGGTTCAATAGATTGAGTCTCGCACACGCAAGCAGATCGATCGCTCTATCCGTACTCGCAATCATCCATGTTGGACAACGGCATAACATTAGCTCGTCGAATCCTGTCTCTCCGTTGTTCTACTGATAGAGACAAACTTAGCAGCAAGAGAGGCACAGAGAAAGAAGGGCCCCGATCGGCCCTGTAGGCCCCCATGCTTGCCCCCTACAGGTCTGCGCTTGGCTCTAATTTATGAAGATAAATGGTCGGCCTTAGTGGACGACTTTCGAACTTTTTGGGCGTGAGGACACGATTTAGACGCAGTAAACGAGCTTGACCTCAAGCCATGAAAGTACGCTACTGAGCAGAGGTCTGTCCCTTGCATGACGGACGGTCTGCCTGACCTCTGGCGTACTGCCTTCGGAGCTCAGCTTCAACGGCGTAGAGCGCTGCAAAGGGTGCATGTCCCGCAGACGAATCTGGGTGGAAGCATATTATCCTCGAGTGAGAGCTTCACGTTGCGTTCCTGGCTGCGCGGGGATCTTCACGAGTGCAATCAAGCCCGCGTTTAAAATCGTAAGCCCCGCCAGAAGATACAAGCCTGCGTGTTGTGAGCCAAAATACTCATCGGCCCAGACTTTCAGGTTGGGTGCAAGAAATCCGCCTAGATTGCCCATTCCTATTACTGCGATGCCGCCTGCCGCCGCACGGTCGGCCAGGTATTTCGTTGGAAACGTCCAGAAAAGCGGTTGAACGGCAATAAATCCTGCTGCCGCAAGCGAAAGCATGAGTAATCCCATGGACGGCCCGGCAGTCGGAAATACAAAACTTGCGCAACCCGAAATCATCAGAGTCAACGATGCCAGTTGACGATGATTATGGAACTTATCCGCAGCGCGCGGCAGTAAATAGACAGCAGCCAGTGTGCAGATCCAGGGGATCGACGACACCAGGCCGACTTCGATTCCCACTGGTTTATGCAGAAGAGCCGATATCTCGGCAGGAAGATAGAAAACCGCTCCATAGGTGCTGATTTGAATGAAGCCATAGATCAGCAGAAAATGCATGACCCGCAGATCGCGGAACATAGGAAGAAGCTTCGTGGGCCCGGCGGAGCGCCGGTCCTCCTCCTCACGCGCCAATGCATCCGCCAGTGCTTGTTTTTCCTCGGCTAGCAGCCATGAAGCATTCGCCGGTCTATTATCCAGATACCAAAATGCGAATAGTCCGAGGAGAATTGCCATAAAGCCTTCCACAAGAAACATCCACTGCCAGCTTTGAAGGCCAAGCAACGGTCGTATATCGAGCAGCAGACCCGAGAGAGGGCCGCCCAGAATGAGAGCAAGCGGAACACCGAGGTAAAACATTCCAAGAACACTACCGCGAACGTTGTTGGGAAACCAATAGGTCAGGTAGAGAATCGCACCCGGGAAAAAACCTGCTTCCAATACGCCGAGTAGCAGCCGTAACAGATAAAACGAGGTGGCGTCGCTCACGAACATATTGCCCATCGACACCACTCCCCAGCCCACCATGAGCAAGGCAAGCCACTTTTTCGCGCCCACCTTATGAAGGATCAGGTTGCTGGGGAATCCGCATAACGAATAGCTCACAAAAAACAGACCGGCGCCTAAAGCGTAGATACTTTCAGAAATGCCTTCCGATTTCTCTAGCGCCTGTTTTGCAAAACCAATATTCGAACGGTCGAGAAATGAGACGATGTACATGAGCATCAGAAAAGATGTTAATCGTCTGACACTTCGTGAGATCGCACGGTTTAAGGCCGGATCAGATGTACTGGAGATTACGGGCAGGAAATTCAAATTCAGCCTCATCCTTCTTGTGACTGACTGTTAGAAATCTGCGGATCGATCCACGTTTTAACCGGCTGTTGCGATCTTATTATTGTCTTGCCCGGCCAAAAACTCGTAGCTATTTTCGGTGACGGAACAGAAGCCAATATGGAGCTCCGGTATGCCTTTGCTGCCTTATTGCGCAAGAAGTCTCAGTAGCCAAAATACTT
>Ga0157370_10009750_pt1 | contig 10197 bp, 10 predicted proteins | sample C35metaG_FD_113463 | JGI IMG/M metagenome (GOLD analysis project Ga0157370, IMG submission 113463) | Corn rhizosphere microbial communities from Kellogg Biological Station, Michigan, USA - C3-5 metaG | ecosystem: Host-associated > Plants > Roots > Rhizosphere > Soil | place: USA: Michigan... | reverse complement strand
GCCAGAAATGCAATGCTTTTCACATGGCAGGGGGTAATGAATCTTAAAAACGAAAAATGGAAGCGTGACTTCTCTCCTTTGGATGAATTCGGGACCAGTTTTGTAGACAGTGAATATTCAAAAGAGTATCTTCGTCACCTGTTTGTATCTAAAGAATATCTGGCAAAACAGATTGCGTCGATTCATAATCTTGCCTTCTATCTTGATTTGGTAAAAGTAGCCAGAGAACACATTATGGCAGGAGATTTTTACGAATGGAAAAACTCTGTGGTACCGGTTCTTAGACAAAGACTGTAAAAGAATATGCTTAAAATTGTAGACAGATATATCATTAAAAAATACCTTGGAACTTTCAGTTTCATGTTGGTATTATTGTCTATAGTCGTATTGGTAATCGATGTTCAGCAAAAGATTCCAAGGATAGAAAATGCCAAGGCCATTGATCCGAAATTGGATCTGACCTATTTCCTGATTCATTTTTATCCCTTCTGGATCATCAATCTTGTGGTGACTTTCCTTTCCATTCTGGTATTTATTTCAGTAATTTATTTTACCTCCAGAATGGCAAACAATACTGAAATTGTTGCTATTATCAGTAGTGGAGCCAGTTTTCACAGGTTTTCAAAACCTTATCTGTTTACCTCCATTTTTATTGGATTGATTGCCCTTGTGGTATACCATATGGTGCTGCCATGGGCCAATATCAAGAAAAATGAGCTGGAAGCGTATACCTATAACGCAGCCAATAAAGAAAAGATTTTAGGAACAGCTCCGGCCTCTTCCCAGCTGAGCAAAACAGAATATATCTTTGTTGACTCCTGGAATAAAAGAGAAAAAAGAGGTTCCAGTTTTGTCTATCAGAAATATGATAAAGACAGAAAAATGACCTACGAACTTAAAGCAAGTGAAGTATATTGGGATAAAACCAAAAAACAGTTTGTTTTAAATAACTATCTGGAAAAAACAATCAATAAAGACAATACCGAAAAACTCGGAAACGGGATAGAATTAAGGAAAAATTACGGGCATTCACCGGAAGAACTTTTCCCTAATGAGCTTTTGGGGCAAAATAAAACAACACCTGAACTTCTGAAATTTATTGAAAGAGAAAAGGCAAGAGGAAACAGCAACCTGAACTCTTACCTGAATGAACTTCACCAAAGAACCTCAATGCCTGTTTCGATCATTATTCTGACGTTCCTGGCGCTTTCCCTGTCATCTCAAAAGAAAAGGGGAGGATTGGGTGTCAATTTGGCGATAGGGATCTCATTAGCCTTTATCTTCGTGTTTTCATTTGAAGCCTTAAAAGTGGTTTCAGAAAATAAAAGTTTATCTCCGGCTGTAGCCATGTGGCTGCCTAATATGGTGTTTTTGCCGCTTACCCTTTATCTGTATATCAAAAGAGCCAATCAGTAAAGCAATTTTATTTCTTTGTGATAAAAGGAGCGCATTCCGTTTTCCAGTTCGATCAAGAGTTCACCTTTTTCGTCTGCATTTCGGATAATGCCATTTTGTCGCTCTTTTTCAATTTCAAAGACAGATATCTGATCCTTTCTGAAAAGATTTTTATTAAATCCATCCAGAATTTCCTGATCGGAAGGGATACTTTTCAATTTTTCAGACAAAAATTCATGGAGATTTAATGAAAGTTCTTCCAGGTCAAATCGTATGCCTGTCTGCGTCAGGAGTGAACCTGCATTGGATATTGCATCAAAATCTTCCTGAAGAATATTAATTCCGGCTCCGATGATGAAAAAATTATTTTGATTAATTTTTTTCTTTTCTATTAAAATTCCAACGATTTTTTTACCTTTAAGGATGATATCATTGGGCCATTTGATTTTTACCTCAGAGTCAGACAATTTGGCAAGGAAATCCCGGATAATCATTGCGGTATAATAATTGAACATAAAATCGGAACACAGGATGTTCTGAGTATTCACTGCCAGCGTATAAGCAAGATTTTTTCCGGCAGTCTGAGTCCAAACATTTCCATACTGACCACGGCCTTTAGTTTGATTAAAAGTATGAAGTCCTATAAAATTTGAATCTCCGTAAAGTAAAAACTTTGATATTTCGTCATTAGTAGAAGAACATTCTTTCAGGTAGAAGAGTTGGCTCATTTAAGAAAACTTTAAGACATTAAGAGGGTAAAAGTAAGGTTAAAGTAAAGAAAAAACAATAAATTTGCAGATTATAGTAATTTTTTAATGAATAAAACAGCAGAAAAACAAGCGTTAATAGATAAAATCGTTGAAGCGATCCAGGATGTAAAAGGAGAAGACATTATGATCTTCGATCTTTCCAACATCGAAAACTCCGTAGCAGAAACGTTCGTGATATGTAGTGGAAACTCAAATACACAGGTAGCTGCATTGGCAGGAAGTGTAGAGAAGAAAGTAAGAAACGAACTGCAGGACAGACCTTGGCACGTAGAAGGTACTGAAAATGCTATGTGGGTATTGGTAGATTACGTTTCAGTGGTCGTTCATATATTCCAAAAACAGGTACGTGAGTACTACGATATAGAAGAGCTTTGGGGTGACGCAGTCATTACCAAAATTGAAAATGAATAATAAAAATTTAAAAAGTCTAAATGAATAATAAAGGATTCAACTGGTTCTTTCCAATTGCAATCATAGCTCTTTTGCTATTTTTTGGCTCCAATTTCCTTGGAGGTGATGCAGCAAAATCTATTGATGAAGATGGTTTCTTTAGAGAAATGCAGGCGGGGAAAGTCCAGAATATAATTATATACAAAGACATAGAGAAAGCTGATGTTTTCCTAACAAAAGAAGCAAAATCAGCAATGGTTTCCAAAGCTGGTAAAGAAAACAACCCTCTTTCTGCCTTCGAAATGGCTCCTAAAGCAGATTTTTCTGTGAAATACGGAGACCTTCAACTTTTCCTTCAGAAATTTGAACAGGTCAAAGCCAGCAATCCGGTTATTAAAACAACAAAAGATTACGGAACAGGCAAAAGCGCATTAATGGACATTTTGGTTCCTGCGCTGGTTTGGATTTCCATTCTTGGATTATTCTACTTCCTTCTTTTCAGAAAGATGGGTGGAGGCGGAGGTCCTGGCGGACAAATCTTCTCTATCGGAAAATCTAAAGCGAAGCTTTTCGACGAAAAAGAAAGAATTCAGGTAACATTTAAAGATGTTGCAGGATTGGAAGGGGCTAAGGAAGAAGTTCAGGAAGTGGTAGATTTCTTGAAGAATTCTGAAAAATATACAAAACTGGGAGGTAAAATTCCTAAAGGAGTTCTTTTAGTAGGTCCTCCGGGAACCGGTAAAACGTTATTGGCAAAAGCCGTTGCAGGTGAAGCTAAAGTTCCGTTCTTCTCACTTTCAGGTTCTGATTTTGTTGAAATGTTTGTGGGAGTAGGTGCTTCAAGAGTAAGAGACCTTTTTGCTCAGGCTAAAGCAAAATCTCCGGCGATTATTTTCATTGATGAGATTGATGCTATCGGACGTGCAAGAGGAAAAAATAATTTCTCAGGCGGAAACGATGAAAGAGAAAATACATTGAACCAGCTTCTTACCGAAATGGATGGTTTCGGAACAGATGTCAATGTAATTGTAATGGCAGCAACCAACAGAGCAGATATTCTTGATAAAGCATTGATGAGAGCAGGTCGTTTTGACCGTTCTATCTATGTGGACCTTCCGGAACTTCACGAAAGAAGACAGATCTTTGATGTTCACTTGAAAAAGATCAAGCTTGATGATAATGTAGATAGAGATTTCTTAGCAAAACAAACTCCTGGATTCAGTGGGGCAGATATTGCTAATGTTTGTAACGAAGCTGCTTTAATTGCGGCTAGGTATAACCATACCTCTGTTACAAAACAGGATTTCCTGGATGCGGTTGACAGAATTATCGGTGGACTTGAAAAGAAAAACATGGCAATCAAACCATCTGAAAAGAGAAGGGTTGCTTATCATGAAGCAGGTCACGCTACAATCTCTTGGTTAGTAGAACATGCATCACCACTTCTAAAGGTAACAATTGTTCCAAGAGGACGTTCTTTAGGGGCAGCATGGTATCTTCCGGAAGAAAGACAGCTTACTACTACTGAGCAGATGTTGGACGAAATGTGTGCAACATTAGGAGGTAGAGCAGCAGAGCAGGTGATCTTCAATAATATTTCTACAGGAGCACTTTCTGATCTGGAAACAGTAACGAAGAGAGCTCAGGCAATGGTAACAATCTATGGTTTAAGCCCGAATATCGGTAACATTTCTTACTATGACAGTTCTGGCCAGTCTGAATACAATTTCGGAAAACCTTATTCTGAAGAAACGGCTACCAAAATTGATGCAGAGATCAAGTTGATTATCGAAAATCAGTATGAAAGAGCGGTAAGAATTCTTGAAGAAAATAAAGATAAACTTGATGCTCTTGCAAATAAGCTGTTAGAAAAAGAAGTGATCTTCCGTGAAGATTTAGAAGAAATATTCGGAAAAAGAGCATGGGATCCTGAATTGACAGAGAAGCCTGTTACCAATACTATTCCTGAAAAAGATCAGCCGGTAGTAGTGGAAGCGCCTCAAATCAAAGAAAAAGAAGAAGAAAGCGAAATACAGGCTCCAGAAAGCCCGACACAGCTTTAAGACTCTTAAAAATAAATATTACAAAGCCCTGACAACCTCAAAAATTGTCAGGTTTTTTCATATTTAAGGAGATATTTAGGACACTATTGTAATTTATTTTCTATTTTTGTATAAAGTTGACTAAAAATAGATTAAGTTGAATTTATTCAAGAGGATTGTAAGCAAACTTACCAACCAGCCTGAAGAAGAGGACAAACAGAGCCTGGAGAAACTTGGGGATTCGCTGAAAAATGCGGATCTTGACTATAAGTTTGCGCAATTATTTACGCATTCGGGGGGATTTTTTAATTATTGTGCAGATGAAGCGGAAGCTCTACAAACTTTAAATCAAATTATCAAAATAGAAGGTATTCACAACCCCTTCTGTTGGGATAAAGAACTTCATAACTTTTTGAATGTTGTGAAGACATCATATACATCAGAACTGCAGTCGTCTAATGATGCTGCATTTATCACCTGTGAATATCTGATTGCCTATGACGGCAGAATCATGCTTTCGCATAATAATATTCTTCATTATCATTCTTCAAGACTTCCCGATAAAATTATCATCATTGCCAATGTTTCTCAGATTGTAAACAACCTGAATGATGCTATGGGAAAAATAAAAAGAAACGGAAATATCAAGAACCTTACTTCCATCAGCGGAAGCCAGTCTAAAATGGACAGTTCTTCCAATTCCAATACAAAACTGTTTTTATTGCTGCTTGAAGATTAAGCAATCACTTCTAAATTTTAAATTTTGGACAAAAATCTCATTCAAAGAACCGTATCAGGTATCGTTTATGTAGCCATCATTATTCTTTGTTCTACTCCGTTGGGAGCACAGTTGCTGAACAATATTGCACCTGGTCTTATCAAACAGCAGTATCTTTATCATGGATTAATGAGTTTGCTGCTGGTTGTTGGAACGTGGGAGTGTGTCAAAATCATGAAGTTTGGAAATGGGTATGAAAAATGGGTAGTATATCCATTGGTTATTTTTATATTCTACATGTTTTCCAAAAGATATTTTAACCACGATTTCTTTTTTGATTTCAGGCTCAGTGAAATACTGGCTCTGGCACTTATTGGAATTGCTGTGGTTACTTTATTCAAATATCCCAACGAATTATACTTCGACAGTGGGAAACTTATTTTTACCGTTATCTATGTAGCACTGCCGTTCAGTTTTGCACTGGGACTGCCAAAGTTCTCAAGCTATAACAACAGTTTCTCTTTGGAGGTTCTTTTCCTGTTTATCTTGATCTGGAGTAGTGATACCTTTGCATATTTGGTAGGAAAGTTCTTTGGTAAACATAAAATGGCACCTAAAATTTCCCCTAAAAAGACTTGGGAAGGATATGCAGGTGGTGTTGTTTTAACACTGGTTTTATCCTATTTTATTGAACACTATCAACCTGAGTTGAGAGGGAACTGGATGATCGTAGGATTTTTGATCGCTGCCTTTGCTCCATTAGGGGATTTGGTAGAAAGCCAACTGAAAAGAAATTTCGGTGTAAAGGACAGTGGAAACATTATTCCTGGGCATGGCGGAGTTTTAGACAGGCTGGATAGTTTTATTATCTGCGTTCCTGTCGTATATTTGTACTTTATTTTAGAAAAATTTATTTAGTCTCATGAAATTACATAGAGAATCAAAAGGAACGATTACCGTTGCGACCCTGCTTTTTATTATTCTGGGCGCTCTAGCAATTTATTTCCTTAAAATATGGTCACTGGTGATCATCATGCCTTTGTTGGTTATTTACGGTTTAGTTTTCTGGTTCTTCAGGGTTCCGGATCGTAATATTCTGGATCACAAAGAAAACGTAATAGCTCCGGTGGACGGAAAAGTGGTAATGATCAAAGAAGTGGATGAAGATGAATTTATTAAAGGAAAAGCCATTCAGGTTTCTATTTTCATGTCTCCACTGAATGTCCACATCTGTAGATATCCGGTTTCAGGAGAAGTGATTTATAAAAAATACCACCCTGGAAAATATCTGGTAGCATGGCATGAAAAGTCTTCTACGGAGAACGAAAGAACTACGGTAGCAGTGCAAACGATGACCAATCATAAAGTAGTCTTCAGACAGATTGCAGGATATGTGGCCAGAAGAATCGTTTTCTATTGTAATGAAGGCGATAAAGCAAAAGCAGGACATGAGTTCGGATTTATTAAATTCGGTTCAAGAATGGATGTGTTTCTGCCTTTGGATACAGAGATTATCTGTAAGATCGGAGATATTACAAAAGGAGGGGAGGATATTATTGCCAAACTGAAAGAAAGTTAATATTCTTATCATATATAAAAATGAAAAGAGAGCTTCTATAGCTCTCTTTTTTATTGAGTAGCGGAGCCTCGTTTGAGTGTTTTAAGTTTAATTACGCATGAGTAATATTGCGTATTGGAAGATTGATGCTTTTCCGTTTAGATCAATAATTTTGCATGCTTAAAAACACAGGCTCATGCTTTTTAAGTGATGCGAGGTAAATATGTATTAATTTTTTATCAAAATGGTATTTCATTTGATAATTTTAATATCGAATTTTAGTAAATTGTAGCTAGAAAAACACCTTAATCATTTCCTTTTAATGCTGAAAAAAAGACTGATACATTTCGTTTTGTAGGTTTTATTTGTATAAAAGGCTTTTAATATTGGGAAATTTATTCTTTCAGGGGGTACAAATACCTACTTAAGCTTGTGAGAGTGTAAAAAAACAACAAGATGATTTATAAGTTTTTCTTTAAGGTGATCAACGACGAAGCTGAGAATATGGATGATGATTTTGAAAGTAGTTATCTTCATCTTATTAACCGTTATCTGCTTTTATTGTTTTTCATATTCCTGTTTTATTCCGTTTTTATTATTACTTTTTTTGGGGATATGTTTATCTCAATTTTTCTTACTGTTATTACGTTTTTCTGGTTGTTTTTAATGGCAATAAAAGGGAAGATGAAACGGTTTAGAAATACGTTGAAAAGAGCTGTCATTTTTATATTTGTCCTGCTGACTTTTATAGTGAGCTTTTTTAATATTTATACCTACAAAAACGGAGGAGTAGAATATTTTTATTTTTGTCTTTTGTTTGCCGTCCCATTTTTTCTGAACTATAAAAAAAATGCTTTTGCTATTTTTTTAATTACTTTCATGATCAGTATTAACTTTATTGCCTGTCTCTACTTTGATTTTGATTTCCTGCCTAAAAGCAGGTTTATAGAAAAAGAGGATTTTAAAACAATAAAGTTGCTCAATATTTTATTTTCTGTTGCTTCCTTCCTGATGGATATCGTTTTTATTACTCAGAAGGATGCATTGATTCATGGTTTAATGTCTGATACAAAAGAGAAAGATTCTACTATCAAGGATCTGGTGAAAACAAATACGGAACTGATGAAACATCAGATGCTTATTAATCACCTTTCAGAAGAAAACGTTCAGGAGATTTTCAATTTAGCAGAAAGTAATTCTCCTATGTTTTTTGAAAAGTTTCAGGTGTTTTTCCCTCATTTTATTCCTGATATTTTAAAAATAAATCCTAACCTCATTCACTCTGAATTGTATTTCTGTGCTTTAATGAAGCTTGATTTTGATACCAAGAAGATTGCACAGTGTACGAACAACAGTATTCGGGCTGTAGAAAGTAAGAAATACAGGATACGGAAAAAACTGAACATATCCTCTGAGATCAATATCAATAGCTTTTTGATTAAAATTTAAATGAAATTCCGATTTTTATTACTCATACGTAGTGTTGAGTAGTCTTTAATAGTACTTTTTCTTTTTCTTGTCGATATTTTTACTTAAAAATATTGTGATGAATATTAAGAACATTCATATTGGGAGCCTGATCAGATCCAAAGTGGAAGAACATCAGATTTCAATAGAAAGAATCTCCAGATTTTTAGAGCTTGCAGAAGAAGATGTGGAAAAGTTGTATCATGCTAAAAGTATAGATACAGATATCCTGCTGAAATGGTGTAAGCTTTTAAAGTTTGATTTTTTTAGATTTTATACCGGTCATCTGATTCTGTATTCTCCGCAGTCCAGAATTGATAACGCATTCAGGCAAAAGGAAAATACTCTGGTTTTCAGAAAAAGCATCTATACACAGGAGGTGAAGGATTTTATACTTGATAAAATAAAAGCTGGAACAATGACGGCCAATGATGTGGTTGAAAGATATAAAATACCCAAAACAACTTTATATAAATGGATGAAAAAAATATAATATGATCCCTGATTATAAGCAGATTTATACCGATATTCTAGAAGAGAAGTTCCCCGAAAAATTAATAGATGCAGCCATCAGGCTTAAGCTGGAAACACTGGATTCAGCTTTTGATATTCTGAAATTTAATCAATTGATTTTTGGAGAGCCTGAATATGCTGTTGGATTTAATAATCAAAGACTCCGTTCCTATGATCAGGAATCTATTCTGAGAATTCTAAGATATCAGAAACAGAATGAGCTTACCAATCTTCAGGTTGGTAAACAGTTTAAAATAAGCAGAAATACAATTGCAAAGTGGAAAAACATTTTTAAATTATAAATAGTTTTGGGTTTTGTTTATTATAATGATATTATTTTTTTAAATAAATATATAATAATTGTTTTATGTATTGTTTTGATTTTATTTTTTAGCTTATGGTTGAGTTTTTTGAAATAACTCAACTTTTTATTTGTGCGTTTTCAAGATTGTAAGTTATTGGCGTTTTGTGAGTTTTACTACGCGTGAGTAGTATTGCGTAGGAAAAATTAATTTGTAATTGTCTGTGGGTGATAATTTTGCAGAAGTTAAATGTAAATGAATTAAAAATTTTAATTATTAAACAATTATAACTTATACAATGATGGAAACAAAATTTACAATGCCCTCAATGAAAGTCTTGTTAATAGCAATACTCTTTGTTTTTGGGAAATCTTATTCACAAGTTAATAATGGTGCTGTAGGGATTAATACTACTACGCCTAATTCCAATTCTGTTTTGGATGTTGTTTCAGGAAATAATAACAAAGGAATCCTTATTCCCAGATTAACTGAAGCACAGCGAAATGCCATTACAATTAACCAGTCCAAAGATGATGGTTTGACAATCTACAATACCACAGAAGATTGTTTCAATTACTGGAGTCTTGCAGATAACGAATGGAAAAGTGTCTGCGGACAGATGGGGAAAGCTGTTTTTACAATAGACTGCTCCACTTCCAAAGCAATGGGAAGCTATGTAAAAGGAAAAGAACTTACCAATTCAAATTACCTGAACATTGCTGTAAACGTAACAAAACCGGGTAATTATACCATTTCCGGAACTACTACAAACGGATACAATTTTTACGGAACCGGAGTGTTCCTAAATACCGGAACACAAACAATACAGATTCCGGGACAGGGAGCACCTCAGAATATTCAGATAGATAATGTATCACTAGAAGCAAATGGAACAGCTGTTACCTGTACTCCGGCAATTTCTATTACGGTATTAAGCCCTGCAGGAACATATACTATGAGTTGTGGTAGTGCTACGGTAAACGGTATTTATAAAGTGGGAACAGCTCTTGCAGCTTCCAATACGATTACTTTGCCTGTGAAT
>Ga0157370_10009748_pt1 | contig 10199 bp, 6 predicted proteins | sample C35metaG_FD_113463 | JGI IMG/M metagenome (GOLD analysis project Ga0157370, IMG submission 113463) | Corn rhizosphere microbial communities from Kellogg Biological Station, Michigan, USA - C3-5 metaG | ecosystem: Host-associated > Plants > Roots > Rhizosphere > Soil | place: USA: Michigan... | reverse complement strand
TCAACGTCCCGCCAGGCGCTGATCTTGAGGCGGCGGCAGACCCAGCAGAGTTGCTCGGCAGCTTCGGCCGTAGTCTCCGCCCCGCACACGACGCACTTCGCCGCCGCGGCAGGACGCGCCGTGTCCATGGACCGACTGGCCCCGGCAAGGATTTCCGGAGCAACCACCGGTTCGGGTTTGGGCGGAGATTTGCGTTTCATCGAAATGCCTCTTTTACTATGTCAGAGACTGGCGGCCTCGGACAACTGTGAGCGTACCACGCGTTTACGCAGCTAGCTGAAGATACAGAAGCGCGGCGGCATCGAGCGCGGAGTGACACCGAGAACATTTCTGTCCCGGCACTACTTTCGCTCGCTTCCCTATATATTGGACGTCGGCTGGTACCGAATGGGTGCAAATGGGGCAATGAACTACGCCCTTGATGACGGGAGTTTGGGGAACGTGGGGGACCTGCATGTCTTCCTTCCAAAAAGGGAGATGCAGGAACAGTTCCAACGGTTATAGGCGATTTTCAAAAAAATGTAGACAGCGTCCTTCCCGAGTTCGGGACGTTCATTGCTGCGGAGCCTGAAACTTCTCGATCTGCTCCAGCTGCTTCTTCACTTCTTCATGGTTGTCCGCGGCTGGCGCCACGGCCAGGTAGTTTTTCAGCTCGGTGGCGGCCCCGGCATAATCGCGTTTTTCCATGAGCACCAGTCCGAGCAGGTAGCCGGCCCGGGGATTCCGGTGCTGCGGGTCCAGCTTTAAAGCTTCGCGCGCGCTCTTCTCGGCCGGGTCGATCTTCTTGAGATTGAAATTCGCCACGGCATCGATGTACCAGGCCTGGGGAAAATCGACCGGATCGAGTTGTACAGCCTTATCCATATATCTGGCCGAATCGTCCCACTTCTGCTCGCGCGCCGCCATGAGGCCCAGCTCCATGTAAGGGGCGACGAGCTTCGCATCGGCATCGATCGCTTTTTTGAAGGCTTCACGGGCGGGCTCCGTCTGCTGGCCCGCCGCGCGGAGACGGCCCAGTTCGACCCAGGCGTCGGCATAAGTGGGATAGATTGCTACAGCTTTCTCAAAATCCTTGCCTGCATCCGCCTGCTTACCCTTGTGCAGGGCTGCGAGACCGTGTTCATACGCCTTGCGCGCGTCCTTCGGGGCATTCAGGGACGTGGCGCTGACCGCCAGCCCCTGAACCGCGGTGTTGCGGTGCAGGATGATATGGCCGACGTCGGGATTGTCCATCGCTCGATGCATAAAAAGGTTTACGCTGCCCGATGTATAACCCGCGAGGCTTGCCCGGAGTTCGCAGGCGCCGATGGAACCTCCGAAACCGCCACCCTGCGAAGTCATTCCTGTCGAATCTGAATTCGACATTCGGGAACCACCGCCAGTGGTTGCGGAACGTGCTCCGCCCGCGCCGAAAAGACCGCCGGAGCCTGACTCCGATGCGTCCGGCGTAACGCCCGAGTAGTCGCCCCACTGGAAGCTGAAGTTGCCTCGCGAATCGGTGTAACCGACGGTTCGCGGTAGTCCCTGACAAACGCGCTGGATTGCGATACCGGGCGGGAGCGGAGCGCCATCGGCCATGATGACCTTGCCGCTGATGAAGATCGGGGTCGGCATACCGGGCGTGCCGCCGGGCTGTGTCATGGACGGTGATGTTCTCGACGGATTTCCAGGTGACGTCGGTCCCATGCCCGGCCCGGGAGACCCGGGTGTTGAGCCGCCGCCAACGCCAGGAGCGCCACCACCGCCAGGCGCGCCTCCGCCACCGCCCCTCTGTCCCCAAAGGGCAAAAACCGCGATCAGCGAAACGGCTATGAGACGGATCTTCATGGGCACCTCTCCCTGCCTCGGTAGGACCTGGGGCCCGATCCTGCCGGAATGTGCATCAATTATGGCAGAAATCCGGGCCGGAGAAGAGCCCGGAGAGCCGTCTGCCGATTTGCTCGCCTGCTTCAGTTTCGCGACTGCCCGGCTGCCGCCTGCAAACGGGAAACAGAAGCGCCGGAATGATTGCCAAACCAGGATCCACCCGGATCCGGCGACACTGCAAATCAAAAGCCGGCCAGGGCTACCCATATGGCCAGCTTCGGTCCAGGCGCAAACGCTTTCGAGAGACGAAGAAACCCAGAGGTGACGAAAAGATAACCGGCAGCAACGGGCGCCTCACAGAGGCATCTGCGGACCAAAAGCAACGGCACCAGGCTGGCTCAGACCCAGGGGCATCAAAAATACTGCGAACAGCACGGCAGGTTTGATGTTTGAAATTCGCCTTTTTCCCGTCGTCCGAGGAAGCAATCTGAACGCGCTGGCCGAATTATCTTTGGCTTTCGCGAATCGCGGCGACAAAATCCGGAAACGGACAGGGAGTATACTTCCTAATCGCGGGCGGCCAGGCCGCAGGATGTCAGGGACTACAGGTGAAGTAACGATTTTATTAGGGCAGCTCAGCAGCGGCGATTCCGATGCCGCGAACCGGCTGATTCCGCTCGTTTTCCATGAATTGCGCCAATTAGCCCGTCATTACCTGAAAACGGAACGGACGGGTCACACTTTGCAGCCTACGGCTCTGGTGAACGAGGCGTATCTGCGCCTTGTGGGAGATCAGGCTCGCGACTGGCGGGATCGGGCGCATTTTATCGGCGTCAGCGCCTCGATTATGCGGCGCATTCTAATCGATTACGCGCGCCGGCGACACGCATTCAAACGGGGCGGCTGCGAGTGGCCGGCCGACGCGCACCAGGACCCCGGAGATCTTTCACACGAGCAGGCGGAAGAACTGATCGCCCTGAACGATGCGCTCGATCGCCTGGAACAGATGAATGCGCGCCAGCGGCAGGTAGTGGAATTGCGCTATTTTGGCGGCCTGTCGCTCGAAGAGACGGCCGAGGCTCTTGGCATATCGTCTGTTACGGTGAAGCGGGACTGGACCGCCGCGCGCGCCTGGCTGAAAGGGCAGGTCCGCCCCGAGGCGATCCGGTAAACCGCGCAATGTCCCCGGAGCAGTGGAACCAGGCGATGGAGTTGTTCCACGCCGCGTGCGAGAAAAGCGGCGGAGAACGCGTTGCGCTGCTGGACGCAGCATCGAGCCGCGATCCTTCACTGCGGCTCCTGGTGGAGCAGATGCTGCGGGACCACGAAGCGGAGTGCAGCTTTCTGGATCAGTCACCGCAGCGGTTCTTCGTGGCTCCTGCTTCAGCGAGGCCGGCCGCGGGACAAAGATGGGGGCGCTACGAAATCATCGCTCCGCTTGGTCGTGGCGGAATGGGCGAGGTGTGGGCCGCTCGCGACGTGGAACTGGAGCGTCAGGTCGCGATTAAATGTCTTGCGCCCGAACTGGGATTCGGCGGGGCGGTCGAACATCTCCGGCGCGAAGCAAAGACTATCTCGGCGCTGAACCACCCGAATATCGTTACAGTTCACGAGGTGATCCGCTCGGAATCGAACGTTGCGATTGTGATGGAGCTGGTGGAGGGCAGATCGCTCCGGCAGTCGTGTAAAGGGGACCTCGGCATTTCGCAGATCCTCGATATCGGACGGCAGATCGCTCGCGCTCTGGCGGCGGCGCATGCCCGAGGAATCGTGCACCGCGATATCAAGCCGGAGAACATCATTGTCCGGCCGGATGGCTGTATCAAGGTTCTTGATTTTGGACTGGCAAGCAGCACGCGAGGCATGAGAGACTCTTCGCACGCCGGCCTGCCTGCAGGAACGCTTCGCTATATGTCGCCTGAGCAGGCGCGCGGCGAGCGGGCAACTGCCGCCAGCGACATCTTTTCGTTTGCGCTCGTGCTCTATGAAATAGCCACGGGCGAACATGCCTTTGCTGGCGCTTCAGCGCTCGAAACGGCGCACGCCATTCTTTTCGGTGAGCCTGGTTCAGGTCTCCAAACGGTTTCCGCCGACTTTCAGCGGCTGGTTTTTTCGATGTTGTCGAAATCACCTGCGGATCGCCCGCAGGCCGAAGATGTCGCCCATCAGCTGGACGAAATCCTCGGTGATATCAGGGGCTCGTCCACCGGAGTTGTGCGAGGCAGAAGAGCGTTCGTACGCCGCTGGCTGTGGCTGGCTCTCGCGGCCGCGCTTGTGACAATCGCCGCCGGGTGGTTTGAAAAATCCAGGAACGGCAACGATGCGGGATTCGCGGATCTGACCATCAGGCCGCTGACGTCTCAGGCCGGATGGGAAACCGCTCCGGCCCTTTCTCCCGACGGAAACCTGGTGGCTTTCACCTGGAGCGCCCGTATGGATGCGCCCAAGCAAATCTATCTGAAACGGCTGACGGATGCTGAACCCGTACGGCTGACCGACTTCAGAACCGGCACGCTCGGCTATCTTGCCTGGTCGCCCGACGGCAGACGCATCGCATTCAAACGATCGTTCGATCAACACGGCGCGCTGTATTCAATCGACGATCGCGGAGGCGACGAGCGGAAAATCGTGGACCTCAACGACTCGAATCTCAGCTCCGCCATCGATTGGTCGCCGGATGGAACTCAGGTCGCATTCTCGGACGCGGCGCCGGCAGAGCCGGATCAGCTCGCGATTTACGTTTACAATTTGCAGACGGCGGAGAAGCACAAGCTCACGTCACCGCCCGCGAAAGCATGGGGCGACTGGAACCCCAAGTTCTCGCCCGATGGCCGAAGTATCGCGTTCAAGAGAGTCACGGGGTTTTGGGCGGACAACATGTACCTTGTGGCGTCCGCCGGAGGACCGGTTCAGCAAATCACGTTTGCGCGCGCAGGCATATGGGGCCACGCCTGGATGCCTGACGGGCAAAGCCTGCTGGTATCGAGCCAGCACAATGGCGCGATCTTCAGCATCTGGCGATATCCGCTGAAATCTCCTTCGAATCCCGAGCGCCTCGCGGAGGGCGGCGCCGATGCCATCACTCCCGCGACCGGACGGCACACGCGGCGCATCGTCTGGGTGAATCAGATCTGGGACCTGAACATCTATCGGATCGCTGCGTCGGGAACCGGCAAGCCCACCCGGCTGATCGCTTCCACGCGGCGCGATCAGGACGCGGTGTACGCTCCGGACGGTCGCATTGCCTGGATCAGCGATCGTTCCGGCGCACGCGAAATCTGGATTGCGCGGGGAGACGGCTCAAGCCAGACGCAGGTCACCAGGATGAATGGACCGCAGATCGACCACCTGCGCTGGTCTTTCGATGGACGCTATCTCGCGTTCGAAAGCCGGCCATCCGGGTACTCGGATATTTTCGTTGTGGAATGCCCGGCCGGAATCCTGCGATGCGGAACCCCGAGGGCGCTGAAGGTTACGCCGGCGGAAAGCCCTGGCTGGTCGGCAGATAGCAAGTCGGTGTATTTCTCCTCGAATCGTACCGGTAAATCGCAAATCTGGAAACAGGACCTTTCCGGTGGGGAGCCCACGCAAATCACGCGGAGCGAAGGCACGTGGCCCAGCGAGTCGGCGGATGGGAAATGGCTTTATTTCGCCGACCGACACGATGACAGCAGTATCTTCCGAATTCCTGGCTCGCGGGCCGGCCGAATTCCTGGCTCGCGCGGCGGGCCAATTCCAGGCTCGCGCGCCGGCGACGGCTTGAAGAATGAACAGCTCGTGGTGGGGCGGCCATATAAGGTGCAGCGTGAAGGTTGGACAGTAGCGGGTGGAGAAATCTTCTTCATCGACCGGCCGACGTCGGCTCGACTAGCTGCGATTCGAGGCTTCAACCCGGCGACAGGCAAAGCACGTTCGATCCTCGATCTGAATGAGGTATTTCTGGACCGGGGCGATATCAGCTTGTCCGTCTCAGCGGACGGCAAATCACTTTTGTATGCACAGCTCGATCGCTCCGGCAGCAACGTGATTATCGCGGAAAAGAATCATTGATCAGCACAAAAACCGCCCGAAATGGACGGCGAAGAATATGGTGGAGGCGGGGGGAGTTGAACCCCCGTCCGAGAAAGCCCGAAATGAAGAGCCTACGTGCGTAGCCTGGTTCTAAAGTTTCATCTGACGCCTGAGAGCCGGCAAGATAACGTCAAACTAGTCCGATTGATCTCGGGCCTTTGACTCCGGACCGAAGTCTCGACCCTATCCCGCTGAATGACGCTCACTCACCAGCCCGCGGGCTGACTGGCTGGAGCGCGCTGACTTAAGTTAATTAAGCAGCGTAAGCAAACTGCATGTTATTGGCAGTTTTGGTTTTCCGATCGTTTTACGGGAGCTCGGAACCCGGCACGCCTCCGCATCGCGATTCAATCCCGTCGAATCCGTTGCGCCCCCATACGCAGTTTGATTGTACCAGTCATTTGTTTTGATGCAGGCGGGCGGCGAAAGCTTCGGGTTTCCCCGCGTACCGGCACCACAGGCGCATCACTAACCGCGCAACCGAAACCGCAGGAACATCCATACCGCAACCGGGTGCTCCCCGTAAGAAGGCCGAAGCGCATCGGGCATGGTGTAGAGGGTGAAATTCGCTCCGAGACCCGTGGTGATGTGCGGCAGCAGCGGGATGTCCCGCGTGTAGCCGGCGGTATAAGCGGCGATCCGGAACACGCGCCCGGAAAGCGGCTCACCTTCCCGGAACAGTTCATCCTTGTCGTCCAGCTCAATCCGGCCGGTCAAGTAGTTCGCGTCCCGAAAGCGGGCCATGGTCTCGGCGAGATATCCATTCAGGTTCGCGCCGCCTTCTGTCTTGTGCACGCGCCCCCAAAGCAGGGTGCTCGCCCAGTTGCCATGCGCGTATGGCCGGTTATAACTCACGGACGCCGTCACTCGCGTCTGGTCGCCAGGCTCGAGCGCTTCGGGGTGCGCCAGTCGTCCCGCGGAAACCTGCGCCTCCCAGTTCGGGCCCGGAGCAAACGTTAGCCGGGCAGAGTACGAATCGATTCCGCCGGTCTGGATGATCCAGCGGTTCTCGCCCGGTTCTGCGCCATGAAACCCGCTGACTTCGAGGCCCAACACGCGATACCGAACTGCAGCGGTTACCACTTCATCGGATATATGGGTGGAATCTTCCAGATGATGCCCGAGTGGAGCCTGCGGCAGCTCCGCAGCTGATGCCCGGTGCGGAAAGGCAACGGGGCCGAGCGCGGGATCCCCGACCGGCGCCACGTAAAACGTGACCGAAGATGCTTCCGAGATCGGGTGCGTGTAGCGGAGCGCAAGCTCCATAAAGAGATTATGCGGATGCTGCCCATCAATGATGGGCGAGCCAAACGCCGTTTCACCCGTCTGGAACAGCTCGGGATAACGCCGGCCCGTGATGGTGGCGGGGTCAAGGCTCAGCATCGAACGGACAGCGAACGTACCGCCCGCAAGTGAATGGCTCGCCTCCGCCATAAACCAGTTGGCCGACATAAATTTATCTCCGCCCCGCGGGCCGGTCTGCTGAACGCCGCCAACAAATGCAAGCCCATGAAGCATGAACATCCAGCTTCCGGCTTTCAGGTGGATCATTGCCTCCGGAGATGATGCCGGATTCCTGCTGGTGCCGGAGGCGAACGTCATCGGCATTTTCGTATCCGACATACCGGCCATGTGAGACATATCGTGTTGAGCGAGCAGCGCGGATGCAGTCGCCGCGGCAGCGACAATCAGTCGCAACATTCCTTATTTCTCCTTTCGTGGATTCAGTGCGTGGAAAAGGAGAAGATCAGATTCGCAGGACGATTGATGGCGCGAAGAAGTGAGACACGGAATCGGCGCGCGCGGCCGGCCGAGTGGAAATTTCCGGACAGGGCCGCATTGTGAGGACAACAGCAGGCGACGCGCCGGTACTCCGAAAATCGGCTGAGGGCCGCACCAGAGACTGCGCCAGAGAGCCGGGGCAAAGCATCGGCGAAGGGGTTTCGCCTGAGCCTCCGCAACACCCGTGATGCTGCGCAGACTCTACAGCGCAGAGCGCGGGACAAATCATTCCGAAGAGAAGTAACACGCTCAGGAGGATCGGGCCGTACCGGCGCATGCGGTTCTAAATCGACCTTAGCATGCCGTGCGCCAGTGGCTTCGTTCCGGTTCAATCCGCTACTGAATGCGGCCACTTTTCCATGCCGAGCAGCGCGAGCGCGGCTCCGAGCATCGCCATGTTCTTCGAGAAATGGATCATATCGTTCTGCCGCTGACCGGGATCTTCGTGCTGCCAGAAATTGTGCATCGCCGGAGAGACGGCTGCGAGAAACGCGATGACTCCCGCGGCGCCGAGCCTCGGCTTCAGTCCCAGGACGAGGCTTAAGCCTGAAGCGATCAACAGCCCGCCGGCGCCCAATACGGCCACCTCCGGAACGGGAATCTTCTTCGCGCTCGCATATGGAACGAGCTGGTCCTTGTGAATGATGTGATTGATCCCGTTGTACAGAAAGAACCCGCCGAAGATCAATCGTCCGGCCAGATGTCCGATGTTCTTCATACCGGTATCGGCGTGCAACTGCAGGCCCAGTGTGTCGGTTTGTTGCAACTACGCGCGTACTTCGACAGGACGATGTTCGTGAACGGACCGGTAGCACGCTTCTACCAGCGCCATCGTACGCAGATTCTCCGCTCCGTTATTGGAAGGCTCGCGCCCGGTCGCGATCGCATCCATCAACTCAGCCATCGGCCCCTCGAAGGCGTCGGGAAACCAGACTTCATTCCATTGCGGCGCGATCCAAATGCCCGGCCGGCGTTCACTCATATACCGGATCGTGCTCGGCTGGCGATTGGGATACCCTGGCCAGCCGATCATGCCTTCCGCGACGCCGGCGGTACCTTCGACGCGCCATTTGATGTAGGTGTTGGGGCTGGCGCCCGCCGCGCCCGGCCCCGTCCACACGTCGTCCCAGGCTGAGGCGCGGAATCCGTTCGCGTACTCGAGAATGTAAAGGCAAATCCCATCCTCGTGCGGAAATTTCGTGCGCGGGTCTGTTCGGGCGCTGACGTAGACGGAAGCCGGGTCGCCGAACAAATACCGAAAGCAATCCAGGTGATGAATGCTCATGATCAGCAGCGTCAATCGCCCGTCCTGGCCTGCCCATGGCTTCCAGTGGGGGACGGCCCGCATTTCGATGGTGGCCAAAACAGATTCGCCCAGGACGCCGTTATCGAGCAGCTTCCTGACCGCGCGAATCGACTGATCGAAACGCATGTTCTGATTCACCGCCAGAACAATTCCGGCATCGCTCGAAAGCGAGACGATCTCCCGCGCCTCCTCGAGATTCATTCCCAGTGGCTTTTGCGCCAGAATGCCGCGAGGTTTTGCGCCACTCGCAACGATTCGCCTTACCATTTCGATCTGATCCGGAGGCGGGACCGCGATATCTAAGATCGCGATCGCAGGATCGGCGATGAGTTCGTCGATTGATCCGTATGCTTTGATGCCCCGCTCCCGTGCGACTTCCCGCGCCCGCTCCGGGTTGCGCGATGCGACGCCTGCCACCGGGAATCCGGCGTTGCGATAAGCGACGAGCTGCACGTCGCGCATGATGAACCCCGCTCCGATCGCCCCAATCGGGAAATCGGAGCGTGCGGGCACGATGCGGTGCGGCATGAGGTCGATTTCGGCTTCGGGTTCCGCTCCCATGGCGCAATGATTTCACGCGCCTCGCGCGGATGTCAAAATGACGGCTGATGAATCTCGGACTGATCAGTTCCGCCTGGCTTGGCACAAACGTCGATACCGAAACGGGCATTCGTCTGACGAAAGAGATCGGCTTCGATTCGATCGACATCTTTGCCGATCCGCTCGAAACGAGCGCATCCGAGCGCCGCTCCATTCGCCGCGCCTGCGCCGAATCCGGGCTGCCGGTGGTTTCCCTGCCGTGCTGCGCGCTCGGCATCGCGGATTTCAACACTCCGGTTCGCAAATTCCATGCCAGCCGCGCTCGCGCGTATCTCGATTTTTGCTGCGAACTCGACGCGCGCAATCTGCTGCTCGTCCTCGGCGAGTATATCTGGCAGCAGGAGGTAATCCCGCCGCGCGATCAATGGCGCTGGGCCGTCGAAGAGGTTCGCGCGCTCGGCGAATACGCGGCGGCAATGAATCTGGAGATTGCTCTCGAACTCGAGCCGTTCGAGCTTTCGATCATCAACAGCGCCGCGAAAATGGATGACTTTCTCCGGGATGTCGGCCATCCTGCAGTGAAGGCGAATATCGATATCTCGCATCTGGTTCTGGCGCATGATCCTCCGGAAGCGCTTTCGGCTCTTTCGAAACGGATTGCGCACGCGCACCTTTCCGATTGCAACGGGCGCAC
>Ga0157370_10009747_pt1 | contig 10200 bp, 8 predicted proteins | sample C35metaG_FD_113463 | JGI IMG/M metagenome (GOLD analysis project Ga0157370, IMG submission 113463) | Corn rhizosphere microbial communities from Kellogg Biological Station, Michigan, USA - C3-5 metaG | ecosystem: Host-associated > Plants > Roots > Rhizosphere > Soil | place: USA: Michigan... | reverse complement strand
GCGTGGGCCGAGTACAGCACGAGCACGCCGAGGTCGGCGCCGGCCAGTCGCAGCGGCTGCGCCTGCACCGACCGGATAGGGGTGTGCCGCACCAGGGCGGCCACGTAGCCGGGCCAGCGCCGCTCGTCGGCCAGGTCCGGGCTGACCACCGGCTCCGCCTGGGTCAGCGCGGCATGGGCGGGTGCCTCCTCGACCTCGGTCAGCACCTTGGTCAGCGGTTCCAGCACCTCATCCGGACCGGCCCAGGTGAAGTCCAGGCTGCCGGTCGGGGTGAGCCGGCCGTGCCCGGCCGCGCTACAGCCACACAGTTCGAGCGCCCGCCGCACCAGGAAATGTCGCGCCTCGGCCTCGGTACCCAGCTCGCATAGCTGGCGAACCAGCTGCGTGACAGGCGTGACGGTTGGCAACTCGACGTAATCCTGCACCGCACCGCTCCTCGGTTTACATAGTAAGCCAAAACGCTTACGGGCAGCGTACCTGCTTTTCTGTGTTCCACCTAATGTTCGCGAGGACGTCCTCGAACCGGCTTGCCGGGCTTCGCCAAGGCCTCGTCCTCAGCCTAGCTTACGTTGTACGCTCGCCCAGCACGAGCGAGCGCCGCGCGCCCTGCCCGGCCGTCCAGGCAGACCCGCTACCGGCCGGTATCGGAACCCGCCGCGCGGGAACGAGGCGTCAGGGCTCACCATATGAGAGGTAAACGACTGCCCGGCCCTCGCTCGCCGCCCGCGAGCCCTCGCCCGGCTCGTCCCGCCACGTGAAGGGAGGCAGCACGGTGTCCAGCGCCAACGCGCAACGCTCAGCGGGCGGCAACCGTCGCCGGAACAGCCCGCGGCTGACCACGAAGCTGGTGGTGGACGAGACGCTGGCGATGATCGACGAGCGGGGCATGGCGGCGGTGACCATGCGTGGCCTGGCGGCGCGGCTCGGCGTCGAGGCCATGTCGTTGTACAAGCACGTCGCCAACCGGGACAAGCTCTTCGACGCGGTGGTCGATCGGATCGTCAACGAACTGTCCGACGACGAACAGGTCGCGCGGGCACCGGCCGCCGGTTGGCGGCTCTACCTGGAGGGCATCGCCCGGGGCATCCGCCGGTACGCCCGCGCCCATCCGCACGCCTTCCCACTGGTGGCCACCCGGCCCACCGAGGCGCCCTGGATCAACCCGCCGCTGCGCTCGATCGAGTGGATCGAGGCGTTTCTGACCGGCCTGCGTTCGGAGGGTTTCACCGACGACCAGGTGCTGTTCGCCTACCGCAGCTTCAACAGCTTCCTGCTGGGCTTCCTGCTGCTGGAAACCAGTGCGATGACGGTGCACGACCCGCTGCCCGGCGACGGCTCGTACGCGCCGGGGGGCAGCGAGGGCAGCGACGAGCCCGCCGGGGCGCAGGCTCCGGCGCCCGGCAGCCTGACCCCGACCCGGTCCCGGGCCGACCGGCACGACGTCGCGGCGTCGGACACCCCTGGCGAGCGGATCGATCCGCAGGGTGCCATCGACCCGGAGCGGTTTCCCACCATCCATCGACTCGCCGAGGGCTTGTCCGAGGAGCACTTCGAGGCCGAGTTCGAGGCGGGCCTGAAGACCATGCTCGACCAGATCGACGCCTACCTGAGCTGAGCCGGTGATCAGGATCCGGCGGTGCGTTGCCAGATGGCGAAGGCGTTCGGCAGGTCCTTGAGGTAGGGCGCCAGCTCCGGGCAGTGCCGCTGCAGCACGCTGCCCATCGTGTTCTGGTCGATCCACCGCATGCCCTCGGCGGTGTACACCTCGTCGTTGAAGTAGGTGGTGAAGAACCGGTCGCTGTTGAGCCGGCGGGAGGCCATCAGCACGAAGATCCGGAATGCCGTGTCGGAGAAGGCAAAGCCCTCCGGCCGGTCCTCGGCGAACATGCCGGCAATCAGATCGACGCTGTCGAGGTCGCCCTCGTACACCTCGCGCAGTTCGTCCGCCCACTGCCTGTTGCTCGTCAGCTCCTCGAAGCTGGTCGGCACCGGCAGGTGCAGCAGTCGCCGGAAGGCGGTGTAGCGGGGCACGCCGAGTTCCCGGCAGCGCAGGATGTCGGTGGCCGCCAGGTCCATCAGCCGGTCGTTGTCCGGGCGCTTGAAGGTCTGCAGGTACTTCGGGTAGTTGTGCAGCGTGACCAGGCCCGGGTTCATCGTGCCGAAGGTGTAGATCAGATCCACCAGCTTCTGCTGCCGGAGCACGTCGGCGCCGGCCGGCCCGGACAGCGCCTCGAACTCGGTCGGCCCGAGGGTCGGCTGGTCGGTGCCCACCGCCCGGAGGTCGAAGTGGTCCGGGATCAGCGGGTGCATCCGGTAGACGGCCACGAACTCCTCGGTCAGCGCGAACGGCACGCCGTAGTGGTCGGTCTTCGAACCGGGGATGCCGGAGAGCACCTCGTTGGACGACAGCCGACCGAGCAGGTCGTGGAGCTTCTCGCCCGCCAGGCCCCACCAGTTGGCGTGCAGCGCGGTGACCGCGGTCGGGTGCGCGGTGACCGCCGGCGTCCACTCCACGGTGTGGATCTTGGCCAGCAGAGCGCAGTTGATCAGCCGGGCCCGCTGGAACAGCAGCTCGTCGTCGAAGTCCGGATGCGCCTCGGCCAGCATGTCGCAGATGCTGTTGTGCTCGTGGGCGAACAGCACCTGCATCATGCCCAGGCCGAGCCAGAAGCCGGGGGACAGGGTGGGGTTGGTCTCCGGGTCGTCCGGCACCGGCGGCAGGCCGTCGACCAGCCGCAGCTTCCCGCCGGAGAAGCTGCGCAGGAACTGCTGCTCGGCCGGTGAGTTGCCATAGATCTGCGAGCCGTCCCACCAGTGCGTCATCACGTTGAGGTGGGTGGGCGGCAGGTCGGAGCCCGGCGCCGCGGTCGGGTCGTCCGGGGTGCGCATCACCGTCAGCGGCGGCTGCGGCCAGTCGTCGTCCGGGGCCAGCGGCAGGATCCACGGGTTGTCCTTGGGGCTGGTGCCGTGCCGGAACCAGTCGTGGATCATGAACTGCAGCCACGCGGCGATCAGCGCGTTGCCGGCCGAGGCCGGGATGATCTCGTCCCGGGTCATCAGCCGCCGGCTGATCTCGCGCGGGTTCGGCTTGAGCATCCGCTCGGCGTCCGGCCAGGTGTCGGCCAGCGGCACGTTGCGGCCGAACCGGGTGCCGGCCATGCCCATCTCGGGGTGGTCCAGGTCGTTCCAGCTGCCGTCCGGATTCCGCTCGGTGCGGAACCGTTGTTCGAACGGCGGCGGCTGCACCGCATTCTCCGCCGGCAGCCGCGAGGTGTCGTACAGGTTCTGCTCCCGCAGCGTGTTCCGGATCCCGATGAGCTCGACCAGGCCCAGCGGCTTGGGCAGCTCGTACCAGGGATGCTTCTGGTCGATCCGTTCGACCAGATGGTCGAATGCCCGCTCCACCGGTCCGGGCTGGTCCGGCTCGTCGGAGGTGTCGGTGGCTGGCGTGGTGTCGGTCATCGAGAGTCCCCCTGCTCACGCATTTGTTTCGGTCATATGCTGCCGGTGACTGCGGCTTCTGGACAGGCCTGACAGGGAATCGATCCTTCGTACAGGCCTTTGGTCCTGAAGACCGTTAAAGGCGCAGAAGGGGATTCTGCACATCAATGCCTTGCCGTCGCCGGCCTGAACGGGCATCGCCAAAACGCTTACCTGTGGCCCGGATAGCGCGCTACGCTCCGGGCCATGCCAGACGCCGATCCCCGGGTCGCCATCGTCAATGAGCACATGCGGCTCGAGAACGCCTACGATTTCCCAGCCTGCATAGGCAAATTCGGCCACGCCAAGTACGAGGTGGTGGCCGACGGCGAGCTGTTCGACGGTCCCGACCGCGTGCACGTCTTCCTCTCGGAGAACCAGCGAGCGTTCCCGGACTTCGAATTCGTACCGACCCGGGTCTCGCCGACCACCGACGCGGTGCTGGTGGAGGGCCGGTTCGTCGGCACCCACCTGGGCAACTGGCGCGGCCTGCCGCCCACCGGCCGTAAGGTCGATTTCGCCATGTGCCTGATCTTCGAGTTCGACGGCGAGTCGATGGTCAACGAGAAGCTCTACTTCGACCTCAGCTCACCGCTTCGCCAGCTCGGCGTGGTGGACGACCTGAACAGCGTGCGCGGCAAGCTCACCCTGGTGCTCACCCACCCGCTGGTGATCGGACGCGCGCTGGTGCACAAGCTGACCCACAGCCGCCGCTGACCCGAAATGACCCGATCCATCGCCGAAACATGGTGATTGAAGATGAAGCTGCTGATCACGATCATCTACTCGGCGCTGCTCGCCGGCGGGCTCAGCGTCGGCGTCCGGCAGATCTATCAGGGCTACCGGCGTCCGAAGGAACTGCTGAACCCGTTGTTCGGCAACCGGGTCGCGATCCACATGTTCACCATCCACATCATCGTGGTGTCGGCGGACCTGTTCGTGATCGGGCCGTGGGCACTGGCTTCCAAAAGCACCTTCTGGTACTGGGGCGGCCGGATCGCGCTGTTCACCTCGGCGTTGCCGATCGCGGCCTACCTGAACCGCAATCCCCAGTCGTTCGGGCAGTTCATCGGCCACTGGGTGCGGTTCCGCAACTTCTTCGAGTACACCCTGCACGTGATCGTTGCCGCGATGGCGGTCAACTGGTTCCACTACTACATCCTGCTGTGGTGGCTGGTGGCCTACCGCTACCTCGACGTCGGCCCGCGCCGGGCGCTGCAGAAGCTCTACAACACCCCGGCCAAGCTGGCTGCCCGTCCGTGGGCGCCGTGGCTGAACTTCGCGACCATCTTCACCATCTACGTGCTGGCCTTCCTGGCGGTCTACAACCGGCAGATCCTCTACGCCAAGGTGCCGAAGGCCAGCACGCCGGCGCACGTCACCTCGCACTGGGAGGTCGCCGTGGTGGTCGCCGCCAACATCGGGTTGGCGTTGTGGCTCTGGATCCTGACCCGCAAGTACACCGACTCGCTGCTCGCCGGACGCACCAGCACGCCGGACCGTGCCGCCCCGTCGCACGTGCTGGGCGGGCACTGACCCGGTAACGAGCGGATCAAGTCTTCGTTAGGTTTCGCGGAACGTCAGGTAGGCTCCCCGCGAGCCACCCGCGTGGCGACGAACGGGGAAAAATCCATGATGTCTGCCCATATCGCCCGCCGCCGGTTGGGTGTTCTGGTCGCCGTGCTCGCCATGATCGGGTCCGCGCTGGTGCTGCATGCGCCGATCGCCCGGGCCGATCCGCCAGCCGGCTTCGTGATCCCAGGCCCGAACGCCCAGTTGGCGGTGGCCAACGGCCTGGTGTTCGACTGGGATTACGACCTGTTCGACAACACGGTGCACGTGTTCGACCTGACCGGCACCGAGGTCGGCGCGATCACCAACGAGCCCGACGTCCAGTCGCTGACCGCAAGCCCGGACGGCAAGCGGATCTACGCCGGGCTGGGTTCGGCCAAGGCGCTGTCGGTTATCGACACCGGCACGCTCACCGAGACCGCCCGGTACGACGCAAGCGCGATCGGTGCGCCGGTCCAGGTCGCCGAGGCGGGTAACCGGCTGTTCGTGGGCGGCATGCAGAATCCGGTGCAGCAGCCGCTGTTCGAGATCGGCGTGGTGGACCTGGGCGCGCCCAGTGGGTCGTCGATCCCCGAGCTCGTCGAGACCGGCAACAGCGGCGGCCTGGCCGCGGCCGAGTCGAGCCCGGGAGTGGATGAGGTCTATGCCACCGGATGCAGCCTGCTGAGCGCCAACTGCAGGCTCTTTCACTACCGCTACACCGGTGGGTCGACGCTGCCCGAGCAGCAGCGAGTCGATCTGTTCACGACGAGGGATCTGGCGCTGGCGCCGGATCTGAGCGCGGTGTACGCCTACGACCACGACGCCAGGGTCATGTCGATGTACCGGCCCGACGACCTCAGCGTTCTCGGTACCGTTGCGGTCGGGGATCGACCGGTGTGGTTCTCGATCGCCAATCAGCACCTGATCGATGCGGCCTACGACCAGTCCCTCGACCGGTACGACGACCTGCAGGTGCGCGACAGCGCCGGAGCGTTGACCTTCGAGTACCAGACCGCCGGGCGCGGCCTGGAACCGCTGATCGAGTCCGGCAGCACCGACCTGTTCGTGGCTGACTGGGATACTGACAACGTGCTGCGGCTGGAGCGGCTGCCGGGCGCGCTCGGCCAGCCTTCGGTGCCGCCGAAGCCGCAGAACCTGCGGGCGAAGACCGGACCGGCCGGCACGGTCGGGCTGTCCTGGACGGCGCTACCGAGCTACCTCGTCGATGCGCCGACCGGCTACCGGCTGTACCGCTCGGACACCGCGGGCGAGCTTGGCAGCCAGATCGCCACCCTGGCCGGCGCCGCGCGCGACTACACCGACTCCGGCCGGAGCACCGGCATCGGCTACTACTACACGCTGATCGGCAGTAATTCGACCGGCGACGGCCCTGCCTCGGACCAGGTGAGCGCCGTCGCGGACGCCAGCCCACCGGTCCCGACGCAGGCCAGCGCCCCGGCCTTCCAACTCAGCAAGGCCATTGCGGTCGGGTACTCGGCCTCGGATGCGGGATCCGGGGTGGCCTATTACGACGTCCGCTACCGGGCCGCCGCCTGGAACGGCGTCTTCGGCGGCTACGGCTATCCGGCCGGCTGGCAGCACACGACGAAGCTCAGCCAGACCCTGCTCGGCGCACCCGGCCACGAGTACTGCACCAGCGTGCGGGCCTGGGACGCCGCCGGCAACGCCTCGGGCTGGACGGCCGACCGGTGCACCACGCTGCCGCTGGACGATCGCTCCCTCACCGCCGCGACGGCTGGCTGGAGCCGGCCCGGCTCGGCCCTCAGCTACGGCGGCACGCTGACCCGGACGAACGTGCTGGGCGCGCAGTTGGTGCTCAAGGCCGCGCAGCTCAACCGGCTGGCCCTGGTGGTGGCCGAGTGCGCCAGCTGCGGCAACGTCGCGCTCTACCTCAACAACGTGTACTGGCGGACCGTTTCGACCTATGCGCCGAGCACCCGGTACAGCGTGATCGTCGTTCAACCGCCGTTCAGCCAGCGCACGGCCACCATCACCCTGCGCAACGCCTCGGCCGGCCGCAACCTGATCGTGGACGGGCTGGGCATCGGTCGGTCCTGACCGAGAAACGCTAGGGTTTCTCCACCTGCCTGAAGATAGATATGCCAACGGTGAGAGGGAGAAACCCATGGATTACAAGCTCGAACTGGTCCTGCTGCCGGTGGCCGACGTGGACCGGGCCAAGGCCTTCTACAGCGAGCAGCTGGGTTTCGCGGTGCAGGTGGATCATCGGGCGGGGGAGGACTTCCGGGTGGTGCAGCTGAACCCGCCCGGCTCGGCCTGCTCGATCTCGATCGGCACCGGCATCACCAGTGCCGAACCGGGCTCGGTGGTCGGCCTGCATCTGGTGGTCGGGGATCTGCAGGCGGCGGTGGCCGAACTGGCGGGCCGGGGCGTGCCGGTCAGCCAGCCGCGGCACCTGACCGGCGAGGGTTGGCAGCCCGGCGTCGATCCCGGTCACCGGGACCACAACTCCTTCGCCGACTTCACCGACCCGGACGGCAACGGCTGGGTGCTCCAGGAGGTCGGCTACGGCAGGCGAGCGGCCTACGGGATGGCATTCGGCTAGCGGATGAAGGTCCGCAGCACGAGGCAGGCGACGGCCGCGGTGACGGCGGCGGCCGGCAGGGTGAGCACCCAGGCGAGCACGATCTGGCGAGCGATTCCCCAGCGCACCGCGGACAGTCGCTTGGTGGCGCCGGTGCCCATGATCGAGGCCGTGATCACGTGGGTGGTCGAGATCGGGTAGCCCAGCTGGGCGGCGCCCAGCATCACCGCGCCGCCGACCGTCTGCGCGGCGAAGCCGCTGACCGGCGTCAGCGCGTAGATCCGCCTCCCGACGGTGCGCATGATCCGCCAGCCGCCCGAGTAGGTGCCGAGCGAGATTGCCGCCGCGGCGCTGAGGATCACCCAGAGCGGGATGCCGTCGCCGCTGCCCAGGTGACCCGAGATGACCAGGGTCAGTGCGATCACGCCCATGGTCTTCTGGGCATCCTGGGTGCCGTGCCCGAAGGCCACCGCGGCGGCCGAGAGGATCTGGACCCGGCGGAACCGGCGTTGGGCCTTGTGCACCTGGGCATTCCGGAACAGCCAGAGCAGCGCGAGCATGAACACGAAGCCGCCCGCCAGCCCGACCAGCGGCGAGATCACCATCGGGATCACCACCTTGTGCCACACCCCGAACCACTTGACGTGCCGGGATCCGGCCAGCGCGGCACCGACCAGGCCGCCGATCAGGGCGTGCGAGGAGGAGGACGGCAGCCCGAACCGCCAGGTGAACAGGTTCCAGGCGATGGCACCGAGCAGCGCGGCCAGGATCACCGCCAGGCCCTCCCGGCCGGCCGGCGGGGTGATGATGCCCCTGCCGACGGTGGCCGCCACCTTGGTCGAGATGAGGGCGCCCAGCACGTTCATCACGGCCGCCAGCGCCAGCGCAACCCGCGGCCGCAGCGCCCGGGTGGAGATGCTGGTCGCGATCGCGTTAGCCGAATCGTGAAAGCCGTTGGTGTAGTCGAAGCCGAGGGCGACCACGACGATGACTACTACCAGCACGTCGGTGCTCATCGCCGGACCCCGAGCCCGACGGTGCGTGCCGGCAACTCAGGATTCCTTGACCGCGATGGTCTCCACCGAATGGGCCACGTGCTCCAGCGCGTCGGAGGTGTCCTCCAGCAGGTCAGCCAGCTCGCGGAGCTTGAGCATGGTGAGGATCTCGTACTTGCCGCTGAACATCTCCGACAGCAGCTTGCGGTGCACGTCGTCGGCCTCGTTCTCCAGCCGGTTGACCTCGATCCAGTACGTCTCCAGGTTCTGCAGGGTGCGCAGCCGGCTCAGCGCGCCGGCGGTCTGCGAGCAGCCCTGTTCGATGAGCTGGATCTGGGTCTTGACCAGTTCCGGCAGCGGCCCGACGTCGGCCAGCACGACGAACTCGGTGACCTCGTCCAGGCAGTCCATCACGTCATCGATCCGGCCGGCGAGGGCGTAGATGTCTTCCCGGTCGAACGGCGTGACGAAGCTGGTGTTGAGCTGCCGCAGGATCCGGTGGGTCACCGAGTCGCCGGCATGTTCCAACTCCCGCATCCGGTCGGCGATCGCCTTCCGATCCGCATCCGGGGACAGCAGATCGCACAGCACCGCGGCTGCCGCTGCCAGGTTCTGGCCGCCGGCAGCCAGCAATTCGTAGAAGGCCTGGTCTTGCGGAGTGAGGCGGATAGCCACCGATTCCTACCGATCGTCGACGGGGCTGCGGCTTCAGCCTTCCCGACCGTAGTCAGCGCCCTGCCGGCTAGCAACGCGACCCGCCCGATACAGCGATGACTGCACCGACTCAACTTCCTGTGAACGTGGCCGATGGAATCCATGGCAGTTGTCAACGAAGGCGCCCGAATTGCCTCGGTTGGTAGCGGCCACGCACGTTGTGAAGCCGGGTCGGAAGGCTCGGTGAAACGTAACTGAATAGGTGGCAGCCCGCCGTCCCTCCTGTGCGCGCGGCCACCGAAGACGGGGAAAGGGGCCACGGATGGCCGACAATGCAGTGCCGATGAGGCGTTTGATCACCGGCACGCTCGGACTGGGACTGCTCGCGATGACTCTCTGCGCGACCACTCCGGCTTCTGCTGCCGCCGCAGCACCGGCCGTTCGTGCCTCCTCGTCTTCCAGTGCCTCGCTGGCTTCCAGCGCCTGGGGCGACCTGACCGCGGACCTGACCGCGCTCAACCTGCTCGGCCTGAACGACCCGGCCGATGACCCCGGCTCGCTCTACACCATCGAGAACGCCATCGGCGCCCGCTCGGTGTGGCGCCAGCAGGATGCCGCCGGCCGGCAGATCACCGGTCAGGGCGTCGCGGTCGCGCTGCTGGATTCGGGCACCGCGGCGGTGCCCGGCCTGGACGCACCCGGCAAGCTGAGCTACGGGCCCGACCTGTCGGTGGAGGGCAACGGTGTGCTTACCGACCTCGACACCTACGGACACGGCACCCACCTGGCCGGCATCATCGCCGCCAACGACGGAGCTACGCTCACCGCGCGCTCCATCGCGAGCCTGTCGCCGGATACCCAGCTCGGCGTGGCCCCGCAGGCCGACCTGGTCTCGTTGAAGCTGGCCAACACCGACGGCAGCACCGACGTCAGCCAGGTCATCGCGGCCCT
>Ga0157370_10009746_pt1 | contig 10200 bp, 9 predicted proteins | sample C35metaG_FD_113463 | JGI IMG/M metagenome (GOLD analysis project Ga0157370, IMG submission 113463) | Corn rhizosphere microbial communities from Kellogg Biological Station, Michigan, USA - C3-5 metaG | ecosystem: Host-associated > Plants > Roots > Rhizosphere > Soil | place: USA: Michigan... | reverse complement strand
GATCTCCACTTTTCCCAAGTTTAAAAACAATGGGTTGAATGATGAGGTTACCAGTTTGAAATATAGCCTTCAGAATTATTTATATGCTATTGATGCCAGTAATTCTGCCGGTAAGAGCAGAGCCCTTAAAAGCTTTGAAAAATCATACAAAAAAATTCAAAAGCTAAGACAGAATCTTGACAGAGATGACGATGAAGTTCTCAACAGATATCTGGTTCGTTTAAAAACCAATATCTCTGTTATTGAAGATGCTTTGCCAGGAAGTTAAAAACTAATTTGAACTATCAATGATTAAAATTCAGGCGGAAGCCAATGTTCCTACAGAGCACGGTACTTTCCGAATGATAGCTTTCTCCGAAAACGTCAACGACTGGATGCCGCATATGGCTATTGTTGCAGAAAATACAGATTTCTCAAAACCAGTGAATGTTCGTTTCCATTCAGAATGTATTACCGGAGAAGTTTTCCATTCAAAAAAATGTGAATGCGGCCAGCAATTAGATGCTGCAATGAAATATATCCATGAAAACGGTGGAATTATCATCTACCTTCGCCAGGAAGGAAGAAACATCGGGATCATCAACAAGCTGAAGGCATATTCCCTACAGGAAAAAGGTTTGGATACTGTACAGGCCAATCTTCAACTGGGACTTCCTGCAGATGATAGAAATTTCAGCGTAGCGATTGAAATCCTTAATCTACTGGATGTAAAAGATATCAATCTTTTGACCAATAATCCTGAAAAGGTAAAATATGTAGTAGACAGCAACATTCACCTTAATTCAAGAGTACCGCTACAGATTCCTGCCAACGAAATAAGCAAAGGATATCTGCAAACAAAAAAAGACTTCTTTGGACATCTTCTTGATGACAATGATAACTAATTTTATAAAGTAAATATTAAAAAGCTCCAAAAAATATATATTTTTTGGAGCTTTTTAATTATTGAAACCCATAGAAACATTTTAATTATTTGATAATTCACAATTCAGTGTATTTTTTATAAAGTTAATTTATCTTTGCACAGAAAATTATATTAATATGAAAAAAACATTATTCGTTATTTCTTCATTATTTTTCGTTGGCTGTGCAACTAGCAATGACATGCTTTACACCCAAGATGAAGAACAAAGTTTAAACCTAAAGGAAACATTACCATCTGTATCAAATAAAATGTTAGCCTTAAATGGAGGTGAAATTACTTTAATGGATTTGGATTTAAATAAACCTCTTATCCAACCAGATGGCGGAGGATGTTCATTTAAGGCTGGTCATAGTGTTGATAATATATATACATCAACAGCAGCATTTGGGTCAAATCCACTTTCTTTTTTTGGTTATACATTTAGAGGATATGGAAAACCAAGAACCGATGGATTTAATTGGAAAGGTATAAGGTTTCAAGCAGGAAATCGTCCTGCAACGGTCTTAAGTAGCAGAGGACAGAGCCGATTAGTTAATGATCTTTTTGAAAATGCCTTATCAATAGAATTTCCTTTTGAATCAAATGCTACTTACGAAATTATATTAGAGACAACTATTATAGACTTCATTTATGAAGAGCAACATGATCAATACGATCAAAATGATGACTATCATGGTTTACAGCAAAGTCAGGCTTTTCCAACAGTAGCTGTGGAATTATCAAATACACCTGAAATTTATGGAAACGCTCCTTGTGCAGGGAGGCCGGTATTAAATAACAGATTTATTTCAGCAAATTATTATAAAACGCAAAAAGCAGAAATAACCGTTCCTCCATCATATGAACAAAAAACATTTGTATTTCATTTCTCAACAACAGAAACAAAGAATTCATTTCTAATATATTACTTACCAGAAAGAGGCTCCGATCCTTATATCCCTGAAAGCTCTTTTAATATGTATCTTAGAGGCATAAAAATAATAAAAAAACCATTTGATCCTGCTCATGTTGTACCACCGAGAGTTACTACTCCAGACCCTAGCCTTCCGTGCGGTTTTAGAGGAGGATGTTAATCAATTAAAAATATCAAAAGCCCCGGGAGAATTTCTCCCGGGACTTTTTTAATTATAAAAAACTGAAAAGATATTTCCTAGTATTTGGTCTTTATTTTAGACTCATCAATATTGTAATATTTAATTACGCTATTGTAATCTGAGTAATCAACCGTTGCAGCTGCTGCATTTTTAGATGTACCTGTTTTTGCAGGAACAATCACTACTCTGAATTTTTTATTTGTGTAGTATCCTGGATTATTATCCAAATTAACTCCATTGGTAGATCTTATATCAATTCCAAAATCAACCTTACTAAAGTCATAATCATATTCAACTATATCATTACCATTGTTAGGATACTCCAAATAAGGAAGCAACTTCCAAATCGTTGCACCATTCGTTGTAAGACCTGTCTGTAAGTAAACAAGTACTACATCGGATTCCAATAATGGGTTTTTAAAAGCATCATCAAAGTGATACGTAAAGCTATCTTCTTTATTAAATTTCGGTATAATATCATAAGCTGTTGAATACGTATCCTTACTTTGTACAACAACATCATCCTTGTTATCACAGCTATAAGCAGTAAAACCTACAGTACCCAGGAATAAAAAGAGAAGTATTTTTTTCATTTCTTATTAAAGTTTAGTTATTATTTATATTGAGTATTCAAATCATATACCAAAAATCTCAAAAACTTTGTTTTCCTCATTTTTTTAATCGTATTTTTGTTCTTATTCAAAAAGTCATGAAGAAATTATTATATACTTCACTCTTTATTGTCGCATTGATAAGTCCTAAGGTGAATGCCCAGTATCAGCCTAAAAATGCTTCTAAGGAAGATTTGAAAAAGGCTCAGCAATGGGTGGATAAAACATACAAAAACCTTTCTCAGGATGAAAAATTAGGACAGCTTTTTATTATTGCGCTTTATACCAATAAAGGAGAAGACTATATCAGCCAGGTAAGAAATATTGTTACAACAGATAAAATAGGCGGTCTGATTCTAATGCAGGATGACGCAGCAAGGGAAATCAATCTGGTGAATGAATTTCAGCAAAAATCTAAAATCCCTTTAATGATCGGGATGGATGCAGAATGGGGACTATACCAGAGAATTGCAACGGCTCACAAATTTCCATGGGCAATGACATTGGGTGCTATTCAGGATAAAAATCTTGTGTATCAGATGGCGGCAAAAATTGCCGATGACTGTCACAGAATGGGAATCAACTGGGATTTCGCACCTGTAGTAGATGTAAATACCAACCCTGATAATCCTATCATTGGGAACAGAAGTTTTGGTTCTGAGGTAAATAATGTAATCAGCTCTGCCCTATCCTATTCTAATGGTCTTCAGGATAACAATATATTAGCAGCTATTAAACATTTTCCGGGACACGGAGATACCAGCACAGACTCACATCTTGACCTTCCGGTGGTTTCCCACTCGATGGACAGGCTTAATACAATAGAACTGGCACCATTCAAAGCTTTGATGAATAAAGGAATTGGTGGTGTAATGGTCGCTCATTTATATGTTCCAAGCTTAGAATCAGGAAAAGGAATTCCAGCCTCTGTTTCTAAAAACATCATTACAGGATTATTGAAAGATAAACTAGGTTATAAAGGTTTAATCATTACCGATGCCTTAAACATGGGTGCTGTAGCAAATAAGTACAAACCAGGTGAACTGGATGCTATGGCATTTAAAGCAGGAAATGATATTATGCTTTTCTCTCAAGGCGTTTCTGAAGGTAAAAAATTGATTCAGAAAGCTATTGATAAAGGAGAAATCCCGCAATCCAGAGTAGAGGAAAGTGTGAAAAAAATTCTCTTAACCAAATATTTCCTTGGACTGACTCAATACACTCCAAAAAATCCGGAAAATATCAATACCGACCTGAATAATAATTCTCATACTACTTTGGTACAGAATCTCTATTCTAACGCATTGACTTTATTAAAAGACGAAAAGAAATTACTTCCTCTTACAGGAAAACAAACTTATTATGTTCCTCTGGAAGAAGCCCCTTATCAGACTTTTGCCAACAGATTGGGAAATAATGTAATCATTAAAAAGGCTGGCGAAATTAATACGATACCAGCCGGATCAACGGTAATCGTAGGTTTCCATAAAGATAATTCAACCGCTTATAAACCTTATAAAATCTCAGCAGAATCAAAGAAAGTGCTTTCTGATCTTACCAAAAATCAAAATGTAATACTGAATGTATTTGGAAGTGCTTATGCATTAAAAGATATTGATATTTCAAAAGTTTCAACAGTACTTGTTTCTTATGAAAACAATGATGATTCCATGAATGCTGCTGCAGATGCTTTAAACGGAAAAACAAAAATATGGGGCAAACTTCCGGTACTGGTCAACGATCAGCTAAAACCAGGAATGGGTATGGAGCTCAATGCAGTTCCCTCAGCCAACACCAAATAATACAACATCAAAACAACAATAATCTAATGAAAATAGGCATACTTTGCTATCCAACATATGGAGGAAGCGGAATTGTAGCAACAGAATTAGGAATGTCTCTTGCCAATAAAGGATATGAAGTACATTTCATCAGTTCTGCACTTCCTGCAAGATTAGACATCACCAACCCGAATATTTTCTTCCACAGGGTAAATGTTCAGACCTATCCTCTTTTCCAGTATCAGCCTTATGATATTGCATTGAGTTCGATGATCTACAGGGTTGTGAATCTTTATAAACTGGATCTGCTTCATGCACATTATGCCATTCCTTACGCATATGCAGCCTTTACAGCAAAGCAAATGCTTCGGGAGGATAATAATGATATTCCTTTGGTGACTACATTACACGGTACAGATATTACCCTTGTAGGCCAGCACCCAAGTTATAAACATGCAGTAGAATTTTCCATCAATCAATCAGATGCGATTACTTCAGTTTCTGAAAGTCTGAAAAAAGATACCCTTCAGTTCTTTAACATCAAAAAAGAAATTCAGGTGATTACCAATTTTATTGATAATTCTGAATTTGACGACTGCTCTGAGTGCCAGAGAACGCAGTTTGCCAATCCTGATGAAAAAATTCTGATTCACGTATCCAACCTGCGTCCTGTAAAACGTGTGGATGAAGTACTTCAGATCTTCAAAAATGTGGAGAAAAAAGTAAAATCCAAGCTGATCATCATTGGTGAAGGTCCGGATATGGAAAAAGTCAATCAGTTTTTGGAAGAAAACCCGGAGCTAATTTCCAAAATCCGTCTTTTAGGAAAGGTGAATGATTTGTATAAAATCTTACAGCTTTCCGATGTATTTCTTCTTCCTTCGGAGCAGGAAAGCTTCGGTCTGGCGGCTTTGGAAGCAATGGCGGCTTATACTCCGGTCATCAGTTCCAATGCAGGAGGAATTCCTGAAGTGAATATTCAGGGTGAGACAGGATACCTTGCTGAAATCGGGAATGTGGAAGCCATGAGCAATTACACCATCAAGTTGTTGAGCAATGATGAACTTTTAGCCAAAATGAAACAAAATGCGAAAGATCAGGCTATAAAATTCGATTTGAAAAACATTCTTCCTATCTATGAGAAAATGTATAGAACAACCATAGAAAATTTTAATAAGGAGCTGACGAAAGTATAATATTTCTATTATATTTATCGTCATACTTATGACGGAAAAACTACTTCAACATCTTTGGAACTATAAGATTTTCAAACATTTTGACTTCAAGGATATTGAAGGGAATTCCGTTGAAATCATCCATTTTGGAAAATGGAATAAAAATGCCGGACCTGATTTTCTGGATGCTAAAATCAAAGTAAACAGCTTACTTCTCGCAGGAAATATCGAACTGCATATACGTTCTTCAGACTGGATTTTCCATAATCATTCCCAAGATCCTAATTATCAGAATATCATTCTGCATGTTGTCTTTTTCCACAATACAGAAATCCATGAGCTCACCGGAAAAAATGTTCCAACTTTGGAGCTGAAGGATTATATTGATGAAAATATCTTCCGGAAATATGAAAAATTTGTTGACGAAGAAGAATTTATCGCCTGTGAAAACATATTCGATACAGAAAAAATCCCTGTCAATTTTCATGAAGAAAATATTCTGAAAAAGCTGGATGAGAAATCTTCAGAACTTGAGCAGAGTTTAATTCATTATAAAAATAATTTTGAAGCTGTTTTATTTCACAGCTTTGCTTATTCATTTGGTTTAAAAGTCAATGCTCATATTTTCCGGCAGATTGCTGAAAGTATAGATTATAGCATCATTAATAAAATCCGTCAGAATCCTATTCAGCATGAAGCTTTATTGTTTGGGATTTCAGGCTGGCTTAATGAGCCACAGGACGATCAAATGAAGATTTGGAAAAGAGAGTTTGAATTCATTAAAGTCAAGTTTTCTATTCCAGATCTTACTTTTCGTCCCAAATTTTTACGTTTAAGACCTCCCAATTTTCCAACAATCCGCCTTTCTCAATTGGCAGATCTTTACAAACATCAGAATTTATTCTCAAAAATCATGGAAGCCAAAAATGCTGATCAGTTGTACAATATCTTCGGTTCTATAAAAGCCTCTGAATATTGGAATTCTCATTTTAATTTTGGAAATATTTCCAAAGTACTCCCTAAAACATTGAGCAAAGAGTTTATTGACCTACTTATTTTAAACACAGTGCTTCCTTTAAAATATGCTTATCACAGATATCACCACGAAGAAATTACAGATGAAATTATTGAACTGTACAAATCTATTTCTGCTGAGAAAAATACCATCATTACAGGCTGGAAAAAACTGGGACTGGAAGTTGCTAATGCATTAGAAAGCCAAAGTATGATCTATCATCATAAAACCAATTGTGAAACAAAAAACTGCCTGGCATGCGGCATTGGATTTAAACTTTTAAAAGAATAGGTGTAGATAATAGAGACCTACGAGAAAAACCTGTATCAAAAAAATTCCTTAACTTGCAGTATTGGATTTAAACTTTTAAATAACAATCTGAAAATGCTGAGTAATATCCGTCATAAAATGGAAAGAGAGTGGTTTGGTGTACTGACAAGAATGGGTGCCAAGCTGGGGATTCCCGTATCTAAGCTGAGAATCTTCTTCATCTACTCTACTTTTGCCACAGCCGGTTTTTTCTTCCTGATCTATCTGGGACTGGCATTTACACTTTGGATTAAAGATATTTTCATCACCAGAAGACCTAGCGTCTTTGATTTATAAACTATGGAATTTTTACCGATTACTTCAGCTGAAGATCATAGAGTTCAGGAAATCTATACTTCTTACACCACTACTTTTCCTGTAGATGAACAAAGAGATAAAAAACAGTTTGAGGGTTTATTTTCAAATCCACATGTAAAGTTCATGTCTGCCATTCATGAATCTGAAGCTATTGGCTATCTCATTCTTTGGGAGCTGAGTTCTTTTGTTTTTGTAGAACATTTTGAAGTGTTTGAAGCATTCAGAAGTAAAAAACTGGGTTCTCATATTATGAATCATTTATCAGAAAGTTATCCGAATATTATCTTGGAAATTGAACCAGCAGAGCTGAGTGAAGATGCTTCAAGGCGCTATACTTTTTATCAGAGAAATAATTTTAGCCTGATTGATACTACTCATGTACAGCCAAGTTATGGAGAAGGAAAAAAATCTTTGAATTTGTGGCTGCTTGCTAATTATACTCCAGAGAATCTGGAAGAGCTTAAAAACGAAATTTGTAATACTGTTTACGCTTAAAATATAAAACGCCGGAATTGTTTTCCGGCGTTTTTTGTTTATATTTTTTAACCCTAAAAGCTTATTAGACAGCTTTTCGGTTAATTTACCTCGTATTCGAGTTTGATTGTGATACTGGCTTCTTTTTCTTTGGATGAGGTATTGAAAGTTCCTCCATATGAATAATCTTCATTAGAATTGGGTGCTGTAATCTGAATAACTCCCATGGTTGCTTTCTTTAGATTTCCCAGACTGCTTCCAGAGTTTTCCGCAATTTTTTCAGCACGTTCTTTAGCATCTTTTGTTGCACTGGCAATCATTTCCTGTTTTACAGTGGCCAGTTTAGTGTAAAAATAGGCTGGTGAAGAAGAAGTAAACTCAATTCCGCGATTGATAATCTCTGTAATATTTCTGGACAGGTTTTCTATTTTCCCCACTTCTTTACTTTCAATCGACACCTTTTGAGTAAGATTATATCCAGAGAATTCTCCCTGTACATAATTTCCGTTTGAATCATTATAACTTCTGAATTGTTTTTGAATATCTACGGAAGAAAATACAATCTCTTTCTGTTGTATTCCTTTTGAAAGCAAATAATCGTTGATCACTTTTCTGTCTGTTGCCAATTCATCATAAGCGGATTTCAGGTCAGCATTATTTTTGGAAAAACTTCCGGACCAGGTGATCAGGTCTGAAGTAAACTGTTTTATACCAAGCCCTGTCACAGAAATTGTATTTTCAGATTTGTTTCTGTTTTTAATGGCATTTCCTAAAAACCCAAGCCCAATAACGAAACCTAGCGCAGCAATTGCTACTGCAAAAATGTTTTTATTCATAAAATTTGTGAATTGAATTGTTGTTACAATAAAGATTGTATCAATTTCTATTCCATTATTTTAAGATTTCTTTAACATTTTAAGAATGGAAAATCTTAAAGCAGATAAACCTATTTTTGATTCTGTTTCAGCCTTTCTATAAAAAGAGGGACAGTTTCTTCTAACCTCAATAGGACGCCGGAAAGATTTCTTGCTTTTACGTACGTTCGTACCTGAGGTTTTGCTAAAAATGAAAACTGAATAAATTCTGAAATCCTGTCTTCCGGAATTCCCGCCTTCACAAAATATTCATCATCTATTCTCTCCCGAACCCATGCAATGTGCTCCTGGAGATCATCATATTTATATTGTCTTTTCTGTCTTCTTGCTTTCCCACTGATCAGATCATATACCCCCTGAACATTCAGGTTTCCTAAAAGCATCGGCAAAAGAACGCTTTTCACTTCTGCCGGCTTTTCTCTCATCTTTCCGACAGGCTGAGGAAGTCCTACAGCATCTCTTACCTGCTCCCCTTTATCTACTTTGGCAACAATCCGTGAATCTGTTTCCAGATCTCCCGTGAGCTTTTTTATAATCTTTACTTCACCTACATCTTTCGGAATCTGATAAAGAGTAATAAACAACGGTGAATTGATACCATTGGTAAGAACTCTTCTGGATGTCCTGTTGAAATCTTCTTTCACAAATCTCAGTTCATCATTAGGATTGGCATCTATTGAAAATATTCCCTGTACATCAGAATACACTTTTTTGTCGGTAGACATATTGATAACGATTACTTTACTTAAATCTCCACCGGCTTCATCTACTATTCGTCCTGTCACAGTCTGCTGAGAAAAGATAAAACTACTGCACAGCAGCATAAGAAAAAGAAAAATTTTTCTCTGCCCCAATGCTTTAATATTTTTAATGAAATAATTCAATTTTTATAAAAGTTATTCTTTAGTTCCTTCTAGTTTATTCGTTTTACTGTATTCTGCAAATGCTATTTTAAGCTCATATTCTATATCACTTATCTGAAAATCTTTCCTAAATCTTTTTGCCAGTGAACGTGTTTTTTCTGCATAGAGAAGAAAACTATCAATCTGCTCTTCATCCATCCCATATTTTTTCAGGAAACCCAGATTGATTTGATTTCTTACTCTCATAAGAAAATCCTGGGTTTCATTGTAATTGGCTTTAGTAATTTTAGGTTTTGTTGCTTTTTTTACCAGCCCAGCTACAGCACTTAACACGCCAAGTACATTTACCTGTCCTGCATTAAAATCATGCCCTGTAAAAGTTTTTGATATACTATTATTTGGCAAAGGCCGATAAAGCGGACTTTTCATATAATCCTCCAGATCAGATTTTAATGACTGAAGTTTTCTGGATTCATTCAGATGCTGATTATCTTTTGCAAGATTTCCTGTAGGTTTATATTTTATTTTTACCTCAGGAATCTGGATCTCCATCCTTTTCAAAATAATATTCAACGGAGAATTAAAATCTTCTCCGGTAATTTTTTTATCAACACGGTAATATCCTTCTTTTACAAATCTGATCTCATCATTTTCCTTTGCTTCGATCTCAAATTTTCCGGATATATCACTTAAGAGACTTTTGCCATTTGAAATATTAACAACAAGTGTGGGAGTTAAATCCAGTTCACTGGCCGTTATC
>Ga0157370_10009740_pt1 | contig 10210 bp, 13 predicted proteins | sample C35metaG_FD_113463 | JGI IMG/M metagenome (GOLD analysis project Ga0157370, IMG submission 113463) | Corn rhizosphere microbial communities from Kellogg Biological Station, Michigan, USA - C3-5 metaG | ecosystem: Host-associated > Plants > Roots > Rhizosphere > Soil | place: USA: Michigan... | reverse complement strand
GCAATGAGAGATGATCTCTTCTGTTACCCGCTCCCCCAGCCTTTGGTCAAACACGAAGTTTTTACCGTGGAACCGGTTCGCCAGTCCTTTTTGTTTTACCTGGTTCACATAATTGATGATCCCTCCTTCCAGGTGAAATACATTCTGGAAGCCGCGGTGTAACATATAGGCGGATGCTTTTTCGCAGCGGATGCCGCCGGTGCAGTACATTATGATGTTCTTATTGGCATCCTGTTCCATCATATCTGCAGCCATGGGTAATTGTTCACGAAAAGTATCGCTTGGTATCTCTATCGCCTTATCGAAATGTCCTACCTCAAATTCATAATGGTTGCGCATATCGATCACGATCGTATCCGGGTCTTCTGTCATTTTATTGAATTCCTCTGCCGTTACATACTTCCCTTTCCTGGACATATCAAATCCCGGGTCCTCGATACCATCAGCCACTATTTTCTTTCTCACTTTTATGTCCAGTACATAGAATGATTTGCCATCATCATCAACGGCTATGTTAAGCCGAAGGCCATTTAACGCCGGAATGGAATAGAGATAGTCGCGCAGTTTATCAAAATTCTCAGCCGGTACGCTGATCTGTGCGTTGATCCCTTCGTTGGCCAGGTAGATCCTTCCAAACACGCCCAGTTCATTCAGTGCCTTGTAAAGCTCATTACGAAAGATCGCAGGATCTTCTATCGGGAAATAGCAATAGAAAGATATCGTGATCCTTGGTGTAGGATCATTTATTACTTTTTCCTTCAGCTCCTTCCGGGAGATGCGGTTGTGTAGTGGGGCCATATATTAATTTTTATTCCCGGGACGGGAGCCCAATTGCAGGTTGGGTAAAATTATGGGGCAAAGATAAGGAAGGGAGGTGAATGGTCAATGGTCAATGGTGAACAGTGAGCGGTGCGCTTATTTACGCGATCCTCTTATGAAGTTTCTGAAGATGCGCTTTGGGATCAAAATTCCTAACGAACCCACTCTTCTCCCCTTCTGCTAAGGCATTTATGAGTTGTTTTTTCCTTGATACTTTACCTTTCAGGAGTCGCAATGAAGTTTTTCGCGCCATGCATATCTATTAGAAATAAAGTTAGCACGAATTGGTATTTTTTCCAAGTCGGGTAAAATGCTAAAGTCACCTGTTTTTATCAATGAATTTCTCGATCATTGGAACCACGAGGTCGCTTTCTTTAAAGTCAGGGGTTATGGTGGTAATCTCCCCATGTATTCTTTCATGTGCGCGGATCATCTATTAAGCCCCTTACATTATAAGCAACTTGGTTCTTAAAAATTCTTCAACTTTCCTATAAGCCGGTGCTCCTGTCTGGAACCTGAACTTTATATACTTGTGATCTATTGCATACTCTACAATAATAAATCGAAATGGGTTATCGTAAACGATTTCGAAATCTTTATCCTCCTGGTCTTTGTACTGGAAAGGGTCAAGGTTTTCCCATGCTTTAAAGAAATTGGCAAAACCTTCGGAAGGTGAGAAAGAAATATGAGATAAGTAATCTAAAGGTTTTCCAGTTTTTGTGAATTTCTGCCCTATTTCAATACGATACCCCGTTGAGCTAGAGTCTTTCTCCAGCGCTAAAGTATACACTTTATCAATTGAAGAACTTCCGCTAAACCATATGCGTAACGATTGCTTAGCGTTAGCATATGACATTGGCATTAATCGAGTGCCAGAAAGCCCGTAATTCCGATAAGTCATATTTACTGCCCGCGTTTGTCTGCACGAAATAAAAATAAATGAAAACAAGAATAATATTAAAACTCTCATGATGTTTACGAATTTACACAACGTTCACGATACTATCTTGTACCAACATTTCTGTTTCCGTTAAATCAGCAAACTTGAAGAAATAAATCACATATGCGTCACCGGTCTCTGTCAAGGAATTTCTCGATCATTGGAACTGCCAAATCTCTTTCTTTGAAGTTAGGTGTTATGGTGGTGATCTCTCCCATATATTCTCCGTGTCCACCTGGAATAATTGCCAGTTCCGAATTGGACAGCTTACGGTGTAGTTCAAGTGCGTGCTCGGGTGTTATTACATCTTTATCGCCAATGATGATCAAGGCCGGTGCTGTGATCGCTTCCAATTGTTCGTCAGGAATATCTTTAAAGTCCACCATTCTCTTGACATCACGGTCATGCATTACCTGGAGACCGTTTGGATCAGCTGCTACTTTTGTGTAGCCTTCTTTTAGCTGCGCAGGCATATCATTTATGGAAGCCTTCGACATAAAACCCCAAAACCAATCGGGCATACCATTACGTTTTGCCAGTGGGGAACCAAGGATCATTTTATCAACGATCTCCGGGTGCCGGATGGCGATCTGCAGGGTCGTTGTCCCTCCGTTACTGAAACCGAAGAAGTCGGCTTTATTTATTCCAAGGTTCTTTAGAAGTGCGACAACATCATCAGCATCCTGTTCGAAGCTGCTGTCGGCATTACGGTCGCTGGTGCGGCCATGTGCTTGTAATTCTACAGCAATTACTTTCCGATGCTTCGCAAGCAATGGTATGATCTTCTCAAAACTTGTCTGTATTGTTGAACCGCCACCATGTATCAGAACTATCGGATTTCCCTCGCCATATATTTCGTAATACATTCTGATCCCATTCACTTGAGAGTATCCACTTTCCATTTTTGAAGTTTTTGTTTTGGCAGTATTTCATTCTTAGCCTATGAGATTGCCTGTTTTAGGGGTAAGTGTCTGTCTGCCATTGCTTCTCTTTTTATGGTACCATTTAAAACCCCAAAAGCAGGCGATACCTAAAATTATGAAAACCCAGAGATTCGCCAGAACGAGGATGAAAGAAAGAAAATAATTGGAGCCATCAGACAAAGAGTTACGTAGTCTTGACCAAAATGGAAGATCGTATCCCGAGAGATCGTAATTAGGAATAAATTCCTTTCTCACTATTTGATTTTGGAAAAAAGAAATATTTACTGAGCTATACTGTGCATCAGCATTGATCTCCCTGTTTTGGATCTGTTGATCTATTGCTTCATCTTTTAGCCGGATCCTGGTAAGATCTCCTGAAGTGTTTGTCTTGTTCAGGGGAACCTTATCGACAATTGCATCCCTGTTCTTTTGCTCGAGGCTCTTTCGAAGATATTCAAGGCTTTTATCCTGGATATCGATCGTATTACTTTCGGTCAGGTATCCAAGGGAAGCAACATCAAATAAAAACTTTTGAAGATTGACCGAAGGAACTCTTACCACCAGGTCAGCGGTCGGTATGTAAGTTGAGATCACCATTAAAGAGTCTTTGGAGAGTTTGAATTCACGACTGTCTCCTTCCCGCGATGAGAGTGCCTGGTGAAATACCATACCACCATAATTGCCGGCCAGTTCAAATACAGCCTTACTGCTGATCTCTACGTCTTTTACTTTTGATCTGATCGCAGCCGTTTTTACGAGTTTGACCGAGTCACCAGTTAATCCAGTATAGGAAGTGGAATCCGTTAACGCCACAGCTTTCGAATCCGAATTTTGGTTATGGCAGCTGAGACTAAAGATCAAAATAGATAACAGGAAGAGAAGTTTGGCAGGATTCATATCAGTAAAGTTGTACTGATTTATTCCTGTGGAGATAAAAAAGTAACCCTGTCAAATATGAAATGTTTTGTAAAACGTACTGGGCTGTGGTCGAATTTCGTTTCAATGGGAAACCGTTTACTGCAGGCAGTACGAAATTTTAATTATTTTTATTTCATGAAAGCGATAATGATCAAGCCCAAAAACCAGAGTGAATACAAATTCATTTCTGGCCTTTTAAAGAAGCTTGGTATCGGATCTTCCTCCTTACAACTTCAGGAACTTGAAGACCTTGGACTTTCCAGGGCTATGCGCGGTCTCAATAAACAGAAGAAGGCCAGTCGCTCTGAAATAATGAAAAAGCTATCTACCTGATGAAGGTTGAGTTTCTATGTAGCACGTTTTCTTCACAGAAAAGATATCTATCGCCAATTTCCATAGATAAATGGGTTCAGGGTAAATACAGCGCCCTGAAATATTTTCTATGAAAAGAAGGAATGAGTGCAGTCCAGAAGGAACCTTTAACAATGATTCCCTTGCTTTTCAATCTCCATTGATCAATCAGAGGTCTGTAGATAAGCGGATACGATAAAAACAGGCCGATCATCCACCATCCCGGATTATAGTTTTGGTCTAGTAAATAGATTAACGCCAGTAATGGCAGCAGAATCGCAGAATAATAAACGATGATATTTTTCATTGCTCCTTAAAATTACTAAAGTTTACAATATTTCCATAGTATATCGTGATACCCAGGATGGGAATAACTAAGCGGAAAAGAATGGTCGAAATGGGTAAATATGTGGAAATCTTGCAGCGTAAAACCCATTCATTCCCAGTTATTCATAGGGGCTACACTGGCATGGTTTTTTGACTATATTAACAAACTTAGATACTATGAAAAAGTACACAGTATTCTTTGCGTTGCTTATGATGATTGGTGTATCCGTTAGTTCTTGCCATGCAGGAGCCCATATAGGCACTAAACATCATGAGGTAGGTGCCGAAACACACGTGAAATAAAAATAAGACCAATAGAAACTTTGGCATCTTAGGAGGTGTATGGATCAAACCATACGCCGACTATATCTTTTATAAAGCCCACGAAAGTGGGCTTTATTTTGGGTTCCCTGGAGAACTCAAAAATTCATTAAAGCAAAGCCGTCATTTTGATACGACATCAATACGATCAAAGCATCACTGGCTATTGTTACGTTTTTCGATATGATCTTAGGATCGATATTTTCGGCAACTAAGTTTTGACCGCAAACAAATAACTGTACCCCTGCCTTTTTCAATTCGGCGAGAACTTCCAGGTTTGGATTACTCACTCCATATTTTGTCCGATAATGTTGATCGTCCAGAATGCCGTTGATAGCATCTCCATGAAACACTACTACGAATTTTGCATTGCTCAGCGGTATGCTGCATACTCCCAACGCATTCAGTTCTGAGCCTGCCATGTTCAGTGCAGGGATTATCTGGGAAGGGTCTTTCGCTGCTTTTGTAGCATCATAAATAGCTTTGTATACCCTCTTTTTATCAGGCTGCATTTTTGCATCCTTTAAAATAACAAAACCATCTGCCTCTTTAATAACGGGACTTGAAGTTGTTGCTTGAGAGTAACTGCAAACACTAAATAAGCAGGCTAACAATGAGAAAATAAAATATTTCATAGCTGAGAGTTTAAATAAGCTTTTGGCAAACTACATGTTGTGTGCAATCATAGGGCGTGATATCCTTTTCGAATGAATGAGTCAATCTCTAGCGCTTCCATTCTTCAATATTATAATCTGACACTGTTGAATCGGCCCCCAGTTTTATAGTTAAATCAATTGTGTGAACTGGGTCAATGTCTGATCCGTAATCTTCTAAAACTGGATAAAATATTTTATTACTGTCTTCATTCATATATTTCACGGGTTCGCCAATGAGATCTATGAGTTGATTATAAGAAAGTCCTTTGAGTTTGTAGTTTGTGGTGAGATCTTTTAACATAGCCCTTCGATTTGGGTATTGCCCGTCAATAAAGACTTGCCATTTTGTTTTATCAAACTTGATATTGCGGGTACAAGAAAATCCAATGAGGAGTATTACCAGGGTAACAATATTTTTCAAAATATCTGGTCTGAGTTAATGTTGCTGCCAACTCAGAAATATACGAATCTTTTTCATATTACTTCTTTCACTTTTTACAAGAATTCTATTGTAATTCAATTCTCTATAATTCTTAAAACAGCAATAAAAACTTTCCTAAATACACGGGATCCGAGTATGCGCAAGCCGGCATCCCTAGTCTTCAAGAAAGCGACGGCCAAAAAAGTATGCCGCTAAACAAAAGATTGCAACTCCAAAGCACATACCTGTTCCGATCAGGCGTACTACATCAACAGTTCGAATACTCGCCCAACTGGGGCGACTTGACATGGTTAAAAGGTGTATGATCTCAAAGCCTGAAAACAAAAAGAAAATAAAAAGAAAACTGCCTTGATTTTTCATTGATTGTCTTTTTAATTGTTCATTCTATTCGAGATTTTATAACAGAATACAGCTTTACTTGCGCTAAGCGGTTGAATTGTGTGAATCAGCTCCAACCTGAGCCTATTGAATATTTAACTTTTCACTTTTCACAAAGCCCACAAAGGCCCACAAAAGACAAAACGGGTGAACCCTGTATTTCTTCGTGTTCTTAGTGTTTCTTCGTGCCCTTTGTGTTCCGCTTTTTCATATATGCCCCCATTCACTTATTCACCAATTCACCTATTCACCTTTCACTCTTTCCCTCCCCCACATTCCCCGCCAAATCCCACGCCCTTACTTTCACAAACGCACCAACTGTTTTCGTTTTGTATATCCACTTGCTTTGATCAATTGCATCCAAAATTGCATCCCCCTCTTCCATTAAATTCTCCCCTTCATCTAAAATTGTTACGGTCACCTTTGCGACCCGGAAATCGTCGGTGGCAATAATGCTGATCTGCGAGTTGGCGTGACTGCCATACTCCGACAGGTCGATCTTCTCCACTGCCGGCGCATATAGATAATCGCGCAATGCGACATTGTATGCTCGTTTGAACGGTGCCGCTGCTTGTTGATACGCTTTCTTTAGCAAAGGGTCCTTAATGGCGGCACTGGCATAAGCAACGGCATCTGCAAACCGGCTCCGGCGCTTTGCCTCCGCAGCTGTTGGCTTTCTGCTGCGAAACTCCGGCATTTTTGCGATCACCGTCTTGTCTCCATACTGCTTGTACACGAACTGCTTGCCCAGGTTTCCCCGGATCCCCTTTAAATGTTCATTTTTTTCGATACTGGCCATGGCCTTATCCGCTCTGATGTATTGTAAAGATAAATTTTTTATTGTTTTATCCATGTGCCATCTCTCGATCATCTCTCGATGATCTCTCGATCATGTATCGATGAAAATAGCTTTTGATCGAGAGATGATCGAAGGATGGAGCATGGTTGGTACTTGGTTGGAGGATATATTACAGATTACAGATAACAGAGGAACAGAGGGCAGAAAACAAAGGAACAGAGGGCAGAAAACAGAGGATAGTCTCTGTCATCTGCTATCTGCCATCTGCTATCTGTCCTCTGCTATCTGTCCTCTGCAATCTGTTCCTATTCCTCCCCTCTTCCCCTATTAAACTTCGGAAGCCCGATGCGTATACTATTCTGCCACGGCCGGCCATTAAGGAAGGACTGTACAAAATCAACCCTGACCTGCTTGAGGATATTATCCAGGCCCGCGAAGATCTCATAGTAATAGCGGTTGCTGTTGATATAGAAGCCGTTCAGGCCTGTGACCAGGTAAAGATTGAGACGGCGGATGCCGGGTATCTTATTGGTGAGAAAGCCATTGAAATTATGTTCCAAATGCGCCAGCGCATAAAACCGCGCGGTATTGCTGAACTGGTAAATGGGCAGCAGCTGGAAGCTGTTCAGGTAGGCTGATGCTAAAGTGGAGGTATTCCCATTAAAATGATCATAATCAGGAACCTGGACACTGTCAGTATTCAGGAAACCTCCTATGCCGATCCTGTATCGAAACCTTCCATATAACCTGAAATTGAAATGGTCGGAGATAGCAAATTTCCATTTGCTGTACTTAAGGTCCGAGCCTAATATGTTAGGAATACCCTGTACATATTGCAGGGTAAACACCGGATACTTTGACCCCAGGCTTGATTTCCTGTCGGGCAATTCAATATACCGCACTCCCGGCTGCCAGCGGATCATTGCCTGCACATTAAATGCCTGGTGATGCACCAGGTTGGTGGCCATGATCTCGAACGGATAGTTGGGTGTATAGGCTCTTGACTTCCTGTCACGCAACGTGAAGTCCGTTGTATTATCCAGCGCCTGCCTGTCCTGGAACTGAAAACCTCCCGTCAATACGATCCCTTCTCCAAATGTTTTGCGTATGCTGCCACGAAGGAAACGGGCCTCATAACTTTTGATCCGGTTCTTTTCACCAAACAAACAGGAAATGGTATTGCCTCTTTCTCCTATCGGACTATTGTTGTTGAACTGGAATACCCTGCTGCCTCCTGATAATGACAGCAGCGTTGCATATTTTTTTCCATACCTGTAGTTTACCGAAACGAAACTGTTGAAATGATGGTTGGAAAAACCATAGCGAAGATTGGAAGCAATGGATATGGACCTGCGACTGGATATTGTACTGTCCAGCCTTTTTGACCAGGTAATGGTAGGACTCAATACCAAACCTTCTGCAGGGTTGAAAAAGACTTCTTCCAAAATGGCGGGAAGGGAAACCTCGCTTCTTGTTTTGCTGAACGAAAACGATTTGCCCACGGTTAGCAGCGATACAAAAGATGTTTTATTCCTGATCCTGTCCAGCGAATCCAAATAACGGGGATCCTTACGTGCTTTCTCCAGGCTATCTTTCTTTACATAATCTCTTGTCTCATCATTCATCAATGGCACCGGCCTGTTTACCTGCCAATATTCATCAGAGCGTTTGTTTGCGCTATCCAAATATTTAATGATGGTGTGGGTGAATGTTTTCTTTTGAAACGAAACTGGTAATTCAACATCCGTATATACATTCAGGAAAGATCCATAGCCATCAAATCCAAACATCTTTATCGCAGGATAGATGACCTGCGTGGAAAGGAACCATGTGTCATTGGTAACAGGGCGGTATAACTGTTCGATACGAAGGGTGTCCAGCAACTCCATCGATGCGGTCTTTGTCAATTGCAAATTCAACGAATGGATGCGCCAATCCTGGTCAACGATATCCATATAGCCGCTGAATAAAGGCTCATACTTTCTTTTTGGTGTCACCAAAATATGATTCACCATCCGTCCATCCTCGAAATAAGTTCCTTCGAGTTTGTAACGGTAATAGTTAAGCGCATTACCGGATATGGGAGAAATAAACCCTCTCGGGTTCAGGGAACGGCCAAAGGAAATATTCTCCCTGTAAAAGGAAATAATATTAGGTGCCGCCAAACCAAAACCATCACTTTGCCCGCTCACTTTTGACGATATGACCTCGATCTTTTGCTGGTCTTTGTCAACAGTGAAATCAGAAAGGGTCTCTGATAAATAGATGATCTTCTTTTTACTGGTATCACCGTCCTCGAAGTCTATTTTCTGCCCCATGAACTTCTTTGGGAAATCTCTCGTTCGCATTTGTCCCTTGGTATACACCCTTGTTTTATACTTTTCTGTTTGCCTGTAATAAAAACTCCTTTTGGCAATGGCGTTCCGGATAATAGCATAGGCAGGGTCTTCGCCGTTCTTCACGATCACCTCAGCCAAAGTGGTGCCCTGCACCGCTAATTCAAAATCAAGTTTGGTTGTACCCTCTCCGACTGTCACCTGTTTCTCCACCTTCTTATAACCCACATGCTGGCATACGATGGTATAATTTCCTTTTTCGATATGCAAGGTGAACCGGCCCTCATTGTTGGCAGAGGTTCCTTTATTGCTGCCCTTAATAAATATGGAAGCAAAAGCCAGGCTGTTGCCGCTACTGTCCTTTACCGAACCGGTGATCTCCTGCGCATTCACCGCGAGACTGAACAATAGTATCCATATGAAGCCTGATATCTTCATCATTCAATAATAAATTTGCTGTTATTTTCTTGGTGACAACCGAAGATAACTTCCGCTGAGTGCGGCAAATCCTGCCACTAATCCACCAACCAATCCTGTTACCAATATCAATAAAACGCGGCTCCCCTGTAATGGAAGCACATGTGACATTCTTGCTGAAAGAACACCTGCATTGGCAGCATCGATCCACCATGCATAGGCGATCCAAAGTACCAATACTCCCAATAAACCGGCAAAAAAGGCTTTACCGGGTCGCTGTGGAATTATGATCGCAACCAGGAAGGCAACGATCGCGATCCCCCACCAGGGCAGGTATATTCCTGAGATCAATGACAGCAAGGCGGTCAATAAAAAGGCAAAGATGAATTTCATGATGATCGTTTTTTATCAGCCCTTGCTGAATTTCATTGTCCATTTAATATTCTTATCGTTCCTGTCGGCTTCATGCATGAACCAGAGTTTATAATATTTTCCTTCCACCCAATAATCCAGGTTATTATCATAAAAACGGCTGCCGGGGTTACCACTCTCTCCTCCGGGATAAACGCCATAAGCTTCTGTT
>Ga0157370_10009739_pt1 | contig 10210 bp, 9 predicted proteins | sample C35metaG_FD_113463 | JGI IMG/M metagenome (GOLD analysis project Ga0157370, IMG submission 113463) | Corn rhizosphere microbial communities from Kellogg Biological Station, Michigan, USA - C3-5 metaG | ecosystem: Host-associated > Plants > Roots > Rhizosphere > Soil | place: USA: Michigan... | reverse complement strand
GCATTTCAAGCGCCACGGCCTGTCGGTGGACCTGGTCGGCACGTCGGAGACGAACGTCACCGTCTCGCTCGATCCGACCGAGAACCTGGTGAATTCCGACGTGCTTTCGGCGCTGTGCGCGGACCTGGCGAAAGTCTGTCGCGTGAAAGTCATCGCGCCATGCGCGGCGATCACCCTGGTCGGGCGCGGCATGCGCTCGATGCTGCACAAGCTCTCCGGCGTGCTTGCCGAATTCGGCCCGCAGCGCGTGCACCTGATTTCGCAGTCTTCGAACAACCTCAATCTCACCTTCGTCGTTGACGAGGACATCGCCGCCGACATGGTGCCGGCCCTGCACGCACTGCTGATCAAGGCCGAGGCGATGCGTGTGGAAGACCGGTCGATTTTCGGCCCGAGCTGGCGCGAGTTGTACCGGCAGGCACAAGGCACGCAGGCAGCGCCGTGGTGGCGGGCGCGTCGCGCCGAATTGCTGGAACTCGCGCAGGCACATTCGCCGCGTTACGTCTACGATCCTGCCGTCGTGCGCGAACGCACACAGGCGCTGCGTGCGGGAGTGCCGTGCGTGGATCGCTGGTTCTATGCAATCAAGGCGAATGCGCACCCGGACTTGCTGCGCGAAATCGTGGCACAGGGTTTCGGTCTGGAGTGCGTATCGCCCGGCGAGTTGGATCGTGCCGCGAAAGTCCCCGGTGCGTGGCTGTTGTTCACGCCGAACTTTGCGCCGCGTGCCGAATATGCCGACGCGCTCGCGCGCAAGATTCCGCTCACGCTCGACAACCTGCATCCGTTGGCGCAATGGGGCGCGGATTTTTCCGGCCGCGGGATTTTCCTGCGTCTCGATCTCGGTAGCGGCCGTGGCCACCACGACAAGGTCAAGACCGGCGGCGCCAAATCCAAGTTTGGCCTGGCGCTGGACGAATTGCCCGAGTTCCAGCGCCTCGCCGCGCGTCACGACGTGCGCATCGCCGGACTGCACGCGCACCTGGGCTCGGGAATCCTCGATGCCGCGCACTGGCGAGATGTCTATGTGCAGCTTGCCAGCATTGGCGAGAAGATCGGCAGCGTGCACGTACTCAACATCGGCGGCGGCCTTGGCGTGCCGTCGCGCGCAGACGAGTCGCCGCTCGATCTCGCCGCGCTCGGCGCGGTGCTGTCCGAAGTCAAGACGGCGTATCCGCAATTCGAGCTGTGGGCCGAGCCCGGCCGCTACCTCGTCGCCGACGCCGGCGTGTTGCTCGCTCGTGTCACGCAAACCAAGCGCAAGGGCGAGGTGCATTACATCGGCTGCGACGCAGGCATGAATTCACTGATCCGCCCTGCCTTGTATGAGGCGTATCACGAGATCGTGAATCTCACGCGTCTGGACGAGCCAGCGACGGAACTCGTGCAGATCGTCGGCCCGATCTGCGAATCCGGCGACGTGCTCGGCAGCAACCGCCGCCTGCCGCCGACGCGCGAAGGCGACGTGCTGCTGATTGCACAAGCCGGCGCCTACGGCGCGGCGATGGCTTCGCATTACAACCTGCGTGAACCGGCGGCGGAGATCGTGATATGAACGTGCTGCACGATCCGCGTCAATCCAATTCCTTCCGCTTCGTGCGTTGCGCGTATGCGAACGGCGAGGCACAGCTGGTTTACGCGTTCGACGACGGTCCGGAACTGGTCGAGCGCATCGGGTTTCCGGATGCACCGGCATTGCTGCCGGAGCGCGAAGCCGCGTTCTCCGCGGCGCTGCACCTGCTGCACCTGATTGCGGGCGTCAGCTACTACAAGGCGGGCGTGCCCGGGCAAATCGTCGTCGAAGGTGAGGCGCTGGATGCAGCGACGGCGGAATTTCTCGATCAGGTGTATCTGCACGGCCTGGCCGAATTCGCTTATCAGAACAAGCTGGATCTGCGCGGCAAGATTCGTTTTCCCCGCGGCAAGTCGGCGCACGCACCTGCGGCGGCATTGAGTCTGCCGCGCCGAACCCTGGTGCCCATCGGCGGCGGCAAGGATTCGCTGGTCAGCGTTGAAATGCTCAAACGCCTCGGCGAGCCGGCAACGGCAGCTTGGGTCGGCGAATCCGCGCTGATCGCTGCCTGCGCGCAGCGCACGGATTTGCCGATGTTGAATCTCAAGCGCACGCTTGCGCCGGAATTGTTCGAGTACAACCGCCTGGGCGCTTACAACGGCCATATTCCGGTCACCGCGATCAATTCGGTGATCCTGGTCTGCGCGGCGATCCTTTACGGCTTCGATGCGATCGCGTTTTCCAACGAACGCTCGGCCTCGGAAGCCACGCTCGAATACGACGGCCAGCCGGTCAATCACCAATGGAGCAAGTCGCTGGAATTCGAACGTGGCTTGCGCGAGTACACGACCTCGCATATCGCCGCGAACCTGGATTATTTCTCGCTGCTGCGGCCGTGGTCGGAACTCGCTGTCGCGCGCGCGTTCGCTCGGCAGTCGCGCTACGACGACGTGTTTTCGAGCTGCAACCGCAACTTCCGCATCCGTGGCGAACGCCCGGCCGACCGCTGGTGCGGGCAATGTCCGAAATGCCATTTCGTGTTTCTCGCGCTGGCGCCATTCATTGCCAAGCCGCGCCTGCTCGGTATTTTCGGCCGCAACCTGCTCGACGACGCGGCGCTCGCGCCCGGTTTCGATGCGCTGCTCGAATATCGCGAGCACAAGCCGTTCGAGTGCGTGGGCGAGGGCCGTGAATCGCGCGCGGCTATGCTCGCGTTTACCCTGCGCCCGGAATGGCGCGAGGACGCTATCGTTGCGCGCTTCGCCGAGGAGATCGCGCCGCAACTGGATGCGCGCGAATTTGCGCTGGCACCGCTGCTCACGCCATCCGCCGAACATTTCCTGCCACTGCGTTTGCAACATCTGTTGCATGAAGCTGGCTGACCTCGAACACGCGCGCGTCGCAGTCTGGGGCCACGGCCGCGAAGGCCGCGCCGCGCTGGCGGTGTTGCAGAAGCGCTTTCCAGAAAAACAACTGACGTTGATCTGTGCCGAGGACGAAAAGCCTTTAGTGGCGGACGACGCGCATATCCGCATCGTTACCGGATCGGTCGATGCGCCGTCACTGTCGGCATTCGACGTCGTGATCAAATCCCCCGGTATCAGCCCATACAAGTCGCCGGTGCCGGAAGCGATGGCTGCCGGCGTGCGTTTCACCTCCGGCACGGCGCTGTGGTTTGCCGAGCGGCCCGACGCGCGTGTGATCGGGGTCACCGGCACCAAGGGCAAGAGCACCACCAGCGCGATGATCGCGCACATTGCGCGTTCGCTCGGCATCCGCACCGCGCTGGCCGGCAATATCGGCTTGCCGCTGCTCGAACTGCTCGACGGCGAAGCGCAGCTTTGGGTTGTGGAACTTTCCAGCTTCCAGACCGGCGAGGCCGGGCCGCTGGATGTCGGCGTGATCACGAATCTGTACGAGGAACACCTCGACTGGCACGGCACGCGCGAGCGTTATGCGATCGACAAGCTCAAGCTCGCTGACACCGCACGCACGCTGGTCGTCAACGCCGAGCAGCCGGAATTGCTCGCACGCACGGCGGCGCATCCGCGGCGCCCGACATTTGGCGACAGCGCTGGCTGGTATGTGCGCGATGCGGCGATCTGCCGCGGCGGCGAACGTGTGCTGCCGCTGTCCGCCATACCGCTGCCGGGTGAGCACAACGCCATGAATGTGTGCGCCGCGTTTGCCGCACTCGATGCGATGGGGTTCGATGCCATTGCCGCCGCGAAACACGTCATCACGTTCAAGTCGCTGCCGCATCGATTGCAGGCGCTGGGTGCACGCGACGGCGTCGAATACGTCAACGACAGCATCTCGACCACACCGCATGCGACCATCGAAGCGCTGCGCAGTCTGCATGGCCGCGTCGTCACGGTGCTCGTCGGCGGTTTCGATCGCGGCATCGACTGGAGTCCGTACGTGGAGTACGTCGCCAAGCATCCGCCGCACGGCATCCTCGCAATGGGCGCGAACGGCGCGCGCATCGTCGAAGCCCTGCATGCTTCGCAGTTCGATGTCGTGCAGGTGACAACATTGGCTGAGGCCGTGCAGCGTGCGAAAACATCGACGGCCGACGGTGGCGTTATCCTGCTCTCGCCTGGCGCGCCGAGCTTCGATCAGTTCAAGGATTACGCCGAGCGCGGTCGCGAATTCGCGCGCTTGGCGGGATTCGATCCGGCTGGCATCGCGCAGATACAAGGACTGGGAATCGCATGAGCGGATTCATCCGGGTCTGGGATCTGCCCACGCGTGCGTTCCACTGGACGCTCGCCGTGTTGATTGCGCTGCAATACGCGACCGGCGAATTCCATTTCCTCGACATGCGCTGGCATTTCTGGTTCGGCTACGCCACGCTCGCGCTGATCGCATTCCGCGTGCTGTGGGGATTCCTCGGCTCGCAGACCAGCCGCTTTGCCGATTTCCTGCGCGGACCGGCCGCGGTGTGGCGTTATCTGCGTTCGCAATCCTCCACAAACCTGCAGACGCGCGTGGGCCACAATCCACTCGGAGGCTGGTCGGTGATCGCCTTGCTCGCGAGCGTATCCGCGCAGACGATCAGCGGATTGTTCGCGAGCGACGGGATCGATACCGACGGTCCCTTCGTCGCGCACGTTTCCGACGCCACGGTCAAGCTGCTGACGCGCGTGCATCACTGGAACGAGAACGTGCTGCTGATCCTGGTCTGCCTGCACATCGCAGCGGTATTGCTGTATCTCGTCGTCAAGCACGATGACCTGATCTCGCCGATGTGGAGTGGCCGCAAGCGCAGCGCGGACGCTCGATCGTTGCGCTTCGTCGATGCAAGGATGGCGTTCGCGTTGTTCGTGTTCTGTGCCGCCGCGGTGGCGGCCATGGTTTGGTGGGCCGGCTGATCGAAAACCAGCAACCCTTCTGCTCAGTCGGCTTTGTACTTCTCGTGGCAGTCCTTGCAGGCTTCGGCTGTCTTCTTGAACTGTTCCTTCATCGCGGCCGCATCGCCGCCCTTGGCGATTTCCGCCAAGGCGCGGGTCTGCTCGACCAGGTTCTTGTCCTTGGCGGTGAAGTCGTCGAAGTGGGTCCAGATGCCGGGTTTGGCGTCGGTGGTCGCACCCTTGTCCGAACCCTTGGCGAAGCCTTCGAGCACCTGCGGCGCAAGGCCGGCGATGCGGTCGGCGCGCAGCGCGAATTCCTGCGCGCCCCACGGCGTCTTGCCCTTGACCATGGCGGCGAGCACACCGAAATTCCAGCCGATCATGGTCATTGCCGCCTGGCGATAATGAATGACGTGCTCTGGCTTGCGCTGCGCGGCGGCCGGCAGGGCAAGGCCCGCGGCGGCAATGGCGATGGCGAGGGTGGCGCGTTTCATGGGCGGCTCCGTAAGTCCTGTCCCAAAGTGTAGCGCAGGGTCGCGCCATCGTTCACCCCCGAACGTCAGGGGTGGCGCGGCGTTATCATGGCGTCTCCACCCGATCGAGGATTGCCATGAATCGCCTGCTTGCTGCGGCCGTGCTGTTCGGACTTGGGTTCACCGTCGCGAATGCGGCGATGGTGACGCGCAACATCGACTACAGCGTCGACGGCGCGAAGATGCAAAGCGTGCTGGTCTACGACGATGCGGTGAAGACGCCGCGGCCGGGCCTGGTGATGGCGCCGGACTGGATGGGCATGAACCCGAGCCAGGTTGCGTTGGCGAAACAAATCGCGGGCAAGGATTACGTCATCCTCGTCGCCGACATGTACGGCACCGCGGTGCGGCCGAAGACGGCGGACGAGGCGGGCAAGGCATCCGGCAACATGTACAAGCACCGCGACGAACTGCGCGCGCGCGTCAAGGCGGCGCTGGCGCAACTCCAGGCACAGCAGGGCAAGGCCCCGCTCGACGGCAAGCATTGGGGCGCAATTGGTTTTTGTTTCGGCGGCGCGGTCGCGCTGGATCTCGCGCGTACCGGCGCGGACATCGCCGGCGTGGCGACGTTCCACGGCAACCTCGCCACCGACGATCCGACGCTGGCGAAGAACATCAAGGGCATGGTGCTGGCCATGAACGGCGCCGACGATAGCTTCACCCCGGAGTCGGCGATCCTCGGCTTCGAGAAGGAAATGCGCGACGCCGGCGTGGACTGGCAGTTCGTCAACTACGGCGGCGCGGTGCACTGCTTCGCGATTCCGACCGCCGACAACTCGGTCAAGGGCTGCAATTACGACGCGAAAGTCGCGCACCGCGCGTTCGCGCTGATGCACAGCTTTTTCGAGGAGGCGTTTGCGAAGCAGTGATGCCGGGTGCGCGTATCGCCAAGCCAACGGCGCGGACGTGATGCCCGCGTCCACACCGCCCGCGCTGCGGCGGCAACTGGGACGTTCGCGCGAGTACACGCAGGCGAACCTGCCCGAGCGCCTGCGCCGGTGGCATGCGCCGCGCGCGAACCGCTGGGAATACCTGTGCGTCGAGGCCGGGCCGCTGGTCGTCGAATGGCTCGATAGCGAAGGCGCGCAAAGCCTGCGCACGGCGGAAAATTGTTGGATCGCTCCCGGTACGCGTTGGCGCATCGTGCAGTTGGATGCGCAGTCGCGATTCCGGCTGGAGATCCATGCCGACGCCGCGACGGCGGCGAGCGCGCCCCAACCATCGCGCGCGGCATTGCTCGATGCGGCCGAATGCGTGCGCGTCGACGACGAAGTGGCGCTTGCGCGCCTGCTCGCCGGCCTGGGTGCGGGCGAACGCCGGCTCGTTCGCGCCGGCTTCGACTTCGCTCCTGCGTTGCGCGCGGCCATCGTCGAAAGCGACGGGACGCTGTGCTGGCATCCGCTGGATGCCGGCCGCGGGCACGCGACGGCACTGTTGTTGCGTTCGGCGCAGGCGATCGGATTCGCCGAATACCTGGGCCGCGATCATGCCGTGATCGAAGCGGCATTGGCCGGTGCCTTGCGCGGCGATGCCGAGCGTGAAGCATGGCTGCGCAACGTGCTGGCGCGGCATATGCGCATCGAAGAGCAACTGCTGTTCCCTGCCTACCTGGATGCGGGCGGCAATGCGGGCTGGGTCCGCGGCCTGTGCAACGAACACCGGCAGCTCGAGCTTCACCTCGACCGGCTTTCCAAAGCGGAGTCGCGGCGTCGCTTCCTGTTGCTGCTCGACGGCCACGACGAAAAGGAAGAGCAGATCGTCTATCCGGATATCCTGGCCAGGCTCGGCGATGACGCGCATGGCCTGGGTCGGCAGGTCATGCTGCTCAGCGCGGCTTGAACCTCACCTGCACGCGCTGGCCGACGCGCAGTTCGTCGCTGTCGAGCTTGAGGATGCAGGTCACGTCGCGCGTATCCGAGGCTTCCTGCGGGTCTTCGGTGAGCGTGCTCGGGCCGAACACGTCGCCGATGCGCTCGACCGTGGCGGGATACGCCTTGCCGGCGCCATCCTGGGTGACGATGTCGGCGTGCATGCCTACGCTTACCTTGCCGATGAAGGCCTCGTTCAATTCCGCACGCACGATGCGCGGCGCATCCGGCAGCAGGGTGAACAACGCGGTGGCGGATTGCGTGGAAACGACATCGGCCAGGTGCGCGCTGCGCGCAACGACGCGGCCGGCCACCGGCGCGCGGATCGCGAGCACGGCGACTTCATGCTTCGCCTGTTTCAGGTGCTGTTGCGCGGCTTCGACCGCGGCGTCGGCCTCGCCAAGCTGCGCGTTTGCCTCGGCCAGCGCCTGTTGCGCGTCGTCGGCGGATTGCCCGGTTGCGGCGCCGGCCTTCGCGGCCTCGGCGGCGCGCTCGGCGCGGGGTTTGAGTCCGGCCACCTGCGTGCGCAGTGCGGCCGCGCGCGCCGTGGCCTGGTCGAGTTGGGCCTTGGCGATACCGGCGGTCAATTCGGCCTGCCTGGGATCAAGCTGGGCGAGCACGTCGCCGGCCTTGACCGCGCTGCCCGGCGCACCGTCGAGCTGGGCGATGACGCCGTCGCGCGGAGTCGAGATACGGATGAGTCCGCCCAGCACGTCGACCTGTCCGCGCGCCATTGCCGCGTAGGCGGGAGCGGCGGCCGGCGCCGCGGTGGAATTCGCGGCCTCGCGCGAACAGGCGCCAAGCGCGCCCAATACCGCACTGACGATGACGATGCGATGGACGAACGAGCGGGTCATGGAGCAAGTTCCGGTTGCGAGGCGTCCGCCAGCGCGGCGCCGTTACGTAGTTTATCCGATCGCGTGGTATCAGATTGGACTGTATCGGATTGAATCAGGCCATCCTGGATCGCAATGATGCGATCGGCGCTGGCGGCGAGGCGATGATCGTGGCTGACGCAGACGACGGTGGTGCCAAACGTGCGCGCGATGCGATGCAGCGAGTCGATGACGATTTTGCCGTTGACGCTGTCGAGTGCGCTGGTCGGCTCGTCCGCGAACAGCAACTGCGGTTTCTTCGCCAGCGCGCGCGCGATCGCCACGCGCTGTTTCTCGCCGCCGGACATCTCCAGCGGACGCAGGTGCACGCGTGAGCCGAGGCCGACTTCCTCGAGCGCTGCGAGTGCGCGGTTCTGCGCGGTGCGTTTGTCCAGGCCCAGATAGCCGAGCGGCAACATGACCTGTTCCACCGCGGTCAGCGCCGGAAACAGGTTGAAGCCCTGGAACACGAAGCCGGTGTGGTGCAGGCGAAAGCGTTCCAGTTCGGTGCGCGACAATTTCCACAAATCCTCGCCGAGCGCGACGATGCGGCCGCGGTCGGGACGCAGCAGGCCGGACAGGATCGCCAGCAGCGTGCTCTTGCCGGAACCCGATGGCCCGAGCACGAGAGCGAGTTCGCGTTCTTCCAGTGCGATCGACAAGTCCTCGAGCACGCGCGTGGCGATCTTGCCCGTGGTGTAGGCTTTGGCGATACCTTCTGCAACGAGTGCGTGGGCCGTGGACATGGTCAGCGCAACAGATTTGCCGGTTCCAGGTGCGCGATCGTGCGCACCGCCATCGCGCCGGAAACGAGCGCGATGACGAGGACGAGTACGCCGCAGCCGATCGCGGCGGTTGCATCGAAGCTGACCGGGACGTTCTGGCTGTGCGCGAGCAGCATTAGTGCCGCGCACACGACCGCGCCGGCGACGATGCCGAAGCTGCCGACGATCAGCGCCTGTTCGAGCACGACTCGGCGCAGTGCGCCGTGGCCTGCGCCGAGCGCGTTGAGCATGGCGTATTCGCGCACGTGGCTGGCGACGGCCGCCATCAGGGTCTGGCTGGTGATGACCGTGCCGACCAGGAACACGATGAAAGTGAAGAACACGAAGCCCAGGCCCGCGCCGGTTTCGAACATCCAGTAGGTCGCCGCGGTGTGCGCGAATTCGGCCTTCGTCCACACCGTGAAGCGGCGTTGCGGCCAGGCCTTTTCGATGCGGTCGCGCACCTTGTCCGCATTCGCGCCGGGACGCAGCCTGGCGACGTAGTAGGCGACGCGGTCGGCCATGGTTGCATCGGTGTTCAGGCGCCGCGCGGTGGCGAGCGAGGTGACGATGTTGACACCGCCGAGCGCGCGCAGGCCGTTGCTGGCGGCCACGATCTTGACGCGATGCCCGTTGAGCGTGGCGCTGTCGCCGATGGCCAGGCCCAGCTTGGGCAGCTCGGCGGCATCGACGATCACGCTGTCCGGTTCGTTGAGCATGGCGCGCATCGCCAGCGGAATCGCCTGCGCGAACATCAGGCCGTCGGGCGCCGGATCGATGCCGGAAATGAATACCGAGACGCTGCCGTGGCTGGCCGGGCCGCGCCAGTCGCCGTCGATCCAGTCGAACGGTTCCACGCGGACCACATCCGGGTCCATGCGCAGCGCCATTTCCGTGTCGAGCGGAATCGGCCGGCCGAGTTCGATGGTCTGCGTGCCGGGATAACCGGCCCACAGGTCGGCAGCGGACTTGTTCACATACACGCTGGCGCTGTCGAAGATGCCGAACATCAGCGCCGCCTGCATGAGCAGCAGCAGTCCGGAAAACGCGACGGCGAGCGCGGCCGGCAGGAATTTGCGCCACTCGTAGAACAGCGTCTTGCTGGCGAGCGCGACCACGCTCATGGCATGGCCAGTGGCGGCAGCGCGCCGCCGAAGGATTTGTACACGGCGATGAAGGCGAGCGCGGCGTCGCGTTGCGCGACCGAGGCCTGCAGCTCCGCCTGCGCCCGCGCGATTCCTGCCTGCGCATCGTCGGCCTTGTCGGCCAGACCGATGCGCTGCAAGGTTTGCGCGCGTGCCTGC
>Ga0157370_10009738_pt1 | contig 10212 bp, 12 predicted proteins | sample C35metaG_FD_113463 | JGI IMG/M metagenome (GOLD analysis project Ga0157370, IMG submission 113463) | Corn rhizosphere microbial communities from Kellogg Biological Station, Michigan, USA - C3-5 metaG | ecosystem: Host-associated > Plants > Roots > Rhizosphere > Soil | place: USA: Michigan... | reverse complement strand
GGTGGTGTCCTCTGCGGCCGCATCCTCCACCGGGGCGTCGGCGGCACCTTCCGAGGACGCGTCCGTCACAGCAGCCTCCTCGGTGGCTGCGGCGGTGGCGGCCACTTCGGCAGCGACTTCTTCAACAACGTTTTCGGGTAGGCCGGACACGGAGGCCAGCACTTCGACCACGGAAGATGATTCCACCCTCGAGTCCGCCGGGGTGCCAGCGGGGATCAGGGATTCTTGCACGTCTGCGGGAGATACGCCGACACCAGCAGCCTTGGGGGCTGCTGGTGCGCGACGGTTCCCGCCAGTCTTGGCGGCCATGATGCTAGGCCGCGAATCCGGACAGCTCGACCACGGACAGCGGGTCCGTGATGATCGGGACAATGCTGCGCCAGCCCTGGATGTACGTGCGCTGGTTGATGGGCGTCTCGTACACGTTCGTCTTCACGCCACCCTCCTCGTCACGAACGGACCCGGAGATGCCCTTGTTGATGATGTACAGCTTGCCGGCCGGCACCGTGGCGGACTTGATCCACTCCACACCGCACAGGTTGCCCAGGTCGCCGGAGAGGACCGGGTTCAGGTCCTTCGATTCCTTGGGCAGCTGCTCACGGATGTCCTTGCGGCCCAGCAGGTAACGCTGGACGTCGTCCGGGTTCGCCAGGACCAGGTCGGCCGTGTACCCCATATCGGAGTCGTCGATGCGGGCCTTCCCGGCGAAGATGTCACCGAGGACGTCATACCCGACAGTGTCCCACGTCGTGGTGAGTGCGACGCGGCGAATCTTGGTGTGGTTGACCAGGGCGTTCACGGTGACCTTGTTGACACGCTTGATGATCTGGTTCTTCACGATCTGCAGGCGCTTGTTCAGGGTGTCGACGTCGTTGCGGCGGATCGCCTCGGCGGTGAGGAAGGACTGGCCACCGTACTTGGAGACCTTGTCCATCTTCTGTTCCTCGTCGAGGACACTGAATTCGGGGAAGTTCGCACCGGGTGCGATGACTTCCACATCACGGTCGGCCTCGTCGGGGTTGCCAATGACTTCGTCATAGACGACGGCGCCGTCCTTGGCGTCACCCTGGCCGAAGGCGTAGTCGGCGATGGTCTTTTCCTTCGTGAGGTCGCGGACGACGCGCTCAACTCGGGAGGGGTTTTTGAGGAAGTCGGCCACGTTGATGTTGACCTGACCTGCGGGGTAGTTTCCCACGGCGGTTCTCGCTTTCCGTAAATGAAGTGTGTTGGGCCTAGGAGAGGCGGATGGGGGCGTCGGTGTTGATCGCCGCGTCGGCGGTGCAGATGCCGATCACGACGGCGGGGTCGACGGCCTTCATTGCGACGCCGGCCGCGCCGGCGGCGACACGGTCGTTGGCGGCGAGGGCTTCACCGGCGGTGACGGGGATGACGCCGTTGGATTCGACATTCACCGCCACACCTGCGGCGGAGTCGTGGGCGGCGACACCGGCCACAGCCTTGCCGGCGGAGGCCGTGACGATGTTGGGGGCGGTGCCCTTTCCACCGGGCGCGTAGGACACGAGCCGCTTACCGACGACGTCGGCGGTGGGGATACCGGTGAAGGGGCCGGCCTGGAAGTAGGGGACTGCAGTGTTCTTGGGCATGATCTGGGTGTGCTCCTTAGCCGATTCCGAATGCGCGGTCTTCTGCGGCCTTGAGGGCCTCAGCGTGGGCTTCACCAGCGGCGTTGAAGTTGGACGCGTGGCCCAGTTCGACGGTGGAGAAGACGGGGGTGCGGGCCGCCAGCAGGGTGACGGTGGTTTCCTCGGACGTGTCGAGGGCTGCCCGCCACGAGGCGGTTTCCGGGGCGGTGAGGCGGCCTTCGGAGAGGGCGGTGGCGATGATCTCGTCACGGCGCTTTGCCGTGGCCGCCTTCTCGAGTGCCTCGTTGCGGGTGGCCAGTTGCTGGACGGTGTCCTGGAGGTTGGAGAACGCGACGGCGGAGACCGTGACGGAGTCCGTCGGTTCGACGGGCTGGGCGGCCGCGGCGGTCCCGGTCGCTCCTGCACCTTCGCCGCCGGCAGCTTCGTCGGCTGCCTTCGCGGCGGCCGTTGCTGCCGCTGCGGCGTCTTCGGCGGTCTTGGCCGCGGTCACGGCGTCAAGGATGGTCTGGTCGTCGGCGTCAGCGGGCAGGCCGAAAAGCTCCCGGAGCTTGGCAATGATGTCCACAGTGAGTGTGTCCTTCGTTCGAGTGCTGCTATCACCCCGGGGGGTGCTGTCATTGGTAGGTTCGGCGGATGCCGCCGTGCCGGGTGGGACGGGTGGCGTGTCGGGGGCCGGGTCAGGAACGGGGGCCGGTTCGGGCGGGCCGATCGGTTTGAAGGCGCGTTCCTCCGCCACGGGGGTGATGGTGTCCGCGAGGGTCACAGCACCGCCGGTGATGGTGTAGCCGCGCTGGTAGATGACGCCGTCGGCCCGGTACCAGATGTTCGTGTCGTCGTAGTCCATGACCCACACGTCCCAACCCCACGGTTCTTCACCGTCCTGGGCGTCCTTCATGGCCGCCCGGAGGGCCCCGTCCAGGGCTTCACGGAGGGCGTTGCCGGTCAGGTTGCCCGGGAACCCGAACTGCTGGGCGGAGAGCGCGTAGCCGCCGTCCGTGTCGGACGCCTTGAACTCGGCGTGCACGTCACCGAGGCCCATGACGGCCGGCATTGTGGCACCCAGCAGTGCGACGGCGGTGAGGACGACCTTGAATGTCTTGACGACTTTCCCGGCCGCGTCCTTGAGCTTCACGCCGCGGAAGAACTCCACGGACCGGTTGGGGTATGCGGACACCAGCTTGGACGCGAGGTCTTCGGGGATGTTGATGTAGTCCCCGACCAGGGTTTTCCCCTCGTCGATGGTCCGCAGGTTCGACACCTGCCCGTACGCCGGCTCCCCATCCTTGACGGGGTCGATGAATCGTGGGTCGAGGTGGCCGATCTTGATCACGGGCAGGTCGACTTCACCGGATGAGTAGGCGTCGAGGATGTCGGCGAGGTCTTCCTCGGTGACGGACGCTTTCCCGGTGGACGCGTCCCAGGTGCCGACTTTCAGCAGCGGCACGTCTTTGACAGTGGCAAGTTTTCCCATACCCGCACCATGGCGGCCAGCCGTTTCGCCGTGTGGGACGGGCCGGGTTTAGTCGACTTTGAACTGGTAGACGAGGGTGCCGCGGCAGCGTGGGCCACCGTCGCAACCGTCGAACCAGCCTTGGGGGTAGTCGAGGAGGGCGTCGGCTTCGGTCGCGTATTCTTTCCCATCGACGTGGGAGCAGGGGGCGCAGGTTTGGCCGTCCATGAGCTCTGACGCCCACACCTTTTCGATGGGGAGCTGCCCGGCGGTATCGGACCGGCCGGTGCCACCTGCCTGGTGGATGCCTTGCTTGGCAACGTCCTGGGCGCCAGCCGTGCCCACCTTCTCGGCCGTTTTCGTGACCGTGTTGCGGGTGATGTCGACGGCGCCGGGGGTGAGAACATCCTTGGCGACGGCGTGGGTGAGCCGCGGCCAGTGGTAGGCGACAGCGGAGGCTGCGTTGCCCCGGTATAGGCCCGGTGCCACGGTTGGGGCCGGGGGGAGGGTGGTGACGCCTTGGCGGGCGGCCTCGTCCAGGACGATCTTCCCGGCCCGGGCATGGACTCGGGCGAGGATCAGGGCGAGCTTTCCGACAGCGGCTTTCACGGCCCGCCGCACGGGCCGGGGCTGGGTGGCGGCCAGGCCGAGGAAGACGTCAGCGGCGGTTTCGACCGTGTAGGTGCGGCCGGCCCGGAATGCGCCCACGATCCCGGCGACCATGACCCCGTCCAGCCAGGTGAAGACGTCGTCGACTTCCTTCATGGCCTCCGTCTCGGCGGCGTCCAGTTCGGCGAACCTGACCTGGGACCCGATCTCATGCGCGAACAGGGGACGGGTCGCGCCGGGGATGGATAGGCCGGCTTTCACTTCTTCATCGATGACCATCTGCTCCAGCTCGCGCAGGAGGACGTGCTTCTCCGCGGCCACCAGCAGGTGCTGCAGCTCGGGGTCAGGCATCGGGGCCGCCGCGCAGCTGCATGTACCGTTCCAGCAGCCGGGTAAACTGCACATCCGCACTCGCAGCGGCCGCCGGGCCCCCGGGAGTGGGCGTGCCGGGTTCCTTCAGGGTGATGGGGAGCAGGCCGGAGTGCGCGATCGGGTCCAGGCCGGCGGCGGCGAGTGCGGCTTCTGGGTCGTAGCCTGCACGGAACAGTGACGTTGCGGCCGTGACACGGTCGGCGAGTTCGGTCGGTGACATGCCCGCGGACGCGGCCTTCGCCTCCGCGGCAGGCAGCCCGTACCGTTCCCTCATGCGCGTCTGCAGCGGCCCGTCAGCGGTGACGAGGCCGGCGTTGACCAGCAGCTTCAACGTTTCCGGGGAGACTGGCTCATTCGATGCCAGGTCGCCCGGGGTGAGGACAGGGTAGGGTTCGTCCGGGCCGAAGTTGAATTCGACGAGGTCACGGATGACGTGCTCGGTGGCGGTCTCCGCGATCAGGTCGGCGACGGCTTGCAGGGACTTGATGAACAAGGCAACAAACGTGTCCCCCAGGGACCTGGCGCCCTTGTCTTGGCCCAAATCCAGGAACATGGCGAGGGCTTTCCGGCTGATTTCCTGGTCGTGGTACTTGATCTTCGGCAACAGGTCGACGGTGGACCCTTGAACACCCATGATCTGCACTGTCACGCCGGGCGGGACCGCGATGCCGGCCGTTGATCCGGCGCGCAGGTCTTGGGCGACCTTCAAGGCGACGTCCTGCATCCCTTCGGTGTAGGTGACGACGGGGATGCCCATCCCGTTGCGCTCAGCGATCTGCGCGTCCAGGGTGATGAGGGTGTCCTTGATCTTCCAGTTCTTGTAGGCCTCCCGGAACAGGGACCGGCCGGACCAGTCGGCGCCTTCCTTGTCGAGGACGTAGAAGACAAGGTTCTGGACAGGGATCTTCAAATCCTTGGACGCGTCGACACCGGTTTGCATGATGTGGTCGAGGCCGCCGTCCTGCCCGACGCCGATCTTTGTGACCGTTTGCGGCAGGCGGGGTGCGAGCTTGCGCAGGTGCACGATCGATGACAGGCCCAGGGTTTCCTGGCCGGGCAGGGGCGGGGCGACCTCGTAGACCTGCTCGAACGGCATGAACCCTGCCCACAGCACGGAGCCGACGACGTCGCGGACGTGGTCGGTCCAGACAATTCCTTGCCGGCGGCGGCGTTGCCGCTTCTGGCCGTCCTTCGAGAGGCCCAGCTCCGAACGGACGAGGGCCTCGACCTCGGGTTTGACGTCGTCAACTTGCAAATCCCAGCGGGCACCGATGATGGGGAGTTGGATGGCGCGCAGCACGGACCCGACATGCACGTCGGTGGACCGCATCTTGTCGAACACGGGAATGTTCAGCGGGAACTTTAGGGCGTCGTTTTGTTCGAGCGCTTCGGTCGCGAAGCCTTTGTCGACGGCGATGATCCCGCCGGGGTTCCCGGTCTCGGAGGTGTTCGGTTTTGCTGTGGCCATGCACCCACCATGCTGCCAGGGTGGGGTGGCTGGTGGGATGGGGCTAGTAGTTCGCCGGTGACAATGACCCGGTGAGGGTTTGGGCCGCCGCTGGCGGTGTGGTGTCGGTGTGGTCGCCGGTGCCGCGCTTCCCGGACAGGTGGGCGAGGCCGTACCGTCCGGCGTCGTAGAGGTGGTCTTCGGCGTGGGTGTCGACGTCCTCAGGGTCACGCTTGGCCCGGGGCAGGGAGGGGAAGGTGCGGATCCAGTCGCGGCAGGTGTCGTAGACGAGGATGCGGGGCAGCCCGTCACCCTTGACTGCCAGCTTCTCGTCAAAGAGGCTGGCACCGAATTTGCGGTTGTTCATGCCGCGGACCGGGCGTTGGCCCAGGACTTTCATGTAGTCGTGCGCGGGGGACCCGACCGGGGGTGCGTCCTTGTCGAGGGTTTTGTGCGCGGAGGAGTCGTTGCGGCGCCACATGGCCGGGTCCATGACGACCGGGATGTGGTGGCCGGCGTCGCGTTCCCCGGGCGCTTCGGAGTCCAGGATGAGCTGCGCCTGCTGGGTTGCGGTCAGTTCGGTCGCGTACGCCTCCCGGTAGATGACAATGAGCCCGTCGGCGAGCTTTGCCATCCACACGGCCGCGAACGGGGCGGAGAAGCCGTAGTCGACGCCCACGCAGCGGACGTCGCCGAGCATGTTCAACGGCAGCTCTTCGGGCTTGATCACGTGGATGCCGGCCCGCCATTGGGAGAATCGGACGCCGTCGAGGATGTCCCAGTTGCCTTCGAGGAGGGCTTGGCGGAGGACGGGGTCCATGGCTTGGAGCATGCGCCGGTACTGGTCCTGGTCCAGGTGCGGGTTGTCTGTCATCAGGGACGGGATGAACCGGCGGGTTAGCGGGTCGGGTTCGTCCGGTGTTGCGGGCAGTTGGAAGAGCGTCATGGGCGGGGCAGGGTCAATGAAGCGGGCCTTCACCCAGTTGTGGCCGACGCCGCCGGGGTCCGCCGTCGCGATCACGGCAGGGGTAAGCCCGAGTTGGCGCATCCGTGCCAAAACGGCCCCGCCGGCGCGGGCACGAGAGAGCAGGTACTTGTACTGTTCCTCGGTGAACTGGGTCAGCTCGTCGAAAGCGATCAGGGCATATTCAGCGCCCTGGTAGTTGTATATGTCATTCTCATTTTTGAGGTACGCCATTTCGAGGCGTGACCCGTTGGTGAAGTTCCAGGCATGGTCTTGGGAGTTGTACCGGGCCACCTGCTTCGGCAACCTGGGCATGAGCTTGAGGATGAGGGAGCGTTTCAGATCTGGGAAGGTCCGCCGAAACGCGACGACCTGCACCCCGGGCACGAGTAGGCACATAGTGACGAGGGAACCCAGGAGGAACTCGGACTTGCCACCACCTGCCGCCCCGCCGAACAGGGTCTCGTCCGCCCCGGACTTGTGGGCCTGCTTCTGCCTCGCTGTCGGCTTGTAGGGGTACTTCCAGGCCCTAGTCTTCGTCACGGGTAACGGTGGCCCCGTCTGGCAGCATGTCCGGGTCAACAAGGACCGTGAACGCCGGGCCCGAAGCCTCGATCTTTGTCGGCTGGTCGAAGCCGTGCATTTTCGCGAGCCTGTCGTTGATCTTCACGAGCCGGTCGATGGCTTCGAGCTTCAGTTTCCCGTCCCTTTTGACGGCCTCGACGATCAGGGCGATGGTGTCGTCTTCTTCGAGGTAGTCGGGGATGGGGTAGGCGCCGTCGAGGATGACTTTGATTTCGTCGAGGGCGATGCTGAATTGGGCGTCCCATGCTTCCCGGAATTCGTCACTGGTTTCTTTTTGGGCGGCCCGGTGGTGCTTCATGACTTGGGTGCAGGCGGCGCCGCGGGAGGCGTACCCGAATTCGTCGGCGATGGTTTGCCAGGACACGTCGGGGTCGTCGGTGCGGCGGCGCAGGGCGTTCATGTCGCGTTCCTGGGCAGCGAGGGTTTTGGCACCTGTGGTGGCGTTGTTGCGGCGGCTCATACCTGGAAGCATGGCTTCGGCAGGGTTTGGCGGGTGGGATGTCCGGTCCCGTTGATACGGTTATGTTATGAGTATTGGTACAGAAAGTATTGGCGGTTACGAGGACCTCTCCGAACTCCTCGGCGTCCCCATCCCCTCACTTCGGACCTACCAGGCCAGGGCCGCCCGTGCCCGCCGCGAAGGAACCACCACCCCCGCTGATCTGCCGGCACCCGTCAAGACGATCGGCAACTCACCCGTCTGGGACCTCGCCACGATCCGCGAATGGGACAAAGGCCGCCGCCACACCGAAGCCTGGAAGGCCCGCAACCAGGCATAACCTTTGGCCGGGCCGGCCAGTGCGAAGTCGGCCTGTGTTTCCTCACGCTGCATTGACTTCACCAGCTGTTCGAGGGCGGTGGTGAGGCGTTCGGCCGTCGTGTTCACGCTGCCGCCGCCGGGACGTAGCCGGCCTGTGCGAGGAGCGCGTTGGCGGTGGTCAGGTGGATGGTTCCACCCGTGCCGGGGTCGTGGGTCGCGGCGATTGTGAGGGCGTCCTCCACGCTGGCCCCTGCTGACAGGGCGCCGATGGCGTAGAAGGCCCCGGAACCGATCGCGTACTCTCCCGTGGTGGCATGGTTCCAGCCCAGCACGCCACTAAATTCGTACACGGCCCCATTGACGACGGCGAGGATCCCAATGTCGAAGGGGTCATCTCCACGGCGTGGCGCGACCTTGTCCACGACCGCCCGGAGAGCCGGGACAAGGTGCACGGTCACCCAGTGGTCGGTGTCACCAGCTGGGGGTGGGCCGGGCATGGTGGTGTGGGCGATCAGGTTGAACGCTGCCTGGCAGCCGGACACTCCGTAGACGATCCCGTTGTTGGTGATTACTTTGGGGTGCGGTGATTCGACCATGTAGTTGCCGCCGGAGAGGCGTGAGTCGTGGCCGATGAGGACGTCGCCGTCGTGCTCGACCATCACTATGGTTGTCATGCTGCGGCCTTTGCTTTCTTCCGGGTTTTGCGTTTCGCGGCGAGTGTGCCGGCTTTGATCAACGCTTGGGCGTGTTGGTGGTTGGTGTGCCGGTCGCGGGCTTCTTGGCGGGTGTTGGTCCCGGGTTCGGCGGGGTCGGTGATGCGGGCCAGGTGGGATGGGTGGCCGGCTGCGCTGAGGGTGGGGAGGCCGCGGGCGTGGGGCCGGTCGTGCTCGGTGTAGACATGGTTTGCCGCGGTGATGACGCGGCGGTCTTGCGGCTCTGGCCAGAGTCCGGTGAAGTCGAAGCACAGCTGCTCACCCTTGGTGAGGGGCCGGGGATGGCGGCGGCGGGACGGGGCGGGCGTGATGTTCGTGACGGTGGCGGCGGGGTGCGGGGCCGGGGTGTGGGTGATGATTCCGCCGGCAGCCAGTTCCTCCAACGCGGCCAGCACGGGCCCGGTGCGGTTGTCGGAGAGCGACAAGGCCATGTCAGCTTCCCGGGCCGCGGCCTCCAGCGCGATGGCCACCGCCTCAGCAACGACGACGGCCTCATAGACGGAGAGCGCGGCCGGTCCAAGGACAAGGTGGCCGGTGCCCTGGCAGACGAGGCAGCCGGGGTCGACGACTTGCTGGGTGCGGGTGGTGCAGGCGGGGCAGAGGCGCAGCATACGAGGAGGTCACTTTCGTTGTGGGGACGGGGTGACCTTCCTAGTCTACTTCGAGTAGCTATTACATAGAGGCTGATTCTATGAGTCGGCGCGTCCCGTGTCCTTCACGGTCAAAGACCGGATCCGGCCGCTGAAGCTGTTCACCACCCGCGGGACATGCGAATCGGGGTAGCCGGCCGCCCTGGCTGCGTCCAAGAACTGTGCAAGCTGGCCCAGAGTCATGAGCTTGGTGCCGTGCACGGTGACCTCTGGGAGGGGCCCGTGCTCAGGGGAGGGTTGCGGCGTAGCTTCTCCTTGCAGCGGGGCGAGTTGACCGGTGTAGATGAACGATGTCGGGTTGGCCCGGGTGTAGCCGCTGTTCGTGGCCTCGTCTTCGTACCAGTCCGCACCTTCGGCCAGGCCGGCGGGGTGGCTTTGGCCGTCGAGCGGGCCGCCGTAGAAGTGAACGTTGTCGCTCATGCCTGGTCCTTCAGTCGGTCGTAGAGTTCCGCAGAGACATAGAGTGCGCCGCCCGCTTGCACCATGTGGGTCCTTGCGCCGGGGAGCGGCCCTACGTCTTTACCGAGCCATTCTAGGACGTTGGCGAGGCCGTGGCGTACGGTGCGGACGGTATCTTCCGCAAGTGACGGTGCGGGGCCGGGAAGTGCCGGGCTGACGATCACGTCGACGCCGGATAGGTCTTTCACGGCTGGTGCTCCATCTGCTCGGTTTCTTCCTTGAGGTGGTGTCGGACTGCGGTGGTGGTGCGGCCGATTCGGTGGGCGATGTTGTCCACTGGCACACCGAGGTTGAGGAGGTAGTGGAGGTCTTGGGTGGGTTGCTGGTCAGGCAGCAAGGGGTAGGTCTTTTCTGACGTTGAGGATGTGGGTTTCGGTGGTTTTGCGGACGTGTTGCCGGGGTGGTTCTCCACGGGTGGGGATTCCTTCGACGATGGCTTGGACGGTGAGTGTGTGGAGGCCGGCGGCTGTGGCGATGCTGTGCCAGGTGTGGCCAGTGGCGAGCAGGGCCCGGATGTGGGCGCGTGCGGGGCCTGCGGGGACCATGCGGGTCCGGCGTTGGGCACGGTAGGTGCGCATCGCGGCCGTGTTCGCGTCTTT
>Ga0157370_10009734_pt1 | contig 10213 bp, 7 predicted proteins | sample C35metaG_FD_113463 | JGI IMG/M metagenome (GOLD analysis project Ga0157370, IMG submission 113463) | Corn rhizosphere microbial communities from Kellogg Biological Station, Michigan, USA - C3-5 metaG | ecosystem: Host-associated > Plants > Roots > Rhizosphere > Soil | place: USA: Michigan... | reverse complement strand
TTTAATGGAAGGCGTGCTGAACGGAGCAATTAAATACGAAAGACCGTCAATTGAATACCTGAATGAAGATCTTGAAAAGCGAACAATTGCGTTTGGGCAAAAGTATATCAGTTTGGTTAAATCGGTAGTAAACTAAGGTATTGCAATTTTATATTTAAAAGGCGGTACAAAATAGGGCATGAGTACTAATAGAAATACAATTTTTAAAAATATTACCAGCCAATTCACAATTCAAATAGCTAACTATTTGCTGCCCATGGTTAGCGTGCCTATAATTTCGCGCATTATAGGTCCTGATAAATTTGGAATAATTAACTATGCGAGTGCTGTTGTTGGTTATTTTATACTTATTGTAAACTACGGTTTTGATCTCACAGCTACCAGAAAAGTTGCGCAAAACAAAAATAATAGTGTAGTAATCACCGAGCTTTTCAGCACCATACTTTGGTGCAAAATTTTATTATTTCTGTTTACGCTGGCCTTACTTTTAATTTGCTTTGCAATATTCCCGGTGTTTGTTGCAGAATGGCGGGTAATGGTTTATAGCTACATCTTTATTATATCGCTTGTAATTACGCCTAACTGGTTGTATCAGGGCATGCAGGAACTAAATCGCATAGCAATATTTAATGTTATAACTAAAATACTTTTTACGGTGGCAGTTCTATTGGCTGTACGCACTGAATCTGATTATGTCTACTACCCCCTTATTTTTGGGTTAGCGCAAATTGTTGTAGGATATTATTCGTTTCATTACGCTATCCGCAGGTATAATATTAAAATAATTAGAATACCGTTTAAGCAAACAGTTAAAATACTAAAAGATGAGTACCTGGTATTTTTTTCAACCGTTGTAATTAATTTATACACCACCACCAATACAGTTTTATTAGGGGCATTGGCTAATAATGCTCAAGTTGGTTATTATTCTGCGGCAATAAAAATTGTACTGATAGTTCAGGCCATTATTACCCTGCCATTATCCAGCTCTTTTTTCCCTTATGTTGGCGCGGCGTTTAGTACAAGCCGCCAGGAGGGGGTGAAGGCCGCCCAAAAAGTTCTACCTATTGTAACTCTTGTAGGATTTGCAGCATTGGCCGGAATGGTGTTGTTAGGTCCCTGGGCATTGCGTTTGTTTTACGGAGACCGCTTTATGCTAAGTATACCAATATTTCTTATCTTGTCTGTAACGCCATTATTAATAGTTATTAGTAATGTGTATGCCATACAAGTAATGGTTAACTTAATGATGGATAGGGCCTTTTTAAGAATAACAGCTGTTGGTGCAGTAATTAGCATTGTTACAAACCTAATGTTAATACCATCTAACGGAGGGGTAGGTGCAGCATACAGTTTACTAATAACAGAGCTTTTTATCCTGGTAGCCTGCGCTTTTTATTTATACAGGCAGGGAATTAATTTATTTACATGGCGATACTTCAATTTGCGAAGTATTATAAGTCAGGCTCAATCGGTTTTACCGCGATTCAAAAAAACAAACAGTTAATGGGTACTAAAAAATACTTAATTATAGGAGCTGGTTTTTCGGGAGCTGTTATTGCAGAGCAGTTAGCGGGCAGTTTGGACTGCGAGATAACGGTTATTGATGAGCGGGATCACATTGGCGGAAATTGCCATACGAAAAGAGATGCCTTGACGGGTATAATGATACACACTTATGGCCCTCATATTTTTAATACGGATAATGAAGATGTGTGGAATTATATAAGGCAGTTTGGCAATTTTAGAAACTACACACATCGCGTAAAAGCTATTTATAAGGATAGGGTTTATGCATTACCTATAAACCTGCATACCATTAACCAGTTCTTCAAAAAAAACTTTAGCCCCGCCGAAGCAGAGGAGTTTATTAAATTGCAGGCTGTTGATATTCCCGAACCTGCAAATTTTGAGGAACAGGCATTGGCAATGATAGGATCGGACCTTTACCATGCTTTTATGTATGGATACACTAAAAAGCAATGGGGATGCGAACCTAAAGAGCTACCTGCCGGGATACTTAAAAGACTACCGGTAAGATTTAATTATAATGATAGCTACTATCATGGGCAGTTTTTTGGCATACCTGAAGAGGGGTACTCAGCTATAATAGAGAAAATGATGGCAAATGAAAAAATAGAAGTGCGGTTAAAAACAAAGTTTTCTGCTGCTGCAGATACAAGTGCTTATGATCATATTTTTTATACCGGCCCTATAGATGCATACTTTGACTATTGTTACGGGCGGTTAGGCTATCGTACAGTAACATTTGACAGGTATGAAACCGAAGGTGATTTTCAAGGCACCTCTCAAATGAATTATTGCGATGAACAGGTAAAGCACACCCGTATTGTTGAATATAAGCATTTTACGCCCTGGGAAGAACATCAACAAACAGTGTATTTTAAAGAATATAGTAAGGAAACCGGAAGTGACGATGTTCCGTATTATCCAAAAAGATTGTCGGCCGATATGGATAAACTTAAACAGTACCAGGCACAAGTTGACCGGCTGCATAATGTAACATTTTTGGGCCGCCTAGCTACTTACAGATACATGGATATGCACCACGTAATTGGCGAAGCTTTGCAGCTTGCAAATCGGTTTATTTCAAAAAGCGAAAAACATGACGGATAAAACGGCCGCTGTAATTGTTACCTATAATCGCCTTGATGATTTAAAGCATTGCATTAGCAAGCTGAATGGACAAACACAGCCAGTAAATGATATTATTATAGTAAATAACGGCAGTACAGACGGAACAACTGAGTGGCTGGCCGCTCAAACACAGTTAATAGTTATCAATCAGCCCAATAGTGGTAGCGCCGGGGGGTTTTATACAGGTATAAAGGCAGCAGATGTCGGTAACTATAAATGGCTGTGGCTAATGGATGATGATGGTTACCCGGCAGAAGATTGTTTGGAAAAGCTTTTTGAAGCTGCCGATAAGAAACCCGAAGTGAGTGCGTGGGGCAGCCTTGTATTGGATAAAGATAACCACAACAGACTTGCTTTTGACTACCCGCCGGCAACTACTGCCGAGGGTGAAATTGATTATTCTATTGAATTTATTGACAATTGGGTGCCTTTTTTTAATGGTGTATTGTTAACAGGTGATACAGTTAAAAAAGTTGGTTACCCTGATCCTCGCCTTTTTATTTGGGGAGACGAAGTAGAATATTGCGAACGCATTGCCCATAGCGGAGCGGTTATAAAAAGTACTATGGGAGCTATTTTTTACCACCCCAAAGACAGGCTGTATAATACCATTTTTAGAGGCCAATATGTGTATAGCGGACCTATCAACTGGAAGGCTTATTGTTTTTTCAGGAACCGGGCTTATTTAGGAAGATTGTACTACAATAGCACCCGCACCAAAGTTTTGTTTACTCAATTTGCTTACCTCTATCAAAAACTGCCTCTTATGGCTTTTATTAAAGCTGTGGCCTTAATTACAAAAGCCCATATACATGGGTTAAGTAATAATTTGAAAAGAAAACTGCCATATTGATTATAATGCATTTTTTGTAATGGTTTCTTGCTAAAATTTTATTAAAACGTAGCCTTTTAGGCAACTTATGTTATTTTTGTAATGACAGTAAGCGCCATTGAATTTAAAGCACCATGATCTTATCTAACTATAAACTACGCCAGCCAAACAAATGAATATTAAAGGGTTTTTTATAGCATTTTTAAAAATAACGGTTTTATATGTTATAATTACAGCATTTCGGAACGATAAGGAACTCAATATTTTTGTTTCTCCGAATGGGAAAGACGGAAATAACGGCACGCTAGAAGCACCGATTCGCTCTATGGAAGCAGCAAAGTCATTGGTTCGTGCGGCGCGTTCTAACGGTAGTTATCAAGCAATAAATGTTAATTTTATGCCGGGGGAGTATCAACTTGATGAGACTCTTTCAATTGGTGCCGGTGACGGTGGTACGCCAACTTGTTTAATTACATATAAAGCATATAAACCAGGAACCGTAGTAATTTCTGGAGGGCGTCAACTTCCTCAAAAATGGGTTAAGGATAAAGTTCAAGACGTATGGAAATTAAAGTTGGAAAACGACTACGGTGTAGTTAATCAACTTTTTGAGAACGGTAAGCGGTTACAGAGAAGCAGTTCCCGAGTACTCTATACAACAGGTCCTTTAAGAGTTTATAGGAAAACAATTGAAAGTTTTTTGATAAAGGGGTATGATAAGCTGGATTTGTCTTACAAGCTTCGAGAAAAAGATATAGCGCCTTTTTGCGGGTTTTCTTACAACCATGGTGATTTGGATGATTTATCACCGAATGACATAAATAATGCTGAATTATTGCTATACCACAGTTGGGATTGTTCTCTGCATAATATCGGGAAGATGGACAAAGCGACTGACGAAATCTATCTTAAGAGCCCTTCAGTTTATCCAGTGGGACTATTTTCCAACCGAACGCGTTATATAATCGAAAATTGCAAAACTTACTTAACACAGCCCGGGTATTGGTGCTATAATATTGAAAAACGAGAAATTTACTATAAGGCTAAAGCGGGAGAGGATCCAAATAATCAAAAGTTCGTTGTTCCTGTTGTTAAAACGCTGGTAGCGTTTAAGGGCGATCCGGATCCGTCTAAACGTGTGCAAAATGTAAAATTTTCTGGACTGAGTTTCAAATATACTATTTCGCCGAGAGGCTTACAGTGGCATGATGATTACCTTTCGTATTTAGTGCCTGACAAAACTATGCCTTGGTTAGATCTAAAAACAGGGGCTGGCATAATACAAGGCGCAGTCAAAACAGGGCAGGCGATAGCAATACAAAATGCAGACCGTATAATATTTACAGACTGTAGTTTTTCACAGTTAGGGGCGTATGCTGTGAATATCTACAATTACTCCGATAAAAATGAATTGATAAACTGTCGGTTTTTTGATTTAGGTGCTGGGGGAGTTTTAATTGGCTCTCAATTAGTCAATCTGTATTATGATAAGCCCAACGAATCTTTGCCCAAAGATAACATTATTAAAAACTCTAAAATTCATGATTACGGGATTATTTATAAATCGGGACTTGGTATCTCAATTATGCACGCGACTAAATCGAAAATTGTCGGAAATGAAATTTTCAATGCTCCATACACAGGTTTAAGCTGTGGCTGGACATGGGGGCGCGGTAAAAGCTACACTCGGGAAACTATTATCGAGAATAACGATATACATGATGTAATGCGAGAATTAGCTGATGGAGGAGGAATATATACGCTCGGAAATCAGCCTGGTACCGTTATAAGAAACAACACCATTCACGATATCAAAAGATCAAAGGACGCTATAGGATCAAGAAATAACGGTATTTTTTTTGATGAGGGGTCTTCACGGATATATTTAGATAACAATGAGATTTACAATATTGAAAATGAAAGTATTCGTTATAATATAGCTGTCCCATCAGATATAACGTGGGGAACTAATAAGTTTGATGGTCAAGAGGCTACTGGGAGCGACGGCCAGTTGTTAGTTTCTACAAAAACACTAAAATATTGGTTGGAAACTGATCGGTTGAAATTGACTTTGTCATATATTATTGAATCGGATTGGTTTATCTATAGTTTGATTGTATTTACGTTAGTAGCAGTCTTTGTGATAAAGAGAATCAGAAAGAGAAAAAGAATAAAAAATTACAAAAAGCAATTCAATGTGAAGCGTTGATTGTATAAAATTTAAAAGGATGAAATTTTTCAAACAGTTTGACATCTATTACTTCGTTACTTTATTATTCATCCTTATATCGTCTGCCGCCAATTTTTTAGCCGCAAATGATATTGCCTGGTTTATTATTTTATTGTTCTTTTTTATAATAGCCATCAGTAAAAAACTGTTATTAGTTAACGATATGCGGCGTATTGCCATCTTGTCAATTGTTTACCTGGTTTTTGTAGCTGTAAGAGATATTGCAGTTAACAATTTAGGAAGCGAATATTTAATTAGCGACAGTATTTTTTTATTCAAGTATGTTTACCTGGCGTTTATATATTGTATAATAATGCGAGAGAAAGCTGCGGCATACATTGTAAATGTAGTAGCGCATCTAACAGTTATATCACTGTTGTTTTTCATTGCTCAATTAGGCGGCTTAAGAGAATACATCTATAGTTTTTCGCAAGCTTTGCATCTTCAGAGCGCTTATTATATTGATGGATATACTAACTTTATAATATTTACTTATGTAAAGGGCATACACGATTTTAGAAACTCAGGGTTTTCCTGGGAACCAGGTGCGTTTGGCTGTTTCCTGGTAATTGCCCTTATGTTGAACTTGTTTTTAAACAAGTTCAAGTTCGATAAAAAGTCATATCTGTTTATAGTGGCTATTATAACCACTATATCTACTACAGATTATCTGGCTTTAATGATATTACTATTTTTAGTATACAGGTATAAGGTGCCGCGAATTAACTGGGGCGTGGTTTTATTGCTAGTTATGTGTGCCGTTGGATTTGTATATATTCCAATTTTGGGCGACAAAATTTTGGGGACATACTACGAAGATATGGATGACTTAAGGCGCTTAAAGTATCTCGAAATATTTTATAAGCGTAACAATAGCCAGATACCCTTAAACAGATTCGCGAGTATGATGTTCATCTACCAGACTTTTGGCTGGCAGTTACTTTTAGGTGTCAGCAATAAATACGACGTACTTGTTAATAGCAGATTTAACATTAACATATCAAACGGTGTGTTTGATTTCCTGGCAAAGTTTGGCTTAGTTGGATTTGTACCTCTTATTTACAAATACGTTAAATTTTGCCACTACAATCTTAAAAATTACGAGTATTCAATTTACTGTGTGTTAGCACTGTTGGTAATTGGTTTTGGTGAACCGATGCTGTTTTTACCAATTGTTTTAATGTTTATTTTTCTACCTAACGAGCAATTAAATGTGCTTAGTGCCAAATATAGGCGCCAAAGCGCATTTGCATCCGCTGAAGCGATAAAATAGAATATGATAAAGCTGGGATTGGTAACCGTGCTTTTTAATGCCGAAGATGTACTGGAAGACTTTTTTAAAGGCATATCAATTCAATCTTTTAAAAATTACATTTTATATTTTATTGATAACGCGCCGTCTCAAAAAACAGATGAGTTAATAGCCGACTTGAACAAACGATATCCCATCACGGATTATGTACAAATTAAAAACCCTGAAAATTATGGGGTAGCTAAGGCTAACAATCAAGGTATAAAACTTGCACTGCAAGCAGGCGCCGACTTTGTATTGTTGCTGAATAATGACATCGCAATTTCTCAACCGTTTTTGTTAGATCAAATGATAGCTAAGGCCGTTAAGAGTAATGAGCACATGATTGTACCTAAAATATTATACTACGGTACACGTAAAATATGGCTGGCTGGTGGTGTGTTTAATCATTACAAAGGCATATCGCAAACTATCGGTGATAAGGAAGAGGATAAAGGCCAATATAATACGCCCGGTTATATTGATTACGCGCCAACTTGTTTTATGTTATGTAGTAAATACGTGTTTGATGTTACCGGTTTTATGGATGAGCGTTATTTTGTATACTATGATGACGATGATTTTGTGTTTAGAGCAACAAAGTGTGGGTTGAAAATTTTTTATCTGCCCACGGTCGAGCTGTTTCATAAAGTATCTGTAAGCACCGGTGGGTCAGAGTCTTTATTTTCAATTTACTACCTAAATCGTAACCGCATTTATTTTATCCGGAAACACTATAAATTTCCATTAAAACAAATAGCGTTAACGCAGATGATGATTACAAAAGGAATTAGATACTTATTTTATAACACTGAAAGAAAGCAACAACTATTAAACGCAGTTAAAAATGGCTTCAGTATGGAAGTATCCCCGGTTTAGTGGTGTAAATAACATACCCTAGATCTGGATGAGTGATGATAAGTTTTTTTTAATATTGAAATTGCTGGGCAATTAAAAGTACTGTGGTTTGAAAGTAGTTATAATAAGCAATGATTTTAGAGTATACTGGCGGGGCAGGTTGATATATCTGCAAAATTTCCTTGCCGGCAACGATATTGAATTACATGCTATTGAACTTTTTGGCAAGGGATCTCCATACAGTTTTGAGGAGTTTGACGATCAATATTCCTGGTGGAGGTGTTTATTCCCGAATAGTGATGCCGCGCAATTATCTACTCAAGAAATAACAACACAATTGTTTAACGCGCTAAACGCTATAAATCCTGATATAATAATAACATCGCCTATCACTTTTTTTGCCGGTGCGCTTGGCTTGCGTTGGGCTAAAAAGAGTAAAAAAAAACACATTATGTTTGACGATGCAAAGCCCCGGCTGCAATTTAAAAGAAGCTTTTTGGTGCGATGGATCAGAGATGTTTTAACTGCCCAAACAGATGCCTTATGGTTACCCTCTGCTGACTATGATAAGGAGTATCCTGCCGTAAAAAAAGATAGAATGGTGTTTTTTTATGGATTTAACTGCATAGACAATAATTTTTTTAAACCCGGTTTGCCAAAGGAATTTACAAGCAAAACGATTGTTTGTATTGCACGGTTAGTCCCCGTGAAAAATTTGGACAAACTAATACACGCCTGGAAAGAAGTTGAAACACAAGTAGGCGATTGGAAATTGTGTTTAATAGGAGACGGCCCATTAAACACAGAATTGTCTCAACTAATGACACAGCTCCAATTAAAGCGTGTTATTATTAAAGAAGCTATCAACTATCCTTTGTTGCCAGAATACCTGCACAATGCCGACGCGCTTATTTTACCGAGTTTATCTGAGACATGGGGACTGGTGGTTAACGAAGCCATGGCAGCCGGATTGCCGGTATTGTTGAGTGATAAGGTAAATGCAGCAGAAAGTTTATTGAAAAACGGCGTAAATGGGTATATTTTTAACCCCTATGAAATACATGATATAAGCAATGCTATTTGCAAATTTGTAAAACTGGATGATGCAGAAAAGGGTAAAATGTCAATGCAGTCGCTTCAAATAATAGCGAATATGGATTATCAAAACATGGGTGATCGTCTTCTCTCGGGGCTAAAACAGATAAGTGCTTTAAAGTTTAGGAAACCGTCTTTGATAGGTAGTTTATTCATAAATTTATGGTCTGGCAAACATGACATTTCTGCCTGGAATACCCTAAAACCCTGAAGAATTTGTTGATGGCAAGCCCAAAGGATTTTAAGATAAATAATTTCGATTTGTTGCGGTTACTTGCAGCAACACAGGTTGTTTTTGATCATTACTTTCAGCATCTCAACATTTCGCTTACGCAAGCGCAGAGGGGGTGGTTATATTTACTGCCGGGTGTTCCGGTTTTTTTCATTATCAGTGGTTATTTAATTTCGGCATCGTATGAACGCAATGATAATCTGATGATATATTTTAAAAACAGAATACTGCGAATATTTCCGGGCTTATGGGCATGCGTTATCCTAACAATAATTGTTTTTACGTTTACAGGCACCAGTTTTTTTAACAGACAAGCGCTTTCGTGGTTACCCGCGCAATTTATAGGGCTAATATATACACCTTCCTTTTTGGCTGATTATGGTATTGGCTCATACAACGGTAGTTTGTGGACTATACCTATAGAGTTACAGTTTTACTTTCTTGTGCCTGTGTGTTACTTAGCCCTACCTAAAAGGAAAATGAATTTCTTCATTGTTGGTTTACTAATTGTCTTTATCCTACTAAATATGGGTTACCAGTTACTCGAATTTAGCCCGTTTAATAAGAAACTACTTGAATATTCCTTTGTTCCACATTTTTATCTTTTTTTAGGTGGCGTATTATTGCAGCGTTTAAAGATTTATAACTCGTCATTAGTATATAATAAAGGGATTTTTTGGCTGCCTTTTTACATTATATTCAGCCTATGGGTATATAAATATATTAACCCTGCATTTTTTCTGATATGTAAAAGCGCGGTACTTTCCGTCACGCTGATTTCTCTTGCCTATACAATCCCAGATTTAGCTCGTCGATTACTAAAAACCAACGACATTTCTTATGGCATCTATATGTACCATGGTTTAATATTAACAGTTTTAGTGCAAATGAAATGGATTGAACATTTCAATGTATTTACAATCTTGTTACTATCGTGCTTGTTGGGGTTTTTATCATGGTATTTAGTAGAAAAGCCTTTTATAAAGCGCAAGGAAAAATCAATCAAAGCAACGCTTT
>Ga0157370_10009733_pt1 | contig 10215 bp, 9 predicted proteins | sample C35metaG_FD_113463 | JGI IMG/M metagenome (GOLD analysis project Ga0157370, IMG submission 113463) | Corn rhizosphere microbial communities from Kellogg Biological Station, Michigan, USA - C3-5 metaG | ecosystem: Host-associated > Plants > Roots > Rhizosphere > Soil | place: USA: Michigan... | reverse complement strand
TTTTCCAAGAGCGCCGTATCGGGATTCGGATAGAGCCTGATGAAATACCTGGTACGGTTTGCTCACTGTTTCATCCGGACCTAGATAGTAGGAATTCTCGAAATAGATCGGATCGACCTCGTCTTCCCTCACAAACTGTGAGATTTCCATGGTAGTTGCGGTGGGTGGGGCAATCTTCTTCAGCTCCTCATCCTCCACAACAACATAGTCGCCCTTGCTGATTTCATACCCTTTCACGATGTAGGACGGTTCCACGGGCTTGTCCTCTTTCGCGCAATACCAGACTTCCTTGATGCGCGACAGGTCCTTGCGGTGAAGCATGTGGAAACGGACATGGTCCGGGCGAGCGGCCGAGAACAAGCGAACCGGAAACGTGACCAGACCGAAACTTAAATAGCCTTTCCAGACAATGGCCGCCATCAAGCACCTCTTGCATTAGATCCGTTACGTACTTTCAGTGTTTCCTGGCAGCGCCAATTACGCCCGATTCGGGCGGCTCAACAGTCCAGCGTCGCACGCAAGGATCGAAGCCCTCCCGCGGGCCAGAAACACGGTATTCTCAGGGCAATCTAACGGGGCAGGAGTTTCCTTTGTCTATGCGCCGACCCATGCGATCCCCGCAGTGGACTATGCCTTATCGTGTCCTGGGACGCACCGGTGTCCAGGTATCGGCCTTAGGACTTGGTGGTTCTCACATCGGAAGCCCAAAACTATCGAGTGCCGAAGCCGTGCGAATTATCCAGGCCGCACTGGATGGAGGCCTGTCTTTCATGGACAACTCCTGGGACTACAACGAAGGCGAAAGCGAAAAGCGGCTCGGCAAAGCGCTCAAGGAAGGCTACCGATCCAGGGCATTCGTGATGACCAAAGTCGATGGCCGCACGAAGCGCGACGCCGCGCGGCAACTGGACGAATCATTGAAGCGGCTGGGTCTGGACGAAATCGACCTCCTGCAGCATCACGAAGTGATCCGATTTGACGACGCGGATCGTATCTTCGCGGCGGGCGGGGCCATGGAGGCGTTTGTCGCAGCTCGTCAGGCGGGAAAGATACGATTCATCGGATTCACGGGGCACAAGGATCCCGAGGTTCATTTGCATATGCTCGAAACAGCACAGCGGCATCATTTTCGTTTCGACACCGTTCAAATGCCACTCAACCTCATGGACGCGCATTACCGGAGTTTCGAAAAGAAAGTTCTCCCCAGATTGGTTGCCGCCGGCATCGGGGTACTGGGGATGAAGAGTATGGGAAGCGGCGTGATTCTTAAGAGCAAAGCGGCGACGCCGATCGAATGCCTGCACTATGCCATGAATCTTCCGACCTCGGTCGTGATCACGGGGATTGACAGCATGAAGATTCTGAAGCAGGCTTTCAAGGCGGCAGCAAGCTTTAAGCCTCTCACCAGAGAGAAGGCTGCGAAGCTGCGGGCTAGGTCGGCGACAGCTGCGTCCGATGGCGAGTTCGAGTTGTTCAAGACTACTTCCGTGTTTGATTCGACCGCAAAGCATCCCGAGTGGCTAGGCGAAGAATCCGGCCGCACGCAACGTCTGGCTGGCAGTTAAAAGCTCGCGCTTTCCAGCTGAATGCGATCGAGACGGGTTGCGCCGTATCTTCGTCTTGACAGCCGCTTTGCTTTGTATCACACTACACCTACTCTCCCCCGGAGTTTCCCTGGAAGGGTTGTCGTGACTTTTCCAAGCGGAAGCTTTGCCTGTTCCTCCCCCAGCTGTTCAATATGGATACGTGTGCGCAAACATGCAGCCCGGCGCCGTGGGTGGCTCTCGTGGTGCGGCCGCGGGCAGAACGTACTGTTCAAGAAGGACTCGCCAACGTGGGTGTGGAGACCTTTGTGCCCTGGCACGGCGTACGCCGCCACTGGTCGGACCGCATCAAGGTTTTGAAGCAGAGTCTGTTTCCCGGCTACGTTTTCTGCCAGTCGACATTTGCCGAGCGCCGGCTGGTGATGAATCAAGGCGGTGTGTGCGGCGTTGTGAGTTTCGATAGCCGTCCCGCGTTGATTCCGAATGACGAGATCTCCTCGCTGCGGCGCGCGGTCGATTCCCAGTTGCCACTCGGCCCCTGGCCGTTTTTAAGCGTCGGCCAGCGTGTACGGATCGAAAAAGGCCTGCTGGCCGGGCTGGAGGGAACCCTGGCGCGCGATGCCACAGCCTGGCGCGTAGTGGTGAGCATCAATGCTCTGCAAAGATCTGTTGCCGTACAAGTAGACCGGGACATGATTGTCCCCAAGAACCCAATGGAGACACTGCGTGGCCATCAACAAGCCTAGGAACAAACTTTTGATCTTCCGCCTGACGCAGGACGAGTACCAGGCGCTGCAAAGCGCTTCGAGCGGCGCACGCAGTCTCTCAGACTACGCGCGCACGAAGCTGCTGGGATCGCTGGGAGAGCCGGCGCTCGATCAACAGCTTTTGGAATTGCGATCCACGGTGACCCGCATCGCCCAGTTGCTGGAAAGAACGTGATGCGCTGTTTCTGGATTCTGGCTTTCTCCGCGGTAGCTCTTGCGCAGGTGCGGCCTTCCCTGATGGAAGAAGTCGGGAAAGCGAATCTGCCTGCGCTGGAACTCCATCCCGGTGATTTGGTGGCGGTTTCAGTCTACGATGCCCCCGAACTCACCCGCACGGTCCGAGTGGACCCGGACGGAACTATTCATTTGCCGTTGCTTGCGGACGGGGTGAACGCCGCCGGACTGATGCCGCGGGAACTGGAAGCCGGCATCACCGATGCGCTCAAATCCGCAGAAATCCTGGTCGACCCGGTGGTGAAAGTCACGGTGGTGGAATACCATAGCCGGCCGATTTCGGTGATGGGGGCGGTGCGCCGGCCGTTGACATTTCAAGCCGACGGTGTGGTGATGCTGCTGGACGCGTTGTCGCGGGCAGAAGGATTCACCGACGATGCGGGACCGGAAGTCCTGGTGACACAGAATGATGTTGTTCAACACATCGCCGTGAAAAAGCTCATGGACGGTGCTGATCCGGACTTGAATCTGAGGCTAACGGGTAACGAAGAGGTCCGGGTTCCCGAGGCTGGAAAAATCTTTGTTCTGGGCAACATCCGCAAACCGGGCGGATTTCCGGTCCGCGACCCTGCCGACAAGACGGTGCTCAAAATGGTGGCGTTGAGCGAAGGTTTGATGCCTTTTAGCGCAAAAATTGCCTATATTGTGCGCCGCCAGGAGACCGGCGCGCCGCAGGAAATCCCGATCGAATTGGACAGGATTATGGAGCGCAAGAGTCCGGATATGGCTCTCGAAATCGGCGACATCCTGTATGTTCCCGACAACAAGACGCGGCGCAGCGTGATGAGCATTCTCGATCGCCTGGCAGGGTTCGGCTCGGCCACGGCATCCGGCCTTGTGATCTGGCATTAAATGAAGCAACTGGAAACTAGCCTGCCGGCAGTGCAGCCTGCAACCCCCTTAATCGTGGATGCGGAGTATGAAGCCGCGCCCGCACATGTTCCGCTTTCGCACTACCTCTGGATTTTGCGGAGACACGGGTGGAAGATGCTGGGGTTCGTCGCTCTGGTGATGCTGTGTACTGTGGTGGTGTCGCTGCGACTGACGCCCATTTACGAATCCACGGCGACCATCGATATCGACCGGCGCATGCCGACCGGCGTGCTCGGCGAGGATTCCACGCAGGCCGTCAACAACGACGCCGACCAGTTTCTAGCCACGCAGATGAAGCTGATCCAGTCCGATTCGGTGCTGCGTCCGGTGGTGGACAAATTCAAGCTGCGCGAGGTGGAACCGGACGCGCTCGAAGAGGCGGTGGACCAATCGGCGACCAGTCTGGAGGCTCCGGTGGAGCTGAAACCGTTGCGGGTCACTCGGCCGCCTAATACCTACATCCTGCAGATCAGCTACCGCTCGCAGCACCGGCAACTGGCGGCGGACGTGGCCAACGCCATCGCCCAGAGCTACCTGGCGCACTCCTATGCCATCCGCTACAAGGCCACCGAGAACCTGGGCGACTTCATGGAGCGGCAGCTCGAAGAACTGAAAGCCAAGATGGAGAAATCCAGTGAGGCGCTGGCACGGTTCGAGCGCGATCTCAACTTGATCAATCCGGAAGAGAAGACCAGCATTCTGACCGCGCGCCTGCTGGAGCTGAACAGCGAATACACCAAGGCGCAAGGGGATCGCGTCCGCAAGGAGGCGGCGTACAACTCCGTGCAAAACGGATCGCTCGCGGCAGCCCAGGCGTCGGATCAGGGCGAGGCGCTGAAAAAGCTCTCCCAGGATTTGGGAGAGGCGGAGCAGAAATTCGCCGAGGGCCGGACGACCTACGGGGCGAATCATCCGGAGTACAAGAAGCTGCAGACGCGGGTAACGGAACTGGAATCGCAACTTGACGCAGCGCGAAAAAACGTGGCGCGCCGGGCAGAGGTGGAGTATTACGAAGCTATGGACCGCGAGTCGCAGCTAAACAGCGCCGTGAAGGAGACCAAGGCTGAATACGACAACTTGAACTCGCGTTCTTTCGAATACCAGACACTCAAGCGCGAGGCGGATACCGACAAGCAACTGTACGAGGAGCTGGTGCGGAAGATCAAGGAGGCGGGCATCAACGCCAGCTTCCAGAACAGCTCGATCCGGGTGGCCGATTTGGCGCGTCCGGGGCTGCGGCCGGTGTTCCCGAAGATGTGGCTGAACGTGCTACTGGCGTTTCTGTTCGCGGCATTCGTCAGCGTGGGCGCAGCGGTGCTGAGCGACGTACTGGATAACACGGTGCGCGATCCGGACCAGGTGTCGCGGCTGATGAACGCGGACGTGATCGGATCGCTGCCGGCGGTGAAGAACTGGCGCCGGCACCTGAGCCCCATCCAAGGTGTGCACGTGACAAATGAGATCACCAACGGCGTGCACCTGAATGGGAATGGCAACGGCGCCACGGGTCTCGCACGTACGCAGGCGGAAGGCGATCAGGCGTTGAGCAACTACGAAGAGGCCATTCGGACGCTGCGCAATTCCATTCTGCTGACCGATTTCGACCGGCGGCTGCGGAGCGTGCTGCTGACCAGCGCGTCGCCTTCGGAAGGCAAGTCGACAGTGGCGGCGCATCTGGCCGCGACGCACGCCAGCCAGCATAAACGCACGCTGCTGATCGACGGCGATCTGCGGAGACCGAGCGTCCACCGGCTATATCAGGTTCCCAACAGCGTGGGGTTATCGAACGTGCTGCTGGAGCAGATTTCGTGGCGGGACGCGGTGATTCGTATCGACGATCCCCAGGGTCTGGACGTTCTGCCGGCGGGGCCGTCGACGCGGCGGGCGTCGGACCTGATCGGCATGGGATTAGCGGAGCTGGTGGAGGAAGCCACGCGCGAGTACGACTTGGTGGTGCTGGACGCGCCTCCGCTGCTGGGGTTCGCGGAGCCGCTGCAGATGGCGACGGCGGTGGACGGGGTGATCGTCGTGGCGCGGGCGGGGAATACCAGCCGGAAGGCCCTGAACACGGTAATCACGACGCTGACGCGGCTGCGGGCGAATTTGGTGGGGGTGGTGTTGAATGAGGTCCACCGGGAAGTGAGTGCTGGATATTACTACTACTATGGGCACTACAGCAAGTATTACCACCCGAAAAGCCAGTAGCCCTCAAGCGGCGGTTCCAGCCGATCCCTTGCTGAAGCCGTTGCGGCGAGTGAGAAGGCAGTGGACTATACTTGGCGAAATAAACCCGTTTGGCGCGATCCTCTCGCAGTCCAGCGACAACTCAGGTACATGGGATCAGGCCGCATTTTTTGAAACGGGAGTGCTGGAAATTGCGAAGGTGATCCGAGCAGCCCAAGTATTGTCACCGATGCGCTTCGGGACAGCGGTCGACTTTGGTTGCGGTGTAGGCCGCTTAAGTCAAGCTTTGACGCGGCAGTTTGAGCGAGTCATTGGAATCGATGTCGCGGAATCCATGATCCGGGCAGCAGTTCAATTCAACCAGTTCCCAGGCAGATGTTCCTATATCCACAACGTCGCCGCCGACCTCACGGTTGTGCCTGATCAATCTGCGGACCTGATTTATTCCAACATTACGTTGCAGCACATGGTCCCATCCCTGGCTGAGAGCTACATTCGCGAATTCTTCCGAATCGCCCGCCCCGGTGCGCATGTGATTTTTCAGGTACCCAGCCGTCCTCGTTCGGCTGCCTGGCATTGGGTCAAGAACGCAGCTCCCATCGCGTTATCGAACCTACTATGGCGTGTACGGACTGGGAATCGTGAAGCAATGGAATCGTACTTCATTCCAGAGCAGAGAGTGAGGCAGCTCGTGGAGCAATCGGACGGGGCAGTTGGTTCTGTAGCACTCGACCAGTACGGGCCCCCCGGATGGCAGAGCCGCACGTACTTCTGCACTCGAACCGCCGTCGTATCGGCATGAATTTCTTCCTATCCGACGAAAGTCTGGTCCTTGCCGCCACCATCTTGATGGCGCTAGCGATGATCGCAGCACTCGTGACTTCCAAGCGACGGACCGGCCTGCTACTCACGCCAGTCACCGTGTTTTTTCTCTTCGCCAGCATTCATGTGGTGTTCGGCCGATATGCGGCAGCGGTCCTTACGGACGAATACAGTTTCGTCAGCCGCGCCGCACTGGGGCCGTTTCTCGATCAGTCCTTTCTGGTCATTTCAACTGGACTGACGTGTTGCCTTCTGGGATTTACTCTATTTCCGTGTGTTTCGTCAGGACGCGTGACCGCAAGGCTGGCCCGCATTTCGTGCAAAGGAGCCTTGGATCAGATCTGCGCGCGTTCGCGGGTCATGATTCTTATCGCGATACCTTTGATCATTATCGGTCTGCAACATCTCGGTGGAATCCCGCTGTTCAGCGACAATCCGCGGCATGACCGATACCTCTTGAACTTCACTCCGGAACATCGACTCGACACGTTTATGGTCAACCGGGGCCGTGAAATCGTTGTGTTTCCAGCCGCAGCCTTGGCGCTGGGCTGGTACTTCCGCAAACGCCGCCTGGTGGATGGCTTTTTCGTTGCGATTGCCGCTGCTGGGTGCTTGCTGACGGCAACGCGTGCGCCGCTTCTGATCTGCGTTGCGATTGTGATGACGGTACTGGTTTGGAAGGGCCGCTTCAGTGCGGTTGCCCTGGCTTTCGCGGTCGTTTTGGCGGGTCTCATCGCTTCAGAGTTAGCTTTGGGGGGCGATTCGAATACGAACACGGGCGAATGGACCACTCTTCAGGGAATTGGCTCCGACTTGGCTGAGGTTCGCGACCTTGGCTGGGTTCTTCTGAAGCAGAACGAACCCTACTATGGCTTGACCTTTATTGCCGGCTTAGTGCCAATTCCGTCGTTCGCGTCGGACTTCACGCAGACGTATCACCTTCGAACGGTGACCTTAAACGCAATCGGATTTCCGTTGACTGCAGCTCATGGTGGTCTGCGGATCACGTACAGCGGTGAGTGGTACCTGAATTTCGGCTGGCCCGGCGTCGTAATCGGCGGGCTACTGTACGGTTGGATGTGCTCCCGTTTCAGCCGGCTCTTTCATCGCTTGCGGGCGGCTTCTCAGTTGTATCCGGTGGGCGCATACATGGTCGCATGTGCATGGGCAACGGTTTCCTTTATGGTCTATATGTCCGGCAGTGCATCGGGCGGAACCCTGAAGACCTACGCATTCGTTCTCTTCGTTTTTCTTTTTAGACTTCGGCAAGCTAACCGGACTGCAGTGAAAGAACACGCTGGATTGATACCTCAGGAGATGGCTACCACGGGGGATTCGATGCGATGAGTGGGTATTACGTCAACGCGCGATTCGTCACGCGACCGTTGACCGGGGTGCAGCGCTATAGCTATGAGGTGAGCCTGCGCCTCCGAAACGGGACATTTGTTGCTCCCCGACCGCCTCTTAAGGAATATGGAGGACTGCAAGATCGCGTGATAGTTGCAGGTGGTCATCTGAACGGCCATCCTTGGGAACAGATCGCGTTGCCGTGGTCGGTCCCCCGGGGTTCAGCGTTATTTTCGCCGGCCGGGTGCGGGCCGGTGGCTCATGCCAATCATGTCCTGACCATCCATGATCTGGGCCCACTTGACACACCCGAATGCTATAGCCGCGGATTTACTCTCTGGTATTCGCAACTTGTGCCGGCGCTCGCAAAAAAGGCCAGAACCATCGTGACGGTGTCAGAGTATTGTCGGCAGCGCATTGTGGAATCCCTGAGGGTACCGGCAAGCAAGGTGATCGTGGGGGGGGAAGCGGCGAGCTCCTTGTTCTTCCGGCGCGCGCCGGCCGATGTTCAGCGAATTAGGGATCGGTTCAAGATTCGCACTCCCTATTTCCTCGCTGTCGGCGCGATTTCACCGCGCAAGAACCTGACGAGGCTCCTGGCGGCATGGAGTCGCGTGACAGCCGATATGGATGGAGCGAGCTTGGTGATCGTGGGGAAGGACCGGTTGCGCTTTTCAGCCTCTTCGATAATGGACGCCCTCCCGGAAGGTGCGGTTCACCTGACCTGCGTCGATGACGATGAACTTGCGTGTCTTTACAGCGGAGCAAGCGGGTTGTTGTACCCGTCCCTCTATGAAGGCTTCGGTCTGCCTATCCTCGAGGCTATGGTTAGCGGATGTCCGGTGCTCACGTCTAACTGTACAGCCATGCCGGAGGTTGCAGGCGATGCTGCCGTACTGGTGGATCCACTGAGTGTGGAATCCATTGCTCACGGTATTCGTCTTCTTACTCGCGAGTGCACTGCTCGCAGTCTGATCCAAAAGGGCTACCGGTGCAGCCAAGGATTTTCGTGGGAACGCACGGCCCAGATTGTTGAAAACGCCATCCTAAACTGATGAAAGTCCTTGAGCTGGTGGAGTCCGCAGCGGCCGGCGTCGGACGCCATGTGATGGAGCTGACCCGAGGGCTGCTCGCTGGCGGCCACCAGGTTCACGTACTTTACTCCGACCTCCGTTCGGACGGAATCTTTGCGCAGAATTTACAAAGCCTGAAGATCTATCCGGGATTTCAGGCATTCCAGGTACCCATGCGGCAGTGGCCGGGAACAAGCGATATTCAGACGATCCGTGTTCTAAGGCAGTATGCGGGCAGGCGTGGACCATTTGATCTGGTGCATTGCCATAGCACGAAAGCCGGTCTGATAGGTCGTCTGGGATTGCTGGGCCACCATGCCAAACGTCTGTACACGCCGCATGCGTTCTTCACCATGCAGCCTGGGCGCGCATCCTTGGCGAAGTGGGCCGTCGCGCTGCTGGAGCAAGGTCTATCGACGGTGTGTGAGCGGGTCATCGTCGTTTCCCGCGAGGAATACGCCCACGCATTAGCACTGGGAATTCCGGCTGCAAAGCTCTCTCTTATTCCCAACGGAGTGTCGCTCGACCAGTCGCGGCTTTCGGCGGTTGATCGCGATGCCATCCGGCGGAAGTGGGGACTTCACAATGCCGCAGTGTGTATAGGATTCGTTGGACGTCTGGCGATTCAGAAATCTCCCCAGACACTAGTGCGGTCGTTCGCCGCAATGCTCGAACGCACCACCGTTCCGGTACGGCTCGTCATGATCGGAGACGGCCCGCTGGAGAGCTCTGTGCGCCAACTCGCGTCGGAACTCAACGTAAGTTGCCGCATTTCATGGTTGGGGGCGTGCGACGCCCGTCCGTTGATGGGAGCGTTTGACATGCTCGCCCTGACCAGCGTCTCTGAAGGGCATCCCTTAGTGGTCCTGGAAGCGATGGCGTGCGGCCTGCCCATCGTGGCTACTCGCGTCGGTGGGATTTCTGAAACCGTACAGCACGGCTTGAATGGTTTCATCGCGCCGGTGCGAGGAGTGCAAGAGATCGCGGCGGCCCTCGAGATTCTTGTCAACGATCCTGAGCTGCGCGGACGGATGGGGCAAGCGTCGCTGGCGCTGTCACGGAGCTTTTCAGTGGACCGGATGGTGGATCAGACGGTCGCGCTGTACGAACAGGTGATTCCGGACGGCCGGGCGGCCACCTCCGCCCAAGACTTGAAAGTAGCTGCTCTGCGCTAAAGTGTCGATACTCCATCCGCACTCACTGACTGTGGCAACCGCGCGTACGGCCGCGCTGTCGGCGGATACCAGGAGCGCTCGCCCGCGCGCGTGCATCGCGATTCTCTTGCTGGCGGACTTCGCCGCGCTCTGTGCGGGCGCCGCTCTAAGTGTCCTGATCTGGAGCCAGGTCGGCATCGACTTCAGCGCGGAATTC
>Ga0157370_10009732_pt1 | contig 10216 bp, 5 predicted proteins | sample C35metaG_FD_113463 | JGI IMG/M metagenome (GOLD analysis project Ga0157370, IMG submission 113463) | Corn rhizosphere microbial communities from Kellogg Biological Station, Michigan, USA - C3-5 metaG | ecosystem: Host-associated > Plants > Roots > Rhizosphere > Soil | place: USA: Michigan... | reverse complement strand
TGATGCCAGGGTTTTAAAAATGACCGGTGTACAAAATTCCATTTCAGCATATCGCTGCTCCACCAGTAACCCCACTGATTGGTAGAGAACAAATAGTAGTCGCCCTTGAAGTTCACAATCACAGGATCGGCTGTGGCTCGATGTCTTCCCTGTTCCGAGAAATTCGGAATGGGTGTATAGCCATAGTCCAGATTGATCGGGTTACAGTAAGTCAGTTGTTTATGCTGGGCAGCAACACCGATACTCAGGAAACCCAGCACGATTAGGATAATATATTTTTTGTTCAACATCATGGTTTTGCCAATGCAGGGCTGCTGAAGCCCAATTTTATCAAGCCTTTCTGTACATCCGGATTACGCATAAAGAGCTTCCATAACAAACCGCTGCGGTAGTTTTCAATCATAACCACAATCGGCCCTTGGTCGATAGCCAGGTAAGATTTCGCTACCCAGTTGTGTTCATCACTAAAAGCATCAGCAAAGCCATATTCGCCCCAGATGCTATTTCCTTTATCTTCATAGAAGTGCCTTAAAGCCTGCATAGAGAATTCTGGTGTGTAAGGGAAGGCCGACAAAGCCGCTGTTGGTGTGATCACCCCCAGATCTTCTGTTGGCGAGTGTGCCGCATAGCCCTGCCAGCTGTCGCTTGCCGTTAATCCCCAGCTATTGGCACCATAGCCTTTATAATGTTTTGGATTGGCGATGCAATAGGCCCGGTTGATCAAAGTATGTGCTTTATTCTGCTCCCAATAATCGGCATACTGGTCTTTTAATCCACGCGGATCAAGCCCCAAAAAGGAATACTGGCTAAAGAACAGCGGACCCCCATACTCAAAGCCCAGGGGTAAGGTAATGTCGAAGTACTTTTTGCCGTTGAAAAAGGTATTGCTGTTTGCCCAGCCATTCTCATATACCCTTCTGCTGATGGAATTGGAAGGGGAGGATGCGGCCAGCACATAGGTGATCAAACACTCATTCCAACCTTTGATCGCATGGTTCATGCTCCAGCCATTATTTGGGCTCCAGTGCCAGTACAGTTCGTTTTGATTCTGAGTAAACCAATTCCACTCGATACCTTCCCACATCCAGAGGATCTTATTGCGGATCGCACTTTCCGTCGGATTGTCTGCAGTATAATATTCTCGGGCGGTTAGCAAGCCTTGAAAAAGGAAGGATGTTTCCACGATGTCCGTACCGTCGTCTTTCGGACTAAACCGGATAACTTTGCCGGTCTCACCATTCAACCAATGCGGGAAGGCGCCATGGAACATATCCGCCTTCCAGAGAAAATCAACGATTTTCTTCGTGCGGGCTGCAGCCTGTTCCCTGGTGATGAACTTACGCTCGGCTGCCACGATGGTTGCCATAATCCCGAAGCCAGTTCCCCCGGTTGTAACCACTTCGTCTCCATAATCAAAAGATTTGTTGCTTCGTTCTCTGGCCATGCCGCTTACCGGATGTCCAAAGTCCCAGAAGTAGCGGAAGGTTTGCTTTTGAACCAGATCCAGCAGTTGATCGTCTGTCAGGTTCTTCTTAATTTTAAGCTCTGGCGTGATCCGGTCGCTTTTTTTTGTCTGAGCATAGCTCGGCTCTACAGCAGCCAGGGCGGATAGAACCAGTGCAACAAGAACTGGGAAAACAAGTCTGTTTTTTGGTTTAAACATAGTCTTTAACTTAAAAGGTTGCCACGTGAAGCGGCAACCTTGAATGATTGATGTGTCTTAGTATCCAGGGTTCTGCGTTAACAGGCCTCCGCTTAGGTCAATTTCGGCTTGAGGAACGGGCCAAACTTCATTCTTGTTGGCTTTCCATCCTTTAACTCCAAACACTTCTTCTCCGCGCCCCTGGCGGATCACATCGAAATAACGGTCACTTTCTAAGGCCAATTCCACTTTTCGTTCCTGGTAGATGGCTGCTCGCAGGGCTGCCTGATCAGTCGTGGTGATGTTTGGAAGAATTGCTGCATTGTTGCCTCTTGCCCGTGCGCGTACTTTGTTCAATGATGTTAAAGCCTGTGAAGGATTACCCAGTTCGTTCGCAGCCTCCGCGTTCATCAACAGGATGTCGGCGAAACGAAGCACACGCACGTTCTGCTGTGCACCTTCGTTAAATCCGGATACGTACTCACTAAATGGTACATAGGACTTTTGATTGTACATCGGGTTAGGTACCGTTGTCGGAATTTTGTCCCCCTCTGGTGTAGTTTCTCCTCTGAAGATAATGGTTGCATCTCTTCTCGGATCACCCACCTCGTAGGAAGCAGCCAATTCAGCAGAAGGTACATTGAAACCCCAGCCACCTCCTGGCAGGCCTGCGACACCTTGAACCTGGCTATATTGGGAGTTAGATGCAGCAGAATTCGCCGGATCCAGTTCCGCCTGAATCTCAAATATCGATTCGCTGTTGTTCTCATTGGCGGTGCGGAATTGTTTTTCATAATCCGGGAACAGGCTGTAACCCATTCCTATAACCTGATTGGTTAAGTCAAGCACATCCGCCCATTTTTTCTGATACAAGGCTACTTTGGCATGCATACCCAGGGCAGCGCCTTTCGTTGCCCGGCCGATATCTGTGGATGGATAGGAAACCGGAAGTACGGCAGCGGCTTCGGTCAAGTCTTTTTCAATTTGTGCATAGACCTCTGCCTTCGGTGTTCTCGGAATGTTATATTCAGATGCATTTACCGGAATGGTAAGTCTTAGCGGAACGTCACCATAGGCTCTAACCAGTCTGAAATAAGAGTAGGCGCGAACAAACTTGGCTTCTGCGAGATAACGATCTTTTAAAGCCTGGTCCATGGCGATGCCCGGTACATTTTGCAATACCTGGTTACACAATTCGATATTTTGATATTGTCCGCCCCAGAATCCATTCAAAGATCCTTCGGTCGCTGTTACGGTATGTAGATCATATAAATTCCAGAACGTTGCATCGCCGGGAGAACTTCCCTTATCGGTTTCATCTGATCCAACACTTTCAATCACCAGGGCAGGAAAGGCTGTGTTCTCCCAGGAACGCAGGTTGCCATAAATAGAATTCACGGCTTTTGCCGCGTCGTCTGGAGTTTTCCAGAATTCTACAGCGGGCTGCTGCCCTTGTGGATCTACATCCAGGAAGCTTTTCTTGCAGGAAGAAACAAGTAATGCGGTCGATAGTAAAGCGACTGCACAATATTTTTGTATGTTAATATGATTATAGCTTTTCATAATGAGTTTCGATTAAAATGTAATGTTTACACCCAGGTTGTAAGTTGCAAATAGTGGATAGACGTTCACATCCATTCCTGCATTGGTTGGTGTACCACCAACTTCCGGACTAAAGCCTCTGTACCCGAAAATGTTCAATGCGTTTTGTGCGTTGGCAAACACCCGGAACTTTCTCATTTTCCATTTTGTGATCATCGCTGTAGGTAATGAATAACCCAGTTGAATATTCCTTAAACGGATATATGCACCGCTTTCTACATAGAATGAGTTGGCCAGGTAATTTGTCGAACCACCAAGATTTGGTGAAGGATAAGTATTCGAAGAACCCGGTCCAGTCCACCGGTTGTCAAAGAACTCCTTAGTGAAGTTTTCGTTACCAAAACGGAAGCCCAGGTTGGCATTGTAAACATCCACGCCTGCAACGCCTTGAATATCCAGCGTTAAGTCGAAGTTCTTGTAGGCAAAATTACTGTTTACACCGTAACTGTACTTTGGATTCGGGTTTCCCAACACAACGCGGTCCTTACCATCAATTACACCATCGTTGTTTTCATCCACATACCTGAAATCTCCGGCTCTGGTTCCACTTTGTCCGGATGATGCTGCTTCTTCATTGGTTTGGAAGATACCGCCAACCTGGTAGCCAAAAAATGATCCGATTGGATCACCTAACACGGTACGGGTCGCCTGTGCGCCACCTGTTAAGCCGGTTCCTCCATCATAGATTGGGTTTGCTCCAGAAGTTACATTTAATACTTTATTGTTGTTGATACCTACGTTTCCACTGATGGAGTAGGTTAAACCGCCATCTGTCTTGTCAGACCAGGTTGCACTAACCTCGAAACCACGGTTCCTGAAGTCGGCCTGATTGCCTATAATTCGGTTTGTACGTGTTCCTAAGCTACTAAGGACGGGAATGTCAAAAATGGCTTGTTCCGTTTTCTTGTTGTAGTAATCAACTTCCACGCTTAGGCGGTTGGTTAAGAACCCCATTTCCAATCCGATGTCCGTTCCTGCACTACGCTCCCAGAATATAGCAGGAGGCACAATCGCATTGATATTTGCGCCGGTATAAGGGATGTGGTTAAAATATGCTGTATAGTTCGGGATCTGGGCAACGATAGATGTTGTCGGGTTAATCGGTACCCCGGCATTACCGATCTTACCCCAGCTTGCCCGTAATTTCAAGTTGGTAAATACGCTTTGATCTTTCATGAATTCTTCATTGCTGATTACCCAACCACCACCAATAGAAGGGAAGTAACCCCAAAGATCAGATCCACCGAAAAACTGTGATGCACCGTCTGCACGCATGGAAGCATTCAAGAGGTACTTGTTTTTATAGGCATAGTTAGCTCTGGCGAAGTAAGAAGCCGCAGTCGTTAAAGTTCCGGAGTCTTCAATGGTTCTTTTGTCAATATCACCCACATTCAGGTACAGATCGCCCTCACTGCTAAATGGCACGTTCTGCGCTGCCGCATTCATGGTATAACCTCTGTAACGCTGTGCAGTCTGACCAAGCAAGAAGGTCAGCTTGTGGCTGTCGTTCCAGGTATTGTCGTACGTCAGCGTATTCTCAATGATCCAGTTGCGTGTTTCTGTACGGTCCACACCCAGACGGCTGATTGTCGACCTTTGTGCGCGGGTGGCCTCATACTTTGGAATATAGGAGCGCACTTCAGCCTGCCCGAAATCACCACCAAAGCTGGTGCGGAAGGTCAGGTGTTTTAGGAACTTCAGTTCCGCGTAAATATTTCCTGTGAGCCTGTAATTCGAGCTGACATGATTGTTGAAGTCTAAAGTAGCCTGTGGGTTCATGTTGCTTCCATTTCCCAGGTTAAAGTCCGCGGGATCTCCATAAGTGCCATCCGCTTTAAACACCGGTACAACGGGCGATGCGGCGAAGAGGTCATGGTAAATGCTTGCCGGTACATCCTTTGATTTGCTGTAGGTACCAGCTACGTTATAACCGATTTTCAAAGGTTCAAAGACCTGAAACTCGCTGGAAAGTCTGGAGGTATAGCGTTTGTAATTGTTGTTTTCAATAAGACCATCCTGATTCAGGTAGCCCAGAGAGAAGTTGTATGTGGATTTGTCCGTACCGCCATTGATCGACAGCTGGTGGTTGGTGATCATCGCATTTCTCAATACCTGATCGTACCAGTCTGTGCCTTCGCCTAAGTTGGTATTGGCAAACAAAGGCTCAGCGTCGATGATGTTGTACAGCTCGTTAACCGCCGTGGCGTATTCGGTTGCATTAGCCATCTTTACCGGGTTGGTTACTGCTTGTACACCAACAGTTCCATTGTAGTTGATGGTTGCATCACCTTTTTTGCCACGTAGGGTAGTCACCAATACAACACCATTGGCTGCGCGGATACCATAAATGGACTGACTGGATGCATCTTTAAGGATACTGATATTGGAGATATCGGCAGGATTCAGGAAGCTGATGTCATCATACCAGACACCATCAACAACATAAAGTACGCCTGTATTTCCGTAGATCGTTCCCGTACCACGAATGGTGATCTTTGGCGAAGCGCCTGGAGCGCCATTGTTGGTGATGGACACACCTGCAACACGGCCTTGTAAAGAACTGACCGGGTTTGGTGAGATCTGCTTGGAGATTTCTTCTCCTTTTACTGAGCTCACTGCACCGGTGACATCAATTTTTCGCTGGGTTCCGTAACCCACAACCACCACCTGCTCCAACTGTTTGGAGTTGGATGCAAGTACCACATTGATCGAAGTCCGGTTATTTACCGGAATATCCTGGGCGGTATAGCCAATATAGGTGAAGGTTAAAGTTCCGTTTGCCGGAACGCTTATTGAATAACGGCCATTGGCGTCTGTCTGTGTGGCGACAGTGGTGCCTTTGACAACAATGCTAACAGATGGGATGGAGGTCTTATCTCCCGCATCCGTAACAACTCCTGTAACTGTAATATTCTGCGCAAACGCTCCCTGAAAAAAAAGCAGGCACAGAAAAGTTAAACCAGAGAATTTTGTAAGGATTCTTTTCATACAATTTAATTTAGTTTTATGATGTATAAAAGTCAGCTACTAAACCGTCGATCACAAGAAAATCGCCTCTACTTCAATACGTCAACAAAGCTGTTGTAGGAGATGAAACTTTTGTTTAGGGCGGGGAATACTGACTAATAACAAGGAAAACAATGCGTTTACGCGAAAGTTTAGAATTCAGAAGAACCCGTAAAATGCCCGATTCGGGCAGGTGTTTTGAGTCAGATGTGTAGTGTTGATGTAGTACTAAATACCCATTAGGAACTCCACAAGGTTCTTGTCATGGGGAACATTTAGCTTTTTCCGGAGACGGTAACGGCGAATTTCAACCCCGCGAAGGGAGATGTTTAATAAGGAAGCCATTTCTTTGCTGCTCATATTCATGTGCAGGAACGCACACAACTTTAGATCATTCGGAACCAGGTCTGGGTGCTGTGCTTTAAGCTTCTTAAAGAAACTTTCATGCGCATCGTTGAAACTATTCTCAAACAGATCCCAGTCACGCTGGTCGTTCATTCCCTCATTGATCACATTCTGAATCTTGCGTTGTTGCTCTTCGGGAATCTTGGCCCCTTGCACATCCTTCAGTTTAGCGATCTCCTGACTCAGTTTTTGGAGTAGCTCATTCTTGTACACCAGGCTCATGGCCGAGTTGGCAAGTTCGCGGCTCTTGCTGGCCAATTCAGCCTGCAATTTTTCATGCTCCAGTTTGATGATCTGCTTTTCGTTTGCCTCCGCCTCTTTTTTCAGGAAGGCTTCTTTTTCTTTCTGCAGCCTTTCGGTTATCTGCATTTTGTCTTTCCGCAGTTTGCGCTCGTATAATTTCTTAAGCAGGTACAAGATCGCCGCTGCGAGAACAATATAAAACAGCATGGCCCATTTACTGGCGTAGAAGGGCGGTTGAATGTGAAAGCTGAACTCCGAAGATCTTCCGTAAGGCTTACCGTTAACCGATGCCCGGACCATAAAGGTATAGTGTCCCCAGGATAGGTTTGTAAAATCTTTCTGCGATGCAGCACTCCATTCTGACCATTGTTTCGAGTATCCTTTCAGGAGATATTGATACTTGATGTTAGCTTGTCTGAAGTAGGGTAGTGCATAGGTAATCCTCAGGTTGTTTCGGCTGTAGGGGATATCCAGGATGCCATCCAGTAACCCCCCGTCGGTCCAGGAGGTATATTTATCTGTCAGGTCGTAGACATTACGGATCAGCACATTTGCGGGAGTTGGGCTCGTTTTTGCAGCACGGTTGGATGCATCGTAAACAACGAAACCGTCATCTACACTAATGAGGTAAAGCTGACTGCTGATCTTGCTGATGTTCTCGTAATATTGAACCATCCGGCCATCCAAAACACTAAACAGGTTGGACTCCATCCGGATCTGTCCAGGAACAGAGAAATCCGCCAGCGCTGTTTTTCCATGACTGATAAACCAATACTTCTTATTTCCGGCCTGGATGATGCGGTTTGATGTCGCAAAACCACCCAATTTTTTGTTCAATGCCGTATAGGGGCTAAAGCGGTTGCTGATGTCATCAAAGCTGTAAAATCCTTTTTTTGAGGAAAAGATAAGCTTGTTCTCAAAGGTGAACACGTTGATGTTGTAGCTGCCTGGTAATCCATTGCGCTGATCGAAGTACGAGCTGGATACCACCTTCGTTAAATCCGGACTTAAGGTCAGCCGGTATAAACCTTTATAGGCATCGCTTACCCAGATATCTCCACGCGCATCCTGTTCGACGAACCTGGATGGCGCACCAAAATTATGGATCTTCGAAAAGAAGGTCCACTGTCCGGAGCCATCCTTTTTGTACAGCACCAGTCCATTGTATGTTCCCTGAATGAGGTAGTCTGGATTATTCTGCAGTTTCTTGATCGTCCAACCTCCGGAAACAGCCGAAATACGCTCGATGTTGCCATCCACAATACGGAAAGTTCCATCATTGTGGCCGCAGAGCAGTTGTCCGTCGATTTCCGTGAGCTCCCAGACCTGCCCCTGAGAGTTGGGGATAAGTTTGAAGGAAAATGGCTCACCCGAACCCGGGTTCCATTTGCTATAGAAAAGTCCCTGATTGGTGCCCAGGTAAATGTTGTTTTTGTAGATCAGACTGGAATAAACCGTCCCCAACTGCCCCGCTTTATCAAAATAGTAGTACAGCGGCGAATTCAGTTCAATACGATCGATACCATTGTCGAGTCCCGCCCAAAGATTTTGATCTTTGTCCGCATATAAGCTTAGAACGGTATTGTTTTGCAAGCCGCTCGACTTATTGATCCGCTGAACAATGCGGCCGTTTTCGTCTATAATCACCAGACCGTTCAAAATGGTACCATAAGCATAATACTTACCCATGACCTTCACCCCGTTGTTAAGCTGGTAGTTTTGCAAAAAGGCGTTCGCCTCCGTTTGGAAAGGAAGATATTTTGTTCCATCATAAACAAACAAGCTATTTTTCTTGGTGCCAATAAGCAGGTTGCCATTCTTGTAGGGGAGGATGGACAGCACGTTGGCCGGAAGTGCAGTTCCGGTAAAAGGAAGCGGCTGCAAGGTGGTGCCCAGCAGTTCATAAAGCCCCTTGTCTAGTACTTCTGCAAAGAAACGATTGCCAACCTGGTGCAGGAAGAGGAATGCGCCGGGTGCTTTGATGATCTGAATTTTATTGTTTTTGTAGATATAGATGGCCGAAAAAGACTGGAAAAGTACCCGGTCCTTGTCGATATAGATTTTCCAGATCTCCTCGTTCAGTTCCTGTGGTTTGGCGATCAAACTAGACAGTGAGGTATATTCCATGTGCCCATGCGTCATTGTCCAATATCCAAATGCACCATAACTGCCGGTGTAGATCCTTCCGGATCGATCTGTAGCAACCGAACGCACGATCTGCCGGTCAGGCATTCGATATTCCGCCCAGCTTCTTCCATCGTAATTGAGCAAGCCCTGGGCATTTCCAAAGTACATCAAACCCGTTTTATCCTGGGTGATGGACCAGTTCTGATTCCCTGAAGCATATATCGCCTTGCTGAAGTTCTGAATGAAGGGTACGCCTACACTCTTGATGCCATCGGCATAAGTTCCCTGCAGGCACAAGAAGTTGAATACAAGAAGTAGCAGCAAACAAGCCTTTTGCCCTTTCAGATCATGCATGAAGCCAGGTATCTAATTTTTGATATGTGAAAACAGCCAGGGGAACAATTCAGGTTCCGCGAGCGCGGCATCCCAACTGTTGTGTTCTGCAGTTGCATAAACGGTGTATTTAACTTCCTCACCCACCCGTGTCAGTTTATCCGCAATATTCTTGGAGAATTGGGGATTCACTACCGGGTCCTTGGCGCCATGGAAGATCCATAACGGAATCTTTTTGTAATGGGAAACGTTCTCCACATTGTCGCCGCCACAAATGGCAAATGCGGCAGCAAACATTTTCGGCTTTCTGCGCAGCAGTTCAAAGGTACCCATGCCACCCATGGATAAACCGCCTACGTAAATCTGATTTTTGCTAATGAACTCATTTTTGGTATATTTTTTTATCAGCGCGAGCAAGGTATGCATGGCCGGACTTGGCTTTCCGCCTTTCTGAAAGATGAATTGTCGCTTCCCCGTACTGTCGGAAACGATTTGTGTGTTGGACCACCAACCATCTTTGGGGCATTGCGGGAAGATGACGATTGACTGGAAGTATTTCCGGAACGCCGGTTTTAAGAAAACCCGGGCGCCATTGATCAGTTGTGCTTCATTGTCGTTGCCCCGTTCTCCACTTCCATGAAGGAAGAACAAGACCGGGTAGTTTTTTGTAGAATCAAAATGCTCGGGCAGCAAGACACGATAGTTCATGGTGTCTTTGCCTTTTATGAACGTCTCTTTGGTAAACAAGCTCAGGTCCTGTGCTTTTGCCATAGTTCCAAAGCAAAGGACGGCCAGTAGAAGGGTGGAAATGGATTTGAGATTATGTGTATTCAAATTGTATGTAGTTATTTAATCAGG
>Ga0157370_10009731_pt1 | contig 10217 bp, 9 predicted proteins | sample C35metaG_FD_113463 | JGI IMG/M metagenome (GOLD analysis project Ga0157370, IMG submission 113463) | Corn rhizosphere microbial communities from Kellogg Biological Station, Michigan, USA - C3-5 metaG | ecosystem: Host-associated > Plants > Roots > Rhizosphere > Soil | place: USA: Michigan... | reverse complement strand
TACAGAGTCCAGATATTGAGGGGATGACATTCTTATCTTTCGGGCAATATCTACTGAAACAGCTCCTGTGGAAAAGGAATCAATAGCAGCAGTATCATACTTCATTTTAACCTCCTGCTCAACAGCGAATCCCGGAGATTCTTTCTTGGAACAGGCAGTAAAAAGGAGGGTAAAAATAAAAATTGCTGACAGTATATTTTTCATGGAACTAATTTAGCAGAAATTCTGCAATTACAGGATAGTGATCCGATAATTTCACAGACTGATCTACCTTATAGCTTAAAGGAATAATAGATTTCGAAGTAAAGATATAATCAATTCTCAAAGGAACCTTATAATCATGAAAACTGCTTGCACTTCCCTTTCCTGCTACCAAAAAGGCATCCTGAAGGTCTTTTCCAAGATTATAATACTCATAAGAATTGGGAACAGAATTAAAATCTCCCGCTAAAATAACCGGGTAAGGTGATAAATCTACCATTTTTCTAATTCTTTTTACCTGATCTTCATGAGCCTGAAATGTAGGGGTCATGTGAGACAATAATGTCGAAACATTTCCAAAACCAAGCGCATCCAACTTCGTAAACATTGATTTATGAAGTCTGAACGGTTCAAGATAAACATTAATAATTCTGATGACTTTTCCATTGATGTCAATATCCGCGTAGAATGAATTTCCACGGGCTTTTTCATCAATCAGTTCTGCCTGTCTTACAATTTTATGTTTTGTTTTCAGAATAACAGAAGGATATTTTATAAGATCCCTCTTGATAGCGCGGTTGGTATCTTTTTCCTGCACAAGGATGATATCCGCATCTTGTTCCTTAATGTAATTTTTTACTTTATCCCAACCATATTCTCCATATTTCACATTGAATGTCAAAACTTTAATATCACGTATTGTTTTTACATTTTCTGTTTTGGGTGAAAAATTGATCCATCGTCTGATGGGATTATAGAAAATAAGAGTACCCAGAGCAAAAGCAATTGCTATTTTTTGTTTTTTAAAGATCCATATGAGGGTAAGAATTACATGCGCCAATATCAGATAGGGAAAACCAAGCGACAGCAAATTAAGATTACCTAAAAGATTAGGCGGAATCCATGCATTCCCCAGTGTGCACAACAGCAAAACAGCAACGGCGATATGTATAAATAGTAATATCTGATTCAACTTCATGAAAAAAACGGTCTTGGTACGGTTTTCTTTCAACAAAAATCCTACCAAGCAGATAACTTTAACTCTTTTTATGATTATTTGCCCTCCCTGGAAAGTTTTACGATGACAGGATAATGATCTGAAATATGTATAGAACGGTCAACTTCATAAGATATTGCCTTTAATGATTTTGAAGAAAAAACATAGTCAATTCTAATGGGAAATTTATAGTCGTGAAAACTAGTAGCACTTCCTTTTCCAGCTGCTAAAAATGCATCTTCAAGCCCGTCTGACAGATGGTAATATTCGTAAGAATTTGGAACAGAATTAAAGTCTCCGGCAAGGATAACGGGATAGGGCGAATTTTCAACAGACTGTCGAATAAAATTTATCTGCTCCTGATGTTTTTTAAAGGTAGGAATCAGTCTTTTAACTACATCTTTTACCTTTTGCTCATTGGCATCGGTATTTCCGTTAAGTCTCACCATATCTTTATCAAAGCGGAATGGATGAAGGTAAACATCAATAAAACGATACACTCTGCCATTAATTTCTATATCCGCCTGTAGACCGGGAACTCTTATATTTTCATCTTGTGGGTCTATTGCTTTCTGGCTGATGATTTTATATCTGGTTAAAATAGCAAAGCCCCCAGCTGGATTCGTTTTTTGGTATCCTTCAAACTCATATGACGCTCCGGAATCTTCCTGTAAAAAAATAACATCTGCATTCTGAGATTTCAGGTAAGCTCCGATCTCTTCTGCTCTACCACTATTAGCTCTTGTGTTGAAGGAAACGACTTTTATCTCAGAATCTCCATTTTTAGGAGAAGAATAATTCACCCACCTTTTTACCGGATTGATAAAAGCTAAGCCCATAAACATGAATACAAAAGCTCTTTTTTTCCAGCTGAACACCCAGAATACTGTTAAAATGATATAAGAGATCATAAGTACCGGAAAGCCTAAAGAAAGCAGATTAAACCACGGAAAAATCTTAGGTGGAACATAGGCATTCAGTAAAGTTCCCAGCAGCAGAAAAAGAATTCCAAGATGCAGGATGAAAAGTATGAGTCGGAAAATTTTCACAAAATTATTTTAATTGAATCTGTACAAATGCTTTTTCCAAATTCGTGCCAACAGCCATCCCACCAAAGCCCCACCTACATGAGCAAGGTGAGCAATACCCCCGCCATTGCCGGAAACACCAAGATATATGGAACCAACAACAATAATAGGCAGCAGATATTTTACTTTAACCGGAACCGGAATAAACATGATTCCGATTTTAGAATCCGGATATAAGGTTGCAAAGGCAGCCACTACTCCGAAAATTGCTCCGGACGCCCCCACCATAGGTGTCGCGACGATACCTTTTAAGCTTTCCAGTAATTCTTTTTGTTTAAGAATGGAACCCGTATTTCCAGCAAATTCAACACTTGCGCCGGACAGATATGCATTTACATTAAACCCTAGCTGTTCCAATTCATGGGAAATTTGTTGAACTTCCACAAAGTTCCATGCATTAAATAGGAAAAATGCTCCAAGACCACTTACAAAATATAAAATCAGATATTTTTTATCTCCTAATGTCTGTTCCAGAATGGGGCCAAAGCTAAAAAGTGTCATCATATTAAATAGAATATGCATAATACTTCCATGCATAAACATGTGAGTAATAATCTGCCATGAATAGAAAAAAGGAGAGAATGGATAAAAACCTGCGAGATAACCAATTACCTGGTTTCCCATAAAGTAGGTAACAATAAATACTATAACATTAATGATAATAATATTTCTTGTGATGGGCGGTATATTGTTAAACATATTTTTTAAAATTTGTTTTTAAAGTCGTTAAACGGAACTTCATAAAAGCATCTTTTGCCGTCCGGTAAAAATTCCGGAAAGCCTAATGCTGTAAAGTCTTTAATAAGTTGTTCCGCATCTTTTTTATAAATAAAGTCAAATCTTGACTTCGACTGCATTTTATTCCATTGATTATGGTAATACTGCAAAAATTCTTCTTCCGTCTTATATTCCAGAATCTCAAAAAGGTTTTCCAAGAACTTCATCGCCTGAGTTTCTTTCAGTCCTTCGGGAAGAGAATCTATTCGAAGTACACTTTCATGAGCAATTTTCATGTCAAACCCTAATTCCGGAAGATATTTTTTTATCGAATTATATTTTGTCTTTTCGATTTCATTCATATGATACTCCAGAGAGAAAAGAAGAGCATGGCTGTTTGTATTTGATTTTCTGGTAGATTTATTACCTTCAGAAACCAATAGCCTGTGCATTCTTCCCAAATCCAGCATGAGGGTAACGTCTCCTTTATTGAATAGCCAATAACCATTCGGAAGTCTCATCAGATCTTCGTCAAAGTCTTCATCTTCAAATAAATTGATCTTTGAAGGTTCTGCTGTAATATTCTGATGATACATTTCCGTAAGGTTCTGAATTTCCTCCGGATGTACTACATTTTTCTCCTCCAAAAATGGATTGTAATCTTTATCTACAATGATCTCGGGCATTTTGATAATTCCTCCGCTTCTTCCCCCTCCGTTTCCTTTGCTTGGAATCGGTTTATTCATCATTTCATCCAATTCCGGATCTCTATCAAAATCAAGGCTTGGAGAAACATTATAAATTCCCAAAGATCTTTTAATCGTTGAACGAAGCAAAGCAAAAATAAGATGCTCGTCCTCAAATTTCACCTCTGTTTTCTGCGGATGAATATTCACATCTATTTTCTCCGGATCAAGTTCCAGAAAAAGGAAAAACGAAGGCACATATCCTGGCTGAAGAAGTCCTTCAAAAGCCTCCTGTACTGCTTTATTGAAGTAAGGGCTTCTGAAATATCTTCCATTCACAAAAAGAAACTGCTCACCTCTTGCTTTCTTAGCCCCTTCAGGCTTCGCAACGAAACCATGAAGCTTACACCAGATAATATCTTCTTTAATAGGAATCAAAAGTGGCTGAAGTTTTCTTCCGAAAACATCTACAATACGCTGCATCTGACTTCCTTTTCTCAGTCTGAAAACAGCTTCATCATCATGGAACAGGGAAAACTCCAGATTCTCATGAGCCAGCGCAACACGCTGAAATTCATCGATTACGTGTCTGAATTCAATATTATTATTTTTCAGAAACTTCCTTCTTGCAGGAACGTTATAGAAAAGATTTTTTACTAAAAAATTTGATCCGTCCGCTGTCTGAGCCGGGTCCTGAAACTGGAATACTCCGCCTTCGATATAAATATTGGTTCCGATGGAAGTATCTTTCTGTTTTGTTCTGAGCTCCACCTGGGAAACGGCAGCAATAGAAGCCAGCGCTTCACCACGGAATCCTTTCGTAGCAATCTTAAAGATATCTTCTGTCCCTTTGATTTTGGAGGTAGCATGTCTTTCAAATGCCATGCGGGCATCCGTTTCGGACATTCCTTTTCCGTCATCTACCACCTGAATAAGGTTTTTCCCGGCATCTCTGATGATCAGTTCAATTTTCGTTGCATCTGCATCTATAGCATTTTCCAAAAGTTCCTTCACGATGGATGCAGGCCGCTGCACCACCTCTCCCGCTGCAATTTGGTTCGCTACATGATCCGGTAAAAGCTGAATAATATCTGACATAAAAACGTAAATCAACTTACAAAAATAGTCAATGAAAACGGGAATTAAAATACCAAAACCGTGATTTAATATTTAATTATCAACATTTTTGCTTATTTATCCCCAACTGTTTTTTTTAATGTTTGTAATGAAGGGCTTTAGCAAGTTTATTGATCCAATCTGGAATTTTTCATTTCAATGACCGTGAAAAACAGGACAAAAAGCAATTAATTTATAGATTTTTAAGTTCATTTTTAATAAAAACACCCTTATTCTATAAAAAAATAAGGGCATTTACAGCTAGTTTATACAAAAAATTAATAGTGTGTTTTATATTTTAATCCTCAAAGACAAGCTTTCTTTTCTTCTCTTTTGTAGGAATTCCATGGATTTTCTCATACAGGTAAGCAAAAATATTGGCCTTTCTGTAAATCCTGTTGTATCTGTATTTCGTATTAAAGTGACGGATATGAATTTTATACGCATCGTACCCAATGACAATCAGCAGACATATACTGATGACATAGAACACTCTGAACTCCAGATAGTAATAAGTTAGTCCGGAAAACACCGCTCCCATTACATATGCAAGCATAATACTCATCAGAAGTTTGGCTCTACCAATCAACTCTCCATTTCTTCTGTATTTTTTCTGTGTAAACATTGATGCCAGGATTCCTAAATCGGTGGTTGTGCCGGTAAGGTGGGTCGTTTTCACAGAGAAGTTGGAGATACTTGCCGTTAATCCGTTTTGAAGCCCGGTAGCAAAAAGCATCAATGCTACTAAATATTCTGTTTCTTCTAATGTTTTCTGGTAATAAAACTGCCCGTATACTCCTACAAAAAGAAGACATATGATTTCCAGCACAATCGGCATAGAATGGGCAAAATATTTACTTTTTTTATTAAAATTGATGACAATAAAGTTGGACAGGAAGCTTCCGAAGAAGAACAAAAAGATCCATCCTCCTACTACTCCTACCTGCGTCCAGTTTCCTTTACTGATCTCAGCGGCTAAAATAGCGTAGTGTCCCGTTACGTTCGACGTAAAAGAGAGGAATATCAATAGGGAAGCAATGTTTATAGTACCTGCCGTGAAGGCAGTCATCGTCCCCAATCTGATATTGTCTCCCAGTGTCCTGCTGTTACTATAATTTCTTAACATTTTTTATCGTTTTTAAATCGTGTTTAATTTTAGACCTCTACAAAGATCTCTGCCAGCCTTCCTCTTTCCGGAAGCCTTTCTCTTACTTCTACAGTAATCTCATGAGACTTCAGTTCTTTGCATTTTTTGATATAAGGAATCAGATCAAATTTGCCTTTTCCTTTGCTTTTGATGGATGGAGAATAATAAGCTTCCTCAATATTTTCCGCCTTTACATACTGATTGAATGTTCTTTGGAAACTTCCTGTAAAGACATCACAGGTGATTTTGTTAACCAGATGAGGATATTTATTACTGATAATTCCAAAGGCATCACAGAATTCTGCCGGTCTGATTTTATTGAAAACAGATGTTTTGGTGCTGAATAAAAGATCTCTGATAGAATCTCCGGAATCATATCCGGAAGTCAGAAGGATATTATATTGGTTCTGATCTTCTGCTGCATCTTTCTCTTTAAGTACTTTTTTCAATATATTCAATGACTCAAGAGAGTAATCTGTTGCAATTAAAATTGTTTTAGCCATGTTCTTATTATTTTGTATTGTGTTTATCTTTTTTGATGATACAAAACTAGAACGACCAAATTAGAAGATCTTTGGAACGGAATTAAAATGTGATTAAAGAGATTAAAATGAGATTAGAAAATTGTTAAGGGGAGTTAATATGGGGGATAAAGTCTCATCGAAAAGGATCGAAATGAATGAAATAACACCCTCCCTGTCAAAATAAAACAGACTAAAAAAGCAAGTAAATAAAGATAAAATAGTGTTTTTACTTATTTATCTCTTCATTTTTCTGCGTACTGTAGAAATTAGGGAAACGCATTTGTACTGTTGTGCCCTGATTTTCGTGTGAACTTACGATCAGCTCGCCGTTGTGCATTCTTACGATGTTTCTTGCCAGCGGAAGCCCTATTCCGTAGCCTTCATAATTATTGGTATTGGAAGCTCTGAAGAACGGATCATAGATTTTGTTCATTTCTACTTCCGGAATTCCGATACCATTGTCTTTTACAATGATATAAACATCTGTATTTGTAGCTCCCAGAGAAACTTTAACCTGCTGGAAATTAGAATATTTACAGCCATTGCTGATGATATTGGCCACTGCAAGATGCAATAACTGCTCGTTCCCTTGTACCTTTAGTTTCTTCGGATTATCGGGAAGCATACTGATATCCAGATAGATATTATTTCGGGAATCAATTTTTCTGAGGGTTTCAATAACATCCCAAAGCAGCTGGTCAATTCTTACCTTGTCCATTTTCTGAATTTTTCCGTCAAATCCGGTTTGGGCAATCATAAGCAATGCTTTGATCTTTTTATCCAACTTTTCGGCTTCATCCAGAATAATTCCGAGGGTTTCTTTGTATTCATCTGCAGTCCTGCTGATAGAAAGGGCAACATCAGCTTCTCCCATAATAGAGGTAAGAGGTGTTCTTAATTCGTGAGAAACATTTCCGATCAGGTGATTCTGGGTTTCGAAAGAAGTTTCTATACGGTTGAGCATATCATTGAAGGTATCTACCAGTTCATTAAGCTCTTTATTATCAGGCTGAGATTCCAGTCTTAAGTGAAGATTTTCAGAACTGATTTCCTTTACTTTTCCGGTAATTTTTAAGATGGGCCTGAATAAAGTTTTAGACAGATAAAAAGAGAAAATCATACTAAAGAAAAGCGATAGCACTATACAGGTAAGCAGCGTTCTTTTTAAAAAGCCCAGATAATAAACAACATAATGGTTTTTGGCAGAAGCGATGGCTATATAATCTTTATCATCATATCTGAAACTCTGCCCTATATAATAGAATTCTTCGTCATTATAATTGGATTCTCCTTCTTTGATAATGTTTTTGAAGAAATACGAAGGAATATGAACCTCCTGAGATATCTTTTTGAAATTGGAATCCGTTGGAACAGCAAAAACATAATCTTTTTCCATGGGAAGCTCTTCGTCATTCAGGCTGCTCAGAACATAGTTTTCCGGAAGATCAAGATGATCTTTGCTCTTTTCGATCTGGACAATAGTTGCAGTCCTGATCTTCAGCAACTCATAAAATCTCTGGTGCGAAAAATTAACGATAGAAAAGTACACCAAACCACTGAACAGCAAAATGATGGCAGTAAAAACCAACATCAAAAGCACCATCGTTTTGGTCTGATTTGTAATGACTTTATTAAACATTCATTATGTCTTTTTCAATACATACCCCATTCCTATCACGGTATGAATCAATTTATTATCGTCGTGACTGTCCAGTTTCTTTCTTAAATAATTCACATACACATCTACCACATTGGTTCCCAATTCGTAGTTTACGCCCCAGACCGCATCCAGAATTTCTGCTCTTGAAATTACTTTTTCTGGGTTATTCAGAAAATACAGCAGCAATTTATATTCTGTTGATGTGAGGGAAATATCTTCTCCGGCGCGGGTTACTTTCTTGGTATAATCATTCACCATCAGATCCGAAAACTGAAATACATGCTCATTATCCGGCTCCGGTTCTGCGATTTCCTGGGGGCCGTTGTTGTTGCTTCTTCTTAACAGAGACTTCACACGGGCCACCAGTTCGATGAATTTAAAAGGTTTCACCAGATAATCGTCCCCTCCGCTTTCCAATCCGAGAACGATATTTTCAGAAGTTCCCAAAGCTGTCAAAAATAAAATTGGAACGCTCTGATTGGTTTTTCTTATTTCTTTGCACACATCCAGACCATTCATTTCCGGAAGCATAATGTCTAAAATTACCAGATCGAAATCATTAGCCTGCACCAGCTGTACTCCTGTACGCCCGTCAAAAGCCACAGAAATTTCATATCCATTTTCCTGAAGTCCCTTTTTAATAAAGGAGACTACACTGGTTTCGTCTTCGATAAGAATAATTTTTTTCATAGATGAAATAAGGAGTTTTACAAAAATAGGGAAATTTTCCTGGGCAGAAAAGGCAAAGGAATCCAAGAAAGCCGAGAAGGCAAATAATAATTTTCAATGAATTGATTCCCTCCCATATCCAAACTCTATAGAATAATATTACCTTTGTTTCAATATAATGATGATAAAATAATTCAGGTTAAATTGCACACAGTATGAATGACTTTTTAATAGGTATCGGCAAGAGATTAAAGGATATTAGAAAAAAGAATAATTTAACCATTAATGATCTGGCTTTCAAAGCCAATGTGAGCAACGGCCTTGTTTCCAGAATTGAAAACGGAAGAACAATTCCTTCACTTCCTGTCCTGCTGGATCTGATCCAGTCGCTTGAAATTGATGCCAGTTATTTTTTTGAAGGGGTTGAGAAAAAATCCAACGCCAAATTCATCTATGTTCCGAAAGAAAATCAGCAAATTATAGAAAAGGAAGTAGAAGCTGAAGGATTCAAGTATATGCATATTTTCAGCAAAAGTCTTCATTCTTTAGGATTTGAAGCTGTATTGCTGACTCTCGAACCGAATTCTAAGAGAGAAAAGGTAATTACAGATGCCTGGGAGTTTAAATATATACTGAAAGGAGAAGTGAAATATGTGATTGATAATGAAGAAATTATTTTAAAAGAAGGTGATTCTCTTTATTTCAACGGGAAGTTTCCCCACGTTCCGGTAAGCATCAGTGATGAAAGCTGTGTGATGCTTGTTCTTTACTTTTATACTGCTTAAATACTTTTTTAACGCAAAGTTTTTTATGATTTTGCTTTTGTCATTCTGACGAAGGAAGAATCTCTTATTTGCATTAAATAACTTGAGATTCTTCATTACATTTCATTTCATTCAGAATGACAATTGCAGTGTAGATTCGCTATAAATATGCATATAATAATCACGCTTCATCAACGACAACGTCGCAATCTTTGCATCCTCATAATATATCCTGTGATTTATTAAACTTTGCGTTTAAATAGTCATCTTATTTTTATGCCGTTCATCAATTTTTGATTTTCCGAAGCGCACAAAAGTTTACAAATATGCAACTTTTATTTTCCCGTTTTCTTCCAAGATGAACGAAATATTAACTAAAACAGTCCTGTTTTCAGGAAATTTCTATTTCTGTTATTTTCTGGAAAGATTTGTGAAAAGTATTGAAATAGTGAATTTAAACCTTATTTCAACTTGTTTTCAAAGATAAACATTAATGATTTTAAAAGTAAAATAAGCGTAACAAATAAGTCTTATTTGTTAAACAATACTTAACACAAAATATTTATATATATTAAAATTATTAGCGTGATTTGCATAAAAAATTTAATATATGTAAAAATGAAAACAAAATTAGAGAAATTACTTACC
>Ga0157370_10009726_pt1 | contig 10222 bp, 9 predicted proteins | sample C35metaG_FD_113463 | JGI IMG/M metagenome (GOLD analysis project Ga0157370, IMG submission 113463) | Corn rhizosphere microbial communities from Kellogg Biological Station, Michigan, USA - C3-5 metaG | ecosystem: Host-associated > Plants > Roots > Rhizosphere > Soil | place: USA: Michigan... | reverse complement strand
TACAACTAAAAGACTCGTAAGGTAAATAAAGGTGAAAAGCATAGGTTGCGATTTATGTGAGAGCAGAGAACTATAATGATGCCAAATTTAAAGAAAATTATTGGATATCACCTATTAGTGATATTATTTTCAATTATATTAAGAACCTCCTGATTAATTCTTTTTCTTTCACTATCAAAAAACCATCCCCATTTATTAAAGTATTTAATTGCCGACTGTATGTGAATCTTTAAAAGCCTGCCATTTTTATAAGATTCCTTTGCATGGCCATGAATAATTGATACTTCAGGATAAAAAATTGTCTTAGATACTTTATTTATCCTTCTATTTAGATCATAGTCTTCCAGATACATAAAATAGCGTGGATCAAATAAACCTGAATCCCTCAAAGCCGATAAGCGTGTGAACATAAAGCAGCCAGACAAACATGGAGTATTTAAAATGCTATTATAATCAAAATTATGAAGTTCATATCTCTCGTTCTGTTTCATAGCCCAATTAGAATTATTAAAAAACCTCCTGCCTAAAAGATCAAATGGTGTAGGCAATAATTTGCATAAACGCTGTATACTGCCATCTTTATAATAAACCAAAGGCATCAAGGAGCCCACCTCAGGGTGACCTTCCATATAATTGTAGATATTTTCCAGAACCCCTTCTTTGAAAGTTATATCGGGATTCATAACAAGATGATATTTTAGTCCCAGTTTCATAGACTTTTCTATCGCTATATTATGTGCTGATCCATAACCAATATTGGCATTATTGAAAACATATTCTATTCTAGAATCGTAAGAATCCCACTTTAATGAGCTTGTTTCAGAATTGTCTATCAGAAATAGCTTCAATGGAATCGAAGATTTCAAAATACATTGAACAGCTTCTTCCACCTCTTCAATATTGTTATAAAGGACAATAGATATCGTTAATTTCATTCAAATTAATTAAATCACTAATTTTTAACTTCTCCTAAATGCAATAATTCATCCCAGGAATGAATACTTTCAATGTTGCTAGAGACTTTTTTGCCTACGAAATATTCAATCCTTTCTCCGTCAATAAGGCTTTTCAGTAGACCGATAAGTCGATCAATATCATTTGATCCAAAAAAAGCTACATAAGGATATCCTTCTAGCGTTTCATGGGCATATTCCAAATCTATAGCAAATATTGGTTTAGAATATCTGGCAAATTCAGATAATGGTAAACCCCATGTTTCTAATCTTGACGGGAAAACTAAAACTGCGGCTTCACTATAATGCTTATTAACTTCCGCTTTGGAGATCAATCCCAACCAAGTAATTGATATGTCATGAAATTTGGTTTTCAGATATTTCGAATAGGTATTTTCATTTTCTCCAATGGTTATTCTCAGCTCAATGTTCTTCACATTATGTTTAACAGACAGCAATTTAATTGCTTCACAGATTACCTCTATATTTTTATATCCATATGCTCGTGTAGGATAGAATATAACAAAGTTATCATTTTGCTTTTCAGCCTCGTAAATAACGGAGCCAGTTAAGCTATTTTCATTTGCCCCATCTGGTTTAAAAAGCAAAAGTTTGTGGATTGGTAGCTGGAATATGTTACTGATTCTTTCTGCTATCCAATTTTGTTGCACAATAAATTTCCTGTTTTTTTTGATGTTAAATCCAAGAAATATTCTATAGTACATTTTCTGAAAGATAACCCGTCTGGAAAAAATAAAATCAGACCATTTGATATCAAAAAAAATACTGGCATTATGGAAGTAAGTAAAAACATTTGCCGCTGAAATGTTAGGTGTAAAATCATTTAAAGAAATCCACAAATCAGGTTGCAATTTTTTAGAAACTTTCGAATAATAAATATATTCATAGTAGAATTTCAAAAAAATAAACTTTTTGTAATTCTTTATTTCAATAAATTCCACATTATCACCCGCATAAAACAGTTCACGATTCCCAACGATGGCAATAATCTTACAACCTGGGTTTTGAGATAAACTGTGCAATGCATCATTAAATATTGTTAAAGGACCACCAGATGTTACATTGGCTCCTGACAAAATTATTACCAGTTCCTTATTCATTAGCAAAATCTGGTTTTATTCGCCCCATATCATCATACTTATTAAATACATAAAGAAAAACAAAAAAATACATCTCAGGAGAGAAATAATGTCCTTCTCGAAATAGTTTCGCAAAGAAATAAAGTAATATCGCTCTTGAGATTATAACTTTTTGCGACAGACTTTCATCATCCTTATTTGGCACATAGAATCTTATTATAAAATAAAATACCCCCACTATCCCAATTAAACCCATTTCAGACATTAGCCTTGAAAACAATGATGCTGCATCTTTTGCATTTAACTGATCCATCTCTGCCTTTTCAAAAACCTCAATTCCTGTAATATCCTGTAAATAAAGATTTCTGGATTCAACATGTGAGCCTATTCCATTTCCCATAACAGGATTAGATAAGAAGCTTTGAGATGAGACATAAAAGTTAGATAAAAAGGCGTATGTACTAAGATTGGCCTTTGATAAATCACTACTTATTGCACTATTAATAGTATCATCAAATCTCAGTTTAAAAGGGGGGAAAACAACATATAGACCCAGGCCCAGGCCCACTACAATTACCGAAGTTAATGCTGTTTTCACTATTGATATTCTTTTTGCAAACAGGATCATCGAAAGACCTAAACCGATGAACCCAAGACTAGAACCACTTAGAATAATCGAAATTGAAATTATGATAAAATAATACCTTGGAAAGCTCTTATCCTTCAAAGTAATAAAAAAAGCAGGAAGAACTATTGTACAATAATGAGCAGGCTCCAGCATTATACTGTGTAATGATTCTCCCTCGGATAAATCCAGGGGCAATTTAAGGAAGCCGATAACCGCCAGACACAGACAAGCCCTGCAATAGAATTTCACAATATCTTCAAGCCGGTTTTGAAAATAAGTATAAAAAGAAAAATAATAGGTGGGGATTAGGAGAAGAAAGATGAATTGGGAAAGGAAAGAGCCTACATGATTATATCCTATTAAACATGATATCGTTCCTGTTATAAAAATAATACTGTGGAATATCAATAAACCCCTATTATATACGAAATTATTGAAAGCAAGGAGTGCAACTGTATTAAAAAGAATTATAAGATAAAAAAACTTCATATCAAACCCTATATGATACCGCATTGCTTCAGTAAAAATGGAAACTAAGGTTGAATAAAAAACGAATTTTTTTAAATCCATGTTATTTTAAAAGAGTTTTTATCCAGTTATCAATATATAGGTTGTGCTGAACGCTAACCTCTTCTTTCCTTTGAAATATAGGCTGTTTAATATCTTTTGGATCAATTAATTGAACCCAATACGGCGAATAAATTGGGTTATTTAATATAGAATGATTTGTAGTAACAATCTTCTTCCCTGCTCCATAGGCTTCTATAATTCGCATTGACAAGCCCGTTTGGGTAGAATGGCTAAAATCAACAACGACCTCTGACTCACCAAGAAATTCCAGGTATTCCTTTTTAGGCATTGAACTAAAAGATAAAAACCTTTTATCCAGCGACATTCCCTTTAGAAATCTAAATTTCACATAAGTTGAATATGGTATATAGCAAAATGTTTTCAGACGAAGGTTATTTTTATTACAAAAAGAAATAAGAGAAAGCATGCTTTCATACCTCTCCCTGGTAAAGGATGAAAAACAGAAAAAATCATATTTAATTTTCATATTGCCTTCTCTTAGTCTACCTATATCTTCAGTATAAAACAATTGTAGAAAATCAAGAGCATTATTTTCTTTATAATCCTTATAATCAAACGTATAGACTTTATTAAAATACTTTACAATGTGAAAATAAGTATTATTCCTTTGAGAATCCCATTGATACATAATAAGCTTAATTCCAGGATTATTCTCCTTTAAGCGTTCTAAGAAAAAATCAGGAATCTTATGCCCTCTGATTAAAAAAAAATGGGTATAACTATTTTTTTTTATCCTTTTCCATAACAACCAATAATAATACTTTTGATAAAAAAAGATAAGAGAAGGGTTAAGAGTATTAAGTACACTAAATAAAATACCATCCCTTTTTTCAGGGAAAAAACTGACCTCCGCACCTAAGGCTTCTATCTTATTTTTTATTAAATCATGATAATTATAAAAAACAGGTCCGATAAATAATACTTTCATATATATTATTTAAATAACCCCTTTTCTTTCATTTCATTTATTGAATCCTCGTATTTACTAACTTTTACTTCTTGTGTTTTAACCCACTCCGCAAATTTCAGAATTCCTTTGGTAAAATCATATGCTGGCACAAATCCTAAAACTTTCCTGATCTTGGTTAAATCAGCAAAATTGTGCCTTATATCACCTAAACGATAATTCCCCGAGATATTAATATTACTTTTCCTATTATAGTTCTTCATTAATTCCTCTGCTACAGTAATAACATCAATAGGAACTCCAGTTCCAACATTAAATATCTCGCCATTCGCCTCCTCTTTTTCAAGTCCCAAAATCGTTGCGGAAATTACATCGTCAATAAATACAAAATCCCTACTCTCTTTGCCATCCTCAAATATATTAATGTCCTTTCCATTATTTATTAGAGTCGAAAAAATTGATAGAATACCCGTATAAGGGTTAGACAATGATTGACCCGGTCCATAAACATTTTGATATCTGAATGCTACTGCATCTATTCCTAAAGTAGGGCATACGGTCATGATCATCTGCTCCTGATTTTGCTTAGTAATCCCATAAACAGAAGAGGGGTGTATTTTAGAATCTTCATCAGTAGGTAGTAATTCTAACGGGGAATTGCATCCAGGGTAGGTTACTTCAAAGTTACCTTTACTCATTTGTTCAGAACTACGATGTCTTGGATAAACAACTCCTAGTTCCTTACTCTTATATTTACCTTCTCCATAAATCGATCTTGAAGAGGCAATAATTACCTTTTTCACTTGATGATCCAGATTAGCAAGAATATCTAACATTATTGCCGTACCACCTACATTTACATGTGTGTATTTTTCTATTTCATACATGGACTGACCAGTACCTGTTTCAGCAGCAAAATGCACAATTATATTCTGGCCGGATATCGAATCTATCCAATCTTCTCTTGAAGTTACAGACCCTTCTATAAACCTCACTTTGTCTTTAATTGCATTGAAGAGAGGTGAATCGACCCGAGCGTTTTCACCATGAATTTGTGGTGATAAATTATCCAACACAGTTACCTCATATCCTCTGGATAGCAATTCCAAAGATAACCTTGATCCAATAAAGCCTGCCCCCCCGGTTATTAATACTTTTTTCATTATTTATTTTTTAAAATTACCTGTAGCATCAGTCCTCTTCCATTCTCCCGTTAAGGAACAATACCTTTTAATGATTATAGCAGGAGAACCCACTGCTACACAAAAATCAGGGATATCTTTTGTAACCACACTATTTGAACCGATAACACAATTGACACCTATCTTAGCCCCCAAGATGCAAACATTCTCACCAATCCAAGATCCATCACCAATTACAACATTCGAAACCTGCTTAATTGGCTGACTTTTAATTGGGATTAAGGCATTTTCATAACTATGCATATTATCTGAGATATAGACTTTATCGGCGGTTAACACATTTTTGCCTATGACAATTGATTGTGTAGCATAAATGTGGTTGAAATTCCCAATTGAAGTACCATCACCAATACTCAATACGCATGACGCGGTATTAGTTAATGGCACCGCAGCCAACCAGGTTTTATAGGCTACATAAACATTATTGCCTACAGAAATGTTTCTACTGCCATCAATATTTAAAGGACAAACAATCATAGATGCTTTGCCAAAAGCATTAAAGTATCTTTTACAAAACAGCCTGAATAATCGGCCATAAATACTATTCTTTATTCGCAATAATTTCACCTTAGAAGTTGTCTTTAAACAAAAGTCGATTTACATATTTATCTAATCCAAGGCTTTTTCTTAATTCATGCCCTTTAGGCTCATATTTTTCTACAAAAAGGGGCAGGTAAGAATATTGAACTTGTAATATGAGTCTATTACCATTCAAAGGTAATTGTCCTTTATGGATACCGTAAGTATCTTCCAAAAAACAAGCCCCTCTTTTCTTAAGTAGAGTAGTGATCTTATCACCAGTAAAAGATTTACTCACTTCATCATCTGTAAACCTTCGAAGATCTATTAATTTATTGGATCGATGGGATCCTTTTACGTAAATGTGCGGACCATTATCTTCATTAACGTCAGTCAAATAAAAAAATAACTTAAGGAACTTATAATCGTCCAAGTCTCTATGGTAAAATTGAGCCTCTTTTGCAGATTCTCTGTTACCAAAAGACCACCAGCAATTGATGTTAGATACTGTTGGCTTCACACCAAGATATTTTGATACTGCATTTAAAATCTTCGAATCGTTTACAATTTTTACAATCTCTGGAAAGTCTATTAAATCATTTCTCTTGTAATGAGCTAACTGAACATCTTTACCAGGAGAAGTAAGATCCACTTTAGGACAATCTTTTTTGGCCGTATCATAGCAGTCAATACCTTGTAAGTTTCTGATTATTGAATTAATTTGATCCTCACTTAAAGCAATACCAAGATCAGAAAATCCATCAATGCTAAGATCGTTAACAATCTCATTCTCTTCCTTCGCAATATTCAGGGTATTCAATCCATCATAGGATTGATCAGGTCTTGGCAAAAATAATTTATGAATTCCACAAAGGGTATCCCTCAAATGAATATTATGCGCATTTCGCTGAACATGAAATGAAACTCTTTTCAAGAATTGATTATTCATAATCATAAGACTTTTTTAGTTTAAAATAATAGTAAGCATTGTAAATAAAGAAAAACAAAGCACTGGTGCTTTCAATAATAAAAAATCCAATTAAACTCGGATTAAAAAAGAATAAATATAAGCATAAAAGGGCTACGTAGCTAAATACAGAAATCAAACTACCAAAAAGTATATTTTTAAATCTCTTGGCCGCGTTAAATAAAGTTATTGCCGGGCTGCTAATGTGGAGGAAAAATAAAGATGGAATTATAGCATAGATTAAATTAACCGATTCAATATGTTTGGGTAAAAAAGCATGTACAACTACATTTGCTAACAGCAAGGTAATCGAAATCATAAATACATAGTAAACTGTTAAAATAGTAAGTTGCCTTTTTAGTGTATTATTTAAATCGTTCCTCATATTCTTTTCAAATTTCTCAATAATAGTTGGAAAGAAAAGATTACTAATAGCACTTGGGAAAACGCTAATTAATGTAATAAACAAAGTCATCAGGAATGTTTTACCTAGAATGGTTGTACCAAGGCTAATGGTAATAAGCCACCTCCCCAATTGTGAGTTAAAAAAAGTTAAAGCAGAAGTCAAATAAGGGACAAAACCAAGCGAAATAATTTTAATTATATACCTCTTAAAATTCAATAAATTAAATTTTGGTATTAAATCCGGGATGATTAAGTAAGCAATTATAATAACAATCAGCGGCTGTAATAATAATCCTGCGAGAACCGCTACAAGTCCAAGCCATTTCGCAAAAAGAGTGACTACAAATGAAATTATTGCAGAAGAAAGCTGGGCTTTATTTAAAGTTAAAACATCTTTTATTCCGAGCAGCTTGCAAACAACCCAGTTAGAATATAGGGAAATAACACCAATTATGACTAATAACATGATCATCATAATGCTTATTTCAGTATGCAAAAAATAACCAAGTATGCCTGAACAAAGTAAAAGGAGTGATGTCAGAAAGAAAAAGAAAACAAAAATTGCTGAATTAACTCTTCTGAGTATGCTGTTCTTCTTATATGAAAACAACCTGTATGCCCCCGTTATAGTTCCTATCTGTAAAAGTGAAATTGTGATAGTAATAGTTTGTGATAGTGCTATTATACCAAGTTTGTCAAAATCAAATAGCTTCAACAGTACAAAGCTCCTTAAAAAGCCTATGGCGCTAACCACAAATGTGATAATTATATACCTTGACTTATTATTATTAAGTAAATCTCTAATCCTCACAATAAACCCATTGAGATAACACGACACTTATATTTTAAATCTTCTGCAATGCCGGCTGATGTGAATTTAATTACTATTACATCAAACTTATCTTTTATTTCTGTAGATAGTTGAATAAACTCCAAACATGATGCTTCTTGATTTGTCAATTTTATTTGCAAATCAATCTTTCCTTTATTTAAATGTTGCTCGGTGTAGGCTTCATTATTTAAAAAAACCGTCAACTTAACCGCTAAATCACAACTTCCGGATAAGTGGAATAGTCTTCCGCCTCCTTTTCTCAATAGAAAAACTGAAGTATCGCAAATCTGAATACCATCCTTTAACTGGTTCAGTTCATCAAATTGTTTATAATTACATCCTCTGTAAAAAAAAGGCCAATGTAACTCGTTGTTTGAATTTATTATATTTCCATCATAAGAAAAGTCTAATCGTTTCTTTAATTCTTTGCATGGTATCCCTCCATTAATTGTATAAGGATATATATTTTTAGTTACAACAGAATTTGCACCAACAATTGCCCCTTTTCCAATATAAACTCCAGGCATTATAACTACTCCATAACCTATCCAACAATCATCCTCAATAACAATCTTCCTACTGCTTGGATCTAGTTGATCTTGTACCTTTATGGGTAATGCTGGCCTCCTGGCAAAAGTATGTGTACCTGAAGAAATAAAAATATTTGATGCCAGCAGACAATTAGATCCGATTGATACACTCCCATATATCTTGCAATTATCATTTATGGAAGTATTATCTCCTATATTCAAAGCTTCACTCCATGCATACAATTCAGAATTGTATCCCATTGAAAAAGACTCACCAATTGTGATTCTTCCATTTTTATGCCATATATTTATTCTGGAAGATCTCATTAATTGAGGTCGGCCAGTTAGATTAAGCTTGTTTCCTAAACTTAGCTTTATACAAGTCAGGGCCACATGGTTAATAAAATTTGTATAAGCTCCAATTAGTCTACTAAATAAGTTCATCCTCTATAGCTTTTTTAATTGCCTTGATATTGTTTATATCATACAACTGATCATGTGGAAAAGGATTCCCTTCTTTAAGATAACTCAACATCTTTCCCACAAAGACTTCAAGGTTACCAGAATCACGGAATGGGACTTCCCCTCTCATCAGGTCAAAAACCTGACTAAAAGACTCACAATTATTAACAGATTCAAAGGAGTCATAAAAAACTCTGCCTAAGTTAACAACTTTCTTTGCCAGAGCCAAGGCTTCAAAACCAGCAGTACTACCAAGTGTCACGACGATACTACACTTTTTTAAGATTTCAGTCGTGGGTTCTTCTCCACGAATAAAAATCAGGTTAGGATATCTCTTTTTAATATTGCGAAAACGAGCTTCCAACAATACGCCAGGTTGCTGAGGATGTTCTTTAACGACAAGAATTTGATTTGACTTTAAGCATTTCAACGTATTCTCAACAACCGACACTTGATTATCAAAGAAATAAGCCATGTAAAACAATACTGCCTCAGGCTCGAAGTGCAATGGATAAAAAACCAATTCGCGTTCTTCATACTTATTTAAGTCATCATATTTATTTGAAAAATTGAATAATGAAAGAAGAAAGAGCTTAATGTTCCACAAATTTGTTTGTATGGAACTGCCATAAATTAATCGCCGTTTTAACTTAGGAACATTAAAAATTAAACGCAGCTCGAGCAAAATTGCCCACAAACTCTTAATGATTTTTAAGAGTGAATACCTGGGGCTAGACGTTTTTACATAAAAAGGTCTTTCAATCCCATCTTTAACACCATTTATAAAGGTTTTAGCCTCAGCTATATTGTTTTCAGAAGGACTGACGTCCTCTAATAATGGTTTTAATGAATTATGAAAGGGATTAACTTGCCAGTAAAATGTATTTTTTTTAGGGAAGCTCATCCATGACAAATACTTAATACCCAGTCTCTTAGCTTCTATCGCTAAAACCTCTGCCAATTCGATAGCCACTGTCTCATTAACAATTAAAGCAGGTCTATATTTTGTCAGCACCTCTCTCCAGAAAATTATTGTCTTTTTTAAAATGATCTCCCGTTCATTTAACTTTAAGCCAATATAGTTCCTATCACAGCCAAAAGAATATTCGAGATAAGATCCCAATTC
>Ga0157370_10009725_pt1 | contig 10222 bp, 8 predicted proteins | sample C35metaG_FD_113463 | JGI IMG/M metagenome (GOLD analysis project Ga0157370, IMG submission 113463) | Corn rhizosphere microbial communities from Kellogg Biological Station, Michigan, USA - C3-5 metaG | ecosystem: Host-associated > Plants > Roots > Rhizosphere > Soil | place: USA: Michigan... | reverse complement strand
TGGCGCCCGAAGCTGGACTCGAACCAGCGACCCCCTGATTAACAGTCAAGTGCTCTAACCAGCTGAGCTATTCGGGCGGGAGCTGCGTAGTTTGTAGATTGGGCGGCGGACTGTCAAGCCGCCGCCCCGTGGCCGGTGCCGCTTTTCAGCCGGTAATCACGCGATAGCACGGCACGTAGGCCGCCCCGCCGGGCAGCTTCATGCGGTGCTGCTCCACGAACGCCCGCAGCAGCTTGTCCAGCGCCTGCATGATGTCGCGGTCACCGTCGATGTCGAACGGGCCGTTCTGCTCGATCGCCTGCACACCCTCCTCCTTCACGTTGCCGGCCACAATGCCGGAGAACGCGCGGCGCAGATCCGCCGCCAGATCGTGCAGCGGGCGACCGTGGCGGAGCTGCAGGCCGCGCATCGCCTCGTGGGTGGGGCGGAACGGCGTCTGGAATTCCAGCGGAATGCGCAGCGCCCAGTTGAAGAAGAACGCGTCCTTGGTGTCCAGGCGGTTGTTGCGCACCTTGTCGATGCCTCTGGCCATCGCCTTCGCCACCGCAGCCGGATCGTCCACGATGATCTGGTAGTGCGCGGCCACCGCGTCGCCCAGCGCGAGGCGCAGGAAGCGGTCGATCTGCTCGAAATAGGCGGCGGACTGCTTCGGCCCGGTGAGGATCAGCGGGAACGGTGCGCCGGCGTTGTCCGGATGCAGCAGGATGCCCAGCAGGTAGAGGATCTCCTCCGCCGTGCCCACGCCACCGGGAAACACGATGATGCCGTGGCCCATGCGGACGAACGCTTCGAGGCGCTTCTCGATGTCCGGCATGATGACCAGTTGGTTGACGATCGGGTTCGGCGACTCGGCCGCGATGATGCCCGGCTCGGTGATGCCGATGTAGCGGTTGTTGCGCCGGCGCTGCTTGGCGTGCGCGATCGTGGCGCCCTTCATCGGCCCCTTCATTGCGCCCGGGCCGCAGCCGGTGCAGATGTCCATGCCGCGCAGGCCGAGCTGGTAGCCCACCGCCTTGGTGTAGTCGTACTCCTCGCGCGAAATCGAGTGGCCGCCCCAGCACACCACCAGGTTCGGGTCGATGAAAGGCTTGAGGATGCGCGCGTTGCGCAGGATCTCGAACACCACCTGGGTCAGCGCGTCGGAGGGTTCGAGGTCGGTGCCGATCTGCTCCAGCTGGGTGGACACGTAGACGATGTCGCGCACCACCGCCACCAGCAGCTCGTTGATGCCGCGGATGATCTGGCCATCCACGAAGGCCTGCGCCGGCGCCTTGGTCAGTTCGATCTTGATGCCGCGGTCCTGCTGCAGCACCTGGATGTCGAAGTCCGGATATTGCTCGAGGATCGCCCGCGGGTCGTCGCTGATCGCGCCCGAGGTCAGCACCGCCAGCGCGCAGCGGCGCAACAGCGCGTGCAGGCCCGAGTCGCTGGCGCCGCGCAGGCGCACCACCTCGTGGCGGGAAAGGATGTCCAGGCCACCGGCGGGCGAAATGCGCGCGCTCACCGTGGCGTTGCGACCGGCGGTGCCGGCACCTGCATCGTTCATCAACATCTCCATGCCACTGTCCCGCGGGCACACGCCCGCGCGGATGCGGCGACCCCGAAGCTTCCTGCCTCGACGGAAGCCGCGTCAAGAAGAAACGAAAAGACGATCGCCCTGCATGCCCGGACGACGCCTGCAAGGTGGCGCGCCGGGATGTGCGCCACCCAAAAAAACCGGCGCCCTTTCGGGCGCCGGCCTGATGCGTGGCTTCTGACTCCGGCTGATCAGAACTTGTAACGCAGCGTCAGCATGAGCGACCAGCGCTGGGCCAGGTCGTCGTTGTTGTTGATGTAGGTCGGGACATCCTTCGGGTGATAGTTGCCGCTCTGGATGTAGTTGGCGCAAGTCGCCGCGCCACCGCAGGAGATGTCGTAGATGAACTTGCCAGTCGCCGGATCGATACCGTAGAAGTCCGCAAGATAACGACCGTTGCTGGAGAACGGTTGGCGTTTCTCGATGCCCCAGTGCTTGTTGAGCAGGTTCGTGAAATTGTAGACATCCAGGCGCACGACACCCTTGTTGCCCTTGAAGATCCCTGGAATTTCCTGACTGAAGCTCAGGTCGACCTGATTGAGCCAGCGCGCGCGGGCACCATTGCGACGGGCAGTCCCGCCCTGGTGATCCTTCAGGTATTTGTCGCTCTGGATGTATTCGTAGAACTGGTCGATGTACTTCTGGTCGGTTCCCTTGCGGAACTCGACATCCCCCGGCTTCGGAATATAGACCAGGTCGTTCACGTAGCCGTCGCCATTGGCGTCGTTGCCGAACGTCCAGCTGTACGGGGAGCCCGAGTGGCCGTCGTAGAAGATGCTGGCGCTGGTCGCATAGTCACCGAAGAAGCGATGCTGCCAGTTCAGCCCGGCGATCACGCGCTTCGGAATCGAGTAGTTCGAGGTGCTGGCGATATTCTCGTTCGCGTTCTTGACCTGGTTGTAACGCCAGTTCGACAACGCCACGCTCGATGTACCCGGATTGACCTCGGTCGCGCGGCTCCAGGTGAAGCCGAACGTGCCGGACCACTCGTTCGAGAAGGGCTTTTTCAGCGCCAGAGTCAGGCTGTCCGCGCTGCCCTTGCTGGAATTGTCCAGATTGATGACATCCGAGAAGGCCGGATTGGCATTGGCCTTGATGCCCTGGCCGCTGGCCTTCGGATCGGCGTTGACGAGCTTGTAGTAGGTGACGCGACCGTCCGGCAGGTAACCGGTGGGAGCACCGAGGTTCATGCTCTGGTACCAGATCGCGTCACGCTGCTTGATGTGCTGGTAGTCCACCGTGGCGATCAGGCCCCACCACGGCAGCTCCTTGTCGAAGCCCAGAGTGAATTTCCATGCGGTCGGGATCGTGAAGTTCGGCGAGATGGTATTCACCGCCATCTGGCCGGATGTGCCGTTGTTCTGGGCAAAGGGGTCCGCGCTGAACTTCGGCAGATTCGCATTCGGCCAAGCGAATTTGCACGGGCTCGTGCCACCCGGGCCACAGAAGTACTGCTTCTGGGTCATGCCGGAGTTGGAGAAAATGTTGCCGACCCACACGCCCGGGGTGTTTGACACGAACAGGCCCGCGCCGCCGCGCAACTGGGTCATGCGTTCGGTGTCGAAGCTGTAGTTGAACGACATGCGCGGTTGCACCACGCGATTGCCGTTGATCGTGGTCTGGTTGCTGCGGCCGAAACCGCCCGTGGCCTGGTTCGGATTGGCCGCAACGCCAACGCCCGGCGCAGCCGCGAAGGTCGGGTTGTAGAGCGGCCGATCGCTCATCAACGGGATGTCGACACGCACGCCGTACTGCACCGACAGGTTGTTGTTCACCTGCCAGGTATCCTGCAGGAAGATACCCCACTGGTTCAGGTTGTAGGCGGCGGCCGTGTCGGCCAGCGACAAGCCGTCGGAGGGGCGGTTGTATCGATAGCTGTAGTACAGGCCTGAGTTGAAGTTGTCGATGCCGGTGTTCGCGTTCTTGCCCGGGTTGCCGCTCAGGTCCTCGAAGACGTAGCTGCCGTACAGATTCTGCACGAACAGGTTGTAGTACTCGTTGCGTTCGAAGTCGACGCCGCCCTTCACGGTGTGGTCGCCGAGGAACAGCGTACCCGCCCAGGCAGCGTTCCAGGTCTTCACCTTCAGCACGTTGGCCTGGCTCGAGTATTCGGTACCGAACTCCACCGAAGGACCAGCCGAGTAAGTGGTCGGATAAATGGTGATGTCCGGCATCGGCACGCCGTTGTACGGGCCGCGGTGCTGGTCGAAGTCGCGATAGGACACGGACGTGTCGGTCGAGAACACGTCCGACCAGTCGTCGTAGAAGTGCAGCGCGTAGCTCTTGTTGTCGACCTTGGTGGTGTACCAGCCACTGGACAGCCGCAGATTGGTGGTGCTGCCGGTGATGATCGGCTTGGTTTCCTTGGTCTCGCTGAAGGTGACGCTGGCGCGGTGGTTGTTGCTGATGTTCCAGTCGATCTTGCCGAGGTAGCGCTTGTCCTCGAGGTTGGAGTTGCCGCCGCCCACGTTGCCGATGTCGGTCATGCCGTACTTCTGCGCGGCGATCTGGCGAATCTGGTCGACCTGGGCCGAAGTCAGGCCGGCGATCGGGCTGGCAACACCGGAATCGGCCGGGCCGTAAGGGCTGCCCGCCGCCACCTGGGTGCTCTTTTCCAGTGAGGCAAAGAAAAACAGCTTGTCCTTGATGATCGGGCCACCCACCGTGGCGCCGCCGGTCCACTGGCGCGAGAAGCCGTTGTAGCTGACGCCCTGCTCGTTGTCGCCGATCATCTTGTCGTTCTGGAACGCGTAGTACACCGAGCCGTGGAACGCGTTGGTGCCACTCTTGGTCACCGCGTTCACCGCCGCGCCGAGGCCACGGCGGTTCGCCACGTCGAAGTTCGCGGTGGAGATGTTGTATTCGGCGATGGTGTCCATCGAGATCGGCGTGCCCAGCGTGGGCAGGCCGTTCGCGTTGAGGCCGAACGGGTCGTTCGCGCTCATCGAGTCGACGGTGATGTTGTTGTAGCGGCTGTTCTGGCCCACCGCGGAGATCTCGCCACGGGCACGGTCGGTGATCACCACGCGCGGGTCCAGGCGCACGATGTTCTGGATCGAGCGGTCCGGCGCCGGCGTGGCCTCCAGCTCACGCTGCGAAATGTTGGTGGCGATGCCCTTGTTGTCCGGCGTGAAGGTCTGCATCAGCGCGCTGGCCGACACGGTGACCGCGCCCAGGTCCTTCACCTGCTTGGCCTGCTCGGCGCCCACGGTCAGGTTGACCGAGGTGTCCTGCGCCAGCTGCAGGTAGACGTTCTTCTGCTCGATCTGGGCCATGCCGGCCTTGGACGCGGTGACGTCGAACGGGCCGCCCACGCGCAGGCCCTGCGCGGCGTAACGGCCGTCCGGGCCGGTGGTGGTGATCTTGGTGGTGCCCGACGGCTCGTGCACGATCTGCACGGTGGCGCCGGCGACCGGCTGGCCGCTGGCGTCGAGCACGCGGCCGCTGATCGAGGAAGAGGTGTCCTGGGCGAGCGCCGGCACGGTGGCCGTGGCAAGCAGGGAGGCAATCGCCAGCGGCAGGACGCTGGCGCGAATTCGGCTGTTCATGATGTTTCCCTCAAGTTCACGACGAAATTTCTTGCGGATGAAACCGAACAGAACGCCTCCCGGCAGTCCGGGCGGACGAACTCGTGGTTTCCCCAGTGTTTTTTGGTCCGGAATACGACGGTGACGGGGCCATCCCGCCTGCCAATCAGTTGTTAAGCGGACTTTAACGGCATTGTATGACAGTTTCGCAATATCTTCACGCAAGCCTCACTGCCAGCCGAGATAGCGCCCCCAAGCGCGCCGAGGCCCCGCAACACGGCGTTGAAATCGTGCAGCCAGCAGCCGCCAGGCCTTCGTCAATGGGCGCCACAACACGGTACGCGTGGCCAGCCAAGCCAGACGTTCGACTACTGGCATCCGTTCCATGCTGAGCATAGCCGCCTCCACGCCGGGTTTTCCCACCGTGGCCGGCGATCATGACAAGCCGGTGATCCGGCGTGCGGCGCGCGCGATCAGATGTGCAGGTGCAGGTACGCGGCCACGCCGCCCAGGAACATCTGCACGGACAGCGCGATCAGCAGCATGCCCATCACGCGCTCCAGCGCGGTCAGCACGCTCTCGCCCAGCCAGCGGAACAGGTAGGTGGAGCACAGCAGGATCACCGCCGTGGCCAGCCACGCGCCGATCAGCGCGATCGCCCAGTCGGCGGTGCGTCCCGGCTGGGTGTTGGTGAGCAGCAGCAGCGCCGCCATCGCCGAGGGGCCGGCCACGCCGGGAATCGCCATCGGCACGATGAAGGGCTCGCCGCCGCCGGACTTGCCGAAGATGCCGCCGCCGTCCGCCGGCGGGAACACCATGCGGATGCCGATCAGGAACAGCACGATGCCGCCGGCGATGCTGATCGAGTCGGGCTTGAGCTGCAGCAGGCTCAGCAGCACCTGCCCGCCCACCAGGAAACCCAGCAGCACGCCCAGCGCGATCAGCAGCTCGCGCACCATCACGCGGCGACGACGCTTGGGCGGCACGTCCTTGAGCAGGCTGAGGAAGATCGGGATGTTGCCCAGCGGGTCCATGATCAGGAACAGCATGATTCCCGCCGACAACGTGGTCATCTGCGTTTCCATCAGCACACCCCTGTTTGACGATGGCAGTCCGTCACGCCGTTTCCCGCAGATCGAGCACATGGCCGCGCGCCGACGCGGCCTGCGCGCCGAGCAGCCAGACCATGGCTTCCGCCGCGGCGTCCGGCAACGGGTGCTGCATCGTGTCCTCGCCGAAATACGCCTGTCGGCGCAAGCGGGTGCGCATCGGCGCAGGCAGCAGCGCGTGCACGCGCAGCGGGCTCTCGTCGGTTTCCTCGTGCAGGATGGCGGCGAAGCGCTCCAGCGCCGCCTTCGAGGCGCCGTAGGCACCCCAGTGCGCGCGCGCCAGCCGCACCGGGTCGTCCAGCACGAACACCACCGCGCTGTCGGGCGCTTCCTGCAGCAACGGCAGGCAGGCCTGGGTCAGTGCGAACGGCGCATTGACGTTCACGTGCATCGCGCGCAGCCAGTCGTCGGGCTTGTGCATCGCGAGCGGGGTGAGCCCTGCGAAACTGGCGGCGCAGTGCGCGATGCCGTCGAGCCGGCCGAAATCGTGGCGCAGGCCGTCGGCCAGCGCGGCGTACTCGCGCGGCGTGGCGGTTTCCATGTCCAGCGGATGGATCACCGGCTCGGCCAGACCCTCGGTCAGCATCGCGTCGTACAACTGCTCCAGCTGGCGCTTGCGCTTGCCGCTGATGATGACGGTGGCGCCGGCGCGGCCCGCCGCACGCGCCACCGCACCGCCGAGGCCGCCGTAGGCGCCGGTGACCAGCACCACGCGACCGGCCAGCGAGGTACGCGCAGGCACCCCGCCCGCGGGAAGCCGCAGCGTCGGCAGCATCATTCCTGCGCCGCCCCGGTCACGTCGCCGGCCATGCGCGCCAGTTCGCCGGAGGCCTCGAGGTCCACCACGATGTCGCAGCCGCCGATCAGTTCGCCCTCGATGAACAGCTGCGGGAAGGTCGGCCAGTTCGCGTAGTGCGGCAGCGCGGCGCGGATCTCCGGATCGGCCAGCACGTTCACCGCGTGGAACGGCGCACCGGCCCGCTGCAGCGCCTGCGCGGCGCGGCTGGAAAAACCGCACATCGGGAACTCCGGCGTGCCCTTCATGAAGAGCACGATCGGGTGCGCGGCGAGCAGCGACTTGATTCGCTCGTTTACGTCCATGGCTGGGTGTTTCATCTTTACAATGCGGGCAGATCGGTATTGTATCAGTCGACCACCGGCCGTCGCCGGCCGCCGCGATACCTTCCCCCAGCCACCGTCAAGGAGCCTCTCATGGCGATCGAACTCCCCCCGTTGCCCTACGAAAAGAACGCGCTCGAACCGCACATCTCCGCCGAGACGCTGGAGTACCACTACGGCAAGCATCACCAGGCCTACGTGACCAACCTCAACAAGCTGATCGAGGGCACCGAGTTCGCGGACGCGGCGCTGGAAGACATCATCAGGAAGTCCTCCGGCGGCGTGTTCAACAACGCCGCGCAGATCTGGAACCACACCTTCTACTGGAACTCGCTGAGCCCGAAGGGCGGCAAGGAACCCACCGGCAAGCTGGCCGACGCGATCGGCAAGGCGTTCGGCTCGTTCGAGAAGTTCAAGGAGGAGTTCAGCAAGTCCGCCGCCGGCAACTTCGGCTCGGGCTGGACCTGGCTGGTGCAGCGCCCGGACGGCGCGTTGGGCATCGTCAACACCTCCAACGCGGCCACGCCGATCACCGGCAGCGACAAGCCGCTGCTCACCGTGGACGTGTGGGAACACGCCTACTACATCGACTACCGCAACGCCCGCCCGAAGTACCTGGAAGCGTTCTGGAACCTGGTGAACTGGGAATTCGCGGCGAAGAACCTCGCCTGAGCCCCACGCCGCACCAAGGCGGAGCCTTGCGGCTCCGCCTTTTTCATGCCCGGGAACCGCCGTGCGCTCGCCGCATCCGACCGCAATCGCTACAATGCGTCGGTTTGCGCCATCACAATCCGGAGCCCCCATGAGCGACCAGCCCTTGTACCGCCGCATCCTGCTCAAGCTCTCCGGCGAGGCGCTGATGGGCGAGGCCGACTACGGCATCGACCCGAAGGTGATCGGGCGGCTGGCCGAGGAGATCATCGAGGTACGCAAGGCCGGCGTGGAAGTGGGCGTGGTGATCGGCGGCGGCAACATCTTCCGCGGCGAGGGCCTGGCCGCGTCCGGCATGGACCGCGTCACCGGCGACCACATGGGCATGCTGGCCACCGTGATGAACGCGCTGGCGATGGCCGACGCGATCGAGAAGCGCGGCGGCTACGCCCGCGTGATGAGCGCGATCCAGATCCACGACGTGGCCGAGGACTTCATCCGCCGCCGCGCGATCCGCCACATCGTGAAGGGCCGCATCGCGCTGTTCGCGGCCGGCACCGGCAACCCGTTCTTCACCACCGACTCGGCCGCCGCGCTGCGCGCGGTGGAGATCGGCGCGGACCTGCTGCTCAAGGCCACCAAGGTCGACGGCGTGTACACCGCCGATCCCGCCCGCCATCCGGACGCCACCCGCTACGACCAGCTCACCTACGACGAGGTGATCCAGCGCAACCTCAAGGTGATGGACACCGCCGCGATCGCGCTGTGCCGCGACCACAACACGCCGCTGCGCATCTACGACATGACGGTGCCGGGCAACCTGCTGCGCATCATGCGCGGCGAACCGGTGGGCACCCTGGTGCGCAACTGACGCGCCCGGGACGCGCCGCCGGCCGCCACGGCCCGCGCTGCTATACTCGCCGGCTAGCCAGATCCACCGGGACACGCCCATGATCAACGACATCAAGACCGATGCCCAGACCCGCATGGGCAAGAGCATCGATGCGCTCAAGCACGAGCTCACCCGCCTGCGCACCGGCCGCGCCAGCACCGCGCTGGTGGACGGCATCAAGGTGCCCGCCTACGGTTCGGAGATGCCGCTGAACCAGGTGGCCTCGGTCGCCCTGGGCGATTCGCGCTCCATCATCATCACGCCGTTCGACAAGAGCCTGGTCGGCCCGGTCGAGAAGGCGATCCTGGCCTCGGACATCGGCATCACGCCGACCACCGCCGGCACCGTGATCCGCCTCAACATGCCGCCGCTCACCGAGGAGCGCCGCAAGGAATTGGCCAAGCACGTGTCGCACGAGGGCGAGAGCGCGAAGATCGCGATCCGCAACGTGCGCCGTGACGCGTTGCAGAAGCTGAAGGACCTGCTCAAGGACAAGCAGATCAGCGAGGACGAGGAGCGCCGCGCCGACGACGAGATCCAGAAACTGACCGACCGTTTCGTGAAGGACGTCGACGGCGTGGTGAAGGCCAAGGAAGACGAGTTGATGTCCATGTAATGGGCGTCGCGACGAAGCCGCCCAGCACCGCGCCAGTTCATCTGCCAACTCCCGGAACGTTGCGATGACGTCATTCCCGCGAAAGCGGGAATCCATCCGCTTCGAGCCTCTCAAGCCAACATGGATGCCCGCTTGCGCGGGCATGACGGCCCGAAAGTCCGAAGCACTGCCTTCTCGCCAAGGGGAGAAGGAACCAGCCACAGGCACTCATGACCATCCCCCGCCACATCGCCATCGTGATGGACGGCAACGGCCGTTGGGCGAAGGCGCGCCACCGGCCGCGCAGCTTCGGCCACAACGCCGGCCGCAAGGCGGTGCGCGAGGTGGTGGAAGGCTGCCTGCGCGAAGGCGTCGCGGCGCTCACACTGTTCGCCTTCTCCAGCGAGAACTGGAAGCGACCCGAGGAGGAAGTCGGCGCGCTGATGGCGCTGTTCGTGCGCGCGCTGGACAAGGAAACCGACGAGTTGCATGCCCAGGGCGTGCGGCTGCGCTTCGTGGGCGACCTGGCCGCCTTCGACGAGCCGCTGCGCGAGCGCATGCAGGCCGCAATGGCGCGCACCGCGGGCAACCGCGAGTTGCAGCTCAATATCGCGGTGAACTACGGCGGTCGCTGGGAGATCGCACAAGCCGCGCGCGCGGCCGCTGCCGCGGTGGCACGCGGCGAGCTGGCCGTCGCGGCCATCGACGAATCCTCGCTCGACCGTTTCATGTGCCTGGCCGAGCTGCCGCCGC